>Ga0213872_10000288_pt1 | contig 43118 bp, 23 predicted proteins | sample VelepicomBERX_R2_FD_160071 | JGI IMG/M metagenome (GOLD analysis project Ga0213872, IMG submission 160071) | Rhizosphere microbial communities from Vellozia epidendroides in rupestrian grasslands, the National Park of Serra do Cipo, Brazil - RX_R2 | ecosystem: Host-associated > Plants > Roots >... | reverse complement strand
GACAGGATATTGCGATTGTCGAGCAGTTCACGGCGACCGCGAATGCCCAGGGCCAGATCGTGATCCAATTCACCACGATCACCGACAACGCCGAGGTCAACGGCATCGAAGTTCTTTCGTCCTCCACTCAGCCACCTCCGCCTCCGCCGCCGAGTGCGCCCACGAACCTGACGGCGACAGCGGCTTCCTCCAGCCAGATCAATCTGAGCTGGACGGCCTCGGCGACCTCCGGAGTTACTTACACGGTGCTCCGCAATGGAGTCGCTATTGCCAACGACCTGACTGGCACGACCTACTCTGATACCGGCCTGACGGCGGCAACTGCTTACTCCTACACGGTTGAGGCGGTAGATGCAGGCGGGACTTCGCCTGCATCCAACACCGCCACGGCGACCACGCAGGCTGCAACCTGCACGACGAACTGCGTCACAGATGTGCTCGCCATCAGCGCCGGCGGTCCTGCGGCAGGCAACTTTGCTGCCGATGAGGATTTCGTCGGTGGAGGAGCGTCGGGCACCGGCGCTACCATCAGCACGACGGGTGTGACGAATCCCGCGCCTGAGTCTGTCTATCAGCATCAGCGCGGCGGCAACTTCACGTACACGCTTCCTGGGCTGACTCCCGGCGCAAGCTACACCGTGCGTCTGCACTTCGACGAGTTTTACTGGACCGCGGCCGGAAAGCGTGTCTTCAACGTCAGCATCAATGGCACGCAGGTGTTGACGAACTTCGACATCTTCGCGGCGGCGGGCGGACAGGACATCGCACTCGTCGAGCAGTTTACGGCGACCGCCAATTCCCAGGGTCAGATCACGATTCAATTCACCACCATTACCGACAACGCCGCGGTCAATGGCATCGAGGTGCTCGGCGCTTCTTCGGGAGGTTCGACACAACCCTCTGCGCCTACGAACCTCACGGCCACGGCGGTTTCTTCCAGCCAGATCAATCTGAGCTGGATGGCCTCCGCGACTTCCGGAGTTACTTACACGGTGCTTCGGAATGGGACTGCGATCGCCACTAACCTCTCTGGCACTACGTACAGCGACACCGGCCTTACGGCCGCAACCACCTACTCGTACACGATCGAAGCAGCGGATGCGGCCGGCACCTCGGTGGCTTCCAACACTGCTACTGCCACCACTGCCACGGCAGGCTGCACAAGCAACTGTGGCACGGACGTGATTGCCATCAGTGCCGGCGGTCCTGCGGCAGGTAACTTTGCTGCCGATGAGGATTTCGTCGGTGGAAGAGCGTCAGGCACCGGCGCTACCATCAGCACAGCGGGTGTGACGAATCCCGCGCCTGAGTCTGTCTATCAGAATCAGCGCGTCGGCAACTTCACGTACACGCTTCCTGGACTGACCGCGGGTGCCGCTTATATGGTGCGTCTGCACTTCGACGAGTTCTACTGGACCGCGGCCGGAAAACGTGTGTTCAACGTCAGCATCAACGGCACGCAGGTGTTGACCAACTTCGATATCTTCGCAGCCGCGGGCGGACTAGACATCGCAATCGTCGAGCAGTTCACGGCGACCGCGAATGCTCAGGGCCAGATCATCATTCAATTCACCACCGTCACCGACAACGCTGAGGTCAATGGCATCGAGGTGCTCACTGTTCCTCCGAGCCCTCCCACTAACCTCACCGCTACCGCGGTTTCGACCACCCAGGTCAATCTGAGCTGGACGGCCTCGGCGACGTCCGGAATTACGTACACGGTGCTCCGCAATGGAGCCGCTGTTGCCAACAACCTGACAGCTACAACCTACTCCGACACCGGCCTTACGGCCGCAACTGCCTACTCCTACACCGTTGCGGCGGTCGATGCAGGCGGAACTTCGCCTGCATCCAACACCGCTACCGCCACCACGGCCACCGCAGGCACTGGCGGGCTAACCATCACCACGCAACCCGCAAATCAGTCTTCCACCGTGGGCAGCACCGCGACCTTTACCGTGATCGCGAGCGGCACCGGTCCCTTGACCTACCAGTGGCTGCTGAATGGCGCGCCCATCGCCGGCGCAACCTCGGCTACCTACACCACACCGGCCCTGGCCTTGACCGCCAATGGCAGCACCTACAGCGTTACCGTGGGAAATGCCAGCGGATCGGTGACCTCGACGGCTGCTACGCTGACAGTCACGAATTACACCACCTACTCAGGCTTCATCGGGGTAGACCTCAACAACAACACCAAGGGCGCCTGGGCTGATGGCCAGATCTATGTCACTGTCATCGGCATTGACCCGGCAACAGGCCATTTCGGCTACCTGAACTACAATGGCACGATCGTCGACTTCACGTTGAACGATGCCGCGGCGTCCAATCACCTGACCAAGAACGGCCAGAACTACGGCAACTATTCCTTCACGCTCGCGCAAAGCAAGCTGCTGAAGATCCCCACCCTCATCTCCGCTCGCGCCTACATCTCGCTTGGACAACCGCTCTATGTACAGGTGAACGGGGACGGGAATGGAAATGTAACTGGTTATGCGGGCCCCAATCCGCAAAACCCCACTGATCCGAACGTCAACACCAATTACGATTGGTACGAGTTCAATAACAACAATGGCATTTACATCAATACCACCCAGGTAGATCAGTTCGGCCTTCCTCTCCTTCTGGACGTATGGGGGGCGGGCGGAACCTTCCATAAGGAAGTAGGCATTAGCGAATCGATTGCTCAAATCGATAGCGAATTCGCCAGCCAGGTGCCGGTGCAATTCCAGCCTGCCACCATGTCGAATCTGCGCATCTTCTCGCCGGCCAAACTCTCCATGGCCGCGGGCGCAGCGTATGGCAACTACTTCGATAATCAAATTGCGAGCGCCTGGGCTTCCTATGCCACCACGCCGCTCACAGTAACCTTCAATGGCCGGACATTCACGGGCACCAGCTCGGGAAAAACCCTCACTTTTACGGAAGTCAATCCCGCTTCCGCGAATGCGGGAGAGGTTTTTGTGGTAACGCAGCCTTCCACGCAGGACATTCTCGGATGCGCCGGTGCGATGGCCACGGGAGTTGCCGGAAATACGCCGCAGCTCCAGGACGAAAACGGTGTACAGTTGCAGCTGGAGAACCAGATCTGCTCGGCCGCAAACCGTGGCGTTCTGCTCAATCCCGCAAACTGGGCGAATGCTGCTGCCTATTACCAGAATGCGCCCGCCAACTTCTACGCAGCGTTTTGGCACGCGCATTCCGTCGGAGGCTTGGCCTACGGCTTCTCCTACGATGACAACAACAACCAAAGCACTACTGTTACAACGCCGCAGCCGGAACACATGGCCTTCGGCATCGGCTGGTAGTTAGCCGGGTAGGTCCGCAGCCTTGACTCTCTTCAGTGAACTGTCAAGGCTGCGGACCTGCACATCGGGAATCCTCAGCAGCCCCACTTGCCCAATCGTGTTTGTGTTGATACCGATGGGGTGAGCGGCGAAAAAAATGTGTAAGTGGTAGGGGCGACAGGAATCGAACCTGTGACCCTCAGCTTAGAAGGCTTGGTAATCGCCTGAGTTCCCGTATAAAGCATTGATATGCCGTAGTGCTGCCGGGCAAATGAGCGCACTTTTCGGTGCTGTAAAGCAGGTATTGATGGGGTAAGTGATGGGGTCATTTGGAAACAGATTGCTTCGCTGTCGACCGAGCTCCTAGAGTGCCTTGGCGACACGACGATACCTTCCTCTTAACTAATTGGGCGTCTAGTGCCTCGGCCAGCGCTGCGACTCCCGGTTCCAATGTCTTAATGTAGTGGAGCAAGGTAGTGTTGGGATTAGAGTGCCTCAGCAGGCTTTGAACTTCTTTGGTGTTTCCTAACTTCTGGGCGTGCGTCCCCGTTGTCCGCCTGAGAATCTGATGATTCAAATCGGACGTGACTACCTTCTTGCCATTCTTGTCTATGCGTGTTCGCAAGTAGATCTTTGCCAGCAAGCCAAGCTTCTTCAATCTTCGATCCAAAAAGTTGTCCGGGTGAAGTGGTTTCTTTCCACCTCGCCCTGCCGCGCCGCGCGAACATTCACGGTGCCGCCGACCGGCGCCAGAATGCGCGCATAGCCCAGGTCCGCTTGCGCCTCATTCTCCAACGCGGCTGCGTTGGCCACCATACCGCGCGTCGACGCGACGGTGTGCGCCGCCGCCTCCGTCTGCAATTGATGAGCCCGAGCTTGACTTAAGGAGGCCTCTGCGGCGGCGGTGTTCTCGCGAGCTGCTTCCAAGGCGGCCTGAGCAGCCTGCAGACTCGTCAGGGCCTCGTCTTTTGCCTGTTCACTCGCCACCCCTTGTTCTGCAAGTGCTGCAGTGCGTGTTGTATCTGCTCGCTGATGTTCAAGATTTGCTTTAGCTTGCAGCTCATTCGCGCGTGCCGCCCGCAAGGTCGCCTCGGCATTGATCACCTGGCTTGCAGTCTCACCGCGGGTTTGCCGCTCCGTCTCGATCGTTTCCCGCAGCTTCGATTCCTGGCTTGCCGCCGTCGCACGTGCTGCTTTATACGCTGCGTTTAGATCTTCACTCTCGATGACGGCAATGAGTTCTCCGGCTTTGACCTTCTGGCCTTCATCTACCGTGAGTGTCTGAATCCGGCCCGGGATCTTGCTGCTGACGATCACATCGTTCGCATCCACCGTGCCAATCAGTTTGAGATCAGCCGGCGGCCGCGCGGTGAACACGTACCAGATCAGAGAGCCGGCCGTGAGCATGCCGAGCAACAAAAACACCTTGTTACGCGCGTTCATCCGCTCCCTGAAGAAGCTTCAATTCCTTTAGAGTCCCGCGCGAATGATCCGGTGACCAGTTGAGCGATACGTTTGCTCGCATGTCGTTGGTTCCAAGAAGGTTTGGCAGATGCCAGTATATTAGGTACCGGCAAACGGCTTTGTGAAACGCGAGAATCAGATCGATTCGATCCGGCGGACGATCGCCTGGTTCGATCAATATCTCATGGGCAAGGGCGCTGCACCGGACGAGCAACCGGCCCAGGGCGAGGATGATAAATTGTCGTTCGAGCCGGTATGTTACGTTGGCGCCCGTCCCGCTTTGGGCTGTGAAGCTACGCCAAAATCTTTAGAGAGTAGTTAGTCCGCCATGATAAAGCACACCCTGCATTCCATTGCGTTTCCCGTACTGGATTCGGATCAGATCGCTCAGATCGCAAATTGCACAACGGTCGTATCGAAGCACTGCCGTGATGGGGAAACCCTGGTGGCCGTGGGCGATCGATCCTTCAAGTTCTTTATCGTTAAGTCGGGCGAGATTGAGATCCTTGACTATTCCGGCGACGTGCCGAAGACGATCGCAACTCACCGTAGAGGCGAGTTCACGGGCGACATCTCGCATTTAACTGGCACGCCTGCGGTCTTTACAGCTACCGTCCGTGGCGACTGCGAGGTGTTCGAAATCTCGGGAGAAGCTCTGCGTCATGTGTTGAACCAGTGCCCCGGCCTCGGCGACGTTATTCTCCAGGCTTTCGTCGCACGCCGCCAGCTGCTGCGTGAGTCGCCCAATTTCATCGGCCTGCGGGTGATCGGTTCGCGTTATTCTGCAGACACCTTTCGGGTGCGCGATTTTCTTGCCAGGAACCGGATGCTCTTCACCTGGACGGACCTGGAAACGGACCCGCAGGTGGATCGGCTGCTGAAAGATTTTGGTGTTACCGAGGCCGATACGCCCGTCGTAGCCTGCGCACACATGCTGCTCTTGCGCAATCCATCCAACGAGAGATTAGCCGACGCCGTCGGTATCCATCAGGCTCTCGAGCATACCGTCTTCGATCTGCTTGTCGTCGGGGCAGGCCCGGCAGGCTTGGCGGCCGCCGTCTATGGCGCGTCCGAAGGGCTCAAGACAGCCGTATTGGATTGCAGCGCCCCAGGCGGGCAAGCAGGCAGTAGCATGCGGATCGAAAATTACCTGGGCTTTCCGACCGGCTTGACCGGCGCCGAGCTTACAGACCGCGCAACCCTGCAGGCCAATAAGTTTGGTGCGCACCTATCTATCCCAACCGCGGCCACTCGCTTGTCATTCGAGAACGGATACGCGTCTTTATACGCCGGCGGTACGGAGCCTATCACGGCCAAGTGTCTCCTGATCGCGACGGGCGCGCAATACCGGAAGCTGGAGGTTGAGGGCGTAGACCGGTTCGAAGGGAGAGGAGTGTACTACGCCGCGACGCCCGCCGAGGCGTTATTCTGCCGCGGATGCCCGGCAATCGTCGTGGGGAGCGGCAACTCTGCGGGGCAGGCGGCGGTCTTTTTGGCGGGACATGCGAGCCGCGTGCTGCTGCTTATTCGCGGTGATGACCTGAACAAGAACATGTCCAGCTACCTGGTCAACCGCATCGAACAGACCGCCAATATTGAATTGCTCTGTAACACAACAATCTGGCAGATGGTCGGGAACAGCCACCTGGAAGCGATCGAGATTGTAAGCTGCGCGAGGGCGCGGCGGACGGTAGAAACTCCGGCGGTGTTCAGTTTCATCGGAGCCACACCCCGAACCGAATGGCTGCCGCCGGAAATTGAACGGGACTCAAAGGGATTCGTCCAGACAGGGGCAGCCGTGGCGCGATCGCCGCACTGGGGCGCGGCGCGAGCTCCCTTTCTGCTCGAAACCAGCTGTCGCGGCGTATTCGCCGCAGGCGACGTACGTTCCGGGTCTGTTAAACGTGTCGCTTCGGCGGTCGGCGAAGGCGCAATGGCGGTCCAGTTTGTGCATGAGTATCTCAAGGAAATGTAAATGAGCGCCCGATAAGGCGAGTCGGTAAGTGGGGCCACGAAGCAGAAGCTATTAGGCAGCCTTTGTAGCCTCAACTAGACCGAAGTTCCTCCCTGCTCGCTAAACATTTGTTGAAAGGAGGGCACTTAACTGCAAATTCGCGGGGCGTTACTGACTACGGTGGGCGCCCAGCAATCGCAGCGCGAGCCGCTGGGAGGGTGTAGGCCGTGTGGTCACGTCGAAGGTAGGCAGCGATTTCAGCTTGGGCTGAACGCGGTTCTTGACGATGGTGGCGAGATCCTGGAGCCAGTCGTGAAAGCTCTGCACAGGCCAGCCCTCTTGCGTGCGTTTGTGCAGGGCTTTGGCTTGAGCTTTCGCCGAGCGTACAGCAGGTGCAACGACCGACGGCCGCGGCCCGCCATGCAGTTCATCATCGAACAGAAGGGGCGCGAGCGCCCGGCGCATATGCCATTCCACGTAGTAGGCCAGCATGGCGATAAGCACGTGCGCGCGCACTCGGTCGGGCAGACGATGATGAATGGGGCGCACATTTAGATCCACGCTCTTAAGCGAGCGGAAAGCCCGTTCCACCGTCGCCAGCCGCTTGTAAGCCAGCACAGTTTGATCGCGGTCCAGGCGCTCGGATGGGACATTCGTGCGCAGCACATAGAGGCCGTCCAAAGCGGCATCCCGCTCAATGCGTTCTGCATCACGCTGCCACTCTAGTTTCGTGCTGGTCGCCTTCCAGTTAAAATACTTTTCCACCTTGCTGGCGGCCAGTGCCTTGCCCACTAGATAACTGATCTTCTCTGCGCCCCGCACCGGCTGCCGTTTGCGTTGCGCCGCGGCTTCGATTTCTTGCAGCTTCTTTTCGGCAGCTTCGATCAGTTCCTTGCGTTTGCGCGCCCGCTCCGTGGCAAGCAGCGGATTGCGGCACACGATCAGGCGTTCGCCCGGATAGTCCGGGTGCGTGACTTCGGCCAAATCCTGCTTATCAAACAGCGACATCTGCAGCGCGCCCTGGCTCGCCAGCTTCTGTATCTGCTGGCTCCGCAACGCGCTCACCCATGCCAGACCTTCGTGTCCGCGCAGATCCTCTTCGATGCGCTTCTGCGTCAGCATGCCCCGGTCGCCGACCAACACGATGCGCTCCAGATGAAAGCGCTCGCGCAGCTTTTTGACTTGTGCAGCAATCGTTTTGGGATCGGCCGTGTTGCCTTCAAAGACCTCCACTGCCACCGGGCAGCCTTCGACGTTGGACAACAACCCGAAGACGATTTGCGGATTCGAGCGGCGCTCATCGCGCGAGTAACCGTACTTGGCCAAGGGACAGTGATGACCTTCGAAATAGGTCGAGGTCAGATCATACAGCACCAGCGTTCCGGCGTGCAGATGACGCGCCGCCAGCGCACACTCCACCTCCGATTGACGTGCCACCAGCCAGTCCATGGCTTCGTACAGGTCGTCTTCCTTCACCGTGCCCAAACCCAGCGATTCGCCGAGCGTGTGATGACAGGTCTCGTCCCGCAAGGCCCGGCTCGTAGCTAGCTTGGAGCCCGGTTCGAGGATGCGCGAAGCAATCAGGGCGAGCGCGGCGCGGCGAGCTCGCGTATCGCCAGTATCGAGCAGCGCCGGCAGGCCGAGCCGCTGCATAGTGCTGAGCACAGCGGCCACATGGCCATGTGGGCGAGAGCGCGTGATGTCGAAGGAGGAAGCTGACGGGGCAGCGCAAGGAGTTTCGCCCTTCAGCACTTGGCGCAGTGCTTCGATCCGCTCGGCGGGCAAATGCGAGAGATTCGCCAGTGTGCGGTTGCGGACCTTGCCGTTTTCGCGAAAGCTCTCACGGAGCAGAACGGCTGGCGGGGAGTTACGATTGGGGACGACCGCCACGTGCATGCCGACATTATACCTATACTAGCACAATTGTACAAGAGATATCTCTCTATTTACATGTCTACAAAAACGTGCTTGAAATACCCCAACTTAATAGAAACGCGTTCTTTACACACGGTCAGGGGTGGAACTTCGGACTAGGAGGAGCTCGCGAACTGCCCTGGCTAGCTGGCGGGAACGACAGGCACTATTTCTGGCTATGAAGAGGTCCCGCCAGTTGCGCTTTTCGAAAGCTCTAGCCGATCACAGATCTCTTTCTGGTGCTTCTGCTGCTCCTCCCGGTGCCTCTCCTGACGCTTCTTCTGAAGCCACTCGGCTACCAACCGCCTCTCCAGCGCTCTTATCCGATCCTCGTCCTCATTGGCTACCAACCTTTTGGCTTCCGCTCGCAGATCCGCCTCTTTCTCCCAGGTTTTGGGGTTGCTGCCTTCCTTGGCCACTACTTCTTTCACAGACGCTATCTGTCTTTGCGCCAGAGGAGTGACAATCTTAAGGAACTTCTCGGCGGGGTAAGGATGCCCGGACCGAAGTTCCTGCGACGTGAAAAACGGAACGATCAGGTCGCTTTTGCCGTCACCCGATTTCAGCCAGAAGGACTCGGTAAGCAACCCCGGTATTGTCAGCAAGATCAAATCGTAGTCTGCATCTGCGGCTTCAGGTAGGGTTTTGATCTCTCCGGCAGCCTGGAGAAGGGTGTTTACTTTCGTGCCGCGCGATAGACCGGTCATTTTATTAGCAGAATCAACTGTGGCATAGAGCGCCTGCCCGGACCGGGTGCCTATGAGGTATCGCCAGCCGGCCTCTTGGCTCTGCACGAGCACGGTTGAAGCACTGTTCTTATCTACATCGTTCGCCGTTGCCAGAACCTGAAGTCCGAGTGCAACGACTCTCTGCCAGTACCGCTGTATGTTTCGATCGTGCGGTGAAGGGTCACCAGGCATGAGAAACGCTTGTATGTGCTCCTCGACCGCTTTCTTTACTTCAGGCGGAACGCTCGTTGGTCTTATTGACATCGAAAATCTCCCTTCTTCTAACCCATTAAGTAGGTACCTAGATAGTGAAATATGTATCCGTCCAGGTCCCGCCCCCGTTGTACGAGGCCGGGAACTGATCGAAGGCCTGAGTGGAATCCGCATAGTACGGATCGGCCACATCTACCGTCTTGAGGCCGTTGCTCCATATCCGATATCCACACAGCGCAACGAAGTGCGCTCCTCCCCCGTCCCATGCAATCCGGACACATACGGGGCGGCCTGCATCGATTTCTGTTTGAAGCGCCTGGAAGGTGATTTTCCCAGCGCTGCTGGTTCGCTCCATTCCAACAACATTCAGCGCGTCTTGTAATGATCCTGCACGGTTGTAATTGTCCGGATCAGCACACGCTTGCTCGTTCAGTACGTCTGAAGCGATCTGGCATTGCGTCAAGTAGGAGCCCGGATCAAAATAACGATCCACCCCTGCGGATACTGCCGCCCAGCACCAATCACTCTCCTCCTGCGTTTCAATCTGAAAAGGGAAGCTCGGTCCCGATCTTACGGCCTCTCCATTCGATCCGAGAACGATGATAACCGCGCCAGCACCCAATCCTCCTCCCGAACCTACGCCGGGGTTACTGCCGGAGCCAACCTGTGGGTTACTGCCGGAGCCAACCTGTGGGTTACTGCCAGAGCCGACCTGCGGATTACTGCCAGAGCCAACTTGGGGGTTACTACCCGAGCCAACCCCGGGGTTTGTGCCTGAGCCGGAAGCGGAGTTGCTGTTTCCCGCAGTCCTGGCAGCGAACGAACTGCCAAGCTGACCGGACTTGAGTACAAAACCGTCACCGGTCGACTGAACTGTTGCCGGAGAAGCCGCTGATTCGTCACCTTGCGTGATGATCACAGCGCCATTTTGAACCCGAACTACATACCCCATCGTCGTTTCTCCTATCTGGGTCCGTGAACTGCCATCAAATCTAAGAAGCGAGGATCCTGGTGTAAGTCCGCCAAATCTGGCCAGCGGCTCAGATCCGCAATGGTCCCAATGGAAGAAGTACTTAAAACCGCCAGGGTCTCGTCTCGCCGGTGAAGCGCTTCGTTGGTCAAGACGGCCATAAATTGAGTGTCAGCATCTTTCGGGGATAGTTGCAGGGCTTGGGCAATTTCCGATTCCGCCCGCTGCCGCTCCTGGAGGTTTGCGCATAAATAGGCGAGCGAGGAACGGATCCAGCCGCTCCGTGGGTTCTTGGCCATCTCCGTTTCGGCCGCATGCAATCCGCGCCGATTTGCGCGCGCGGCCTCGGCGATCTGGTTGGTTCTGCGGTAGCAGATTCCCAGATGTAGCCAGGTCAGGTATCGATCGGGATTTAGATTCGCAGCCCGCAATAAGAAGCTAATCGCTTCCCGCTCCTTAGATTCGTAGATCAATACAAGACCCAGGGTTTCGAGAGAATCCGGCGTCTCGCGAAACCGAATGGATTCCCGAATTTCGTGTTCGGCCTCGCCGTATAGGCCCATGTTGATGCATGCGTTCGCAAGATTGAAGTGCGGTCTCGGTTCGGCGGGCGCTGCTTCGACTGCTTTACGAAACTCCTTGACCGCTTGCCCGTAATCTCCTCTGTGAAAATAGAACGCGCCCAGCTCTTGGTACACCCTGAAGTCGCCAGGTTGAACTTCAGCAGCCTTATGAAATGCCGCCAGGGACGCTTCGAATTGATTATCGGCCTCATACGCCATTCCGAGGCGCCTGTAGGCTTCGCTGTTACCAGGTTCCAGTTCAATCGCACGCCGGTACTCTACCCTTGCGGCTTCGTCCACGCCAGTTGTCGCCTCGAGCAGTCCCGCGATTCGATGCACCGCGGCTAAGTCCGGGTTGCGGTATTCCGCGAGCCGAACCGATTCCTCCGCCCGATCGAGCCATGTTTTGTCTTTTGTGGCGTGATATTTCGACCACTGTGCTTCTGCCAGCCCGGCATATGTCAGTGCTGAGTCCGGATCGGCCGCCACCGCCTTTGTCATGGAATCAACAGCAGCATCCACAGTGGTATCGCGGCGCAGGTAGGAAAGCCCCTTCAAATAATCCGGCCGGGCTGCCGCATTTACGGTTGTCGCTCCGGACGGCGGAGGCAGATGCAGCATCTCCGTGACCACTCCTGCCAGGGCTACGGGAGCGTAACGCATTTCTGTTGTGGTGTACTCCGCGTCCCATTCCTTCCTGTTCATCTCTGAATGCGTATCCGTGAGGTAGGCGTGCAAGACCACCTTCGCGTGCTCTCGCTTCAGCGTTCCCTGCAGTGTGTAGCTTGCCCCGAGCATTCTGCGAGCCTGGTCGGTCGTCTTTACCTCGCTGTGTAGAGCGGCGGCCGCTGGTACCACGCTGAGCTTCGTATGGGCGTTGCCCGTCAGCCGAGAGAGCTGGCCGGCGGTATCCTGCAATAGCTTGTCCGCCAGGGGAGCTGTATCAGGTGCAGACTCAAACGGTAACATCGCCACCCGTACTATCTCCTGGGGCGGAACCGCGCGCCGGTACACGACCACGCCGGAGCTTATTGCAACCAGAACGGCCGTCGCTAGTGCAACAAGCCGCGTGCGACTACGAGACGGCTCCAGTGCCTCGGCAACTGCTTCGGCGCTGACGAACCGCTTTGTTGGATCGGGATCAAGGCAGCGGGCAATGACGCGGTTCCATCTTCCTGGTGCAGGCGGGGGCTTCCAGGTGAAGTGCTCTCCCCACGGGACGGTGGACGATGGGATCCCTAGTTCGCTGGGCTTCCGGCCCGAGCTCAATTCCCACAGCATCACTCCTAGCGCATAGATGTCTGAGGCAACGGACGTCTTGCTCCCTTTCCACAATTCAGGCGCCATGTAGTCTGGTGTTCCGGCCAGAAGTGCGGAGGATGGAGTTCGTTCTATAGCGCCCGGCCTGAGCGCCAGGCCGAAATCGGTAATCACCGCTCGAACCGAAGCCTGAGGCCCGGTGGTCAGGATGATATTGTTGGTTTTGAGATCGCCATGGATCACGTTGTTGCGATGCGCTTCGGCCAGGCCGGAGCATAGCTGCCGCGCGATCGTGCGAGATTCCTGTTTCGAAAGCGGAGCCCCCCGAAGCCGGTCAGCAAGGGTTTCGCCTTCCAGAAACTCCATGCTGATGAAGTCGACCTCGCCTTGCTTAGTGAAGGCCGTGTGAATTTCGAAGATCTTGCACACATTGGGGTGGCTGATTTCGCGAGCGTTGCGAACTTCCGGAGGCAGCCGCTTTCCGAAGCCTGTCTTGGCGCATTTGATCGCAACGCGCCGCTCCAGCTTTTCATCGAACGCTTCCCAAACAATGCCCATCCCTCCCTGCGCTATTTCCCGCAGAATTCGGAAGCGGTTGATCAGCAGTTGACCGGGCTCAAACGGATGCTCGTATTCAACCGGCGGATAAAGCGGCTCCAGTAAGAAGCCTTTCATCCGGTTTTCCCACTGGACATAGTTCCAGACTTCGCTGAATAACTCGGGGTCATCTCCGCACGCGTTGCGGACATACTCCTCGCGGTGGTCCTCTGGAAGAGCCAGGGCCAGATCCACCAAGGTCATGATCAGTTCATCAGTCTGCGCCTGGTCTTTCATGACCGGCCTCTGTCTGCTCAAAGAGCCACCGGCGCGCATCGCGCCACATTCGTTGCATTGTGCGAAGCTTGAGACCCAGCACTTCCGCGGCTTCTTCATCGGTAAGCCCGAGGAAATACTTCAGTTCGACGAGGCTGCACCACTCGGGATTCACGTTTGCGAGTTGGTCCAAAAGCCGGTCCACAGTGATGGCGAAGTCCAGCTTGGCGCTGCCGGCCGGGAGAAACGCTTCCAGCTTTTCAATCCCGATGAACTCCGCGTCCGGACGTCTGCGCGCTTGATCAATCAGGTATCTTCGCATGGCTCTAGCAGCAATAGCGAAAAAATGCTGCCGGTTCTGCCAATCCCGATCTTTGGCGGCTACCAGTCGAAAGTAGATTTGGTCGACCAGCTCCGTCGGTTGCAGCGAACCGCGCTTGCGCTCGCCCTTCAGCAGGTAATGCGCCAGGTGTCGTAAGTCGGCGTTCACCCGGGTAAAAAGTTCGTCTTCAGCGCCGCTCTTCCCCTGTCTCCATTGATGAAGCAGTTGGGTGATGTCGCCAGCCTGTTCAGACACGTGCCGCCCCCAACGGCGCAATAGTTTAGCATGTTTGTCAATAATTCTGAGCAATTACCGTAATATTACTGTTCGATGGTGTGTGGCACCACGAACAAGTTACAGCTCAGCAGTGCAAGTACTATTACGATTGGGTTCTGCTTGTAGCGATCAGTTAGGCGGCTTTTTCACTCGTCCTCGCTATCTCCAGCAAGGCTGAAACATCTGGTCTAAGAAAGATCAGCCAAGCCCATACAAGGAGGAAACAATGAAACACTTAATCGCTGCCGCCGGACTATGTGCCGTCACGGCATGTCCGTATCTGAATGCTCAGTCGCTGTGCGCACGCGCAAACGTGCCTTTTAATTTTCAAATGGGCGAGGCGCTCATGCCCGCTGGAAAGTACAAGATCCAGGAATCGGGAGACTTGCTCATTGTTCGAGCCGAGAACGGAAAAAGAACGGCTGTGAGCCTAACGATGCCAACATCCCGTTCGGCGGTATCGAATAATCCTAAGTTGGAATTCAACCGGTACGGCGACGACTATTTTTTGGCGACGATCTGGAACCCGACCTCTCATGATGGTCGCGCTCTGTTGAAAACAGCGCGGGAAAAAGAGCTTGCGAGCCAGCACAGAACCATCCGGTTGAGCTATGTTGCTTTTGAGGACAAAGCAAGGTGATAATCTCGCGACGCTTTTTAATCTGATCTGAGTCGTGGCTCACTTATAACGTCCTGGACCACGACTCAGATATTTTCAGTTAGCAGCGCTTTCAAGCAAAGAAAGTAAGTTACACTCGGAGGCATTCAGCCAATGGTACTTACTTTTCCAAGAACCGGGAGCCAAGGCCGGCAGAGCAGGTCTCCAGGCCCGTCATGTGGTGATACTGAAATGAATCAGCCATAGACCGCGAGTTCGAGGCCGTTCACCAACGTACCGCCTGCTTCAAATCTACAGTCTGCGCAGTCGTTCGCGAAGATTTGTTACTAGTCCGCATACGGTCCTTTCGATTTGTTCGTTGCCGGACGCCTCTGTGCCGGTTGCGGGCACTGAGCCCCTTGAACGACGTCCCGACCAACCAAGGACTCGAATGAAATGAACGCGGTAGCGCTATTTGCTGCCGTGGCAACCGGAATGCACCAGCAATCGTAGCCTCATGCTTTCAGACCTCGCGCACGAGCTCCGTTTCGCAATTCGCCAGCTATCAAAGCGGCCCGGGTTTACTGTTACGTCAGTGCTGGTACTTACGCTGGGCTTGGGGGCCAACGTCGCGATTTTCAGCATCGTGAACGCCTTTCTCATACAGCCGCTGCCCTATCCGGAACCGGATCGTCTCACTGCCCTTTTTGAGCGGGATCCCGTGGGCCCTCCCGGCAGCGACCCCTACAATTCTGTTGCGGCCGGCCACTTTCTCGATTGGCAGCGGCTCTCGAAGAGTTTCGTTAGTGTAGCGGCCGCGGGAGGCGATTCACTGAACCTGGCGAGTCCCGGCAATCTCTTCGAGCCCGAGCGCGTGGATGCTTGTTTGTGTTCGCAATCCGTCTTCCCGACGCTCAAAGTGATTCCTTTACTCGGCCGCAATTTTCGGCCGGATGAAGACCGGCTGGGAGCGCCTCGGGTAGCAGTGATCAGCTATAGCCTTTGGCAGAGGCGTTTCGGCGCTAGTCCGGCTGTGGTTCACCAGCAGATCCGGCTCGACGGAGAGAATGCCGAAATTATCGGCGTGATGCCTTGTGGCTTCGCCTTTCCTTATCGCACGGTGGACGTATGGGTACCACTGCTCGCGAACATCACTCCGGAATTGGCGCAGAGTCACGATAATCATTTTCTTTTCGTTATTGGCCGGCTCCGTCCGGGGATTCCGGTCGCACAGGCCAGAGCTGAAATAGATGGTTTTGTATCGCGGTACAAGCGGACGCATCCCGAGGAAGTGAGCGGCAAAGGAGGGAACGTGGTCTTACTGCGCGACTACCTGGTGCATGACGTCCGTACCTCGCTGCTGGTGCTGTTGGGGGCGGTAGGATGCGTGCTTATCATTGCCTGCGTGAATGTTGCCAATCTGCTGCTGACGCGTGCGGCAGGACGTGCACGCGAGATTGCGATTCGGGAAGCGCTAGGGGCAAGCCACGGTCGGATTATTCGAGAATTACTTACCGAGAGCGTTCTGCTGGGCATGTCGGGTGCTGGCTGCGGGCTGTTTCTAGCGCACACAATTACCAACGCTCTCGTGTCGCGTGCCCCAAATGCCGATGCGGTGCTACCTCCAGGTTCGGTCCCGCTCAGCCCTCTCGTTTTTGTATTTGCGTTCGGTGTTGCGCTCGTGGCGGGCATTGCTGCCGGACTGTTTCCGGCACTGCAGTCTTCGCGGGCCGACTTGGCCAACAGCCTGAAAGAGGCGACACGCAATTCGACGCCCAGCCGCGCTCACAGCCGTTTTCGCAACACGCTGGTAGCGGCTGAAGTGGCCCTCTCGCTCGTCCTGCTGATTGCGGCAGGCCTTCTGGCCCGCAGTTTCGCGACTCTTTATAACGTCCGGCCCGGCGTGCGGGTAGATCATACGCTCATGGTCGGTATTTCTATACCGGATCCGAGCTATCACGGGGAAGCCACGACCTCGGCGATCATCCGCCAGCTTTCCGAGCGATTGCAGCATGTGCCGGGGGTAATCTCTGCGGGCATGACCTCCTGCCCTCCTGTGCTTGGGCACTGCAGCGACTGGGTCTTCAACATCGAAGGCCATCCGTTACCGCCGGGCCAGATGATGGATGCCCTGGACCGTGGCGTGGATCCAGGCTTTCTCGCTGCCGCTGGTGTACCTCTCCTGCGGGGGCGCAACTTCACGAGCAACGACGGCATCGGCTTTGATCCCGATCATCCCAAGCCAGGCACGATGTTGGTCAGCGAGTCGTTCGCCAAGCAGTATTTTGCCGGTGAGGATCCGCTAGGACGCTACATCACGATCGGTGTGGATGTTGAGCAAAATAAGCGAAGCGGAAAACCCGTTCCGCGCTATCAGGTGATCGGCGTGGTTGGCGATGTGCTGAAGCATCTGGACGCAAAGATACAACCGACGTTCTATGTACCGTTGCTAGACGGGCATTTCAATGACATCTACATCATTTTGCACACTGCGTCCGAACCATACTCCGTAATGGGCGCGGTGCGCGCGGAGATTCACCGGCTGCGGCCCGACCTGCCACTGTTTCAGGTACAGACAATGGAAGAAGCGATCGGACAATCCGCATCGGACCGGCAATTTCACCTGCTGTTGTTCGGATCTTTTGCGCTGATGGCTGTGCTGCTGGCCGGGGTCGGACTCTATGGTGTTCTCTCATACGGTGTGTCACAACGCCGCAGCGAGATCGGAATCCGGCTGGCTCTGGGGGCCCGCAGTTCGGATGTGCTGCTGCTCATTCTCAAGCAGGGCATGCTGCCCGCCGCTGCCGGAGTGGCGGCCGGTCTGGCAGCCGCGCTGATGCTGGCGCGAGTCATGCAGAGCCTGCTTTTTCATGTCGATCCTTTCGACCCGGCTACATTTTTTCTGATTCCTGCTTTTCTACTGGCCGTCTGCATCTGCGCCTGCTACTTGCCGGCAGCGAAGGCCACCCGCATCGATCCAACAACGGCGCTACGGACAGAGTGATCTGCCGGTCGCATCCGCCTCAAATGGCCGAGCGATATCCACTCATTTTGGCTGCGGGACCTCAAGCATTGACGTTCCATTCAAAACGATGTATAGATAGACTATGCCTCATGAGACGGCGGATATCCCGCCCGGAACGCTGCACATGCTGATCCTCAAGACTTTGCAGCGCGGGCCTCTTCACGGCTACGCTATTGCCCAGCGCATTCACCTGATTTCAGAAGATGTTCTGCAGGTCGAAGAAGGTTCCCTCTATCCGGCCCTGCAACGAATGTTGGTTAAGGGTTGGGTTACGGCGGATTGGACCCAATCAGAGACCGGTCGCAGGGTGCGGCTCTACAAGCTAACGGCGGCGGGAAGGAAGCAACTCGGCACGGAAATTTCAGAGTTCGACCGTGTCATGAAGGCCGTATACAAAGTGATCGAGGCATCCTAATGGGCGAGATGTGGCGCAAGTTGACGTTTCTCTTCCGGCGCAGGCAACTGGAAAGAGACCTCGATGAAGAGATGCGTTATCACGCTGAAATGACCGGCCAGCCGCGGTTTGGAAATATGACTCTGCTCAAAGAAAAGAGCCGCGGGGAATGGGGCTTCGGCTGGTTGGATGCTTTCGCCGAGGACCTGCGCTTCGCCACGCGTATGCTACGCAAGTCTCCTGGCTTCACCACCGTTGTTGTGCTTACGCTCGCCGTCGGCATCGGTGTGAACACGCTCGTCTTCAGCTTTGTCAATGCAGTCTTGTTGCGGCCTTTGCCCTATGTCGAGCCCGCGCAATTGGTCCTTGTGAGCGAGGCTAAGCCGGAGTCGGGAAGGTCGGGGCTTGGATTGTCATACCCCAGCTTCACGGAACTGCGAGATAACAATCGCGTGTTCAGCGGAGTCGCAGGCTTGGGCGGACACTCTCTGGTGCTCACGGGCTACGGAGAACCTTCCGAGGTGAGAACCGTGGTCGTGACGTCCGAGTTCTTTTCATTGCTTTCGGCTAAGCCGCTACTCGGCCGTGTGTTTACGCACGAAGACGATCAGCGTGGCGCTGCCAGTGTCGTGGTGCTGAGCGAGAGTTTGTGGCGGAGTCGATTTGGAGCGGCTCCGGAAATCGTCGGCCGCTTGGTAAACCTCGACATGCGTCCGTACACCGTGATCGGCGTGATGCCTGCGAGCTTTCATACACCTTTCCTCAATCAGGTAAACCAGCTTTGGATACCACTTGCCCAGGACCCTTTATATAGCGTTTGGATGACTCAGCCGCCTCAACAGCACTGGATGGCGGTAATTGCGCGAGTGCGCTCCGGCATTTCCGCCGATCGGATACAGGCCGAATTGCGTGCGATCAGTGCACGGCTTGCCAAGGAATATCCGGCAGAAAAGGGATGGGCGATTCGAACTGAGCCGCTACAGCAAACAATAACGGGCGCGGTGAGATTACCGCTGTTGGTGTTGCTCGGGGCCGTCGGCCTGGTGCTCCTGATTGCATGCGCGAATATAGCAAACCTGCTTTTGAGTCGCGCGACGTCGCGTTCGAGGGAGATCGCCATCCGAATTGCGCTGGGCGCCGGTACGACGCGGATCGCCAGCCAACTGTTCACCGAGTGCGCGATGCTTGCGCTGCTTGGCGGCGCGATTGGAACGCTGGTGGCTTATTTGGGGTTGGCGAGTCTAGTGCCGCTGCTGCCTTCCGATCTGAAAACGTCTCACTCGATTCGCGTGGATGGCGGGGTTCTTTTGTTTGCTTTGATGCTTTCACTAGCAACCGGTCTCGGTTTTGGATTAGCACCGGTGCTTTCTACTACCGGGTCCCATCCGCGTGCAGATCTCGGCGAAGGCGGTCGCGTAGGGGAATCAGCAGGTCCGCGACGGACGCGGGCTCTTCTGGTTGTTGTGGAAATTGCTTTGGCAATTGTGCTTCTCACAGGGGCGGGGTTGCTGATGCGCAGCTTTGCCCATCTCACTTCGGTGAATCCGGGCTTCAAACCGAGTCACGTGGTGAAGGCAATGATTTCCCTGCCGCAATTTCAGTATTCAACGCCGAAGCAGTGGGCTTCTTTTTCAGAGGAATTCACGACGCGTCTTCAGGCACAGCCCGGCATGCAGGATTCGGCTATCGCTGGTCCATTGCCCATCGTCGATTGCTGCATTAGACTCGCTTTTCAGATTGCCGGCAAGCCAGCGCAGCAGATGGGGGCGGCCGATACCGCCAATTACGTGCCAGCCAGTCCGCACTATTTTTCTGTGATGGGAATTCCACTGCTTCGTGGCCGTTTGTTCAGCGAATCTGATTCGTCGTCCTCGCCGGCCGTGGCGCTGATCAGCGAAGCACTGGCCAAGCGCTATTTCCCTAATGAGAATTCGCTGGGCAGGCATCTCACCTTCGGTTTTCCTGCGAACGGCATAGTCTCGCGCGAAATTATTGGCATTGTTGGAGACATACATGACGAGGCGCTGGGCAAGGAACCAGGGCCGATGATGTATGTCCCATTCGCACAAGCTCCTCTTTATGGTTGCGAAGTGGTCGTTAAGAGCACGCTAAGCGTTTCGGCGGTTGCCGGCGCAATCCGCAGGGTAACGAAGGGCATAGATAAAAATCTGCCGGTGACAGATATTGCAGTGCTGCCAGACGTTGTGAACGAATCTGTGGCACAGCCCCGGTTTCGTACTTTGCTCCTTGGCTTCTTTGGCGCAATCGCGTTGATTCTGGCGGCGGTCGGGATTTTTGGAGTGATCTCTTACTCCGTTTCCCGCCGAACGCGAGAACTGGGGATTCGTATGGCGCTTGGCGCACAGCCTAGTTCGGTAGCGCGCCTGATCTTGCGCGAAACGATGGCGCTCACTCTGCTTGGCATCGCGATTGGCGTACCTTGCGCCGTCGCTACCGCACGACTGGCGAAGCATCTGCTTTTTGAGGTGACCCCCTACGACCCGATCACGCTGCCGCTAGTCTCTGTTGTGCTGCTTGCCGTAGCGGCCTTGGCCAGCTATATACCGGCGCGGCGCGCGATGAAAGTGGATCCAATTGTAGCTCTGCGTTATGAATGACCGTCTTGGTGGCCTAAGCTCGAGCAACATGTTTAGGTAGGGAGAACGCCACCATCTAAATCTACCCAAAGATATTCGAAATCTATTTTGCCGAGGAGAGCTTTCAGCGGTCAAGAAAGCTTTCAGCGCTCAGCCGTCAGCCGTCAGCTGAAAGCTGATAGCTGATAGCTGATAGCTGAAAGCTATCACTAGAGCTCTGGTCCAAATCTGAGGGAGAAGTTCTCAGACAAGCTGGCCAAGAATCAAGAATCTAAAGCGCGCGCGTGCGGTCACGAACGAAGATATGGCGCGTTTTCCAAACGTCGAGCGGACTTACCTTGACTTTCCCGGCTCGCTGCTGTGTGTGGTTATTTTTCTAAACAAGAATTCCTGAAAGAGTGCATTGACGCCCTGTGAAGCTAAACTCAGCGCAGTGTACTTTGCTGCTTGGCCGGCGCTAATGCCTTTCGGATAGTAAAGGCCGGAGATGCCGGATGAAGCAATATCGCCGAGCAGGGACGAGTAGCTTACCTGCCATTTTCCATTGTCGCCCTTGCAGCGAAAGGACCAGGAGAGTGCGTACAGAGCCCGAGCGCGAACGGTACCGCTTCCCTTATAGTAGTAGCGCGGATCCTGTCGTAGCACCGCGTGAAGCAGGCCCGATCCGATCACCGTGCCAATGAAGCCGTCAGCATAGGCGGCGGCATAACGTTTAGCAAAACCCTCGGCTCCCGCTCCGTATGCTTCGTAATCTTTGCTGTTTGTCTCATCCGCAGCCTGGACAGCCGCTAGTCCGAAAGTCACCGGATCGACAGCAAGTCGAAAAGCCAGGCGCATTTTTTGCCCTGCATTGAGTGGAGCCGGATCTTTGAAGTACACAACGTAATAGTTGGGAAGAAAGCCGAGCAGCCGCTGCTTTACTTCTGATTTCATCTGTGCTTCCGCAATCTCTCTTTTGGAAGCAGTTACTTCCGTTTCTGAAGAAACGGCAGCAAGATGCAGGGTTATCTCCGGCACTAGTAACGTCTGATTCGAAGATAAGGTGATTCGCTGACTTCTGAACGAGCTAAACCCTTGAGCGGAGACAAGCAGCGCGAAGTCGCCTGCTTCTAAAGCCGAAAAGGAATAAGTTCCGACGGAATTGGATTCCGTGGTGTATGTCTCTCCCGTGTTGATGTTTGTAACCGTAACTGCAGCTCCCGGCACAGTACTGCCGCGTTCATCTAAGACGGTACCTTGAATAGCGGACGCGGATAGACCCGCCGTCGAAAGCGCTGGCAGTTGGGCCCATACAGATGCCGGAAAAGTTGAAAACAGCAGGAATGCCGAGAACCGGGTGCCTATACCAAGCGGCTTCTCACGCATCGATATCCCGCTCCCTGACCAAGTCGCGCCTGATGCGTTGGTCCACTCCGATGGTGATCAAAAGAATGTAGCCAACCCGACTCTCGCGAGCAGCGAAGATTGCAGGTGTCACGAACAGAACCCCTCCATGATGCGTCTAGATGAAGAGATTGACGACCCGGTTTCTATTTTTTAATCCACGATTTCTCCCCTTGATCGATGATCACTTCGCGATCAACGTTTGCCATTTTGCTTCCTCTCCATACGGTATTCTCGTCCAGCGCAGCGTCGAGACGTTCGGCGGCGAAGGTCCTTCGCTCATCACAAGGCGTCGTTCCATTTGAGAGCATGGCACCGTACAGCGCCCCGTGATTGATGGCGGCTGTGGCGCTCACGAAATCGCGCTAGCTGGATGACCCAAGCGCCCGCGAGTGATTTGCCCTGGTCCAGAAGATCTATGCTACGTGACCACGATGATTTTCCCCGCCGGAAGTGTCGCAAACAGGAAAGCGCAGGTGCGGGTATACGTTATGGGTTGAGCTTCAGGCGAAAAGACCGAAAGCGCGATTCACAAATCGGACCTGGCCGACTATGTCGCCCTTCTTTAACCACCGGATCTGGCCCTTGCGGATAATATGCATTGCCTCAAGCCCTGGATCGTGCTCAGCGCGCCGTCTATGGAACGGAACCACTGGCTGGCAACGATTCGCCTTTTGATGAATCGGTGATCTTGCTCGATCACGTTGTTCAAATAAGGAGAACGCCGGCATCGACAGGTTTTCGGCAGTTCTCCTGTTTGCTTCAATTCGGCAGTGACGGACGGATACGCTGGGTGGCCATCGACGTTAATGACTCGTGGCCGAAGATGTCCGACTCGCCACAAAGCAAGCTGCAGGAAGTGTTTAGCTGCAGCCGGTCACGATGTGGCGACAGCATGAAGTCGATGGTGTTGCCTTCAGAATCAAGCATCCGAAATAAATAGGTCCATCTGCCAGAAACACGGATGTATGTTTCATCCACTCGCCAGGACCGATTCGGATGTCGGAGATGGCGCCGCAGCCGCTCGTTCAGGAGGGGGGCGTACCTCAACACCCAGCGAGCGATCGTGGAATGATCGACACTCAGACCACGTTCTGCCATCATCTCTTCCAGATCGCGATTGCTGAGGGAATATCGAAGGTACCACCGCACACACAGCACGATGACCTCTTCTTGGAAGTGTCGTCCTCGGAACAATCGTGGCCGCTTCGTTCGCACTCCGCCTACTTTACCAATGCCGCTCCACTGTTTTCGACACTTCCGTTGACCGAAGCGGCGCTGGGTTTAAACCCCCGACGCGGCACCGAGGGCGGCGATGATGAGCACCGTTGCCAAATCTAGGTCGCGGCCGTCGGGATTGGCTTGATCCGCCGTGAGCGGAGTGGCGGGCGTGATCCCGGGTGTCGTGCCGTCCCAGATACCGGTGATGTCGCCAAGGCCGGCGCCCGCGGCAGCGTCTTTGACAAGCGCGAGAGCGGTAGCGGAGTCGTTCAACGCAACGAAAGAAGGCTCCGTCGTAGCGATGCCGAGCCGGTTCGCCATTAGGTCTCGGCGGAAATCGCGAATCGCGGTGGAGCGGCCGTTTTCGAGAAGCGTATCGGTGATAACCAGATCGCTGCTGCCGTCCATTGTTAGGCCGCGGCGCCGGAAGGTCGCGCCGCCAACCATCGCCCAATTGTCATCCACGATCACAACATTGGTTTCGACGCGGCTGAAGCGCCCCGGGAAGCCGATGGGATGGAAGATGACCGATTGCGTCGGCGGCAAAGGCGTAACCGCAGGCGCGGTGGTTTTGCCATTGGCAATCAGCAGCCGGTCCTGGACTTCGTACGTGGCCATGCCTTCGTAGCCGGGCGCAAAATCGGGATTCTTCGGTACGCAGATAATAACGCGAAGGCCAGGCCTCGCGGTGAGCTGTGTTTTAAGCAGCGCGATGAGATCGGCAGCATAGCCTTTGAGCGGCGTGCCGGCTGCGGTGGAACAGAAGCCTGGAGTCTCGATATAGAGGAGATGGCGGGCGTTCTTGATGGCGCTCTGCAGCGCCCATTGAGCATCGCGCCGGCCGAAATAGGCGCTGGTAATTTCGCGTTCGAGTTCGACCGCGAGGCGCAATTCGACGCTGGTTTCTGCAGCGGGCGCGGGAGCGGCGGGCGAAGTCTCTAGACCTTTCAACGCGTTGACCACCTGGTCGTGCATGGGAAGGCTGTTAGGAATCCAATTATCGATAACGTATTGAACGGCGGTGTTGACGTTGATGCCGTTGGCCCAAGCCGCGTAGAGTTCCGGAGTTTCGCAGTAAGGCGCGATTGTTTGCAGGATAGCCCCGGCCATTGTGCCGTTCGTTGCGGAAGGAGTTCCGCCCAAGGGAACTTGCGCCGCTTCCGCCGGAACGTTCCACTTGCTATCAGCGAGCGCGAGCAGGCGTTGGGCGATGTTGAGCGAGCGGCGGAAAGCGTGCCGCGCAATGTCATAGGCGAGAATGCCGCCGTGGCTAGTAGCGCCGGTGATGGAGGTTTCGCGGCCGCCAGGACCTCCAGGAGCGCCGATGCGGGTATTCGCGGAAATAGTTTCGCCAGTAAGGCGGCCCCCAGCGATTACGCCGGTCCATATGCCCGCGTTTCCGCCTGCGACAAGCAGTTCGCGCCGCGCCATCGTTGGCAGCCGCGAGGCATCCCGTGGCTGAGTCTCGCCGGTGAGCGCCTTGGCCCAATCGGCTAGGCTTGCAGGTGGCGTGGCGACGCCTGGAGTACCTAGCCCGAGAATCCCCGACTTACTAGCTCCTTGATAAGTCGCCGATCCGAACGGATTCGTACCTGTGGCAGGAGTTACCGACGGAGCCGGTGGCGGGCCGACATGCACAGAATTGCCACCGTAGATGCGAGTAGCTCCATTCGCGAGGGCAACGGTAAGATCGAACATCGATGTAGCGTTGGCGGGAATGATGATGTCGCCAGGACTCGAATCGCCCGGTTTGCGCAGAGAAAACGGATCGGTGAGATAGACGGTAACAGGGCCGCTTGACGGCACAAGCCGGCCTTGGCCATCGCCCCGCGCGAGCATCGCATCGGGGAGGAATTTTCGCGGGTAAGCGCGGACCCAGGCATTGGCAGGCAACCCGGTAATCTGCAACACTACATCGGCCTTGGTGAGATCTCCTGTCGTGGCCCAGTTGGCAGTGAATTGCAGTTGAGACTTCAGACTTCCGGAGAGGGTCGCGTTCGGATCATTGGGAACTCCCGGCGGAAACTGCGGCCAATGCGCAGGCGGACCGGGCGAGGCGGGAATTGCGAAGTTTCCATCAAGAGCCTGTCCGACTGCGAGCGTGGGATCGGAACCGGACGCAAGAGCTTGATTGGCACCGGCCAGGACATCATTGCCATCGGCCAGGAAGGTGACGTTCTCATTGACTCGAACGGCCGGGCGCCGCTGCACACCCGCTGCGGCGTCGGTGCCTGAATCCGGCCAGTCGCCCACAAGGTACTTGTCGAGCTGGACGACACGCATCGAGTAGAAATCGCGTGAGAGCGTCACGCCACTGGGCAGCGTAGGCGGCGTAAACGTGCTCATGAGCCGGCCGCTTGTGGCAGGACCGAAGAGGAGACGATCGTGATCATACTGGGCAAACGAATTGCTTACCGAGTCAAGGCCAACACTCGTACCCGAGAGTTCGTAGATGCCGGAACCGGCAGAAACCGCGGTAACACTCGTGAGATGAGTGCCATCGTAGGCAGTTCCATCGGGCTTGGCGAAACGCAAGCGCGTCTTTTGGGTTGGGGCAAGACTGTTGAGATAGTTAGTAAACGGCAGCGGCGACTTAGGCGATGCGGTCAGATCGATAGCTTGGAGGACCGGGAACTTAGTGAGTATCGCAGCAAATGCCGCCATTACAGCGACCGGATCGATAGGCAGACCATCGGCATCGTAAAAGCGCGCATCTCCAGAAAAACCGAGGTCGGCCCATGCTTCGGCAAAACCGGAGGCGGGTGAGATGGTTTGGCCTGGGAAGAAGATGTACTTCGGAACGGGGCGGTAGGGCAACCCGCGAATGAACTCGGGGCGATTCGAATTGCTGGTTTCGAGGATCTGCGTATACAGCCGGCCAACCCGCAGCCATTGCTGATCAAACAACGTGAGCACTATGCCGGCGCCGTTTTCGACCGAGCCATCGGCCTTGATGAGCGTAACCGGCATGGCCGGACCGCCAGAGGGATTGACAGTCATGAACGCCATGTCCAGCGGGGCGGCCCAATTCGCTGTGGCGGTGATGGTCATCGTTCCGTCAGTAGCCGTGAAACTGGGCGAGCTGGCGCCATCCGGGGCCCAATCGGGCGCAAGGCGCGGCATTGCCAAGCCGAAGGCTTGCAATTCTCCATGCGTAACTGCTTGTTCAATGGCCTGCAAAGTAGTGGGCATGGGATCTCCTTAGAACGAATGCACGGTTTGCCGCGAGAGTGGGTCCGTCAGCCGAATCATGAAAGTGTTCGCTTCAGCAGGCTGGTAGGACAGCAGGATATAGAGCGCCCACTTCCCGGTTGTATCGGGCGTCGAGCGGCGCATCGCGGGCACGAAGATCGGGAAAGGCGGCGGTGGCGGCGGGTGAATCGGCGGAATCGGCTCTGGTATTGGTTGTAGGAGCGGCTCCGGTATCGGATGCGGAATCGGAGTTGGCGTCGCAACGGGATGCGGCAGCGGCGGTTGGGGAATGGGGTGCGGGGGCGGAAATACCGGGAGCGCCAGCGTGCCCACGGCGATCTGCTCGGGCGCGGAACTCAAAATCACTTTCACTTGCGGCTTGGGCTTGCTGGAGTCGTTGACCAGTTGAATGACTTCGACGAGCGCCGGGCCGACCGGACTTGCCGCGGCCGCAGGGAGATCGGTTACAAGCGTGACGAGCGCGCCACCGAAGCGAGTCGTGAACGTGAACGACGCAAGCATCGGCGGGCCAGACGGCAGAACAAGGGCCGATTGTGCGTCTGAGAAGCCGGATTCACCAGCAAACAGGCCGTTACTGAGGTCCTGCTGTCCAATGGCTTTGATGCGGTAGTAATAGGGATACCAGCTTGCGATGGCGGCGGTATCGACGATGGATGAACCTTTGAGCGGATTGCCAGCAAGCGTCGTAGAGCTATAGCTTTGCCAGCCGGGATCATTCTCGGACATCTTGGCCGGTCCCATCGTGGAACCGTCATACGAAAGCACCACGTTTCGGACACGAAAAACGCGGTAGCCGGCTGGAGGTGCGCCGGAAGCAACCGGAATGGCGATCACCTGCATACCAACCTGCGGCGATTTGGCGGCGCGGAGCAGAAGGCGCGGGATGCCGGGCACGTTGCGGCGGGGCACCCCGAAGACGGCAATCTGATCGGAGCGTGACGATTCAACGTTCGCCGCGCTGGTAGCCGAGATTCGATACACGTAAAGCGTCGATGCCGCGGCGGGAACAACGATCTCGGCACGATTGCCGGTAACAGGATCTTTGTTCAGCCGCCCGAAACCGGCGAGCGATTTGGCCTGATTCGCTTGAACGAGCGTCTTGAGCGCTGCGCCGCGCGTCACGAGCGGTGTGTCCGGTGCGGGATCGGGCGTATTGGGGGCTAACAGATGATTGAGCGCGCTTTCGGTAGCTTCCCAGATGTAGTAACCGGCGGCCTTGGGATCAGCAGTCCACTGCAAAATGCCGCGCGCTTTGCCGGTGGCGTCGGGCAGGGCAGTCCAACTGATGGATGGCGGGGTGAACGTGACCGGAGGTGGAAATGGATCCATGGTCTTGACGAGAGTGCCAATGAATCGAGTTGAGGTGTCTGGCGGCTGGGGAGAAATTGTCGCGTCGCTCCACTCGCCTGGGCGTATGGATTCGGCCGCGGTTACGTAGAGCGCAAAGTCGAGCTCGTTGACTGTCGTGAAATCCAACGTGAACCCTTTAATCTCGACGCGATATTGAACACGAGAATCGTTGGGATCAAAGTTTGCCGTCTTCAGAACCACAATGGGATCGGCCAAGATGTGGCTGGCATCCATCGTGGGCAGCTTTGTTGACGGCGTGATGGTCGCAGCTTCATTGGCAGACGCATAAGTGAACGTCAATGTCGCAGGAGAGCCAGTTGCGCCTCCATTGCTCATCTGGAGGCCAGTCAAGAAGGGTACCGGGCCTAACCCGGTGGCGGGAACCGGCACAAACTGGCCGGTGAAACGAATTTGTCCCGGCGACCGATCCTGCCAGTCCCAGCCAAAATCGATTTGCAAAGTTGCGGGAACTTTGTGGCCGGTGGCACTCGGGGTATCCATGATGAAAGTGGCGTTGCGCACGCCGGGTTTCGTGATGGCAGTGGGGCTGAGGGCAGCGGAGGCCGACGACCATCCCGACCATTGGCCGAACACGTCAAGACCCGCGATGAGATACCGCGTGTTGATGTTGGGCAGGTCAAGCGGAAGCACTGGCTCCGTGTCGGAAAAATTGGGGATCTGCAGCGCTGGCGGGGTATTAAGATCGGGATTCGTGGGCGCAAGGCCGACGTAGGGATCGTAGCCACCAACGGCAGTGGGCCGTGAAGCATTTAGAACTTCCGAATGGTTGGGGGCGCGACTTACTAAGATGCCGTAACCTTGCGGGACAGTGGACGGCTGCCACGAAACGCGAATGACCGCAGGCGCTGCGCCATCGCGCTTGACCGGAGCGTGAATGTCTTTGACGGCTGCCTGCATGCCCACGGGCGCCTCAACCGGAAGCTCACCAACCGAAAGGGCTGCGAGAACTGTTTTCAGTCCAAAAGGAAAAACGAACGGCGCGGTGACCATGTAATCCCATTGGCCGTAGTTATTAGTGGATGGCCCTGCTGGACGAAAATCTCCAACCGTTGGCGGCGTTTGAATAACGGGAGGAACATCCACGGTTCCGTAGCCGAGCCCAGCCGCGGAATAAGAATCCGTACTGACCGCCATCATGGTGACGCCAGTGGTAGGCAGTTGCGCGTTGGTAGTTTGCGCCGGATTTGCGGTGGCACCAGGAAGGCTCGCTTGCTTAATTCCTTCGAGCGTAACATTCTCAACGTAAGCCGATTGCATTTTCGTGGGATTCGTGTCGTCTGAGTGCCGCAAGCAACGCTCGATCATGGGAAGCAGCGATTTGGGCGCGCGGAGCGCTGCTACATATGCGGCTGGATTGGGCGCAGGCCAGGCAGGCAGGGGAAAATCAGCAATGCCAGTCGGCGGAGGCGTAAGCTGCAGGAGCGCGGTGATGGCGGTCCTCACCTCCGCGGCGAGAACTCCGTTGAACGTGGGTGGCTCAAAGCCTTGCGGCGTCGTGTTGTAAGCAGCCCCGGGCTCTCCGTTCTCAAAGGGAAGGCCCACGGTCTGTATTCGTTGCCAATCGGGGAAATTGGCATAGACGCTTTCGCCAATCACATGAACCGGGCCGACCGCTCCAGAGCCGAAGAAGCGAAGGGACACTATGCCTGGACAACGGAACTCGACCGACGCATTGCCCGAAAGCGTGATCTGCTGGCCGTTAATCATCGTTCCGGTGGAATCAAGCGCTTCAAGCGTGACGGGGCCTCCGCCCGAAACCGTGACCGAGACGGCAACGATATAGGCCGGTTCGCCAGCGAACACACTCAGATTCTGAGGCGTCGCATTTGCAGCAACCAGATTCGCCGCCACCAGAGTTGAATCTTTCAAATCGGCAGCCAGGCGCTGGCGGCGGAAAACTTGAAACGGCTCGCGCGGAAAGCCGAGTTCCTTGATCGTAGACCAGCGCAGCGCGACCGGAAGCAGGCCATTGCTCCTTGCGAAATACTTCTCACGGACAGGCCCAACTTTTTCCTGGCGCTCGGCCTCAATTAATCCGGTTGCGCGTAGCGTGAATGCGTAGGGCCAAACATATCTAGACATGGTCGTTCTCCCAGGGCGCTTGCGGCGATACGTTCAGCGCGATGATGACTGCAGTCTGCAGCGGGTTGCCGTAGACGGTGCTTACGGGGCGCTGCAGCGCGAGCGTAACAACTGTACCCGTCGATGGAGGCGAGAAGTTGCTCTTGAAGATCGCAACAGTTCGAGTAGCGCCGGGCGAGCGCACAAACCCGGCGATATTAGAACCGCCTTGCTCAACCATCTGGACCGATGGCGTGTCCTGAATCGTGACGATCGAGAATGTCGGATCCGACGGGATTGGATGATCGAACTGGGGTTCGGCCCGGAAGCGCCAAACCGGCTCGATGGAGTCGATCAGAATCGCGTGCGGTACGTACGGGCCGTTGGGTCCGGACGGCACCCAATACATCACGATGGCGTTCTTATCAGGCGCGGGCAGGGCTTGCTCACCGGCGTTAGTGAATGCATCCTGAATATCCTGATCGGCTGCCACAGTCGGGTTCGTGCCTGTACTCAAGTTCAGTTTCTGGTGGAGCGGCCGGTGAGTAATCAGCACGGACCCAAGATCAGCAGCCAGCGCGTTCATGTCGGGATAGCGCCCGGTTGTGAACGATCGGCGGAACAACGGCGTAACTGCCTGACCCACGGGCGGCGCGGGCATTGCGGGATTTGTATTGAGATCGAGCGTGTAGCCCATCAGCGGGCGCAATGCGACGGGTGCCGTGAACACCTGGTTTTGATACTGCGAAGACGCGCCGACGCACGGCAGCTTGCCGTCCTTCACCATTTGAAGCAGCGTGTCGTACGAAGCCGTGCCAACGCCGTTGATGCTCACCGTGGTAACGGGAGCGCCCGTCACGTCAGGCAGGCCATCAGCCGCGCGTAGATCCAGTTCGAGCTTGTAGTTGTAAGCGCTGAAGACCTGGATGATGGATTGGTCGTTGAAAACCACATCGACCGGATCTTTATAGAACACGAACGTATCGCCCTGCTTCGGCGAACTGCAGAGAACGGATGGCTCGGCGCTCGCGGGCGGCTTATTGTCGGTCTTGAACTGGAACGCTTGCGTATTGTTGTTGAACGGATTTGTGGAGCCGTCGCTCTCGGTTGTGGTGATGTCGTAATCAACGGTGACCGTATAAGTGGTGTCTGGTTTCAGAAGTGGGACCGGCGAGCCGCCATCGAGATAGGTCTGGATAGTCTGGATCGTACTGGTCTGGATCTGCACGGCGTTGTCATAGCGATTTTGCTCGCTCAGCGGGCACGATTCGATCACCCCAACCGCGACGCTGGGCCACGCGAGATAAGTGCTTTGCACCGCGACTTCAATAATTGCGGTTTGCGGCTTCGGTTTGAACTCGATAAATATCGGCATCAACTGAAGCTGCGAGAAGAGGGCGAGAACGCCGCTTACATCGAATGCTGGCTCCGTGCCGGATGCCGTCCAGGTGGGTGGCAGATTGGCGAGCCCGGTAACAACAACCGGACTCATGTTGATGAGGCTGGTTTCAGAAAGCTGCGTTTCGGACAGATCGCGCTCACGGATGACAATCCAGGAGGGCTGGCCGAAGGTCAGCTTATAAAGCGTGGAGTTTACGCCCATCAGCACGCGGAAGCGGTTCGATTGGAGGGTGTGGAACCGAAGCCAGCGGCTCGATTCGACGATGTTTCGCGCTCGATCCCCGGTCGCGTTCTGAATCTCGGCATTCGTAAAACCTTGAATGGCGTTGCGGACTTCAAATGCCATTTCTTCTGGCAGTTCGATGGCGCGTATGCAGCGGCGCTCGACGGCGACTGGACTGGAAAAGCCCATGCCGATGACCTGAGCCGGGAGAAGGCCCTTGCCCGCGATGATGATGCCGAATTGCAGCAGCAGCGCGTCGGCCGCGCTCAGCGATGGCTGCTCTACCACCATTTTGTTGGGAACCGGTGAGGTTCGCGTGGTGTTGGGTGGATCGGGGAAGACATAGCCCGATAGTGTCCAGCCGCTTGCAGAGGGCCCGAGGCGCTGGCCGCAGAAGGCCCAGAACACAGATGCCGGAGGCGCAGGTTTGTTGCACGTCGAACCCCAGATCGACAGCATCGTGTTGGTCAGTTCAGTGGAACGCTCGACTGCGCTGTTGCTGACGCTGGGATTGCGAGTGAAAAGCGCAAGATCCACTTGCGTTTGGGTTGTATCGCTACTCGGTTTGTTGGGCCGCCAGGCAGCGGGCGGCGGCACGTTGTTTGCCAAAGGCGGATCGAGTTGCAGTTTGGTGATCTTGTACTGGGCGTAGCGGTTTCCGCCGAGGCTGACGCCGGGCGCACCAGGATACGTGACGCAAGCCGGAAGCGCGGTGGTGAAGGTTTGCGCTCCAGAGGCATCGACTCCATAGAGCATTTGCAGCACAGGTAAGCTGTCGATGGGAACGACAGGCATGTTGCCCTGATTTCCTGGCACCTTTAAATCCGGGACGCCGGAGGCAGCGCTGACGATAGCGTTGCCGACGCTGCCGTCGATCGGCTTATCGCCTCCCTGTCCTTGCGCGATCACCGGCGCGAAGCTCTGCAGGTACATCCGCGAGATCAGTCCGGGGGGCGGCTGCGGCTGGGAATCGGAACCGATGGAGAAGTCGACGCACGCCGAGATGCTGAAGAAGAACAGCGAGATGCTGCCGCAGACGTGAACGTGGAAATAAAGCGGGCTGGGAGCTTTGACCAGGAAATCACCGCTCGCGCCGATGCTGATGATGAGCAGCCGCAGTTCACCTTCGAGATGAATATTGCCGACAATGAACAGGCTGGGCGAGAACGAAACACCGAAATCGGCGGAGGCGGCGACCTTCAGGTAGATGTCAATGGATTCGCTGCCCCAGACAATCGATGCGGCGATGCCGAGCGCAACCGCGACGCCCGGAAGTTTCCCACTGGGATCGTTCGGCGGGAACGGCTGGATGCTCTGCCCGCCGAGCATGAAATACGCGCTGCCGCGAACAATGCCGAGAATATTCGCGCTCGCAGGCGTTTGAATGGTGCCCAGCCAGAAATGCCAGTTCGACGGATCGTTCCAATCAAAGAAGAGCTGAACCGGAATCTTGATCTCGATCAAGGAAGAGATCGAGAAATCGATCATCACGCCGAGCGTGATAGTGCCCCCGCCGAAATCGAGATCGAGGATCCCAATTATTCCGACGTCGAGGCTCGCAGCATCCATGCCGTCGGGAGAAAGACCGGGCAGGGGCTCAACGAAGCCCAGATTGACGGTGATGATGATGCGCGGCCCGGGCAGCTCGAGGATGAACATGCCGCGCATGTTGAGCAGGAAGCCATCGACCGTGCCGAGCACAACACCGATACCGAAGGCCCAATTGTCGAGCTTCGCATCCCAAAGCTTGGTTCCATTTACCGACAGCTTGTAAGGCGCGCCTTGCGAGGACATGAGCCACTTGAGATCGGGACCCACTGCATCGCCGGCGGACACGTTCGGCAGAACGCGGTCGTAGCTCATGGCAAATAGACCGAAGAGGCCAAATAAGCCAAGGCCGGTGGAACCGAGGATAATAGGCGCCGGAAAATCCACTTCCAGGCCGAGATAGAAGGCCGTGGCTTCGCGCGGCGGCTGGCTGATGTGCTGCACCCCCACGCTCGCGGCGATGCGGAGCTTGATGGGGCAAAGGGTGATGTCGATCGTGCCTTCAAATCCGCCCGAAAGGATGCTGACCGAGCCGCTGCCGATAAGCGCCCCAGGAATGTTCACCTTGACGCCGGAGGGCAGGATCATCGGCGCGCCGCTACCATCGAGCGGCACTTTGATCAGGAATTTATCGACGGTGATGATTCCGAGATCGGCCTTGATTTCGAGATCTACTTCGAGCGTGAGCGGATTGAAGCGGGCGATACGAGCAGCGGCGATCTTGAGCAAATCGCCTAACGGCGATGGCAGGTTGAAGAGTCCCGGATCGCTGAGATCGAGCGAATAGCCTTTGCTGGTGTCGAGAACAAACTCGAACTTGACCGGGTCGCCGAAATGAAGATTGACGCCGACAGCCTTATAGCGGACGCTCAGCGACTTGGTCGAGTGGACGTCGAGCGCGTCAATATCGACGCGGAAACCAACTCCGTAATCAAACGTGAGCGAGGCGTTCGTGAACTTGACTGGATCGCTACCGCCGGGGACATTCTCGCGAAGCTGCAAAGTGCCGCCATAGAGAGTGACATCGGTCGTGTGAATGAAGCCGAGGCCGCCAATAACAACCGGAACGCCGAGATCCACCGCGATCGCCTTCCAATCGCCGGCACTCGCGGGATCGAGCGCCTCGGTGACCGCGTTCAGAATGGGCGTGAAGATTAGAACCGCGCCGAAGATGTCTTTGAACTTGTTGTAGGACGGCCCTGGGTTCGTCATCCGCAGCAGGCCGTCAATGTCAGCAGGCGCGGCGCCGATCGTGACAGTCTCGGTGAGATCGCCCGTCGCCATATCGTAGGTGACGTTCAGGGTGAAATCCACGATGCCGTCGGCGGGATTCGGATTCTTGCTGGCGTTCTTCGTTTGTGTCAGATCGAGCGACCCGGAAGGATCGCTGCCGGGAGTGTTGCGGAGCGCGTCCTCGGTTTGGGTCTCAAAATCGATTTCACCGGAGAGCTCCACCATCACCGGAATATTCTTTTCGAGACGTACCTTGATACTTAGGCGCCGTAGGACCGCAGGCTTTTTGTTCGACGGTGGGCCGGGAGGCGTGGGCGGATTGGTTGGCGCAGGTGTGGGCGCAGGAGCAGGATTCGCGTCACGGCTCAGCGCACCAGTGAGCGTATAGGCGGATGAATTCTTCGCAATACCGGTAATAATGGCGACGCGGTCATCCGGATTGCTCGTGGGCGCGTTCCCATCTTGACCGGTGGAACTAATCGATGGATTCGGGAACAGATCCGCCAAAATATGGGCAGCTACATCCGTGCGGCGCTGCGAAAGATCCTGATTGTAGGTCTCTTTATCGCTGTGGCCTTCGTTGCTCGCCTTGCCGTGAATCGTGATGGGGTTGGTTTGGTCCAATGCGTTCGCGGCCCAATAATGAAGCGCGTCCCCGCCAACCTGACTGGCGCCTCCCGGCACACCGTCGGGCACTGTGTTTTGCAGAAACACCTGATCCTGGCATGTGGCATTGCTGTAGTAAGTGGACTCGAGCGCGACCGTGTTGGGCTGATCGTAAGTGAACTTCAGATTGAACGTATTGGGGAGATTGCTGGCTGCATAATCAACCTCCACCTGACGAGTCTGGCCCGGATCGACTTCTATAAGAACCTGGCGATCGGCGCCAAACGGCTGCACCTGGCCATCCACTTTGACCGTGATTTGGCTGGGATCGCCTCCGCCCTGAACCGTTATGATTTCGGAAACGCCCGAAGTGGATGGTGTGAAGACGATTTGATCTTCGTCGGGGATGCCGGCAGGGCGCGGATCGGGGTTCCACTTGGCCTGCGCGAGCGAAGTTGCGGGCGCGGTTGATGTGGAACTGGACGCGACGACCACATTGAGCGTGAGCGTGTTCTGATACGTTTGCGGCGTCGCTGAAGAATCGGTAACCTTGAGCAGCAGCGGCCCGGACAGGTTCTGCGTGGGCGGCGTGCTGAACCAGGCCCGGCGCTTCGAGTCGTCCCAAAGATGCTGAACGCTGCCGCCATCCGGCGTGAAATCGGCCGTGTATTGGAAGGGCGGCGTGCCACCTTGGACCTGCATGTAGATGACGCCCGTGGGCGGCATGGTAAGCGAGCCGCCGGTCCAGGTGCTTCCCGACGCCGTGCCCGGATTGACGGTTAACGCCTTATTGCCGTCGTAAGCGGTGATGTTGACTTTGAACTGCGCATCGCTGAAGAGCAGATCGAGTTCGGCTTCGAGCCAGACCTTGCCGGCAAACGAGATCAGCGCATCGCGGAGAGCGAAATTAAGCGCGAAATCTTTGTTGGCATCGGCGTAGTAGACCTGGAGCGCCTTGATGTAGAGACCTTTGAAGCTTTGATCGACGCCGAAGTGATCCAGGATCTCGGCGGGCGTGCCGTTGTCGCTGAGGTCGAGGATGATGGTGTCGATTCCGAACGCAACTCGGCCCGATTTGTGAATCGCGAGCGGCGGGTCCATAGTGGCAAGCTCGCCCTCGGCAAGATCGTTGGGCGCATCGAAACCGGGGTTGCCCCACGCCGCGACGGTAAATGTGGGCGATTGCGTAAAGTCCTGGACCTGCTCGTAGCGGAGCAGCACTTTCGGCATCAGAATGCGGACATCCTGGCTCGCGGCATTGGGATCGGCGCTGACCGAGAAGTCCGAGTTCATCTTGGCCGGTTCCCAATCGCTGCCCAGATGAAAAGTAAGAACGGTGAGGAGCAGATCGAGCCGAAAGGCGATGCTGGGATAGTCGGTGGGCGAGCCGGCCGCATCACCAAACGAATTGGCAATGGACTGCACGGGCACAAGCGAAGAGTCCGCGCTGGCGATGGTGTCGATTGCGGTCTTTACTCCAGAAGAGCCGGCGCGAGGGATCGTCAAGCGGAACTGGAGCGTGATGTCGTGAAAGTCGAAAACGGCTCCGCCGGGGTCCTGGTGCTGGAGAACGGGCGGGCTACCGGGCGCGGACGGGAAATAGACTGTTCCGGTGTAGAGCGTGGCCGAGCCGTCGCTGGTGGTGCGGAAATCAGCAACCGCTAGCAGGGAAAGATACTTATCGATGTAGTCGGGGAACTGAAACCCGGCCAGGAACTGCGGGGCGAGCAGATCGTACAGTCCGAGAGCTTTCGTGGCGCTGGGCACTGACCCTCTCCTTCAGCCCAGAACCAGAAAAAGTACTACTCTCCCAGGCCAGAGAGTACTGTACTGCAGCAGCGAAAAAAGCGCAAGAAAAAGTAATCGTATTGCGATTGATTTGATCAGGCGAGCAAACTAGGTTTGGTTTAACCTCATGCCATGGAGGCCAAAACGCTCCACACCTCCTTTTGATAGCGGAGCGCGCATCGACGCGAGCGTACTTGCTTGCGGACTCGATCCATTCGAGATCGCCTGTTTCAGGAAGAAGACGATGCGGCCATTTTCCGTAGCGGGCAGGCGTATAGTTCCTCTGCAGCCCGATGGTCGTTCTCGGAAATTCCAACGGGAGTTGCCATAGAGAAACAAACATCATGCGGGGAAACTCGATGTTGATCATGTTCAGCGCTTCGATGTGAATGGGCCATTCGCCGACCGACGACACGGGATCATGCATCCGACGAAGCGCCGCTTTTATTTGACGCAGCTTCGCCACCATCCGCTTTTTCTCCGTAACCCGCCAAACGATGAAAGCACCATTCCGGCGCTGCCCACAGAAGTGAGTAAAGCCCAAGAATGGGCGCTTGCCGATGCGAGGCAATGACCGCCGCTGGTTTGACGATCAGCAGGGCAGATTTCCAGTGACCCCAAACACGACGCAACCAGACCCAGAACATGCGATCAGCCGGCGTCAGTTTTGGCTGCTTCGGCGCAGAGCGACGCAGCACGACGAGTTGATGCCCTCAAGGCCAGGTTCTCGAGCCGCAGTTCTGCCCGGTCTTAAACAACGAGGACAAAACGCCCAGCACTGTAAGCAGCTATTGGCCGGCCAATCTCAAGTGCACGCAATATTTGATCAACCTCAATGATTACAGGCGGATCGGAATATTTTGGAGGCACAGACAGCCGCAGGCAGTCTAGAAATGAATAATCGCGTCTATTGCAAACATGAACTGATGATTCTTGGCGCCGTTATCGTAAGGCTTAGCGCTGTACGCGTATTCGTATCTGACCTCGGGTCGCACACAGATTAGATCGGAGAAGCGGTGCGTTACTCCTACGGTCCAGCTCTCATATGTAGTGGCAAAGCCAGTTCGCTCACCCTTCTTGTCGTATAGAATGTCAATCGGCCGCAGCGACAGGAAGTCGTGCTTGGAAAACTTAATTTCTGTATAGTTGACGAGACCAATAGCAGGTGAATTGCCCGGTATGGGCGCACCAGGACCCGTTGCCTCGAAAAAACTTCGCGGAGGACCGTTGTTTACTGTGCCACCAACCAGAGCGCCGCTTTGATAGATGTAATAGCCTTCTGTGGATGTAAAGATCGTTCCCGCCTTGTTGAATCTGTGAGTCCAGGTGAGATTGTCCTGCTGCAAATTGTCGTGTCCTGCTTTGAATCGACCGGCATTAATCGAATCGATGCCGCCCCACAGGGAATCATTATTACTCTTCGACACCCAGCGAAGCATGAGCATGCCGGTGGGTTGTGCGGCCGCGTTCCATGGCGCAATGTCATCACCCGCGTGTACGCCGAATTGAACCGTGTATTGGTTATTTAACTTAATCGACGCGTTTATACCCGTTTGCGTGTAACAGTCGTAAGTAAACATGAGCGAGTGCGTGTACAGGTAATTCGAAGGCGCCAGCTGAGCTTCGATATCCGGAGGTGAGATGTATCTGCCATATTGAATGAGCATGCCTTGTGCAACATGCGGCACGTACACGAGCCCATACACCTCGACCGGATCAGCTCCATACAGGCTATTCCTCTTCAGTAACTGTTCGCTAAACCAGCCCTGCGCGGTCGTGTAACGATAGTCGATGCCGTAAATAATGCTAAGCCGGAAGCCCCAATCGACGTGATCGGTTTGCACCGTATCGGGCACCCGTTCTATGCGAAGGACAGCCTGGTCCATCTCAACCTTGTTCGGAACAATGGCATAGGATTCCGGTACGTTCGAATCGTTAGAGGTACTGGAATCTCCGCCAGGATTGAACCATCCGTAGATCTTGATTTTTGCCGACTCCAGTCCTCCCCATTCATCCCAAATTGCCCGCGTTAAGGGCCAAACCGGATCAGTATCCGGGACACCAATCGTGGGCCCTAGATATTCTGAGCTAGGGAAAATGCCATCCAAAGGCGCTGGTGGGGCACGACGCGGCGGCACCGAATTGGGAGGTTGAGCCGGTCGATTTGTCGGGGCAGGTGTCGTCTGCCCGGCTTGCTCAAGCACGATTTCAACACCGCTATTCGTATCCAAGGACAGGGTTACGTGTTGCAACGTCCCTCTGTAGCCTTCCTTGGAGGCTGTTAGCTCATATGTGCCCGGATTTAGGTCCGGGGCCGCGAACACCCCCTGATCATCGCTTAGCACCTTACGATTGATTGTGCTGTTCCGAGCATGTATAAAAATCTGGACACCGGCTATCGGTTGCCCATTTACCGCACGCGTGTATCCATGTATCCCGGCAGTTTGGCCCCCAAGTAGCGTAGCGTGGAAGCAGATTAAGAACAGAAAGGACACGCTGACTCGAACGAACATTGCGGTGACCACTTGGCACCCCCTTTGCGCCCTTCACCGTCTTGAGGAGCAGGTCTGCTGCAACAATGTCGATTCTACTGCTGATCTTTACGGGCGCTTTAGGCGACTTTACCCGACTTTCAACGATGTAAGCGGGGTGACGGGGCCAGGCCATCGTGAAGGCGATCCTGGATGGAGAACGCGATCCGGGCAAGCTGGGGGAGTTGCGCGACCCGCGCATTAAGGCCACCCCAGAGGAGATTGCCCAGAACCTGGAGGGAAATTGGCGGAAGACTTGCTGTTCATCCTGCGACAGGAACAAGAGGCCCTACTGGTTCTGCGAAAAGCGGATCGCGGCCTGCGACAAGGAATTAAAGGAGTACCTGAACGCGCAGGAAGACCGAAGCAAGGGTGCCCAGTTGGAGGAAGAAAAGCGAGGGAACCGGCGCAAGAAGAAGAGAGGCCATACACCCCAGCAGTTCGATTTGCGCGAGGCCTTATTCCGGATGTCTGGAGTTGACCTGACTCGGATTGACGTCATCCACGTGATGACCGCGACCATGGTGATCAGCGAGGCGGGCTGGGACATGAGCACGGGCGAACGGAGTACCATTTCGTTTCCTGGCTACGCAAGTGCCCGACTGATCTGTCGAGGGCTTCGCTATGGAATGCAGTACGTCGATGGAGATTTATGAGGAGCAATACCGCCAACGCCAAATCACCTTCCTGAAACGAAAGGCTGCAGAACTTGGCTTGGAAGTCGTCGCGTGGAACAGCGGCAGGGCGCCGCTGTATTGGCGGCGCGCTTCCTCGTACTGATCCTGTATATAATAGGCGATCTGGCCGAGGCTCAGCGCGCACTGCGCCTCGCCGCGTTTGTCCTGCACGGCGCGGAACAGCGGCAGAGCGGCATTGTATTGGTTGCGCGCGTCCACACCATTGATGGCTGCGCTCGAAAGGCCGATCACGGATGATCACAATGCAGACAGTGAATGAGATAGACAGGCCATGCAAAAGCCCCGTTTGTTGCCTCGGCAGCATAAAACGGAAGCTTTTAAGCGCGCGATTAGCGATTGTGCACATTTTCCAAGTCGCGCGTCATCCGATCACGATCGAGAGCGCAACCTGAAAATCGAGGCAGGACGGTACGGAACATGCAAAAGCTCGTTCACGAATACCGCGACACGATACGTAAGCGATGTGACCTTTTTTAGTAAAAGAGCATTAAAGTTTCGTGCAACGTTATATCGGGGATCGCGACTACCTTATACGGATGGATCCGCTCGCGCTTTTCATTTCGGGCGACCGCCAGCCACGCCTAAGACTGGTCGCCCTCGTATGTGCCTGTTTGGTCGTCCCCTTGTTTCCCTCCCGGACAAGGGCGGCCGTAATACCAGCCGGAACAGCTATCGAGGTTCGGCTGTCTACGCCGGCAGGGTCCCGCATATCAAAGCGCGGCGACCGGATCAACGCCGCGATTATCGCTCCGGTACTTGCCGAAGACCGACAGGTCCTGCTCGAGGGCGCGAACATTTCTGGTGAGGTCGATAACGTTCAGCCCCTCGGGTTTGGTCTGAAGCACGGAGTCGCCCGCATCAGTTTCCGGTTTGATTCGATGACACTGTCCGAGGGCCGAGTGTTCCCTATACTCACCAGAGTTCGCGAAGTCGAAAACGCCCGTGAACGCGTGGACGGGGCCGGGAATATCGATGGCATCCTGCCAACTGCGAACCTTTCGTCCGGCATCTCCTTCGCAATTTCGACCTTGCTCCTACACACGGAACTAGCCGCCCCCGCGGCAATCGTGAAGGTGATCGCGGCCCGCTCACCTGATTCCGAGATCTACCTGCCCATCGGCACCGAACTTGTACTCGAATTGGAGCGCCCTGTATCGGTGCATTTGTCTCCGTCTGTCGGACAAACGGCGCCACCGCTTTCCGAAGGCGATCGAAACCAAGCGCAGAAGTTCCTCTCTACGGTGCCTGTCCAACAAACAACGTTGGGACATAAGCGTTCTTCGGATTTGGTCAACATTCTGTTGCTCGGCACGCCGGAGCAGGTCGATGCGGCTTTCAGCCGCGCCGGCTGGACCGGAGAAAACAGACGGGGGGTGATGGCTCTCTATCGCATGTACGACGGTCTGGTACAGCGCACGGGCTACAGCATGGCGCCGATGGCCCCTTTAACGCTGAACGGCGTCCGCGCGACGCGGACGTATCAGAAAAGCTTGGATACGATTGCGAAGCGCGACCATATCCGGCTTTGGAGCCAGCCCGATTCAGACGTCTGGCTGGCCGCTGCATCTCAAGATATCGGCTTCACCGTTCGAGACATGCACGTTACGCACGCGATCGATCTTGCGATCGATAATGAGCGCGAAAAAGTTGTGAACGACCTCTGGTTTACCGGTTGTGTGCGAGCAGCGTCACTGCTACCGAGGCAATCCTTGCAAGTCGTTGCGCATGGACATTCCCCGCTGGCAACCGACGGCGAGATCGCCGTGCTTCGATTGAACGACTGCGATGCGTCGCCAAGACTTCGCCGGGCCGACATGGGGCGGACTCGAGCGGCTGAAGCTTTCGAGGCGGTTGGGATGGACATAGTTCGGGCAAATCCACTGGCAGTCGGGCTGCTCTCATTCAGGTCCATTGCCGAGCACAGACGCCGACATAATGGCGCCCGTGCTCCTCTCAATGCACAGTTGTGGCAGCGCACGAGCGTCATCAAACCGCCCTCTTTACGGAATCACGGCTCGGACCGTTCTGTTCAGTCATACGATGCCGGGCAACGCCAGAGCGGGGGTTCGGAATTTGTTCGGGATCGAGCACAGGAAGCGCAGATCAGGGAATAGCACTCTTGGGGCCGAATCGGTTGCGGGGGAGCCGCCGGCAAACCGGGCTTAAAGGTATTCGTACCGGGAAGTCATCTTCAGTCCGGCAATCCGCGTTTCAGAAGCACTGTGCCTATATCGCGAACCCGTCCGGAGTCAGGCAATGGGAGCATCCGATCCGCCCGGCTTTACGAAGGTGATCAATGTGTAAGCTTGACTTTGTGTCGCGATACGTTTCAATACCTGGGGATCCGAGTCAATTCGAGGCAGAGCAGGTCTTTCATCTGCGGATTGAACTTGTAGCCTATGAAGCGTTCCGTTGCGGCGTCAAACCGATTGAGACCATCCCAAGTTGTGGCCCAAAAGCGTACGATTGCGATCCACTAATAACCTGCTCACAATATTGTTGCTCAAGCTGTACGGATCATCCGGCTTATGTTGGTAGGCCTTGTAACGTCCTGTCCTCCTGTCGAAGAGAAGGAGTCCGCGATTGAACGCACCGACCCAGAAACGGCCCTAGCGGTCCTCGATGATGCTGATTACATTCGGAGCAATCTCTGGTTCGGAGGGATGATAGCGAGTGCCCTGTCCGGTCTCGAGGTTTAAGCGGCTGAGCGCCTGGCGGGTGCCAATCCATAGAGCACCCTGGCAATTCTCATAAATAGACTCGACCAAGGATTCATGATTGCCGCTCGGGTTGCCTAATACCTGAATCACTTACACCCGCCCAGATCTCTCCTTCTCTGTTCTCGTACAAGCCATACACCAGCGCATAAGTAAAGGGACATGATGGTTAACAAAAAGGAACGAGATAAGACCGGATCAATTGCGGGTGGGATTGCATTTCCCCAAACACGCGAGTCAGGGTCGCGAGTAGTGCATCCACGCCGCCGAAGAAGCGGTTATGGGTGCCGCTCTTGCGGGTGTGCTGCCATAGCCGTACGGTCGGGTTCAACTCGGGCGAGTAGGGTGGCAATTGATGAACTTCCAACCAATGCCGGTTGGATTTGAACCAGGCCCAGACATCACTGTGCTTGTGGTACGAGGCGTTGTCCTGAATCAGAATGGCCCCTTGCCGGCGATATCGCCGCGCCAGTTGTTCCAGGAAACCGAGGTAGGTAGCGGCATTGAAGACCGCATCCTGGCGATAATCAAACGCGTACGCCAGAATTCGATGGCGCCGAAAATCTTGACGTTCTTACGCTCGCCGGTGACGGCAATTTCTGGTGCCCGCCCTACGCGACTCCAGGTGGCGTGGAGCGTCGAGTCTTGCCGGAAGCTGGCTTCGTCGGTGAAGATGAGCGCCCAGTTTCGTGCGCGAGCTTTTTTTTAAGTGCTGGATAAATACGGCGATGCCAACGGTCTTGCGC
>Ga0213872_10000287_pt1 | contig 43203 bp, 38 predicted proteins | sample VelepicomBERX_R2_FD_160071 | JGI IMG/M metagenome (GOLD analysis project Ga0213872, IMG submission 160071) | Rhizosphere microbial communities from Vellozia epidendroides in rupestrian grasslands, the National Park of Serra do Cipo, Brazil - RX_R2 | ecosystem: Host-associated > Plants > Roots >... | reverse complement strand
TCTTCTGCACCCATTGCTTGACGACTTCCGCCACCCGCTCGGGCTCCTTGCCCGCCAGTACCTTCAGGTGGTCCACCAGCACGTCGACGGGCGAGCCCGGCGGCGGCAATTCATAGTTCTCCAGCAGCGGCGTCACGGCCGTGCGGGCCGCGGCCAGCGCGGGCTGGGCTTCGGCGGCGGTCAGAACCGGCGCCTCGGCGGCTTGCGACAGGGCCGCAGGCTTGATGTCCGAGGCGCGCTGTTGCGCCACCGGACGCGGCGCCAACGCCTGCTGAGCCATGCGCAGCACGGGGCGCGCGATCAGCAGGTAGCCGAGCAGCAGGGCCAGGCCATAGCCCACCCAACCGGCGACGTCGATCCAGTTGTCGTGGTCTTCCCACCATTGCGGCTGCACGGGCGGTTTGGGGAAGCTCATCGCGCTGAGGCTGAGCTTGTCACCGCGCTCGGCATCGATGCCCAGGCCACTGCGCAGCACGCGCTCGATGTTGGCGATCTGCTCGGTCGTCCACTTGGGGGCACCGCCGGGCGCGGCCGCGTCGTTCAGCAGCAAGGCAACGTTGAGGCGCTCCAGGCGCCCGCGGCTCTTCTTCACTTGCGTGATGCTGCGGTCGTAGGCGTACTGGCGCGTGGACGCGTTCTTGCGATTGGTCGCGCCGTTGTCTTCGGGCGCGGCACCGGATGCTGCAGTCGTCGGCGCAGGCATCGGGCGGTTGCTCAGCGAGCCCGGCACGCCCAGGGCCAGCTGCTGGCGGTCCTGCTCGTCGCGCATGGCCTCGCTGGTGACCTTGGGCGCGTCGCCGTACTGCTCGCGGGTTTCCTGCACACGGTCATTGTTGATCTCTGCCGTCACGCTCAGGTGGTAGTTCTGCTCGCCGAGCACGGGGGCCAGCAGCTCGCGCACATTGCCGCGCACTTCGTCTTGCACGCGGCGCTGCGCGTCGTTGCCTGCACCGGCGCCGTCGAAGCCTTCGCTGAGGTCTACACGGGCCGACAGCAGATGGCCTTGCTGATCCACCAGGCTCACGCGTTGCGGGTCCAGCCCGGCCACGCTGCCCGAGACGAGCTGGATGGCGGCGGCAATCTGTTCGTTGGAGAGTTGGCGGCCCGGTTTGAGCGAGAGCACGACCGAGGCCGAGCTCTTGTCCGCGGCGCTGATGACGAAGGAGCTGGACTTGGCCAGGGCCAAGTGCACGCGTGCGCCGGCCACGGCGTCCAGCGCCATCATGCTTTGTGCGAGCTCGCCCTCCAAGCCACGGCGGAAGCGCACGTCCTGCACGAACTGGCTCACGCCCAGCGGGTCGTTGTGGTCCAGCAGCTCCAGGCCGGCCGGCAGCTTGGCCACGACACCCTTGGTGGCGAGCAGCATCCGCGCACGGCCGAGCTGGTTCTCGGGCACCAGCACCTGGCCGCTGTCCGGATGCAGGTGATACGGCAGGTGCTCAGCATCGAGCACGGCCAGGACTTCGGACGTGGCGAGCTGTTCGTGCTGGCCAAACAGCGGCTTGTAGCTGGACTGGTCGCGCCACAGCAGCATGAGCACGACGGTGGTGCCGAGCAGGGCCAGGCCAATCACGGGCCAAACCTTGCGCACCCAGTCGCCTGAGAGGCGCGGGCGCCCCTGCCAGAACTGGACGGCGCGCTGGCGCCAATCGGGCGCGGGCAGCAGCCGGGCGTCGGTCGTCTGAGTGGACGGGATCATCTGAATGGGCGCCTCAGAATTGCAGCTTGATGAGGTCGTCCACGGCGCCCATCACCTTGTTGCGCACCTGCAGGAGCATCTGGAAGGACAGATTGGCCTGCTGACTGGAGAGCATGGCGCCGACGAGGTCGTCGCTCTCGCCGCGCTCCACGGCCTCCATTCGCGTCTGCGCCTGCTGGTCCTGGGCGTCCACGCGGCGCAGCATCTGCTCGAAGCCCGGGGCGCCGGCGCCGGCAGCACCAGCCATGCCCATGTCGGCCGCGGCGCTGATGCGCTCGGCGTCTTGCTGCAAACCCTGCAATTCCCGGCCGAGGACGGCCAGGCCCTGGTTTTCCATGCCTGCTCCAGAAACCACAGCGCTCATGCATTCGCTCCCTTGATCAGCATATTTATATGTGCCGCCTGAATCTCTCGCGCACCCGCCAAAATATTCGAACGAAAACCCACCTTCGAAATCATCGAAGATATTCGACCACAGGCCCAACCATGCAAACACGGGAGGATCTGAAGAATATTCAAGACAAAACCATCCCATGCAGCGAATAAACATCCGACGCAGATGGAAGTCAGGAATTAAAAATCGCGCCCAAGCCGCGCACCGTGCAGGTGCGGCGATCGGGCGATGCGATCAGGAAGGCGGGGAAATGGTGACCACGAGAAAGCTCCTTGTCTTGCACAAGGGCACGTTCGGCAGGCAGCCGGCAGGTCACAACAGACAGCCCAAGGCTGCCTGGCGAGGCATGAGTACAACCATAGGGGCACGCATCACGTGCCCCACAGACTCAGGTCTGGCAACCCCGCTATCGTGGCTGGACCGGAAAGGCCAGCTGTAGACCGGAGGCTTTGCGACCCCGGCTTTCGCTCGGGTGTGCCCTGATGTGACGAACTGTAGCCGAGCCGACCCACTCGGACAGCAGGCGGCAAGGAAATTAACAAGATGAAACGAGTCAGGCGAGAACTAGTTCACGCTTTATCGCCCACCCGTCGCTCCGAACAACAGTATCCGTGTTCGACAAACCAATCAAACCAGCCAATCACCCCATAAGACGATCGGACATTTACCGCCGAAGCATGTCTTTCACCATATATCGGTTCAAAACGCGTGACATATTGCCGTCCATCCGAGGGTCCGATCGAATAAGGCGGCCGTCGGCGCACGGAAATTAAATGTTGACAATAAAATCCGGCACAAATTCCTTCAGGCACGCGCCATATACCGGCGCGCCACGATCTCAAACCGGCTCCAGGCCTCCCGCCGCCATGCCCACGCATCGTTCCGCTTCACTGTCGCCCCCCGTCAAGCCCAGCATCACTCGCCTGGACAGCTGCAGCCTGGGCCGGCCCATCCACCTGCTGCCGCAGCTGGCCGAGGAACTGCGCGAGGCGCTGAACCAGTCGCTGCGCCAGCACTGGAACCGCCGCTATCAGACGCGCTACGAGATCGTCAGCGCGCAGTTCAGGGCCTTCGAACCACGCAGCGCGCAGCCCGGCGCGGCCGGACGCTGGTTGCAAAGCCGCGACGCGCAGGAGCCCCTGGCCTGCATGATCGAACGCCGCCTCGTGCTGCACATGCTGGCCCACCGCCTGGGCCTGCAGCAGTCGACTGAAGCCGCGCCTGATGCGCCCGAGACCGCCACTGAAGAGCGGCTGCTGCACGCGCTGGCGCGCAGCATCGCTGAGCGCAGCCTGCGCTGCCTGCGCATGCAGGAAGCAACAGCCGAAAGCTCCGAAGCCTCCGCGCTGAGCGGCTGGCTCTCGGTCACCACGCCGCGCACTTCGCCGGGCGCCTGGCGGCTCGAGCTGGACCTACAAGCCCCCGACCTCGCGAGCACCCGCATCCAGCTGGTGCTTGACGGCGCCCTCATGGACCGCGTGCTGCGTGCGTTGTCGGCGCGGCAGACAAGCAAGCGCGCCGCGCGCAAGGAAGCACCCGCCCAGCCCCTGGGCAGGCGCCTGCAACTGAACCTCAAGGCCCGGCTGCTCGAAAGCCAGTTGCCGCTGAGCATGGTGCTGGGCCTGCGCCCCGGCACGCTGATTCCGGTCCACCTGGACCACGCCACCGTGGAGGTCGAGGGCGCCCCCCTCTTCCACGCCCAGATCGCAGAGCACCAGGGCAAGCTGTGCCTGACCTCTTTCCAAGACATGGAGTGACCCCAATGAACGATCTCGACGATATGGATGGCCTGCTCGACGCGGTGGACAGCGGCACCGAGCCGACCGCCGAAGCCCGCGCCCCGCGCCGCGACATGCCCGCGTTGATGCGCAAGATCTCGGTCACGCTGACGCTTGAAGTTGGCGAGGCGCGGATCTCGCTGCACGAGCTTGCCCAGTTGCAGGCCGACAGCGTGGTCGAGCTCGACACACTGGCTGGCACGCCGCTGACGCTCAAGGTCAACGGCACGGCGATCGGCCGCGCCGAGGTGGTGGTGAGCGGCGACAGCCACGCGCTCAAGGTCATCGAGATCGACGGTCTGGACCTCGACCTGCTCGGGGCATGACCTCTGCGTTTCCACGGCTGCGGCGCTGGTCCAGCGCCGCAGCCCTGCTCACCCTGACCGTCGCGATGCACCCAGCGGTGGCCGCGACGATCAAGGTCGTGGGCCCCGCCGAGGGGGGCGCCCAGGGCGAATTCACGCTGAAGACCCAGGTCCTCATCATCATGACCCTGCTCGGGCTGTTGCCCGCGCTGGTGCTGATGATGACGAGCTTCACCCGCTTCGTGATCGTGCTCTCTCTGCTGCGCCAGGCCCTGGGCCTGCAGCAGGGTCTGCCCAACCGGCTCGTCACAGGCGTGGCCCTGATCCTCACCATCCTCGTGATGCGGCCGGTGGGCACGCAGATCTGGGAAAAGGCCATGGTTCCTTACGACGAGGACAAGATCAGCCTGACCCAGGCGCTGCAGACGGCCGAGGCGCCGCTGTCGCGCTTCATGCTGGCGCAGACCAGCAAGAACGCCCTGGGCCAGATCGCCCAGTTGGCCGGTGAGGCCGAGGTCAAGACGCCCGAGGGGCACAGCTTCCCGGTCAAGATGGCCGCCTTCGTGCTCTCAGAGCTGAAGACCGCCTTCCAGATTGGCTGCATGCTCTTCATCCCCTTCCTGGTCATCGACCTGGTGGTGGCGTCGGTGCTGATGGCTATGGGCATGATGATGCAGTCGCCCATGGTGATCTCGCTGCCCCTGAAGCTGCTGCTGTTCGTACTCGTGGACGGATGGACGCTGACGGTCAACACGCTGGTTTCCAGCATCCGGTGAGGGCGAACGCGTGAATCCCGATGTCGCCGTCGATCTCGTCAGCGAGGCCCTGCACCTGACCATCCTGCTGGTCTCGATCCTGGTGGTACCAAGCTTGATCGTGGGCCTGATCGTGTCCCTGTTCCAAGCAGCCACGCAGATCCAGGAGCAGACCCTGGCCTTCTTGCCGCGCCTCCTGGTCACGCTCTTCGTGCTGGGCCTGGCCGGTCGCTGGATCACGAGTCAGCTGATGGACTTCTGCATTTCCATCTTCCAGCGCGCCGCTCAACTGGTCGGTTAGAGGCAACACACGTGGATCTGGCCTTCGCCGACATATTGCAGTGGCTCCAGGCCTTCTGGTGGCCCTTTTGCCGCACGCTGGCCGTTTTCAGCGTGGCGCCGATGATCGGCGAGGCCATGGTGCCCGTGACCGTGCGCGTGCTGCTGGCCCTGCCCGTGGCCGTGGTGATGATGCCCATCTCCCAGACGAGCGCCCATGTCGTGGCGCCCTTCTCCCTGCATGCCCTCGTGGTCACGGCCGAGCAGGGGCTGATCGGCCTGGGCATCGGCCTAACGCTGCACCTGGCCATGGGCGCGCTCACCACCCTGGGCTTCCTGCTGTCGTCCCAGATCGGCCTGTCCATGGCCGTGCTCAACGATCCCCTGAACGGCAACTCCTCCGACGTGATCACGGCCATCATCAACGTGCTGTGCATGCTGGCCTTCTTCGGCCTGGACGGGCACCTGCTCTTCGTCTCCATCCTGGGCCGCAGCTTCGAGGCCTGGCCCGTGGGCGGCGGCCTTCCCCTGCTCACTTTGCAGGGCGTGGCCTACAACCTCGGCTGGGTGTTCTCGGCGGCCATGCTGCTGGCCCTGCCCGTGGTGGCGGGGGCTCTGGTCGTGCAGATCGGCATGGGCTTCCTGAACCGCGCCTCGCCCTCGCTGAATCTGTTCTCGCTGGGCTACACGCTGATCACGCTGATGGGGCTGTACATGCTGAGCCAGGTGCTGGCCAGCATTCCGGCGCACTACATGCGCATGACGGGGCAGTTGCTCGACGGGCTCACCCAGGGCATGAGGGCGGCTCATGGCGGATGAGAGCGGCGATCGCAGCGAGAAGGCCTCGGAGCAGAAACTCCGCAAGGCCCGCGAGCAAGGCCAGGTGGCGCGCTCGCGCGACCTGGCGGCGGCCATCGGCCTGCTGCTGGGACTCAAGCTCATGCTGTGGATGGCGCCGGACTGGTTCGCCGAATTCCAGCGCCTGTTCCGCCTCGTGCTCTCGCCCCTGCCCGACCCGGACCTGATGGACGCCTGGTCCACCGAACTGGCCGGCCACGCGCTGTGGCTGCTGCTGAAAATGGTGCTGCCCCTGCTGCTGCTGCCGCTGACCATCACGGTCGCCGCCCAGCTCGGCGGCGGCATCGTCTTCGCGAGCTCGCAATGGGCGCCGCAGTTCGGGCGCATGAACCCGCTGTCCAACCTCGCGCGGCTGTTCTCGGCCAAGCATTACAGCGACCTGGGCGCCACCATCCTCAAGGTGATCGGGCTGATCGTGGTGCTTATCTACCTGGTGCGCTCGCAGTCGCCGGCCTTCGTGAGCCTGCAAGCGCTGAGCCTGGATGAAGCCCTGCCGCGCGCCGCCGGACTGCTGCTCGACGCCCTGCTCTGCCTGGCCGCCGTGTTGGGCGTGTACGCCCTCGTGGACGTCCCCCTGCAACGCTTCCTCTTCCTGCGCGGGCAGCGCATGAGCAAGCAGGAAGTGAAAGAAGAGTACAAGCAGAACGAAGGCCGCCCGGAGGTCCGCCAGCGCATCCGCCAGGTGCGCCAGCAGATGGCCCGGCGCGGCATTCGCAAGGCAGTTCCCACGGCCGACGTCATCATCAACAACCCCGAGCATTACGCGGTCGCCGTCCGCTACCACAGCGCCAAGGCGGAGGCGCCCTATGTCGTGGCCAAGGGCATCGACGAAATGGCCGCCTACATCCGCACCCTCGCCCGCGAGCACCAGGTGCCGCAGCTGACGCTGCCACCCTTGGCCCGCGCGCTCTACAACGGCACCCAGGTGCAGCAGCAGATCCCGGCGTCGCTGTACCAGGCCGTGGCCCAGGTGCTGCACTACGTGTTGCAGCTTCAGGCCTTCCGGCACGGAAGGCGCAAGAGTGAACCGCGCCTGGACGAAGCCGAGTTGCTGGTCCCGCGCCACCTTTCCGACCCCGACACCCCATGAAGAAGCCCCTGACCGCCTCGCTGCGCGAGCTGCGCGTGGCCGCACCGATGTTCCTGCTGGCCATCCTGGCCATGGTCATTCTGCCCATGCCGCCGATGCTGCTGGACATTCTGTTCACCTTCAACATCGTGCTGGCCCTGGTGGTCATCTTGGTGGCGGTGAACAGCCGCCGGCCGCTGGACTTCTCGGTCTTCCCCAGCATCATCCTGGCCACCACGCTGATGCGGCTCTCGCTCAACGTGGCGTCCACGCGCGTGGTGCTGCTGCACGGCCACGAGGGCACGTCTGCGGCCGGACATGTGATCGAGTCCTTCGGCAATGTGGTGATCGGCGGCAATTTCATCGTCGGCCTGGTCGTGTTCGTGATCCTGATGGTGGTGAATTTCATCGTCGTCACCAAGGGCGCGGAACGCATCTCCGAGGTCTCGGCCCGCTTCACGCTGGACGCCCTGCCCGGCAAGCAGATGGCCATCGACGCCGACCTCAACGCCGGTCTCATCAACCAGGAGCAGGCGCAGAAGCGCCGCCGCGAGGTCGGAACCGAGGCCGACTTCTACGGCGCTATGGACGGCGCCTCCAAGTTCGTGCGCGGCGACGCCATCGCCTCCATCCTGATCCTGCTGATCAACATGATCGGTGGCGTCGCCATCGGCGCCTTCATGCATGGACTGAGCCTGGGCGACGCGCTGCGCCAGTACGGTCTGCTCACGATCGGCGACGGCCTGGTTGCGCAGATCCCGGCCCTGCTGCTTTCGGCCGCCGCGGCCATCATCGTCACGCGCATCAGCGATTCGGGCAATCTCGAAAGCCAGGTGAGCGAGCAGATGCTGGCCTCGCCCCAGGTGCTGTACAGCGCCGGCGGTGTCATGCTGGTGCTGGCCCTGATCCCCGGCATGCCTTGGATGGCCTTCGCCAGCTTCGCCGTGGCGCTGGGTTGGGCCGGGCGGCGCATGGCGCAGCGCGCCGACGAGGCCGTGCTGGATCCGCCCGACGCAAGCGCGGCCCTGGCCCTGACGCCGCCGCCCGAAATGGATTGGCGCGCGCTGCCCGTGGTGGAGCCCATGGCCGTGGCCGTGGGCTACAAGCTCGTGCACCTGATCGACCCGGCTCACGGCGCGCCGCTGACCCAGCGCATCAAGGGCATGCGCCAGACCCTGAGCGAGCAGCTCGGCGTGCTCCTACCTGCTCTGCCCGTGCGCGACGACCTCTCGCTCAAGGCAACCAGCTACAGCGTGCTGCTCAACGGCAGCCCGCTGGCCCAGGCCAGCATCTACCCCGACAAGCTGATGGCCATCGCCTCCGGCCAGGTCTGGGGCGAGCTCGACGGCATCCCCAGCGTCGATCCGGCCTACGGTATGGCCGTGACCTGGATCGAACCGGCGCAAAAGGCCCATGCCCTCGGCCTGGGCTACCAGGTGGTGGACGCGGCCAGCGTCGTGGCTACCCATGTATCCAAGCTCGCGCGCGAGACCTTGCCCGAGCTGCTGCGCTTCGACGATGTGGCCGCGCTGCTCGAACGCCTGGACGCCATCGCGCCCAAGCTTGGCGCCGCGCTGGACAAGGCCTACACCCATGCCCAGTTGCTGAAGATCATGCGCCTGCTCCTGTCTGAAAACGTGGCGCTCAAGGACATCGTCAGCATCGCCGGCACGCTGGTGGAGAACGCAGAGCTCACCAAGGACCCCATCCTGCTCGCGGCCGAGGTGCGCTGCACGCTGCGACGCCAGATCGTGAGCCAGCTGCTGGGGCCGGAAGGCCAGAACTCGGCGCTGCGCGTGTTCAACCTCGGCGGCGAGCTGGAAACCCATCTGCTGAACGCGCTGAACCAGGCGCGCCAGGGCGGCGCCAAGGTGGCACTGGACAGCGTGCCGGTGGACCCGGTTTTGCTGGGCCAGTTGCAGCAGCACATGCCCTCGGCGCGCGACCAGCTCAAGGCCCAGGGCGCGGCACCGGCCCTGCTCGTGATGCCGCAAGTGCGGCCGCTGCTGGCCCGCTATGCGCGCCTGTTCGCGCCGGGCCTGTCGGTGCTGTCGTACAACGAGGTGCCGGAGCAGCGCGAAATCGTCGTGCTGGGCTCGCTCGGCTAAAGAGACCAGAGCAGTTCGGCGGCAAGCCTCAGCAGGCTTGGATCCGCGTCCACGGCCTCCCGCTGGGCCGGCCGATTCAGACGGCGCTGCCGCCATCGCCAAGCCTTGACCTTGGCACCGGCCCGCGCCAGCGCTCCGTCCCAGTGCGGCCAGCGCGAACGCGCCAGGGCCATGGCTACGCTGGACGCGAGGATCAGGTCGATTTCCAGCGCCGCGCTGCGGCCGCTGAGCTGCAGCCCCAGGATCTCGCCCTGCCAGGGCAGCAGCAAGCTCAGGTGATTCAGTTCCGGCAGGCCTGCCAGCGGATGCGTCTGGATCCACAACGCCTCACCGAAGGGCTCCGCCGCCGGCCACCCGCGGGCCAAGGCCGGCAGGCTCGCGCGCACCCATTCCTGCAGGTCACGGCCGGCAAGGTAGGGCTCGATGTCGGCATGCTCGGCCGCTGGAGCGCGCAGCCAGGGCGGAGGATCGGGCTGCATGGCCCGAGGCATGATCGCGGCTTCCAGCTCATGCACCTGCGCTGCCAGCGGCGAGGGCGTGAGCAGCTCCAGTTGAAGGCGCGGCAGAGGGCTTGTGACGCGCAGTAGCAGCCCAGTGTCGCCGGTCGATTCGATCAGCTGGGCGAGCAACCCGACGTCCAGCTGACGCAGCAGCGCCCCGGCGTCCCAGCTTCGGCCTGCGGGTGCCCCGTCGTCCGAAGCCAGCGCCACGCGCCAGGCGCCATCGGCGTCGAGCAACAGCCGCAGCACCGTCCCAACCGGCCATTCCGGTGTGGACTGCAAGACAGGCAGGGTTTGCGCAAGCGGCGAGATCGAGAGCGAAACAGACATGGCAAACCTGAAAAAAGAAGAGCCCGGGACCTAAGACGGTGCCGGGCTCGGGCTGGCCGCCCTGGCGGGCCGCCGTCGATGTCGCGATTACTGCAGGAGCGACATGACCATGCCGGACATCTGGTTGCTCTGCTTGAGCATGGCCATGCCGGATTGCATCAGCATCTGGTTCGTCGTCATGTTCGACGATTCCGAAGCGTAGTCCACGTCCATGATGCGGCCCTTGGCAGCCGTGACGTTGTTGCTCATGCTCTGCAGGTTGTTGTAGACATGGCTCAGGCTGTTGGCCGCGGCGCCGAAGGCGGAACGCAGGGTGCCGACATCGTTCAGGGCCGTGGTCAGGTTGCCAATGGCCGCGGTTGCGCCACCGGCCGCCGTCAGTTCGGTGCCCACCGTGGCAGCTGCCGGGGTCTTGTAGGTGGCGCTCACGCCTTGCAGGTCGAAGTCGACCGAGCCTACGTTCTTGGACGCATCGAAGGACATCGTCTCAGCAGCTCCGGCACCGATCTGGAAGCTCAAGGCGGCCGTACCGAAGGTACCCGCACCCGCGGTCGCCGTGTTGGCGGCGCCCGTGCCCGTCTTGGCGCCCATCAGCAGCTGCTGGCCGCCGAAAGAGGTGTTGGTCATGATGTTGTTCATCTCGCGACCGAGGGCGTCGTATTCTTGCTGCATCGCGGTCTGGTCAGCGGCCGTCGAGGACGCGTCAGCGGCTTGCGTGGCCAGATCCTTCATGCGGGTCAGGATGTTGGTCACTTCGCTCAGGGCGCCTTCGCCCGTTTGCAGCATCGAGGTGTCGTTCTGCGTGTTGCGCATGGCCACGGACATGCCGCTGACCTGGGCGCCCAGGCGGGTGGCGATCTGCAGACCGGCAGCGTCGTCCATGGCGGAATTGATGCGGTAGCCAGTACCCAGGCGGGTTTGCGAAGTCGAGAGCGACTGCTGCGTGGAGTTCAGCGCGCTTTGCGTGGACAGGGCTGCGGCATTGGTGTGCAGGCTCAACATGGTATTCACTCCTAGGTGATCTATTTGACGGTGGGGTGATCTCCATCGCCCCTGCAACTACTGGGCGGCCCGGCCGGCGGGAAACTTAAATGGCGCCGAAAAAAGATTTCCGGCGTCCGACTTCGCGCCGGGCCTGGGGGGCCTGGGGGGCGTGGGTTTGGGAGGATGGGCGGACGACCAGGCTCAGGCCTGCGTCGACAGCGAGCCTGGATAGCTCAGCGAGCTGGAATCGGCGGACACCGAGAACACGACCGTCGTGGCGCCCGCGTTGTGCATCAGCGAGGTATAGGCCGACATCACGCCGGCGGCGCTGTTGCGGTACTGGGCCGCCTGCGACATGGCAGCCCCCCGCTGGATCGATGAAGACAGATCCATCGCCTGCTTCGCCTGCGAGGCGATGCGGTGCACGAAACTAGGCTCGCTGGTGTCAGCCTTCAGGAACGACTTCACCGCCGCCTGATCGGCGTCGGAGCCCTTGATCTTCACCGTGCCGTCGCTACCCAGCGAGAAGTCCACGTTGCCCTCGAGCTTGACGCCGGCCTTGCTCATCGCCGAGCGCAGGTCCTTGGCCAGGGTAGCCTGGCCGGCCTCGAGCGTCCTGGCCTGGTGTGCCATCTTGAAGGAGCCCGCTACCCGATCCAGCGCCGTGTGCGAGATTACCTGCTTGTTGGTGCCTGTGCCGGCCTTGGTGCCCAGGTTGCCCGCTGCCGATCCCGATCCGTCGGGGTTCGAAGCATTGAGGTAGCTAAGGAGCGATCCGTTGACGCCGGACACCATCGCGTGCACTCACTGGTGACTGTGATGGCGAGCATCTTGCCGGCAAGCAGTCCAGGAGAAGGCTGGAAACGACGCGGATTTGCCGTGCATCTCGGTGCACCGCCGACTCATCAACCCTGCTGATGCGGCCAAGCCGTTTGCTGCGGCAGCGTGGAGATGACGGCAGAATCGCTGTCATGCGTCGCTTCCCGGCATTCGCCAAAATTGCGGGGCTTGTTCTCGCGGGCTCACTTGCCATGGGGGCGGCAGGGGCAACGTGGTACATGTTTTCCGCGCCTGCGGTACATCGCCTCGCGCTGCCGGCAGATCTAGTCGACGCCAGCTCGGCTTCCGGTCGAGCGCTGCTCGCGAACGCGATCGCGAAGACCGACTACGAACAATTGGTCCCCGAGTTTGTCGTCCAGGAGCGACCCACTTTCTGCGGCGTCGCGAGCGGAGTGGCCGTGATCAACGCGATTCTTCATCCGCAGCCTCGCCTGACCCAGCTCACACTCTTCTCGCCCGAGGCCGCGGCAGTGCGCTCGGAACTCGCCGTCACGTTTGTGGGGCTCACTCTGGACCAGCTCGCGCAGCTGATACAGGCACACGGGCTGCGCGTAGAGACCCGGCATGTCAGCCAATCCAGCCTCGAGGCCTTCCGGGGTCTTGTTCGTACGACGCTTGCCGAGCCCAAGGCCTTTGTGCTGGTGAACTACGACCGCCGTCGTCTGGGCCAGGAGGGCACCGGGCACATCTCACCCCTTGCCGCTTACAACAGCGAAAGGGATGTGGTCCTGATCCTGGACGTAGCGGCCTACAAGTACCCCTATACATGGGTTCCACTGACAAAACTGTGGGACGCTATTGCGACCAAGGACCCCATGTCCGGGCAGACCCGGGGCTACCTCGTGGTGAGTGCCGGCCAGTTGGCATCGCATTAGACGTTCACGATCAAGGCCTACCGATGACGGGTGCAACCTCGTGGAAACGAGGATTCTTCAGAGCATCCCGTCTGCGACGATTCCGAGCTGCACCGCTTGACACCAAGAAGGAGCCCTCCATGAATCGTTTACTCATTTCGGTTGTGTGCATGGCCAGCCTCACGTGGCTCGTGTTGCTGATCGCCAGCGTCATCCGAGTCAAGGGCTGGACCTCACGCGGGCTGCTCCTGGCTTTCGGCAATCGGGATAACTTGCCAGAGCCCACTGCCTTTGCCGGTCGAGCAGAGCGCGCCGCGCGCAACACGCTCGAAAACTTCGTGCTGTTCGCTGCGCTGGCCCTGGTCGCCCAGGCGGCGGGCGCCGTCAACGAGCGCGTGATCTTCGGCGCCAATCTGTTTCTCTGGGCGCGGATCATCTATATCCCTGTCTACTTTGCCGGCATCGCCTTCGTGCGCACGGCCGTCTGGACCGCAAGCATCGTGGGCCTCGGGATCATGCTTCAAGGCATGCTCTAGTTGAAGGAGCGTACATCCTGGTGCCGAAGCAGCCTGACACGATTCGACCTCAGGATGTTCCGAGCGCGGGCATGTCGAGAACCTGGAGATGCCAGCCGACGCCTGTCTGTCTTCCCACGAGTGCAGCGCGTGCCATAAGCTGCTGCGCCCCAAGCCAGGCGACTCCTGTGTCTTTTGCAGCTTCGGCTCGATGAATCGTCCGCCCGTGCAATCCCAGGCTGGATCAACGAGGTGACTCGGGCGCCGACTTGGCACTCCGCATGCGCCCCATAGACATCGGTTGTCGGTTTTGGATCGATCTGAGAGTTCGACTATCGGCTGGCAATGAAGGCGCAGCATCATTTGATCTTGACCGTTGCCATGGGCAGCCTGATGAGCAATGGCGTCGCGTGGCGACGGGTCTATCACCGCAAGGCATTTGTTTGCGAAGATCTCGCCATCGTCCGTCGTCTACCGCCTGCTCAATCACGGGCCGACGGGGCTCGTCTCGGCTCGGCACGGCGGCGTTGACAACGTGCTGGCGGCGGCGTGGTCTTGTGCGCTGGACTTCTCGCGTACGCCCGTTGCCAAAATGCGCCCCGCCATCAAGACTGGTATCGAAAGATGCCAAGGGGCTAGCGCCGCTCGATCAATATCCTCGACCCCGATCCACGCACGGAGGAACGACTCCACAGCGACGATAGGCTGCGATGTTTGCGGCGACGATACCGGATGCAGTATTGCGATCTGTCGGCGCGGAGATGTGCGGAAGCACCGTCACCGCCGGATGCGCCCAATGCCAGCTGTCGATCGGCAAGGGCTCGGTGGCGAACACGTCGAGCACCGCGTGGCGCAGCGTGCCGCGGTCCAGGGCCCGCCGCAAGGCCTCGTCGTCCACGATCGCTCCGCGCGCGAAGTTGATCAGCGAGGCTTCGCGCCGCAGCAGGCCGAGGGTCATATCGTTCAGCAGGCCGCGGGTCAGGGGCGTCAGCGGCAACAAGCAAACGAGAATGTCTGTGTGGGACAGCATCTCCACCAGCCCGCCCTCCCCTGCATGGCATTGGACACCCTCGATCGTGCGCGGCGTCCGGCTCCATCCCCGCAGCTTGAAGCCGGATTCGCGAAGACGCTGGGCCGCCGCCTCGCCGAGCGCCCCAAGGCCGAGCAGGCCAACGACCCGGTTCTGCGGCGTCAAGTAGTCATGAGGTCGCCACAAACGCTCGTTTTGCTGACGCGCGTAGCGCGGCATGTCGCGATGCAGGTAGAGCGTCCAGGCGAGCACGGCCTCGGCCATCGTCCGCGCCAGCTGAGGATCGACAAGGCGCACGATCTGCAGGCCCGTATCGCCGAGTTCAGAGACCAGTCGCTCGACGCCCGCCCAGACGCTATGCACCCATTGCAGCCGTGGCAGGAGGCGCAGGTCCTCGGTCCGCGGATTCGCGACGACGGCCACAGTGCATGTCTCGCGCGCGGCGGCATCGAGCTGCGCTACGGGCACGACAGTTTCATCCGGCATGGCAGCCTGAAGCGCCGCAATCCATTCCGTTTCGAATGCGTAGCCGGGATCTGCCACGAAAGGCAGCACGGGCTTCATTTCGAATACAGCTTGCCAAAGTCGGCGAAGCCCTTGATCTCGATCGGATTGCCACTCGGATCGAGAAAGAACATCGTGGCCTGTTCGCCCGGTTCGCCTACGAAGCGCAGGCTCGGCGCGATCACGAAGCTCAGGCCGCTTGCAACGAGCCGGTCAGCCAAGCGTTGCCAGTCGACCATGTCCATCACAAGACCCAGATGCGGCATCGGCACGAGGTGCTCACCTACATGCCCGGTATTGGCAACCCGGAACGGCTCGCCAAGGTGCAGCGAGATCTGATGCCCAAAGAAATCGAAGTCAACCCAGGTTTCCGTGCTGCGACCTTCGCTGCATCCCAGTAATCCACGATAGAAGGCGCGCGCTTCGTCCAGGTTACGGACGTTGTAGGCAAGGTGAAAGGCGGTCTGCACGATCAATCCGAAAAGGTCCGCGAGTCTAGTCTGATCACACCTGTTGTTCACCATCTATCATCGCTCGGCGGCATTCAATCCGAAATGCGCAGGAGCGTTCATCATGAACATCTTTCCGAACGCCCCTGCGGTCGTCTCTTGTCCATCGGCTCGCCTCAGCGGAGAGGTTCAATGCCATTGAAGCGCTTTCAGCAGTTGGGTGTCGCGATCTGGAGCGTCGTCGCGCTGTCGCAGGCATTCGCGTACGACGGCGACGGTCCGTGGGATCGAACAAACGTCAGTGGCTTCGGCACGGTGGGTGCCGGCCGCGTAATCAGCGGCGGCATGCCGTCGTGGACCAATCGGCTGGACGGACAGAATTGTCCGTGTCTCATCGTGGACTGGGCTCACGGCGCCGAATACACGGGCTCCTGGAATGCGAACCCGGAAACCAAGATGGGAGTGCAGATCGACACCGATTTCACGAGCACGCTTTCGGGAACGCTGCAGCTGGTTGGTCGAACGGCCCCCATGGTGAAGCACAAGGTCGGGGTCGAATGGTTGTATGGCACCTATAAGCTTGACCCGAACTGGACGATACAGGTCGGTCGCAAACGCCTTCCAATCGATTACTACTCCGATGTACAGGACATCGGCAACGCCTATGTGTGGATCCGACCCAGCGAAGAAGTTTATGGCTGGGACATAGTCAACTACAACGGCGCAAATATCACATATCACAATGCATTTGACGAATTATCACTGAATGCATCGATATTTACGGGCGCCGAGCATAGCAGGGATTACGCCCTGGGCAAAATATTCACACTCAATCAATTCAATCAAACATCACCATTCGCACCGAAAAATCGGATCGATGCAAATTGGACGAATATTATCGGCGCGCACGCGGAAGTCAACTATCAATGGCTCACCGCGCGCCTTGTTTACACGCAGTTTGACGATCAAAAGATCAGCTTCGTGACCGGGGCGCCCGTACCGACAACGCCGCCTCGAAAGCGTGAGATCTTTGGCTATGCCATTCTCGCCGACTCGGGAAACTGGATATTCATTCACGAATACAGTTATTTCAAACGAGACGCGATAAACACTTCGCCTCCAGATAACAATTACATTTCCATCTCTTTCTCCGGAGGCTATCGCTGGCATAAGTTGACGAGCATGTACTCCGTCAGCAGCTTCAGAGACGAAGGACCGGGGTCCGGCAACGATCGCAGAAACAATTCATTTTCACTGCGATACGATATCACCCCGCATAGCGACGTCAAATTTCAATTCGAAGTCGAACGGCCAGAGTTACCCAATGGAGTTGGCGCAATCTCTGGGCCAGCAAAGGAAATTGCAGTCTCTTACGATTTCACATTTTAGGGCGTCAGCATGGGAAGCCGCTCAACGCTTACTCAGACGACCTTGACGTTGATATGCGCTCTGGCAGGCATGGCTTCGCTTTCAGTGACGCCATGTGAGGCCGAACCTGTCGTGATTGTCAATCTGAAAAATCACGAGTCGTTGAGTCCTGCCACAATCAAGCAGCTCTTTCTTGAGCGAGTTGAAACATTCCCCAGCGGGGCAGTGGCGTTTCCGGTCGAAAGTCTGGCTTCTCAGAAGGAATTTTCGGAGAGATTTCTGCAGATGACACCTGAATCACTGAATGCCTACTGGGCAAGATTGCTGTTCACTGGGCAGGCAAAGCCATTGAAAAAGCTGGCAAAGGATGAAGATGTCATCAAATTCGTCCGCGACAACGCGAACGCCATCGGTTACGTTGATTCGGAGAATGTTGTTTCGTCGGTCAGAGTCCTCGCTCAATGAATAGCGTCGATCATCGGGACATGTCCTTGCTAGATTGAATTCACCTGATTTCTGATCTTATGCAACAGGCATCATGGAAAGGCGTTGGATCCATGGAGCGTTTTCGCAAATTGCGATATTTTGTGACATGCATTGCTCTGTTGCTGGCCATCGTGCCACGATGCGAAGCGAGCGAAGGCCTCCCCCTTACGGCCTGTGCAGCGGCTAGCGATTCACCACCTTATTTATATACTGAAACGAACGAGCGCGGCACCGTGAATCGCGGCCTCGGCGTCGATGCCTTGCAGGCTGTGTTTCACCGCCTACATCTCAATCCACCGCTATTGCGCCGACTTCCTTGGGCAAGATGCCTGCAAGATGTTGCGCAAGGAAATATTGACATCGCCATCAATGTGGGAACGGCCCAGGTAGATCCTGCACCGTATTGGATTTCCGAAATCTATATCGATGTGCGCAGTGTGTATGTTTTTTCAAAATCATTTTACCCAGATGGCTTGAAAATCAAAGACTTGCATGAATTGAGAAAATTCCGGATCTGCGGACTACTGGGCTCTCGCTACGATGCATACGGCATTGACTCAGATCAGATTGACATCGGACCCACCGATTACTTCAGCCTCTTTAGGAAAATCAACGCCAGACGTTGCGAGATCGCCATTGAAAACGCCGCTGCGTTGGATATCTTGCTCCATCAAAATAGTCAGCTTCGCCAGCTCTATGAACAACTGCACCTTTCAAAAAGCAAAATGCCGCAGGACGACATGCTGGGCTTGCATTTCGCCATCAGTCGGAAGATGAAGAACGGGGAGGCGTTGCGGAATTCAATCAATACTGAAATCCGGGATATGCGGTCGAATCATGTGCTTGAGAAGGAGCTCGAGCAATACCTGGTGGCGAAACCAAAAGATTGATGTCTCGAACAATTCGGCAAACTTCACTAGGAGCGCACGGTGGCCTTCCGAACGTGTTGCAGCACGTCCTTCGGGAAGCGTTCGAAGTCGAGCGGCTTGGTCCAGTAATCCGTGGCGCCCGCGGCTCGCGCCGCCGCCACGTCTTCGGGCATGGCGCTGGCGGAGAGCACGATGATGGGCGGCATGACCATCGGATCGCCACGGGCGCGAAGCCGGCGAAGCACTTCGATCCCGTCGAGGTCAGGCAACTGCATGTCCAGCAGCACGAGTGTGGGCCGCAGATCCTCGAACTGCTGCAGCGCCTTCGACGCATTGGGGGCCACAACGATCCTCAGGCCGGGCCAAGGCCGCAGCAATTCCGTGACAAGCAGCGCGTTGACCGGGTTGTCTTCGATGCAGAGAAGGCTGGCGTCCAGTGGCTCGGGTGCACCCTCAATGAGCATTGAAGACGAGCGTGCAGGCTCGCCGATCTCGTGCGCATCGAGCGGCAGATCGCAAGCCGGCAGCGTGAGCCGGACGGTTGTTCCGAGACTCGGCTCGCTATCGATGGTCATCTCGCCGCCCATCAGCGCCACAAGTTGGCGCGCTAGGCTCAGGCCGATTCCCGTGCCCTCGATATCCCCCTTCTCGCGGCCCAGGCGGTTGAATGGCTCGAACAGGCGCGACTGCTGCTCCTTGCTCATGCCGATGCCGTTGTCCACCACGTCGAGATGCCAGAGCTTGTTGTCGCGGCGGGCTGGACGGATCCAGACGTCACCGCCGGGCCGGTTGTACTTGATGGCGTTCGAGAGCAAGTTGATCAAGACCTGGCCGAGCCGGGTGCGATCCGTCATCACCGCCTGCATGGCGTTCACCGAGGGAAACGCCGCAGCATCGAGGTGCACGCGCACGCCGGCTCCGGCGGCGAGCGGACGCGTCAGATCGATCGATTCCTTGAGGAGCGGCTCGAGTTCGGTGGGCATGCATCTCAGATTGAGCTGCCCCGCCTCGATGCGCGAGAGATCGAGCACATCGTTCACGAGCGCCAGCAGATGTTTGCCCGCCTGCTCGATGTGGTGGACCTGCGCGATCCCATCGCTCCCCATTCGTGTGGCGGCATCACGCTTGAGCACTGCAGCAAACCCCAGAATTGCGTGCAAGGGTGTTCGCAGCTCATGGCTGATGCGCGAAAGGAATTCGTTCTTCGCGCGATTTGAGGCCTGCGCCTCGGCCAGCGCCTTGCGCGTGGCGGTCGTGACTTGCAAGTCGCCGAGATCCAGACTCGTGACCAGGCAGCAGGCCTGGCCGAGATAACTGATGGGCTCGGCATTCATGACCTCGGGATGCACAGCCCCCTGCGAGTCGCGCACGCGCACCACGAGGTTGCGCACCCGCCCCTCCTCTTGCAGCGTCCGATAGAAGAGTTCGCGGTCCTCTGGCACGATACCGTGCGCGTGCGCGGCCGGGATTGTGCCGATGATGGCTTCGCGCGACATTCCGTAGCGGCGACAGGTCGATTCGTTGACGTCGACGATGCGCCGGTCCGCCAGAGCCAGGATCGCTGAGGCCACCGGCGCAGCCTGGAAGAGCCGCTGGAAGCGGTCACGCCCGGCCTCGATCTCGCGCAGCGCGGCCTGACGCTCGGCGGCGCGGTCGATGTTGTCGAGCGCGAACGAGATGTCACCACCCAGCTCGTCGAGCACGCTGAGCAGTTCGGCATCGAAGAAGTCCTCTGCCTCCGCGCAGAGCATGAGCGCGCCATAGACCTCTCCCGTGCGGCGCAGGGGAATCCAGGCGATGGCGAGAATTCCGTGGGCCACTGCCAGCTCGCGCCATCTCCCCGCCAAAGGATCGAGGACGTAGCGGTTGGAGACCTGGCGCGTGCCCTCGCGCAAGACCTTGGCGGTGTAGGTCAGCTGGGCATCCGGACTCGCGATAGTCGGGCCTGCAAAACCCATCGAACCCGCATGAACACTGGCTTTGCGGGTGATTTCGGATAGCCAGAACTCTCAGTTTGAATTGCAATGACGCGCAGTTCTTGGGAGTTTGGAGACCACCGCTGATGGCCACCGACGACTTCTTCCGCGCGCGTCTGGAGACGATGATCGACATGCGCCACGCGCTGGCGGTGCTTGCCACGCGAATTCCGTGGGGGCAGATCGAGGCGTCGCTTGCGCCGCTGTTCTCTCACAAGGACCGCGCCGGCCGCGTGGTCGAAGACGCCGACCTGTTCGGCCCGACGCTCGCGATTGCCGGTGCCGGCGTGAGCCAGCGCGGCCGCCCGCGACTGCCGATCCGGCTGATGGTGGCGCTGCTGTACTTGAAACACGCCTATGGCGAGAGCGACGAGTCGGTGGTGGAGCGCTGGGCCCAGGACGTGTACTTCCAGTTCTTCAGCGGCAACCAGTACTTCGAGGCGCGGCTGCCCTGCGATGCCACACAGATCGGGCGCTTCCGCCGCGTGCTTGGAGAGGCTGGCGTCGAGCAGTTGCTGAAGACGACGATCGAGGCCGCCGTGGGCATGAAGGCGATCAAGCCGGCGGAGTTCGAACGCGTGATCGTCGACAGCACCGTCCAGGAGAAGGCCATCGCGTACCCGACCGACAGCCGGCTGCTGGAGGTGGCGCGCGAGAAGATCGCGCGGCTGGCGCAGCGCGCGGGCCTGCAGCTCAAGCAGACGCACCAGCGCGAGGGCAAGGCGCTGCGCCGGCGCGCAGCCGGCTATGCCCACGCCAAACAGTTCAAGCGCTTGAAGCGCGTCCTGCGACGCCAGAGAACGATCCTGGGGGCGCTGCTGCGCGACGTGCAGCGCAAGATGGTGGACCTCCCGCGGGAGGCGCAGGATCGGCTGAATATCTGGCTCGAACGCGCCGAGCGCATCCGCACGCAGCGCCCTCACGACAAGGGCAAGCTCTATGCGCTGCACGCGCCCGAGGCGGAGTGCATCGGAAAAGGGAAAGCCCGCCAGCCCTACGAGTTCGGCTGCAAGGTGAGCCTGGCGGTGACTCACAAGCAAGGCCTGATGGTGGGCGCCAGGAGCTTCCCCGGCAACCCGTACGACGGCCACACCCTGGCCGCGCAGCTCGAGCAGACCACGGTACTGCTGCAGGACATCGGCGTGAAGCCCACAACGGCCATCGTCGACCTGGGCTACCGCGGCGTGGATCACGAGGTTGCACCGGTCCAGGTGATCCATCGTGGCAAGAGCAAGACGATGACCGATGTGCAGCGGCGCTGGCTCAAGCGGCGTCAGGCGATCGAGCCGGCGATCGGCCACACCAAGCAGGACAACGGGATGCACCGGTGCTGGCTCAAGGGCAGCGAGGGGGACGCTCTGCATGCCGTGCTGTGTGCGGCTGGCTTCAACATCAGATGGCTGCTGCGCGCCATCGTGCGCCTGGGCCTGGCGGCCCTTCTCTTGTGCCTGCAACGAATGGCTGCACTCGCCTGGGAGGCCCTGCGTCGCTCCACGACCACCTCAGACCGATCAACAACCGTCGACCATCGGCACGCCGTCGCGCTGGGTTGAGTTCGCGAAATCGAAATTTGCAGGCCCGACGCGATATCGAGCGGATTCGGGACTTGTTCAAACATGGACGCCGCCGGGCCCGCCGTCGCCACCCGACGCGCCAGCAGACCTTCCAAGCGATAGATGCACGCCAATCGGGCGTGCCCCGTCTCCACGCAGATACGACAGGTTTCCTCGAACAACGCCTGCTCGTCCTGTACGTGCAGAACCATGCGATTCGTGCGAGATTGGGCCGCCAGGAGCCGCGCCAAGCGATCGGCATGACGTATGGCCGTCTGATGCGCTCTCCGCTGGCCCAGGAGCTGCTTGCAAAGCAGCGCCACCCCCACCGCCAGAATGCCCAGCGCAATTAGCGAGATGTCCATGGACATGAGCCGCAGCGCCTCCAATGCCCGATGCCTCCGACACGCCGCGCGGACTCAGTCAGCATCCGCTCCGCGGGCAATCTCACGGCGCTCCCCGGATTTGAATTTGACTCTCTCGTCTGCTGGCTTGGCAACCCGGCAGGTGAGGGGAATCTGCTCCACCTGGGCCCGCAACCCAGCCGGCAGGCCGTAAAACACGCCGTTGACCGCGCCCAGGGGATTTGGCTAGGCCGCGACAAGACCAAGAAGGAGGGAGCTGATGCGCTGATCATCACCTGGACGCCGCGCCTGCAAGCGGTAGTTGCCAGGCTGCTAAAGCTCCAGGCCGAGCGCAACCTGAAAAAAAGCGCACCGCCCAGCGTGTCCAGACCCGCGCACTCATCACGGGAGCAGGATGGCACGCCGATGATCTACGAGGCGCTCTCGGCGGCCTGCCAGCGAGGAGTGAAGCGCGCCAAGGTGGCGGCCACGATGTTCCGCGACCTGCGCGCCAAGGCCTTGACCGACAAGGCGAATCGGGATGGCGTGCGTGCGGCCAGCGACTTGGAAATCCACGCCACAGAGGCGCAGAGGACCAGTTAAGTCCGGCGCACGAAGGCCAGAACGACCGACGCCGCGGCCTAGTTTCGACATGACTCCGTTAGAAGGATCCGAAACTGTTAGAAATTCGGCCCGAAAATGATTGAGCCGCAACGGCAAGAATCCGTTGCGGCTCAATGGCTTAGGTGGTCGGAGCGGCGGGATTCGAACTCGCGACCCTCTGCTCCCAAAGCAGATGCGCTACCAGGCTGCGCTACGCTCCGACTAAACCGTCATTCTAGCGCATCAATTTCGACCACCCGCCCTTGGGCCGTGATCAACGCCGCGCGCACCGGTTCTCCGGGCTGCAGTTCGCGCACTGCAGCCACGTAGCGGCGCATTTGCTCCTGGTACTCCACCTGACACTCGGGCCGGCTCGCGAGCTTGTAGTCCAGCACCCACCAGCAGCCCGCGCGCTTGACGAGCCTGTCCAGGCGCAGGTCGTGGCCTTCGAAGCAGATCGGCACTTCATTTCCCATCCACTCAAGATTTGCCGCATCGAAGAACGGCTTGCACTCCTCGCTCGTGAGGATGGCCTGCACGCCCTTCAGGAGGCGCTCGCGCTGCGCCGCGTCGAGCCCGTACATCTGTGCGGCGGCTGCGGCCAGAGGCTCTGCCTCGCGGCCGGTGCCGGTCGCCCATTCGAGTACGCGGTGCATCGCTTCGCCCAGGCGGGCCTGCGCTTCGTCGCGTGTGAGGTCCGGCGCAGGACGGGAAGGCGGCACTTGCCAGGCGGGCAGCTCAGCCAAGCTGAAGCGAGCCTCGTCGTCGCGTGGCGCCGGCTGCGGGGTCCAACGCCAGGCGCAGGCCTGCTCGTGGAGCTGAGCCCACCAGGTCGATGTCGCGGACTTGCGCGCCGGTACCGTGCGGCTGATAACGAGCCGGCGGCGCGCGCGCGTCATCGCCACGTACAGGCCGTTGATCTCCTCGCGCCGACGCTGCTGCCGTTCTTCTTCGAGCAGTGCGGCCAGCGCCGGTGGCGGGCGCGATTCCGAGGCGATGAAGGCCACGCGGCGCGGCGCGGCGGCATCCACGGGCCAGTCGATCAGCAAGGTCGCGTTCTCCGCACGTGCCGGCACAGCGTCGGTATCAACCAGGAACACGGCCTGGGCTTCGAGCCCCTTGGCGCCGTGGATGGTCAGCAATTGCACCGCATCGGGCTCAGCCGGCAGGCTCAGCTTGAGTGCACGCTGGTTCAATGCGCGCACGAAGCCGTAGAGCTGCATGTAGCGGCCGCCGTCGAGATCCAGCGCCATGGCCAGGAGTGCCTCCACCGTATGCAGACGCGCGCGCCTTTCGCTGGCCGGTACTCGGGCGCACAGGCGGCCAAGCAGGTCGCCCTCATGGACTATGCGGTCCAGCAGGTCATGCGGCGAGCATTGGCCGCTCAACCGCTCCCAGCGAAGCAGGAGTTCGCGCGCACGCCAGAGCGCATCGCTGGTCTCCTCCTGTCGCAGCGCCTGCAGGGCCGCCCACCAGGACCTGCGAGGTGGCGACTCGATGCCCAGCCACTGCGCGCTGCCCGAGGTGCGCGCCAGTTGCAGCAAGTCCGCCTCGCCGACGGCGAGCAGCGGGCTGCGCAAGGCGTGGGCGAGCGAGAGGTCGTGCTCGGGCGAGGCCAGCGCGTCGAGCAGCGCCATCAGATCGCGCACGTCCGGTGCGTCTTTCAGCGCCTGATCCTCAGGCGCCACGTGGGCAATGCCGGCATCCTTGAGCGCGCCCGCGAGCACGCGGAGCGCCTCGCGCTTGCGCGAAAGCACGAAGATCTCGCCAGGCTTGAGTCCTTCAGCCAGCAGCTGGGCCACGGCCTGCGCGACATGTCGCGCTTCGACCAGGCGGCGCTTGAACTCAGGAGCCGCGCGTGCCACGGTGAGACTGGGGCGCCATCCCTCCACCTTGTCCGACTCCTCCCGTTCTGCGCAGGGTACATCCAAGGCCTCGAAACTACCCTGCTCGATGCTGCCCGTCGTGTGCGGGCGAAAACCCTCGACCGCTTCGAAGCTGCGGTTGACCGCGACCAGCACGCCGGCCGCATTGCGCCGCGTGTGATCACAGGCCAGCAGCACGCCGCCCAGTCCATCGACCACGAAATCGCGTGCGGCGGCGAACACTCTCGGTTCGGCTCGACGGAAGCGATAGATGCTCTGCTTGGGATCGCCGACGATGAAGACCGACATGCTGCGCCCGCCGCCCGCGCCCGCGTAGGCCGCAAGCCAGCCGTGCAGGGCATGCCATTGCAGCGGGCTCGTATCCTGGAATTCGTCGATCAGCAGGTGGCGCAGCTGAGCATCCAGGCGCTGCTGCACCCAGACTGCGGTGGACTCGTCACCAAGCAATGCCAAGGCACCGCGTTCGAGGTCATTCATGTCCACGAGGCCGCGCTCGGCCTTGAGCGCGTCGAAGCAGGCTGTCAGCGCGATGCACAGGCGAGCCATTCGGCCATGTTCGAGCCAGGCCTGTTGCTGGGCGCGCCCCTCGGCGATACGCTCCAGCGCTGTCCAGGCATGGCGCAGGGTCGGGGTGTCGCCGATTTGCTTCTTGGGCGTGTTGGAAGCTGTAAAGAGCGCTTTCCACGCACCGGCAAATGCCTGCTGCACATCGACAAGGGCCAGCGCCTGTTCCAGGATCTGCGCCGCTTCCTGAGCCTTGGTCTTGCCACGCCAGAGCTCGCGGACCAGTTCGGCCAGCGGCGCCCGCAGGGCGGCGAAATGGTCGAGCGGCTCGCCCAAGCATTCGGGCATGACGCTGCGCACGTCGGGCACGCTGCTTGCGAGCACGCCGGCGGCTTCAGCCAGCCGCAGCTCCACACGCTTGGCAAAGCCCGCCAGCAACCAGTTCCCGAGCGCTCGGCGCCCACGCAGCTCGATCTGCGCCCGATAGTCGGCCAGCAGTTCCGTGTCGTCAAGAACAGTGCGATGGAAGCGCCGCATCAACTCGGGCATCAGGTCGGCCTCATCCTCGATCAGTTGCAGCTCGGGCGCAATGCCCTGGGCCAGCAGAAGTTCGAGCGGCGCGGCGCGCAGCAGCTGGGCGAACCAGGCGTGGAAGGTCCGGATCTCGACGAAGCGGCCATTGCGCAGCAAACGCTCCTGCAGCCCCTGAAGCAAAGGTTCGGCAGCGCGGGCTTCAGCCGGGCTCATGCCACGCCATTGCAGCTCTTCGATGCGCTTGCCAGAGGAAGCGCTGGCGAACTCGGTCAGCCACTCGGCCAGTCGCTCACGCATCTCGCCCGCGGCCTTGCGTGTAAAGGTGATGGCCACGATCTCCTGCGGCTCGGCTCCGGCCAGCAGGGCGCGAAGGATGCGCGAGATCAGCATCCAGGTCTTGCCCGCACCGGCACAGGCCTCGACGACGACGCTGCGCGCCGGGTCGCAGGCAATGCGATAGAAGTCGGTCGACTCGGCCAGGCGGCCGTCGATGTAATAGGCGGCACTCATGTCCAGTCGTCCTTGCGGCACAAGCCCCGCATCGTGCAGAAATCGCAGGCACTGCCCTCACCTAGCGCAGGCAGCGACGCCCCATCACGCATCGCCTTCAGGTCTTCGCCCAGGCCAACGACCAATGCCGCGGCGCTCTCGTTCACGTCCTTGTGTTCGATGAAGGTAATGCCGTCCTTGTCGTCCAGCGCCAGGTATCCGGCCTTGTGTGCGGGCCGCAAGACTGCGTAGACCGCGAGCTGCGTGTCTTCGAGCGGTTCGGCCACGCGCTCCTCGAGACCTTGCGCGGAGCCAGTCTTGTAGTCGATCAGCACGGGGCCCTGCTGCGCCTCGTCCACGCGATCGAGCCGGCCCTCGAGCTTCAGCCCGCCCAGTTCCCCGAAAGGCTCGACGGACAGTGCGGCCTCACCCATCAGGTAGCGCTGCCCTTGAGCCTCGGTCTTGGCAAGCCAATCCAGGTATCGCTGCGCGAAGCTGTCAAAGCCGGCGGCAAAGGGCAGGAACTCCTCCGCGCTCGGCGCAGGTTCGGCAGCCGCAGCCTCGCGAAGCAGCGACGCGTCATCGCACGCGGTGCCTTCCTGTCTTGCCGTGTGAAAGCGATGCAGCACGCTGTGCAGCCAGTTGCCGTACTCGCGCTTGTCGATCTCGGTCTCCAGCTCCTGCGGCTCGCGCAGGCCCAGCATCACCCGGCCAAAAAATTGGTATGGGCAATTGCGCAAGGCCTCCACGCTGCTGGCGCTGAGCCTTGCTGGGAGCATACCGGCCGTATCTGCCTGGGCCATGCCGGTCTCCAGAGGCTCGATCTCGCGCAGCGGACGCTGATCCTGCCAGCCCGAAATGTGCGGCTGGCCCGCCCGCAGCAGCGACATCGACAGGCGCTGCAGCAGCGGGCTCGGCGGCAGCGGTTCGCTGCCCAGGGCCGTTCGGCGCAGCAGGGTCAGCGCGGGTGCACGCAGCAGCTGTGCGAAGGCAAAGGCCATCGCGGCCCGCTGCTGCTCGAGGCTCGGCAAGCCGATGGCCTGGGCCTGGGTGTCGCTCAGCAGTGCAGGCTGCTTGGCAGACAGGCTGAGGCCTGCCGCATCGGCACCGGGCAGCACGACGGCCTTGAAAGGTCGCAGCATCGCCCTGGCCATGGGCGTAATGATGAGCTGCGCAGCTTCGGCTGATGCCGGCACGAATTGCTGCGCCTCCAGGCTTTCGTCGATCCAGGCCAGAAACTCGTGCTCACGCAGCGCCGTGCCCTGCAAGGTGTGGGCATGGGCGCTGCCGGGCCAGGGCGAGCGGCTGAGCCAGAGCGCGTCGAGCAGCTCTTCGCCAGCATCCATTTCGCGCAGCGCGGTTTCGCCGCCGCTCGCCCGCAGCAGATCTCGCAGACTTTCGATCCACTCCAGCAGAGGCCGACGAGCGGGCCCGCGCTGGAGCCGCGCAAGCAATTCGCGGGCGGCCGTCCACAGGCGCGCGGCCTCGGGCTTGAGTTCTGCCTCTCGAACGGATTGCGGGCGGCGCCACCCCCGTGTGCGGAAGCAGGCTTCCAGCTGGGCCAGCCCTGCATCGCCGGCACGCTCTCGCAGCTCGCGCGCCAGCCCGGTCTTGAGCCAGGCCAGCAGGTCGTCGAGGCTGGCGCGGCCGCTCGCGGCACGCAGCAAGGCCATCAGTTGGGCCGCCGGCGGTGTGGTCGCGAGGGTCCAGCCGGTCTCGTCCTGCATGGGCAGGCCACGGCGCTCGAGCAAAGCCCGCACCCGGCGCACCAGCACACGGTCCTGGGCCACGAGGGCGACGGGCGCCCGGCCCGCTGCCAGGTGCTGGAGCACCGCGCTGGCGCTGCGCTGGGCCAGGTCTTCGAAGTCGCTGCAGCAGGACTCCTCGATCGCCCCCAATGCGTGGGCACGATCGAGATCGACGTCGGCCACGATTTTGAGCGCCGGAACCGCTGTGCCGCAGAGCAGTGCGTCGGCCAGCGCATCAGGCCCGCCGGCCTGGACGACGATCCATGCACTGGGCGACAGCGCGAACAAGGCGTCGGTGGGCGGCTGGCGGCCATCGCTGGCCGCCCATTCCAGGGCCACCAGGGCCAGCGCACGCTCGACGCCACCGGGTCCCGTCGCCGCCGACATGACTCCGCGCGCCTGGACCCAGAATGCATCGCGATGCCGCGGCGAGCGTTGGCCGGCAGCCCGCAGCAGCGCATGAGCCAGCTCGACCAGCCGGCCGACGCCGACGCGAAAGGCGCGCTCGTCGCGCCGGCGAAGGTCCTGGGCCCAGCTCTGTCCATCCAGCAGGGCCTGCGCGGTCAGCGCGTCGACGGCGGGGTCGAGGCTGATCTGCCCGGCCTGCGCCAGGGTGTTGGGGCCGAATGCGGCGGCAAGGCTGTGCGTGGTCTCAAGCCGGGGCTGCCAGCCGCCAAGGCGGCCGAAGGCGCGCCGGGCCGGTGCCAGTTGCTGGGCAAAGGGCAGGAGCACCACGGCATCGCGCACGGCCAGGCCCTGCTCATCGAGCCAGGCCCGGCATTGCCCGGCGACCCGGGTCCAGATCTCTTCCGCGCCATGGTCTCCATCGAGCGGCAGGCTAAGCACTTGCAAAACGTCGGGTCTCCTTCATATGTCAGAATCATTGTGCATTCTGTGCAAGGACAAACCGCCATGAGCAGCGAACTGATCAAACACATCTCCGACGCCTCCTTCGACGCCGACGTCATCAAATCCGGCAAGCCCGTCCTGGTGGACTACTGGGCCGAGTGGTGCGGCCCCTGCAAGATGATCGCGCCCATCCTGGACGATGTGTCCAAGGAATATGGCGAGCGCCTGCAGATCACCAAGATGAACGTGGACGAGAACCGCGACGTGCCGGCCAAGTTCGGCATTCGCGGCATTCCGACCCTGATGCTCTTCAAGGACGGCCAGCTCGCCGCCACCAAGGTCGGCGCCCTGTCGAAAGCCCAGTTGACGGCTTTCCTCGACCAGCACCTATAATCCGCCCCAACGCTGTCGCGGCTGCCACGCCGCGACAGCGCCAAATTGCCAACGTGCACGCCCCGCCCAACGCGGAGTGATGTGCATGGACTCGGCCCAAGCCCCCGTTTTCTGCAGTGTGTGTCGCGTCCGAACGCGGCGCTGCACGAGTGCTTGGCTAGTTCGCCGAAGTACATGACCGCCGGTCCTGGGCAGGACAGCGGTCTTCCCATACCGGGTGTTCACCCATGCATCTTTCCGAACTCAAAGCGCTGCACGTCTCGGCCCTGATCAAGATGGGCGAGGAGCTCGAGATCGAGAACGTCGCTCGCATGCGCAAGCAGGAGCTGATGTTCGCCATCATGAAGAAGCGCGCCAAGGCCGGCGAGCAGGTCTTCGGTGACGGCGTACTCGAAGTCCTGCCGGACGGCTTCGGCTTCCTGCGCTCCATCGAAGCCAGCTACATGGCCTCGACCGACGACATCTACCTCTCGCCGAGCCAGATCCGGCGCTTCAACCTCCATACCGGCGACATGATCGAGGGCGAGGTGCGAGTACCCAAGGACGGCGAGCGCTACTTCGCCCTGGTGAAGGTGGACCGTGTCAACGGCCTCACGCCCGAGGAGAGCAAGCACAAGATCATGTTCGAGAACCTGACGCCCTTGTTCCCCAAGGAGCAGTTCAAGCTCGAGCGTGAGATCAAGGGCGACGAGAACATCGTCGGCCGCATCATCGACCTCATCGCCCCCATCGGCAAAGGCCAGCGCGCCCTGCTCGTCGCCCAGCCCAAAACCGGCAAGACGGTGATGATGCAGCAACTGGCCCACGCCCTGGTGGCCAACCACCCGGACTGTCACCTGATCGTGCTGCTGGTGGACGAACGTCCCGAGGAAGTGACTGAGATGCTGCGCACCGTGCGCGGCGAGGTCATCAGCTCGACCTTCGACGAGCCGGCTGCCCGCCACGTGCAGGTTGCCGAAATGGTGATCGAGCGCGCCAAGCGCCTCGTCGAGCTCAAGAAAGACGTTGTGATCCTGCTGGACTCGATCACGCGCCTGGCCCGCGCCTACAACAACGTGCTGCCCAGCTCCGGCAAGGTGCTGACCGGCGGTGTAGACGCGAACGCCCTGCAGCGCCCCAAGCGCTTCTTCGGCGCGGCCCGCAACGTGGAAGAAGGTGGCTCGCTGACGATCATCGGCACCGCGCTGATCGACACGGGCTCGAAGATGGACGAAGTCATCTACGAGGAATTCAAGGGCACGGGCAACTGCGAAATCCACCTCGACCGTCGCATGGCCGAGAAGCGCGTCTACCCGTCCATCCTGATCAACAAGTCCGGCACGCGCCGCGAAGAGCTGCTGCTAAAGCCCGAGATCCTGCAAAAGAGCTGGATCCTGCGCAAGCTCCTCTACAACATGGACGAGATCGAGGCGATGGAGTTCATCCTCGACAAGATGAAGGCTTCCAAGAACAACCACGACTTTTTCGACATGATGAGGCGTGGCGGTTGATTCCGCTTTTCTGCTAGAATCGCCTGTTCCCTCCGCCAGAAAGTGCGTTTCGCGTGGTGCAAACGTGGCTCCCGGCACTGACATTCCACCGAGGTTCCCCATGAAAGAAGGCATTCACCCCAACTACCGCGACGTCGTGTTCGTGGACCAGTCCAACGGCTTCCAGTTCGTCACCCGCTCGACGATCCAGACCAAGGACAGCATCGAACATAACGGCAAGACCATGCCGCTGGTGAAGTTGGAAACCACAAGCGAATCGCACCCCTTCTATACCGGCACGCAAAAGTCGGTGGACAACCTGGGTGGCCGCGTCGAGAAGTTCCGCAACAAGTTCGCTCACCTCAAGAAGTAATCCGTCTGCGCAAGCAGGGATTCCCACAAAGGCAGCTTCGGCTGCCTTTTGTTTTTGTTGCGGCATCATCTACAGCCGAGACAACGCACGGACAACAAGACGCTTGAACGCTCCCGCCACCCCTGCCATCGTCGCCGAACGCGGCGCCCAGCGCCTGCCTCGGCTGGCCCTGCTGCTGCTGTGTGCGGCCTACCTGCTGCCCGGCCTCTTCGGCCGCGACCCCTGGCGCAACGCGGACCTCACGGCCTTTGGCTTCATGGCCAGCATTGCCGAAGGGCATGCTCCCTGGTGGCAGCCGGCCATCGCGGGCATCCCGGCCCCAGGGGGCCCCCTGCCCTACTGGATCGGCGCCCTGGCCATCAAGGCCCTGCCTTTTCTGGATCCCGCCTTTGCCGCCCGCCTGCCCTATGCGCTGGCCCTGGTCGGCGTGATGGTGCTGGTCTGGTACAGCGCCTTCCACCTGGCCTGCACCGAGGCCGCCCAGCCGGTGGCCTTTGCGTTCGGAGGCGAGGCCCAGGCCGTGGACTATGCGCGTGCCCTGGCCGACGGCGCCTTGCTGGCCCTGATCGCCACGCTGGGCTTGCTGCAACTGGGCCACGAGACCACGCCGGAACTGCTGCAGTTGCTGGCCATCACGCTCTTCCTCTACGGCTTTGCGGTCGCGCCCTTTCTTGCGAGCAAGGCAAGAGTTGCCTTGCTGGTCGCATTGCCGGCCCTGGCCGCCAGCGGCGCGCCGGCCGTGGCCATCACCCTGGCCGGACTGGGACTGCTGTTGTGCACACGCTCCAGGTACGAACAGGTCCGTGGGCTGCTGCCCTGGCTGCTGGTGGCCGGCATCTTGTCGGCTCTGTCGGCCTTCGCCTTTGACGCCTGGGCCTGGCGCGTGAGCTTCAAGCCGGAATGGGCGTCCGCCCGCCAGGCGCTGACCCTGCTGGCCTGGTTCTGCTGGCCGGCCTGGCCGCTCGCCCTCTGGACCCTGTGGCGCTGGCGCAGCCACTGGCAACGGCGCCACATCTTCCTGCCACTGGTCACGACCCTGGTTCCAGCCGTCACCTGTCTGCTCATGGACGGTAGCGATCGCGCCCTGCTGCTGGCACTGCCGGCCCTGGCCGTATTGGCGGCCTTCGCGCTGCCCACGCTCAAGCGCAGCATTGGTGCGGCAATCGACTGGTTTGCGGTGTTCGCCTTCAGCGCCGGAGCGCTCTTCATCTGGCTCTACTACGTCTCCATGCAGACGGGCTGGCCCGCCCAGCCGCTCGCCAATCTGCGCAAGCTGGCGGTGGGTTTTGAGCCGCGCTTCAGCCTGCTGGCCCTGCTCGCCGCCGTAGCCGCCAGCGCCGCGTGGATGGCTCTCGTGCGCTGGCGCACGGCTCGCCATCGGCATGCGCTGTGGAAGACGCTCGTGCTTTCGGCCGGCGGCGTGGCGCTGGGCTGGCTGTTGACGCTCACCCTCATGCTGCCACCGATCGATTACGCGCGCTCCAACAACGCGCTGGTCGGGCGGCTGCGTGCCCATTTGCCGGCGAATGCGAACTGCGTGGCCGCCCCCGACCAACCGCTGGCGACCCTGGCCGCGCTGGAGTTCATCGGTCGATGGAAGGTCGAGTCCACCCAAACCCTTGCGCAGACGGCATGCCAATATGCAGTTCAGGCGGGCGAGTCGGCCGTGCCGGACGGCTGGGAGGCCCTGGCCCTGGTCCACAGGCCGTCGGACCGAGTCAGCAGTTGGACGGTCTTGCGGCGGCGCTAGATTTGTAAAATTTGCCAAACACGATGTTGAGTTTATTTAACATCGTGAATAGAATAATCGACATCAACCTGGCCCAGGAGTGTCGATATGCCCTTCCGCGAAAAATCCGCCTGGCTGGCCCTGATCGCCATCCTCCTGAGCTTCGGCCCCTATTTCGCCATCGTGGCCTCGGGGGGCATCCCCATGGAGGGGCTGCCCAATATGAGGATGATGGGGCTCTACACGGTTGTCTGCGCCGTGCAGGTGAGCATCCTGGCCATCGGCCACGTCTGCCTGCGCCAGGCCTCACCCGTCGACGCCCGCACGCCGCCCGACGAGCGCGACCGCGCGCTGATGTATCGCTGTCGGACCCGGGCGTATTACGTGCTGATCACGGGCACGGTCCTGGTGGGCTGTTTCATGCCCTTCTACACCACCGGCTGGCGCATCGTGAACGCGACGATCTTCATGATCTCGCTGGCCGAAGTCGTCTACTACGGCAGCCTCGTGGCCAGCTATCGCAAGCAGGCCGCCTGATGAAGGGTGTGCTCTCCAATCGCATCCGGACACTGCGCTTCAACCACGGGGAGATGTCGCAAAGCGATCTCGGTCAGCGCATCGGCGTGACGCGCCAGACCATCGCGGCCATCGAGGCCGGCAAATACTCGCCGACGCTGGAGGCCGCCTTCCGCATCGCCGCGGTCTTCAACGTGCCACTGGATGAGGTGTTTCAGTGGGAAGGCGACTAGCCTCGGCCTCGCGGATCCGCGCCGCCGGCAGTACGAGCTTGAATTGCGAGCCCTGCCCGGGCTCGCTCTCGATGCGCAACTCGCCGCCATGGCGCTGGATCACGTGCTTGACGATGGACAGGCCCAAGCCCGTGCCGCCGGTCTCGCGCGAGCGGCTGCCGTCCACGCGATAGAAGCGCTCGGTCAGGCGCGGCAGGTGTTCGCGGGCAATGCCGGGACCAGTGTCGACGACGGCGAGCTCGCCGCAGCCGTCTGCCAGCATCCGCCACTGCAGATGGATGTCGCCGCCGGCGGGGGTGTAGCGCACGGCATTGGACAGCAAGTTGCCTGCGCCGCTCAGAAGCTCAGCCTCATTGCCTGCCACCTCGAGGCCCGTCGGTGCCGGTGCATGGATGCGATGTCGGCCGGCCGAGAGCATGCTCGCCTCGGTGGCCAAGCGGGCCAGCAAGGGATCCAGCGCCAGCCAGCGATCTGTTCCCGGTCGCGGGCTGCCTTCCAGCTGCGCCAGCGTGAGCAGGTCGGACACGAGCGTCTGCATGCGGCCGGTCTGCTGCTCCATCAGCCCGTAGACGCGCTCGCGCTCGACGTTGGTCAGGGGCAAGCTGGCAAGAGTCTCGATGAAGCCTGTGAGCACCGTGAGCGGTGTGCGGATCTCGTGGGAGACATTGGCCACGAAGTCCCGCCGCATCGCGTCGGCGCGCTCGCGCTGTGTCACGTCTTGCGAGATGATAAGACGCATGCCTTGGCCGTAAGGCCGCACGATGACGGAGAGCGTCAGCCCGGCCTCGCGCAAATTGCTCAGCGTCAGCGGCTCGGCGTAGGAACCTGCCTGCAAATAGCCGACGAAGGCCGGCGAACGAACGAGGTTGGTGATCCGCTGATGCAGGTCCCGTTCGGGGTCCAGTGAAAAATGCGCCGCCGCGAGATGATTGCACCATGCGATCTGCTCGTTGGCGTCCAGCATCAGCACGCCGTTCGGCGAGGCTTCGATGGCCGAGAGGAAATCCAGCAGCTGCCGCTGACTCCACTCGATGCTGCGGTCGCGCTCGCGCACCGCACGCTCGATGCGATAGCCCATCTCGCCGTACAGGCCCGCATCCCGCGGCGCGCTGTCTTGCATGGCGCCCTTGAGCCAGGCCAGCAGCCGATGAGCGCGCCAGGTGTCGACGACAAAGACGAAGCCCACCGCCACCAGAAGGCCGACCGTCGCCGCCAGCAAGGAGATCGTGACGACCTGCCCAGCCCACCAGAAGGCCAGCGCACCGATCACGACGCCTGTAAAGGCGAGCAGCACCCGGGGCAGCAGCCAGTTGAGCGTTTCGCCCATGATTTACCGCCTCAGGCCTGCAAAGCCTTGTATGCCTGCGTGAGACGGTAACCCGAGCCGCGCACGGTTTCGATCAGCTGCGCGCACTTGACCTTGTCCAGGGCCTCGCGCAGGCGCTTGACGTGGACGTCGACCGTGCGCTCCTCGATGAACACATGATCACCCCAGACGCGGTCCAGCAGCTGCGAACGGCTGTGCACGCGTTCCGGATGGGCCATGAAGAAGTGCAGCAGGCGGAACTCGGTCGGACCGAGCTTGACCTCAGTGCCGTCCTTGCTGCAGCGGCGGGTGGCCGGGTCGAGAACGAGGCCGCCGGCCTCGACGGCTGCGTCGAGCGCCTCGGGCGCCTTGCGGCGCAGCACGGCACGGATACGTGCCAGCAGCTCCTTGGTCGAGAAGGGCTTGGTCAGATAGTCGTCCGCGCCGGCGTCGAGGCCGGAGACCTTGTCGGTTTCCTCGGCCCGCGCCGTCAGCATGATGATGGGCAGCTCCTTGGTGCGCGCGGCCTGACGCCACTGGCGCGCCAAGGCCAGACCCGACTGGCCGGGCAGCATCCAGTCGAGCAGGACCAGATCGGGCAGCACGCCGTCGACGGCAGCTTGAGCCTGATCAGCCGTGGTGGCCAGGATCACCTCGAACCCCGCGTGGCGCAGGTTGATGGCGATGAGCTCGGCAATGGCCGATTCGTCTTCGACGACGAGAACGCGGCTGCTTCCCATCAGCGCACCATCGTTTCTACGGCTTCGGGCGTGTTGTGGCGCACGTCCGTCCCCTTGACCACGTAGATGATCACCTCGGCCAGGTTCTTGGCGTGGTCGCCCACGCGCTCGATGGCCTTGGCCACGAAGACCAGATCGATGCTCGAGGAGATGGTGCGCGGGTCTTCCATCATGTAGGTGATTAGCTTGCGCATCAGGCCGTCGAATTCCTTGTCGATGGCGTCGTCCTGCTTGAGCACCTCGAGCGCGCGCTCCACGTCGAGCCGGGCGAAGGCGTCGAGCGCCTTGCGTAGAGAGGCGGTGGCGAGCTCGGCCTCAAAAGCCAGGTCAGCGACCGGCAAGCGCAGGCGGCTGGAGACGCCGGCGTTGATCAGTCGCTGCACGGTGCGCGCGATGCGGGCGGCTTCGTCGCCGACGCGCTCCAGATTGGCAATGGACTTGGAGATCGCAATCAGGAGGCGAAGGTCGCGTGCCGTGGGCTGGCGCCGGGCAATGATCGAGTGCAGGTCATGGTCAATGGCGACTTCCATCGCGTTGACCTTTTCCTCAGTTTCCAGCACGACGCTGGCCTGCTCGCCGCTAAAGCCGACCAGCGACTGCACGGCCTGGGCCACCTGCGACTCGACCACGCCGCCCATCTCGAGCACGCGGGTCGAGATGCCGGAAAGCTCGGCATCGAACTGTGTGGACAAATGTTTGTCTGCCATCATCTTCTCCTCGCTCAGCCGAAGCGGCCGGTGATGTAGTCTTCCGTGTCCTTGCGCTTGGGCTTCATGAACAGCTCGGCCGTGGGGCCGAACTCGATCAGGTCGCCAAGGTACATGTAGGCGGTGTAGTCCGAGCAGCGCGCGGCCTGCTGCATGTTGTGCGTGACGATGGCCACGGTGTAGTCGTTCTTGAGCTCGTGAATCAGCTCCTCGATCTTGCCGGTGGAGATCGGATCCAGCGCCGAGCAGGGCTCGTCGAGCAGGAGCACTTCGGGCTTGATCGCGATGCCGCGGGCGATGCACAGGCGCTGCTGCTGACCGCCGGAGAGACCGGCGCCGCTCTGGCCCAGCTTGTCCTTCACTTCGTTCCAAAGCGCGGCCTTCTTGAGCGCCCATTCCACACGCTCGTCCATCTCAGCGCGCGGCAGCGTTTCGAACAGGCGCACGCCGAAGGCGATGTTGTCGTAGATGGACATAGGGAACGGCGTGGGCTTCTGGAAGACCATGCCGACCTTGGCGCGGATCAAGGAGACATCGTCCTTGCTGTTCAGAATGTTCTCACCATCAAGCAAGATCTCGCCTTCGGCGCGCTGCTCGGGGTAGAGCTCGAACATGCGGTTGAGCGTGCGCAGAAGAGTCGACTTACCACAGCCCGAGGGGCCAATGAAGGCGGTGACCTTGCCTTCCGGGATCTCGAGGTTGATGCTCTTCAGCGCGTGGAAGCCGCCGTAATAGAAGTTCAGGTTGCGAACCGAGATCTTGGCCCTCTCGATCACGGGTACATCGACTTTTGCGTCCATGGTGAGTCCCAATTCAATGCTTGTTCTTGAAGAGCACGCGCGCGGCGATGTTCAGCGCGAGCACACCCATCGTGATGATGAAGACGCCGGCCCAGGCGAGCTGCTGCCAGTTCTCGTACGGGCTCATCGCGAACTTGTAGATCACGGCCGGCAGGTTGGCCATGGGCTTGCCAAGGTCGTAGTTCGCAAACTGGTTGTTCAGCGCGGTGAACAGCAGCGGCGCGGTCTCACCAGAGATCCGGGCCACGGCCAACAGGATGCCCGTCACAACCCCGGAGCGGGCCGACTTCAGCGTCACGCTGAGGATCACCTTCCATTTCGGGGTGCCCAGCGCGTAGGCGGCCTCGCGCAACGCGTTGGGGATGAGGCTCAGCATGTTCTCGGTCGTGCGCAGCACCACCGGGATCACGATCAGCGCCAGGGCCAGCGTGCCGGCCCAGCCCGAGAAGGTGTGCATGCGCGCGACGACCAGGGCGTAGATGAAGAGGCCAATGACGATGGAGGGCGCCGACAACAGGATGTCGTTGATGAAGCGCACCGTGCTGCCGAGCAAGGTCTTCTGACCGTATTCGGCCAGGTAGACACCGGCCATCACGCCAACCGGCGTGCCGATCAGTGTGGCCAGGCCGACCATCAGCAGCGAGCCGAAGATGGCGTTGGCCAGGCCGCCGTCGGTGGCCATCGGCGCCGGCGTCATCTCTGTGAACGTGGCCAGGCCAATGCCGCCCAGGCCCAGGCGAGCGGTCTCATAGAGGATCCACAGCAGCCAGAACACGCCGAAGGCCATCGCCCCTAGCGACAGTGTCAGTGCGACGGCATTGACGCGCTTGCGCTTGTTGTGCATGCGCAGGCGGGACGCGGAGGCGGTCGTCATGCTGTCCCCCCTTCGCTCTTCTTCAGACGGTTCAGCAGCAGCTTGGACAGCGCCAGCACGACGAAGGTGATGAAGAACAGCACCAGGCCCAAGTAGATCAGGGCCGACATATGCATGCCGTCGCCAGCTTCTGCGAACTCGTTGGCCAGGGCGGAAGTGATGCTGTTGGCCGGCTCGAACAGGGAGATCGAGTTCAGCTGGCTCATATTGCCGATCACGAAGGTGACGGCCATGGTCTCGCCGAGCGCGCGGCCCAGGCCCAGCATGATGCCGCCAATGACGCCGGTCTTGGTGTAGGGCAGCACCACCTTGGAGACGACCTCCCAGGTCGTCGAGCCGAGGCCATAAGCCGACTCCTTGAGCATCGGCGGCGTCACTTCGAACACGTCACGCATCACCGAGGCGATGAAGGGGATGATCATGATGGCCAGGATGATGCCGGCCGAAAGAATGCCGATGCCCACGGGCGGGCCGGACACCAATGAGCCGAGCACCGGAACGCCGTTGAGCAGCTTTTGCATCGGCTGCTGCACCCAGGTGGCGAGAATCGGGCCGAAGACGAGCAGGCCCCACATGCCGTAGACGATCGAGGGCACAGCGGCCAGCAGTTCGATGGCGGTACCCAGCGGGCGCTTGAGCCACATGGGCGAGAGCTCGGTCAGGAAGAGCGCAATCCCGAAGCTCACCGGCACTGCGATCACAAGCGCAATCACGCTCGTTGCCAGGGTGCCGTAGATCATCGCCAAGCCGCCGAACTTTTCCAGCACGGGGTCCCATTCGCTGGTCCAAAGGAAGGCCAGGCCGTATTGCTTGATCGCGGGCGCGGCGCCCAGCAGCAGCGAGACGATGATGCCAGCCATCAGGGCCAAGGTCACCCATGCGGCACCTTGGGCCAGGAAGGCAAACACGGCATCGCCCCAAGGCGCGACACGACGCCTCTCGGGCGGGCGCCGGCCTTGTTCGGCCAGTGGCAGCTCCAGCGGCTGCGGGGGAAGGACGGCGGCCATCGCGCTTCTCCTTGTTGTACTCGACTCTTGTGACTCAGGCCCGGTGCGCCTTTCGACGCATCGGGCCTGTGGACTGCTTCAATCAGGCCGGCTTACTTGACCGCGACGGCCTTGCCGCCAGCGTCCTTGATCTCGCCCCACTGCTTGTGGATCAGGCCCTTGACGGTGTCGGGCAGCGGCACGTAGTCCAGCTCATCGGCCATCTTGTCGCCATTGCCATAGGCCCAGGCGAAGAACTTCAGCACGGCGGCGGCGTTGGCGGGCTTGTCCTGCTGCTTGTGCATGAGGATGAAGGTGGCGCCGGAGATCGGCCAGGCGGTCTTGCCGGCTTGGTCGGTCAGCACCTGGTAGAAGGTCTCGTTCCACTTGGCGCCGGCAGCGGCGGCCTTGAAAGCGGTATCGGTCGGCTCGACGAAGGCGCCGTCGCGGTTCTTCATCTGGACATAGGCCATCTTGTTCTGCTTGGCGTAGGCGTACTCCACATAGCCGATGGAGTTGGGAATGCGCTGCACATAGGACGACACGCCTTCGTTGCCCTTGCCGCCCGCGCCCGTGGGCCAATTCACGGCGGTGCCGTCACCGACCTTGGCCTTCCAGTCGGCGCTGACCTTGCTCAGGTAGTTGGTGAACAAGAAGGTGGTGCCGGAACCGTCGGCACGGCGCACGACGGTGATTTCGGCGTCAGGCAGCTTCACGCCGGCGTTCAGGCCGGTGATGGCGACTTCGTTCCACTTTTTGATCTTGCCCAGGTAGATGTCGGCCAGGACTTCGCCGGTCAGCTTGAGCTGGCCGGGGGCAACGCCGGGCACATTGACCACGGGCACCACACCGCCGATGACGGTGGGGAACTGCATCAGGCCGTCAGCCTTGAGTTCCTCGTCCTTGAGGGGCATGTCGGATGCGCCGAAGTCGACCGTCTTGGCCTTGATCTGCTTGATGCCGGCGCCGGAGCCGACAGACTGGTAGTTGATGTGCGCGCCGCTGGCCTTGGCGTAGGCGTCAGCCCACTTGGCGTAGATGGGCGCGGGGAAGGAGGCGCCGGCCCCGGTCACGTCCTGCGCATGCGCCATCGGCAGCAGCGCCAAGCCGGCAGCCAGGGAGATCACGTGGCGGATTTGAGCGAAGTTCATGGATGACCTGTCTCGGAAGTTGTGGAGATCGGTCGCCATCCTAGGGAGGCTTTATGACAGTGCGGTGACATATATGACAAGGCCAGCGTCTGGCGGCCGATTGTCATGCGCAGGACACTGAACTGTCACAAATCCAGCGAGGTCGCCAAGGATTTCACGCTTTCACGGCCTCGGCCAGCCTCTGCGCGCATTGCTGAGCCAGTCCGGCGTCTCTGGCCTCCACCATCACGCGCAGCAGCGGTTCGGTGCCCGAAGCGCGGATCAGCACCCGGCCGTGGTCGCCCAGTTCGGCCGTCACCTCGGCCTGCTCGCGCGCCATGCGGGCATTGCTCTTCCAGTCCTGACCGGGCTGGAGGCGCACATTGATCAGCGTCTGAGGGAAGAGCTCCACGCCAGCCAGATGCTCGGCCAGGCTCTTGCCCGTGCGGCTGACGGCCTGCAGGACCAGCAGGGCCGAGACGATGCCGTCGCCGGTCGTGTGCTTGTCCAGGGCCAGCAGGTGTCCCGAGCCTTCGCCGCCGAGCTGCCAGCCGCGGGCGGACAGTTCCTCCAGCACGTAGCGGTCGCCCACCTTGGCCCGCACGAACTCGACGTCGCGCGACTTCAAGGCGACTTCGACGGCCATATTGGTCATCAAGGTCCCGACCGCACCAGGCACACGCAAGCCCTGGTTCAGGCGATCAGCCACCATCACGTAGAGCAACTCATCGCCGTTGTAGAGACGACCCGCGGCGTCCACGAGCTGAAGACGGTCGGCATCACCATCCAGGGCCACGCCATAGTGCGCGCCGTGTTCCTTCACCGCCGCCACCAAGGCCGCGGGCGAAGTGGCGCCGAAGCCCGCGTTGATGTTCAGGCCGTCAGGCTTGCAGCCAATGGCGATCACCTCGGCGCCCAGCTCATGGAAGACCTCGGGCGCGACGTTGTAGGCCGCCCCATGGGCGGCATCGATCACGACCTTCAGGCCCTTGAGCGTCAGGTCCGAGCCGAAGCAGTTCTTGCAGAACTCGATGTAACGGCCGCGTGCCTCGGGGATGCGCCGGGCACGGCCGAGGCTGGCCGAGTCGACCCAGTTCGGCATCTCACCCAGTGCTTGCTCGACCGCGATCTCCCACGCATCGGGCAACTTCTCGCCCATGGCTGAGAAGAACTTGATGCCGTTGTCCGGATAGGCGTTGTGCGAGGCGCTGATCACGACGCCCAGATCCTGGCGCAGCGCCCGGGTCAGATAGGCCACACCGGGCGTCGGCAGCGGGCCGGTGAGCAGCACATCCACGCCAGCCGAGGCGAAGCCGGCCTCCAGCGCCGACTCGATCATGTAGCCCGAAATTCGCGTGTCCTTGCCGATGATGACGCTGGGGCGCTCGCTGCTCTTGCGCAGCACGCGGCCCACGGCGTGGCCCAGCTTGAGCATGAAATCGGGCGTGATCGGCGACTGGCCGACGGTCCCGCGGATCCCGTCGGTGCCAAAGTAGTTGCGGCTCATTGCTTGTGTTCCTTGGAAATCTGCGCACGATTTTCGCTCACGGCCATCCAGACCTTGAGCGCATCAACGGTTTCGCTGACATCGTGCACGCGGATGAGGGATGCGCCTCGTTGCAAGGCGAGCAAGGCCGCTGCCACACTGGCGGCCACACGCTCGCCCGGCGGCTTGCCCGTCAGATCGCCCAGCATGCGTTTGCGCGACAGGCCCGCGAGCATCGGCCGCCCGAGGCCCAGCAGCTCCGCTTGCCGGCGCAGGAGCGCCAGATTGTGCTCGCTGGTCTTGGCGAAGCCGTAGCCGGGGTCCAGGACGACTCGATCGGGCGCCATTCCGGCGTCTTGCACGGCTTGCAGACGTGCGCCGAGATAGCGCGTCACTTCAGCAACAACGTCCTCGTAGTCGGCCAGGCCCTGCATGGTCTGGGGTTCGCCGCGCATGTGCATGAGGCAGACCCCGGCCCGAGTGGCAAGCACCGTATCCAGTGCGCCCGGGCGCTCCAGGGCATGGATGTCGTTGATGATGTCCGCGCCAGCGGCCAGGGCACGACTCATGACCTCGGGCTTGCAGGTGTCGATCGAGATGGGCACGCCAAGCTTGACGGCCTGCGCCAGCACCGGGGCCAGCCGGCCCCATTCTTCATCGATCGTCAGCGTCAGAGCACCTGGTCGGCTCGATTCCGCGCCCAGGTCCAGGACGTCGGCGCCCTGCTCCACCAATCGATGGCAGTGCGCGATGCCGGCTTGGGCCGTCGAGTACTGGCCGCCGTCCGAAAAGGAGTCGGGAGTGAGATTGACGATGCCCATCACCCGGGGGCGGCTCAGGTCGATCTGGAAGCGTGCGGTATGCCAATGCATCTGGAATGAAGAAGGGCCCGACCTTGTCAGTCGGGCCCTCGGGCAGTTCGGGGTTCAGGCTGCGGCCGGTGCGCCGTCGGTGCTGACAGGCGGCAGACCGCTCGGGCCGCCGCTGGCCGGAGCGCCGGGCTCACCAGGCGCACGGGGCGGACGGCCGGCCATGATGTCCAGCACCTGATCGCGGTCGATGGTTTCCCACTTCATCAGCGCTTCAGTCATCGTCTCGACCTTGTCGCGGTTCTCCTCGAGGATGCGCTGCGCCACGGCGTATTGCTCGTCCAGGATGCGGCGCATCTCGGCATCGACCTTCTGCTGCGTGGTCTCGCTGATATTGGCCGTCTTGGTCATGTTGCGACCGAGGAAAACCTCGCCCTCGTTCTCCGCGTAGACCATCGGGCCCAGCAGGTCACTCATGCCGTAGCGCGTGACCATGTCGCGCGCGATGCGGGTGGCACGCTCGTAGTCGTTGGAGGCCCCGGTGGAGATGTCCTTGACGAACAGATCCTCGGCAATGCGGCCGCCGAAGAGGATGCTGATCTCGTTGAGCATCTGCTTGAAGTAGCGGCTGTATTGGTCGCGCTCGGGCAGCTGCCAGGTCACGCCCAGTGCACGGCCGCGCGGCATGATGGTGACCTTGTGTACCGGGTCGGTGCCCGGCAGCATCTCGGCGACGATGGCATGGCCGGACTCGTGATAGGCCGTGGCGCGCTTCTCTTCCTCGGTCATGACCATGCTCTTACGCTCGGGGCCCATGTAGAGCTTGTCCTTGGCGCGCTCGAAGTCGATCATCTCCACGAGGCGAGCATTGCGGCGCGCCGCGAACAGCGCGGCCTCGTTGACGAGGTTGGCCAAGTCGGCGCCGCTCATGCCGGGCGTGCCGCGGGCGAGGATGGAGGCGTTCACGTCCTGGCCAATGGGCACCTTGCGCATGTGCACGTTCAGGATTTGCTCGCGCCCGCGGATGTCCGGCAGAGTCACGTAGACCTGGCGGTCGAAGCGGCCCGGGCGTAGCAGAGCCGGGTCCAGGATGTCGGGGCGGTTGGTCGCGGCGATGACGATAACGCCGAGATTGGTGTCGAAGCCGTCCATCTCCACGAGCATCTGGTTCAGCGTCTGCTCGCGTTCGTCG
>Ga0213872_10000286_pt1 | contig 43221 bp, 34 predicted proteins | sample VelepicomBERX_R2_FD_160071 | JGI IMG/M metagenome (GOLD analysis project Ga0213872, IMG submission 160071) | Rhizosphere microbial communities from Vellozia epidendroides in rupestrian grasslands, the National Park of Serra do Cipo, Brazil - RX_R2 | ecosystem: Host-associated > Plants > Roots >... | reverse complement strand
CGCGCGTTATTCGTCGAAGTATTCGCCGTCGAAGCGCGCGACGGGCACCGCCCGCGCTTCCTCGCGCTTGCGCAGGTCGACGCGGCGGATCTTGCCCGAGATGGTCTTGGGCAGTTCGTGGAACTCGAGCCGGCGGATGCGCTTGTACGGCGCGAGCTTTTCGCGGCAGAAGGCCATGATGGCGCGCGCCGTGGCTTCGTCCGCCACCTGGCCGGCTGCCAGCACCACATAGGCCTTGGGCACGGCGAGGCGCAGCGGATCGGGCGAAGGCACGACCGCCGCCTCGACCACCGCCGGATGCTCGATCAGCACGCTTTCCAGCTCGAAGGGGCTGATGCGGTAGTCGCTGGCCTTGAAGACGTCGTCGGCGCGGCCCACGTACGTGATGTAGCCGTCGGCGTCGCGCGAGGCCACGTCGCCGGTGCGGTAGTAGCCGCCGCGCATGGCGTCGCCGGTCTTGCCGGCATCGCCCGCGTAGGCGCGCATCAGGCCGACCGGCCGGGCCGACAGGTCCAGCGAGATCTCGCCTTCATCGGCTTCCTTGTCGTCGATGTCGAGCAGCGCGATGCGAAAGCCCGGCAGCGGACGCCCCATCGATCCCGACTTGAGCGGCTGGCCCGGCGGGTTGCCGATCTGCGCGCTCGTCTCGGTCTGGCCGAAACCGTCGCGGATCGTCAGGCCCCAGGCGCGCTGGACCTGCTCGATGACCTCGGGATTGAGCGGCTCGCCCGCGCCGACGACCTCGCGCAGGCTCACGCGGTAGTCCGCCAGCGGCTGCTGGATCAGCATGCGCCAGACCGTCGGCGGCGCGCACAGCGTCGTCACGCCGTGCGCGACGAGCGCTTCGAGCGCGCGCGTCGCGTCGAAGCGCGCCTGGTTGAAGATGAACACCGTCGCCCCGACGATCCACGGCGCGAAGAAGCAGCTCCACGCGTGCTTGGCCCAGCCCGGCGAGGAGATGTTCCAGTGCACGTCGCCGGGCCGCAGCCCGATCCAGTACAGCGTCGAGAGATGGCCGACCGGGTAGCTCTTGTGCGTGTGCTCGACGAGCTTGGGCTTGCTCGTCGTGCCCGAGGTGAAGTACAGCAGCAGCGCTTCGTCCACCTGCGTCGCGACCTTGGGCGCGTAGTGCGCGGCCTGCGCATCGGCCTCGGCATAGGAGCGCCAGCCCGGCTGGGCCGGCCCGACGACGATGCGCTTGAGCCCGTCGCCCGCGGCGCCGACTTCGTCGAAGCGCGCCGTCAGCGCCGGGCTCGTGACGACGTGGCGCACGCCGCCGCGCTCGATGCGGTCGACCAGATCGGCCGGCGTCAGGAGCTGCGTCGCCGGAATCATGACGGCGCCGATCTTGATGCAGGCGAGCATGGTCTCCCACAGCGCGACCTCGTTGCCGAGCAGCAGCAGCACGCGGTCGCCGCGCGCCACGCCGATCGCCTCCAGGAAGTTGGCGACGCGGTTCGAGCGCGCGCTCATCTCGGCGAAGCTCGCGCGTGCGATGCGGCCGTCCTCCTCGACGATGCACAGCGCCGTGGCGTCGTTGCCCGCCGCCATCGCGTCGAAATGGTCGAGCGCCCAGTTGAACTCTTTCAGCTCGGGCCAGCGGAACTCGGCCGCGGCGCGCGGCCAGTCGCTGCGCAGCGCGAGCAGCTGGTCGCGTGCGGCGAGGAACTTCTGCAGGTCGGTCATCGTTTGTCTCCTGGTTTCAGGCCGTCTATTGCTCGTCCAGGCCGAGCAGTCGTTTCATCTGCTCGCGCAAGGCGTATTTCTGGATCTTGCCGGTGACGGTCATCGGGAAATCCGCCACGGGCTGAACGTAGCGCGGGATCTTCTGGTGCGCGATCTGGCCGCGGCAGAACTCGGCGATCTCTTCCCGCGTCAGCGACTCGCCGGCGCGCACGATGACGCAGGCGCAGAGCTCCTCGCCGTATTTGGCGTCGGGCACGCCGACGACCTGCACGTCCTGGATCTTCGGGTGGCGGTAGAGGAACTCCTCGATCTCGCGCGGGTAGAGGTTTTCGCCGCCGCGGATGACGAGGTCCTTGATGCGGCCGACGATGTTGCAAAAGCCTTCGGCGTCGATGACGGCGAGGTCGCCGGTGTGCATCCAGCCGGCCGCGTCGATGGCCTCGGCCGTGCGCTCGGGGTCGTCCCAGTAGCCCAGCATCACCGAGTAGGCGCGCGTGCAGAGCTCGCCCGGCGTGCCGCGCGGCACGATGCCCCCCTCGCCATCGACGAGCTTGACCTCGCAGTGCGGATGGACGCGGCCGACCGTGGCGACGCGGCGCTCGAGCGGGTCGTCGACACCGCTCTGGAAGGACACCGGCGAGGTCTCCGTCATGCCGTAGGCGATCGTCACCTCGCGCATGTGCATCTGCTCGACAACGCGCTTCATCACCTCGATCGGGCAAGGGCTGCCGGCCATGATGCCGGTGCGCAGCGATGCAAGGTCGAAGCGCGCGAACTCGGGGTGGTCGAGCATGGCGATGAACATCGTCGGCACGCCGTAGGCGCCGGTGCAGCGCTCGTCGGCGATCGCTCGCAGGCAGGCCAGCGCGTCGAAGCCCTCGCTCGGATAGACCATGGTCGCGCCGTGCGTGAGGCAGCCCAGATTGCCCATCACCATGCCGAAGCAGTGGTACAGCGGCACGGGGATGCAGAGCCGGTCGCCCGGCGCCAGGCGGATCGCCTCGCCGACGAAGAAGCCGTTGTTGAGGATGTTGTGGTGCGACAGCGTCGCGCCCTTGGGGTGACCGGTCGTGCCCGAGGTGAACTGGATGTTGATGGGCTCGTCGAACTGCAGCGTCTCGCCGAGGGCCTGCAGCTCGGTGAGCTCATCGGCGGTCGGCGCGGCGAGCAGCGTGTCGAAGTTCAGCTGGCCCGGCGTCGCCTCATGGCCGAGGCGGATCGCGAACGCCAGCGCAGGCACTCGTCCACGCAGCCCGGCGAGCATGCCCAGGTAGTCGCTACCCTTGTGGCTGGCCGCCAGCACGAGCGCACGGCAGCCGACCTTGTTCAGCGCGTATTCGAGTTCGGTCGCGCGGTAGGCCGGGTTGATGTTGACGAGCACCAGGCCGGCCTTGGCGCTGGCGAACTGCAGCAGCGTCCATTCGCGGCCGTTCGGCGACCAGATGCCGATGCGCTCACCGGGGCGCAAGCCCAGGCGGCGCAGGCCGCAGGCGAGCGCGTCGACCTGCTCGCGCAGTTGCGCATAGGTGAGGCGCACGCCCTGGTGGCGCACGACGAGCGCCTCGCGCGCCGCGTGGCGCGCGCAGGCATCGTCGAAATACCGGCCCAGCGTCTGGCCGATCAGCGGCGTGGGGCTGGCGCCGTGCACATAGCTCGGCGCGGCCGCGGGGGCCGTCGGGTTCATGCTTGTCTCCAGCAATAGGTCTTGTGCGACCTATTGTTGGCCGACAAGTTTCACCCGAGCTTACGGCGCAGCAGGTCGTTGACCAAGCCGGGATTGGCCTTGCCCTTGGTCGCCTTCATGGCCTGGCCGACCAGCGCGTTGAAGGCCTTGTCCTTGCCGGCCCGGAACTCCTCGACCGACTTGGCGTTGGCCGCGAGCACCTCATCGAGGATGCGCTCGAGCTCGCCGGTGTCGCTCATCTGCTTGAGGCCCTTGGCCTCGATGACGGCGTCGACTTCACCGCCGGCCGTCCAGAGTTCCTCGAACACCTGCCGCGCGGCGTTGTTCGAGATCGTGCCGTCCTGGATGCGGTTGATCAGCGCGGCCAGCGCGGCCGGCGCCACCGGTGCGGCCTCGATATCGCGCTCCTCGGCGTTGAGCCGGCGCGAGATCTCGCCCATCACCCAGTTGGCGACGAGCTTGGGCGCCTTGCAGGCGTCGCGCGCGGACTCGTAATAGCGCGCCGTGGCCAGGCTCGCCGTCATCATCGTCGCGTCGTAGGCCGGCAGGCCGTCGGCGGACTCGAAGCGCGCCGCCATCACGCCGGGCAGCTCGGGCATGCCGGCGCGCACGCGCTCGACCCACTCGGGCGCGATCACGAGCGGCGGCAGGTCCGGGTCGGGGAAGTAGCGGTAGTCGGCCGAGTCTTCCTTGCTGCGCATCGCGCGGGTCTCGCCGGTGTCCGGGTTGAACAACACCGTGGCCTGCTGGATGGGCAGGCCGTCCTCGATGCGGTCGATCTGCCAGTTGACCTCGAAGTCCACCGCCTGCAGGAGATTCCTGAAGCTGTTGAGGTTCTTGATCTCGCGGCGCGTGCCGAAGGGCTCGCCGGGCTTGCGCACCGAGACGTTGACGTCGCAGCGGAAGGAGCCTTCCTGCATATTGCCGTCGCAGATGCCGAGCCACATCACCAGCGCGTGCAGGGTCTTGGCGTATTCGGCCGCCTCGGGCCCGGAGCGCAGGTCGGGCTCGGAGACGATCTCCAGCAGCGGCGTGCCGGCGCGGTTCAGGTCGATGCCGGAGAGGCCGTGGTAGTCCTCGTGCAGGCTCTTGCCCGCGTCTTCCTCGAGGTGGGCACGCGTGAGGCGCACGGTCTTCTTCGTGTCGCCGACGAAGAAGCTCACCTCGCCGCCCTGCACCACCGGGATCTCGAACTGGCTGATCTGGTAGCCCTTGGGCAGGTCCGGGTAGAAGTAGTTCTTGCGGGCAAAGATCGACAGGGGCGCGACCTTGGCGCCGACCGCGAGGCCGAAGCGGATCGCGCGCTCGACGGCGCCGCGGTTGAGCACCGGCAGCGTGCCCGGCAGCGCCAGGTCGACCGGACTCGCCTGGGTGTTGGGCGCCGCGCCGAAGGCGGTCGAGGAGCCGCTGAAGATCTTGGAAGCGGTCGAGAGCTGGACGTGGTTCTCCAGGCCGATCACGACCTCGTAGCCACGGACGAGTTTGGGAGTCGTCATAACGCCTTATTTCTTCGGAGCCTGGAGGTGCCAGTCGGTCGCCTGCTGCAGCGCGTGCGCCGCGTGCAGGAGCTGGCCTTCCTTGAAGTAGTTGCCGAGCAGCTGCAGGCCCACCGGCATGCCGCTGTCACCCAGTCCCACGGGCACGCTCATGCCCGGCAGGCCGGCCAGCGAGCCGGGCAGCGTGAAGATGTCGGCCAGGTAGGCCTTGACCGGATCGCCCTTGCCTTCGCCATGCTTCCAGGCGACGGTGGGCGCCACCGGGCCGGCGATCAGGTCGCACTGGGTGAAGGCCTGCTGGAAATCGTCGGCGATCATGCGGCGCAGCTTCTGCGCCTGCAGGTAGTAGGCGTCGTAGTAGCCGTGCGAGAGCACGTAGGTGCCGATCATGATGCGGCGCTTGACCTCGTCGCCGAAGCCTTCGGCGCGGGTCTTCTTGTACATGTCGAGCAGGTCGGTGAAGTCGGCCGCGCGGTGGCCGAACTTGACGCCGTCGAAGCGCGAGAGGTTGGAGCTCGCCTCGGCCGGGGCAATGATGTAGTAGACCGGGATGGCCAGCTCGGTGCGCGGCAGGCTCACGTCGACGAGCGTGGCGCCGAGCTTTTCGAGTTCGGCCAGGCCGGAGCGCACCGCGGCGTTGACGTCGGCCGCCAGGGCCGCCGGGAAGAACTCGCGCGGCAGGCCGATGCGCAGGCCCTTGAGCAGCTGGGCGGCCGTCGCGCCCTCGCGGGCTTTCAGCATCTGGGCGTGGAAGTCCTGCGCGGGCTGCTCGACGCTGGTCGCGTCGCGCTCGTCGAAGCCGCTCATGGCCGAGAGCAGCAGCGCGCAGTCCTCGGCCGTGCGCGCCATCGGGCCGGCCTGGTCCAGGCTCGACGCGAAGGCGATCATGCCGTAGCGCGAGCACACGCCATAGGTCGGCTTGATCCCGGTGATGCCGGTGAAGCTGGCGGGCTGGCGGATCGAGCCGCCGGTGTCGGTGCCGGTCGAGGCCGGCACGAGACGCGCCGCCACGGCCGCGGCCGAGCCGCCGGAGGAGCCGCCCGGCACGCGGCTCGCATCCCAGGGGTTGGCGACGGGCTTGTAGGCCGAGTTCTCGTTGGCCGAGCCCATGGCGAACTCGTCGCAGTTGAGCTTGCCCAGCGAGACCGTGCCGGCCGCCTTGAGCCGCGCGACCACGGTCGCGTCGAAGGGGCTGCGGTAGCCGGCCAGCATCTTGGAGCCGGCGGTGGTCGGCATGTCGCCGGTGACGAAGATGTCCTTGTGCGCGAGCGGCACGCCGAGCAGCGCGCCGGACTCGCCGCCGGCGCGGCGCGCGTCGGCTGCATCGGCCGCGGCAAGCGCAGCGTCGGCATCGACGTGCAGGAAGGCGCCGATGGCCGCATCGAGCGCGGTAACACGTGCAAGAAGATGTTGCGTGATTTCGCGGCTGGAGACGGCCTTGTCGGCCAGCAGCCGGCCGAGCGCGGCGGCGCTCAAATCGTGCAGCGGCGCGCTCATTCGATCACCCTGGGAACGAGGAACAGGCCGTCTTCGACGAGGGGCGCGCTCTGCTGGTTGGCGGCGCGGTTGTCGGCTTCGGTGACGCGGTCCTCGCGCAGGCGCAGGGCCACGTCCTGCACGGCGGAAAGCGGCGTGTACAGGGGCTCGACGCCGCTCGTGTCGACGGCGCTCATCTGCTCGACGATCTTGAAGAAATCGTTGAGCTGCGGAAGCAGCGCGGCGGTCTCGGCCTCGCGCAATTCGAGCCGCGCCAGATGGGCGATGCGGCTCACGTCTTCGGAAGTCAGGGCCATGGGGTTTTCTAGTGGGTAAATCCGGGTTCGCCGACGCCGAAAAATCCAGCTGCCATGCGGGGAAAATCGAAGTGATCGGGTATTATCCCCGCATATCTCGTGAGTGACGGGGCTGCGCGGCAGCCTCGTTCCACATGAGCCGCCAAGAACACCACCAAAGCGCGTTCCAACGCGCTCTGGTCCGCGCCTAAAAAACGCCCCCAAAAGACGCTCGACAAACGCCCGCCGCCACGCATTCGTCAAGACTCGCGCGCACGGCCACGCCGCCCCAACACACGCCATGTTCGCTTCCCTGAGCCGCTACTTCTCGACCGACCTCGCCATCGACCTCGGCACCGCCAACACCCTCATCTACGTCCGAGGCAAGGGCATCGTCCTCGACGAACCCTCGGTCGTCTCGATCCGCCACGAAGGCGGCCCGAACGGCAAGAAGACCATCCAGGCCGTCGGCTCCGAAGCCAAGGCCATGCTCGGCAAGGTGCCGGGCAACATCGAAGCCATCCGCCCCATGAAGGACGGCGTGATCGCGGACTTCACGGTGACCGAGCAGATGCTCAAGCAGTTCATCAAGATGGTCCACGACACCAAGATGCTGAAGCCGAGCCCGCGCATCATCATCTGCGTGCCCTGCGGCTCGACCCAGGTCGAGCGCCGCGCCATCCGCGAGTCGGCCCTCGGCGCCGGCGCCCGCGAGGTCTACCTGATCGAGGAACCCATGGCCGCCGCCATCGGCGCGGGCCTGCCGGTCTCGGAAGCCTCGGGCTCGATGGTCGTCGACATCGGCGGCGGCACCACGGAAGTGGGCGTGATCTCGCTCGGCGGCATGGTCTACAAGGGCTCGGTCCGCGTCGGCGGCGACAAGTTCGACGAAGCGATCATCAACTACATCCGCCGCAACTACGGCATGCTGATCGGCGAGCCTACCGCCGAGAGCATCAAGAAGAACATCGGCAGCGCCTTCCCCGGCTCCGAGGTCAAGGAGATGGAGGTCAAGGGCCGCAACCTCTCCGAAGGCGTGCCGCGCAGCTTCACGATCTCGTCCAACGAAATCCTCGAAGCCCTGACCGATCCGCTGAACCAGATCGTCAGCGCCGTGAAGAACGCGCTGGAGCAGACCCCGCCCGAGCTCGGCGCCGACATCGCCGAGCGCGGCATGATGCTGACCGGCGGCGGTGCGCTGCTGCGCGACCTGGACCGCCTGCTGGCCGAGGAAACCGGCCTGCCCGTGCTCGTCGCCGAAGACCCGCTGACCTGCGTGGTGCGCGGCTGTGGCATGGCACTGGAAAGCGTCGAACGCCTCTCGACGATCTTCACCTCGGAATAATCTCGCTGCGGGAACCGGCCCTCCATGAACGGGCCGGGCGGACACCAACATGCCACTGGGCACCCTGGATCGCTCACCGCCGCCCTTCTTCCGCCAAGGCCCCTCGGCCCTGGCGCGGCTGATCACCTACAGCGCGCTGGGCGTGTTCCTGATGGTGCTGGACGCGCGCTGGCACCTCGCTGCGCCGCTGCGCTCGGCCATCGCCCTGGCGCTGCATCCGGTGCAGCGCGCGCTGCTCGTGCCCGTCGACGCCTGGGACGCCGCCGGCGACTACCTGCGCGGCAGCCAGCGCGCCGAGGAAGCAGAACTGGCGGCACGCACGCAACTCGTCCAGCAGGCCGCGCGCCTGGCCCGCACCGCCGAGATCGAAGCCGAGAACACGCGGCTGCGCGCCCTGCTCGGGCTGCGCCCGGCGCTGCAGGTCGAGTCGCAGGCTGCCGAGATCCTCTATGAAGCGCCCGACCCGTTCTCGCGCCGCGTCGTCATCGACCGCGGCAGCAGCCAGGGCCTCACCATGGGCGCCCCGGTCGTCGACGAGCAGGGCGTGCTGGGGCAGGTCACGCGGGTCTACGCGCTGTCGAGCGAGGTCACGCTGCTGAGCGACAAGGACGCCCAGATTCCCTTGCTCAACACGCGCACCCAGCAGCGCTCGATCGCGGTGGGCAGCGCCGACGGCGCGGGCCTCGAGCTGCGCTTCCTGCCCGCCAACGCCGACGTCAAGGAGGGCGATCTGCTCACCACCTCGGGCCTCGACGGGGTCTACCCGCCGGGCCTGCCGGTGGCGCGCATCAGCCTGGTCGAGCGCCGCGGCGACACCAACTTCGCGCGCGTGCTGGCCCAGCCCGTGGCGCCGCCCGACGCGGTGCGCCATGTGCTCGTGCTGCGCCCGGTTGACGAACTCGACGGCGACCGCGCCGCTGCTGCCGCCGCCGCGCGTGCTTCCGCCGCCGCGGCCGCCGCCAGCGCGCCCGCGCCGACCAAGCGCACGCGCAAATCTGAAAAAGCCGACAAGGGCGAGAAGTCCGACGGCAAGGGAGACGGCCGATGATCATGCCGCGCGGCTCGCAGCTGCTGCTGCCGGCCAATCCCGTCTTCATCGTCGCCAGCCTGCTCGCCGCCCTGGCCGTCGACATGGTGCCGGTCGGCCGCGTGCCGGCCATGCCGGATGTGCTGGCCATCGTCCTCGTGTTCTGGGGCGTCCACCAGCCGCGCCGCGTCGGCGTGGGCTGGGCCTTTTTGTTCGGCCTGCTCGTCGACGTGCACCACGGCGCCCTGCTCGGCCAGCACGCGCTGGCCTACAGCGCGTTGAGCTTCGGTGCGATCGCGCTGCATCGCCGCCTGCCGTGGTTCGGCCCGGTCGCGCAGGCCGCGCAGGTGTTCCCGCTGTTCGCGGCGGCACATGCGCTCTCGCTCATCGTGCGCTTGATCGTCGGCGGCATGTGGCCGGGCTGGTCGATGCTGCTCGCGCCCGTGATCGAGGCCCTGCTGTGGCCGCTGGCCACCGTGCTGCTGCTCGCACCGCAGCGCCGCGCTCCCGATCCGGACGAGAACCGTCCCCTCTGACCCCGCGATGGTCGTCTTCAAGAACCCCCGGCAGGAAAGCGCCCGGATGCGCATGCGCCTTGTCGCGGCCGGCGGCTTCGTGCTCTTTTGCTTCGCGCTGCTGCTGACGCGACTGATCTGGCTGCAGGTGGTGCAGCACGCCGAGTACGCCGACCGCGCCGATGCCAATCGCATCACCGTCGTGCCGATCGTGCCGAACCGCGGCCTCATCGTCGACCGCAACGGTGTCGTGCTCGCCAACAACTACTCGGCCTACACGCTCGAGATCACGCCGAGCAAGGCCGGCGACGTCGACGCCACGATCGACGCGCTGTCCAAGATCATCCCGATCGAGGCACGCGACCGGCGCCGCTTCAAGAAGGCGCTCGACGAGAGCAAGGACTTCGAGTCGCTGCCGATCCGCACCAAGCTGACCGACGAGGAAGTCGCGCGCTTCACGGCCGAGGCCTTCCGCTTCCCCGGCGTGGCGATCAAGGCCCGGCTGTTCCGCAACTATCCGCTCGGCGAGATCGGCAGCCACCTGCTGGGCTATATCGGCCGCATCAACCAGGCCGACAAGAAGGCCATGGAGGACTGGTCCGACGAGGACCTGGCCAACTACCGCGGCACCGAATACATCGGCAAGCTCGGCCTCGAGCAGAACTACGAGCACGAGCTGCACGGCGACACCGGCTACGAGCAGATCGAGACCAGCGCCTCGGGCCGCGCCATGCGCCGCCTGGCGCACAAGCCGGCCTCGCCGGGCGATACGCTGCACCTCTCCATCGACATCAAGCTGCAGGCCCTGGTGGAGCAGCTCTATGGCGATCGCCGCGGCGCGCTCGTCGCCATGGACCCGCGCACGGGCGAAGTCCTCGCCTTCGTCTCCAAGCCGAACTTCGACCCCAACCTTTTCGTCGACGGCATCGACGCCGACAACTGGCGCGAGCTCAACGAAGACCTCGACAAGCCGCTGCTCAACCGCGCGCTGCGCGGCACCTACCCGCCCGGCTCGACCTTCAAGCCCTACATGGCCATGGCCGCGCTGGAGACCGGCAAGCGCGACCCGCACCTCGTCATCAACGACACGCTGTTCTACAGCTTCGGCGGCCACGTCTTCGGCAGCGCCACCGGCGACATCGCCGGCCCCAAGGACATGCGGCGCGCCATCGTCACGTCAAGCAACGTCTACTTCTACAGCCTCGCCAATGAGATGGGCGTGGACCTGATCCACGAGGAGCTCGAGCCCTTCGGCTTCGGTCGCAAGACCGGCATCGACCTGCAGGGCGAAGTCACCGGCGTCCTGCCTTCGACCGATTGGAAGATGAAGCGCTTCAAGCAGAAGTGGTTTCCCGGCGAGACCATTTCGCTGGGCATCGGCCAGGGCTATAACAACTTCACCATGCTGCAGCTCGCCACCGCGATCTCCACACTGTCCACCGGCGGCCAGCGCTTCAAGCCGCGCCTGGTGCGCGAGATCGAGGACATCGCCGAGCGCACGACCAAGCGCGTGTCCGGCGACGCGCTGGAGCCGCTGCCGCTCAAGCCCGAGCAGGTCGCCATCGTGCTCGACGCCATGAACGGCGTGACGCTCGAAGGCACCTCGCGCGTCGACTTCGCCGGCGCGGCCTACCAGAGCGGCGGCAAGACCGGCACGGCCCAGGCCGTCAGCCTGAAGGCCGGCCAGAAATACAGCGACGTCAAGGCCGACGAGTACAAGCGCGACCACGCGCTCTACATCGCCTTCGCGCCGCTGGAGCATCCGACCATCGTCGTCGCCTTGATCGTCGAGAACGCCGGCTTCGGCGGCCTGTCGGCCGCGCCGATCGCGCGCCGCGTCTTCGACTACTGGCTCGAAGGCCTGTACCCGAGCGAAGAGGACATCGCGCAGACGCAGAAGGGCCTGAGCGCGGCGCCGATCGGCACCCCGCGTCGCGCCGCGGACGTGCCGCTGCCGGGCCAGGCGGCGACGCCTCCGGGCGCTGCATCGGCAGCGGCATCGGCCGCATCGGCTCCAGCCTCTGCAGCTTCGGGCGCCGGCCCCGTCGAGGCGCCCGAGCCTGCCTCCGCGCCGAGCGCCGCCGCCCTCATCGGCGTCGCCAAGGGCTTCGTCATCACCCCGCCGGCCTCGGGAGCTTCGCGATGAGCGCCGTCTTCGACCGCCCGCCGCTGTGGCGCCGCCTGCTGCCGCTGCTGCGCAGCTTCGACGGACCGCTGCTCGGCGCCATCGGCGCGCTGATGCTGCTGGGCCTGCTGTGCATGTATTCGGCCGGTTACGACGACGGCACGCGCTTCCCCGACCACGCCCGCAACATGCTGCTGTGCCTGGCCGTGATCTCCACCGTCGCGCAGATCCCGCCGCAGCGGCTCATGGCCGCGGCAATTCCGCTCTACAGCCTCGGCGTCACGCTGCTGATTGCCACCGCCGTCTTCGGCGTGACCAAGAAGGGCGCGACGCGCTGGCTCAACATCGGCATCACGCAGATCCAGCCATCCGAGATCATGAAGCTCGCCATGCCGCTGATGCTGGCCTGGTGGTTCCAGAAGCGCGAAGGCCAGCTGCGCCTGCCGGACTTCGGCGCGGCCTTCCTGATCCTGATGGTGCCGGTCGCCCTCATCGCCAAGCAGCCCGACCTCGGCACCGCCATCCTCGTGCTCTCCGCCGGCCTGTACGTGATCTTCTTCGCCGGCCTGTCGTGGCGGCTCATCGTGCCGGTGTTCGTCGTCGGCGCCATCGCCATCGGCGCCATCGTGTTCAGCGAAGACCGCATCTGCCAGCCCGGCGTCAAGTGGCCGATGCTGCGCGACTACCAGAAGGACCGCGTCTGCACCCTGCTCGACCCGAGCAAGGACCCGCTCGGCAAGGGCTTCCACATCATCCAGGGCGAGATCGCCATCGGCTCCGGCGGCGTGACCGGCAAGGGCTTCATGAAGGGCACGCAGACGCACCTGGAGTTCATCCCCGAGCGCACGACCGACTTCATCTTCGCGGCCTTCGGCGAGGAATTCGGCCTCGCCGGCGCGTTGGCGCTGCTCGTCAGCTTCACGACGCTGATCGTGCGTGGGCTCCTCATCTCGGCCAACGCACCGACGCTGTTCGCACGCCTGCTCGCCGGCGCCGTGAGCATGAGCTTCTTCACCTACGTCTTCGTCAACATGGGCATGGTCAGCGGCATCCTGCCCGTGGTGGGCGTGCCGCTGCCCTTCATCTCCTACGGCGGCACCGCGATGATCACGCTGGGCGCGGGACTGGGCATCCTGATGTCGATTGCCAAGGCGCGGCGGGTCAATGGCTGAGGGGCAGGGGGCGTTTGTGCCGCTCGCGCGGCGGCGCTTGGCGCACTGCGGTGCAACCAGCCTAGCCGCGCAAGCGGCACCCACCCCAACCAGCCCTCACCCACGCCGCCGCTCCCGCCGATAAGCCCCCGGCGGCACCCCGAAACGCGCCGCAAACGCGCGCGTGAACGCAGCCGCGCTACCGAAGCCGCAGTCCTGCGCCACATGGATCAGCGCCAGCTCGCTCGATCCCAGCAGCGCCTCCGCGCGCTCCAGCCGCAACTCGGCCAGGTACTGGCGCAGGTTCAAGCCCGTGGCAGCCGCGAGACGGCGCTGCAGGCTGCGTTCCGAAAGGCCCACCTGCGCCGCCAGCCAGCCCAGGCGCGGCGGCGCGTGCAGGTCGCGCTCGACCAGCTCCTGCGCCGCCAGCACCGGCGCGTCGCGATGCCGCTTGAAGCGCGAGCTCCACAGCACCGTCTGCTCGCGCGCCGGCAGGCCCTCGGTGCTCGTGTGGCGCAGGAAGCGGCGTGCATCGGCGGCGCCGTGGAAATGCTCGATCAGGTAGGCGCAGGCATCGGGCGTCGGCCCGATGCCGCAGACCGTGATCAGCCGGTCGCTCGCGACGATGCGGCGCGACGGCAGGAAGCGCACGAGCGGGAAGCGGCTGCGGAAGATCGTGCGCTCGCTGACCAGGCCGGTCGCCTCGCGCCGGTCGAGCAGGCCGGCCTTGGCCAGCAGCAGCGCGCCCGCCAGGCTGACGATCAGGGCGCCGCGCTCGTGCTGCGCGCGTAGCCAGGCGCCGATGCAAGCCTCGGCCGCCGTGGTCTCGGCCGTCGGCGCGAACTGCGCCGGCACGATGACGACGTCGGGGGCGATCTCGTCGAGGCGCGCCTCCGGCTTCAGTGTCATGCCCCCAAAGCTGCGCACGGCCGCACGGCCCGTGCCGACGAGGCGCACGTCGAAGAGGCGGTTCGCAAGGAGGTCGACCGAATCGGCGTGCAGCGTGCCGGCCGCCTGCAGCAGCTCGCGTGCCAGCACGGCCGAACTGGCCCAGCAGCCCTCGATCAGGACGATGGCGACGAGCGGCGGCCTGCGATTCATATCAAGCTTTTGGCGCTTCATGTCAACCGATTGTGCCGCGATGGTGCTGCAATGCCGGCATGGACGACATCCGCAATCTCATCCCGCGCGAGCAACTGCTGGCACTGCAACGCAAGTCGGACGCGCACGGTGCCTGGGCGCTGGCAGCGAACTGGGGCCTGATCGCGCTGGGCTTCGCGCTGCCCGTCGCGTGGCCGCATCCGCTGGCCGTGCTCGCTGGGCTCGTGATCCTCGGCGGACGCATTCTCGGCCTGGGCATCCTCATGCACGATGCAGCGCATCGCAGCCTGTTCGCCTCGGCCCGCGCCAACGAACTCGCCGGCCAGTGGCTCTGCGCCGCGCCGATCTTCGCGGACCTGAACGTCTATCGCCGCTATCACATGACGCATCACCGCGAGGCCGGCTCCGACGCCGATCCCGACCTGCCGAACTACCGCGGCTATCCGGTCAAGCGCGCCTCCTTCGTGCGCAAGGTCTTGCGCGACTTCGCCGGCCTCACCGGCCTGCGCGCCGCCGCGGCGCTGGGCGTGCTCTACGCGCATGAAAGGCCCGAGACGCTGATGCTCGGCTTTTCCTATCGCCGCAGCGTGGACGGCGCGGGCGAGCCGCAGCCGGGCACCACCGCCAACCCGGTCTCGCTGCGGGCGTTCGCGCGCAATATGCGCCGCGTGTTCGCCGTGCAGCTGCTGATGTTGGCCGCGCTGTGGCTGCTCGGCCATCCGCTCGCCTACCTGATGTGGCCGCTGGCCTGGCTGACGAGCTACATGCTCTTCAGCCGCATCCGCAACGCGGCCGAGCACGGCGGCCTTCCCGGAACGATGAGTACCGACATCTGGGCCAATACGCGCAGCGTGCGTGCACGCTGGTGGGAGCGCCTGACCGTCGCGCCCAACCACGTGAACTGGCATTTCGAGCACCACCTGGCGCCGACGGTGCCCGGCTGGCGGCTGCGTGAACTGCACCGGCAGCTGGCGCAGGCCGAGCTGCCAAGGCCGCTGCCTTTGCGCGATGGCTATTTGGACGTGATTCGCGAGCTGGTACGCGGCTGAAATCGCGGCGCGGCTTCGGCCCGCGCGCCGCGAGCGATCTCAGAGAAAGCGCTCGAGCAGCCGCCGCGAGTGCCGGTCCAGCGCGAAGCGGTCCGGCACCATGAAGTGGATGCCGTGGCCGCTGCCGATCAGCAGCCGGCCTTCGCCCAGGCGCCGGATGTCGTCTTCGCTCTTGAGGATGAACTGCGTCTCGCCGCGGTCGGTCTGCACCGTCCACTGGCTCGGCGTGGCGAAGGTCGAGACCGAGACGATGCGTTCGACGACGGGCACCAGCTCGCGCACGCCGAGCTCGGCCTGCACGAGCTCGCGCTGCGGCGCGGGGAGCTCGTCGATGTTCGCGATCCAGGCCAGCTCGTGGCCGTCCGGGCCGATCAGGGCGATGCCCTCGTCGGGCGCGCTGATCGGGTGGGCGCGCACGGGCTGCACGCCGACATGCTCGACGCCGGCCGCGTCGACGAGGACGAGGCGGCCGAACACGGTGCGCCGAAGCTCGAAGTTAGGCATGGCTCAGCTCTCGACCACGTGCAGGTTGGGATTGGGCGGCGGCGGCGCGTCGGCGTCCTCGGCGTCGATGCGGCGGGCCTGCGCTTCGTAGAGGCGCCAGTAGGCGCCGCGCTTTTCCATGAGCTCGTCGTGCGGGCCGACCTCGACGATCTCGCCGCGGTCCATGACGACGAGGCGGTCGGCCTTGCGCAGCGTGGAGAGGCGGTGGGCGATGGCGATGGTCGTGCGGCCCTTGACGAGGTTGTCTAGCGCGCGCTGGATTTCCTTCTCGGTCTCGGTGTCGACCGAGCTCGTGGCTTCGTCGAGGATCAGCAGGCGCGGGTCGATCAGCAGTGCGCGGGCGATGCTGATGCGCTGGCGCTCGCCGCCCGAAAGCCCCTGGCCACGCTCGCCGACCAGGCTGTCGTAGCCCTGCGGCAGCCGCAGGATGAACTCGTGCGCATGGGCCGCGCGCGCGGCGGCGACGATCTCGTCGCGCGTGGCGTCGGGCTTGCCGTAGGCGATGTTCTCGGCGATGGTGCCGAAGAACAGGAAGGGCTCCTGCAGCACCAGGCCGATGTGGCGGCGGTAGTCGGCCACGCGGATGCGGCGCAGGTCGGTGCCGTCGACCTGGATGCTGCCCTCGGTCACGTCGTAGAAGCGGCAGATCAGGTTGACCAGCGTGCTCTTGCCCGAGCCGCTGTGGCCGACCAGGCCGATCATCTCGCCCGGCCGGATGTCGAGGTTCAGGCCGCGGACCACGGCGCGGTTGCCGTAGCGAAAGCCGATGTCGCGCAGCTGGATGCCGCCGTCGACCTTGCCGAGCTCGACCGGGTTGACCGGGTCGGGCACGTTGCTCTGGTGGTCGAGGATGTCGAAGATGCGCTTGGCGCCGGCCGCGGCCTTCTGCGTGACCGAGACGATGCGGCTCATGGAATCCATGCGGCCGTAGAAGCGGCCGATGTAGGCGAGGAAGGCCGTCAGCGTACCGACCGTGATGCTGTGGCCGGCGACGAGCCAGATGCCGAAGGCCCAGACCACCAGCAGGCCGAGGTCGGTCAGCATGGTCACGGTCGGGCCGAACAGGCTCCAGGTCTTGTTGAGCTTGTCGTTGAGCGCGAGGTTGTGCCGGTTGGCGGTGCGGAAGCGCCTGGCCTCGCGCGCTTCCTGGGCGAAGGCCTTGACGACGCGGATGCCGGGAATGGTGTCGGCCAGCACGCTGGTGACTTCGCCCCAGACGCGGTCGATCTTCTCGAAGCCCATGCGCAGGCGGTCGCGCACGAGGTGGATCAGCCAGGCGATGAAGGGCAGCGGCACGAGCGTGGCCAGCGCCAGCCACGGGTTGATCGAGAAGAGGATCAGCGCCGTCATCACGAGCATCAGCACGTCGGTGACGAAGTCCAGCGCATGCAGCGAGAGGAACACGCTGATGCGGTCGGTCTCGGAGCCGACGCGGCTCATCAGGTCGCCGGTGCGCTTGTTCGAGAAGTATTCGAGCGAGAGGCCGAGCAGGTGCTCGAAGGTCGTCGTGCGCAGGTCGGCCGCGATGCGCTCGGAGACGAGCGCCAGGATGTAGGTCTTGGCCCAGCCGAGCGACCACGAGATGAAGGCCGCGCCGAACAGGCCGGCCAGGTACATGGACACGTGCGAGGTGTTGATGTGCTGGCCGTTCTGGAAGGGGATCAGCACGTCGTCCATCAGCGGCATGGTCAGGTAGGGCGAGACCAGCGTGGCCGCGGTCGAGCCCAGCATCAGCAGGAAGCCGGCGAGCAGCTGGCCCTGGTAGGGCCGCGCAAAACGCCACAGCCGCGCCAGCACCCAGGTCGAGGGCGGTGTGTGCAGCTCGCGGGCGCAGGTCGGGCACTCCTCGCTGTCGGGCGGCAGCGGCGCCTTGCAGCTCGGGCAGTAACTGACTTCCTCGGCGTCAGGCCGCACGGGCTCGTCACGGCGGACAAAGGCGTCCTGGAAACGCTGGGCCTGCAGGTTGATCTGCAGGCTGAAGCGCCAGAAGGCCAGGCGGCGGCTGGCGTCGACCAGCTCGAGCTGGCCCACGCCGGCGTGGTCGGAGATCTGCAGGTTCAGCCCGGGCGCCAGCGGCCATTCGCGCCAGGCGGCGTCGCTCGCATCCCAGGCGTGCAGGCGCCGATTGGTCAGCACGAGCAGGCCATGGCGGAAGCGCAGCGCGCTGTCCAGGTCAACCTCCAGCGTGGCGACGACGTTTTCCTCACTCGGCAGGCGCGCTTGCAGGGCAGGCCACTGGGGATGGGCCGGCGAGGGCTGGATTTCGACGGGAGGACGTGGTTCGTGCATTGCTTCAGGCGTTCAGGAGGCCGGATTCTCGCTCAAAGCGCCCGGGAGGCGGCTCGGGGCAGCTCCGGGGCGACTCGGCACCGGCCCTTGGCCCCGGCGCCGCAAAATGGCCAGAAATCCCCTGACAATCGCCATCTCGATCGCTTCAAGTCTCGCGACAAGGGCTCATTGATGAGCAAGAAACAAGATATCAAGCTGCTGCGTATCAACTATCTGCGCGGCCCGAACATGTGGACCTACCGGCCGGTCCTGGAAACCTGGCTGGATCTCGGTGAACTCGAGGAGTGGCCGAGCAACAAGATCGAGGGCTTCAACCAGCGCCTGACGGCCGCCTTGCCCGCGCTGGTCGAGCATCACTGCGGCGTCGGCGAGCGCGGCGGCTTCCTCCAGCGGCTCGACGAAGGTACCTGGATGGGCCATGTGCTCGAGCACGTCGTCATCGAGCTGCTCAATCTTGCCGGCATGCCCACGGGCTTCGGGCAGACGCGCGCGACCTCCAAGACGGGCGTCTATCGCATGGTCTTCCGCGCCCGCGACGAGCAGGTGGCGCGCCAGGCGCTGGCCGAGGGCCACGCGCTGCTGATGGCCGTCATCAACTCCGACGCCTTCGACGTGCCCGCGGCCATCGCCCGCGTGCGCGACAAGCTCGACGACTGCTACCTCGGCCCCTCCACAGCGGCCATCGTCGCGGCCGCAACGGACCGGCGCATCCCGCACATCCGCCTGAACGACGGCAATCTCGTGCAGCTCGGTTACGGCGCTCGCCAGCGCCGCATCTGGACGGCCGAGACCGACATGACCAGCGCCATTGCCGAAGGCATCGCGCGCGACAAGGACCTGACCAAGAGCCTGCTCAAGTCGGTCGGCGTGCCGGTGCCGGCGGGCCAGGCGGTCGACTCCGCCGAAGCGGCCTGGGAAGCGGCCGAAGACGTCGGCCTGCCGGTCGTCATCAAGCCCTCGGACGGCAACCACGGCCGTGGCGTCACGCTCGACCTGCGCACTCGCGAGGACGTCATGGCGGCCTTCGCGGTCGCGGAGCGGCACGGCAGCGAGGTGCTGGTCGAGAGCTACATCCCGGGCAACGAGCACCGCCTGCTCATCGTCGGCGGCCAGGTGGTCGCGGCGGCGCGCGGCGAGGAGGCCTGGGTCGTCGGCGACGGCCATGCCAACGTGCAGCAACTCGTCGACGCGCAGATCAACATCGATCCGCGCCGCGGCGTGACCGAGGACTGCCCGCTCAACCGCATCGACATCACCGAAGACGGCGTCGTGCAGTTCGACCTGCAGCGTCAGGGCCTCAGCGCCGCGGCCGTGCCGGCGGCCGGCCAGCGCGTGCTCATCCAGCGCAACGGCAATGTCGCGATCGACTGCACCGAGCAGGTCCATCCGGACGTGGCGCACGTCGTCTCGCTGGCGGTGCGCACGATCGGCCTGGACATCGCCGGCGTCGACCTCGTCACGACCGACATCGGCAAGCCGCTGGCCGAGACCGGCGGCGCCATCGTCGAGGTCAATGCCGGCCCGGGCCTGCTCATGCACCTCAAGCCGGCCGGCGGCAATCCGCAGCCGGTGGGCCAATCGATCATCGGCCACCTGTTCGCCGAGGACGAAACCGGGCGCATCCCCGTCATCGGCGTGGCCGGCTCGCAGGGCACGGCGCTCGTCGCGCGCCTCGTTGCCTGGCTGCTGCACCTGAACGGCCGCCATGTCGGCCTGGCCAGCCGCGACGGCCTGTTCCTCGGCACGCGCCGCGTCGAACGGCGCGACAGCGCCACCTGGGAGCAAGGCCATCGCCTGCTGATGAACCGAGGCATCGACGCCGTCGTCGTCGAGAACAGCGCCGAAGCCATCCTGCGCGACGGGCTGGCCTACGACCGCGCCTTCGTCGGCGTCGTGACCGACATGAACGGCCGCGCCGCCCTGGCCGAGAGCTACGACGTGCAGGACGAGCGCGCCCACTACAAGGTCATGCGCACACAGATCGACGTCGTCCTGCCCGACGGCGCGGCCGTGCTCCATGCCGCCGACCCGCTGCTCGTCGACATGGCCGAACTCAGCGACGGCGAGGTGGTGTTCTACGCGCTCGACGGCGCCCTGCCCGCCATCGCCGCGCACCGCTCGCAAGGTGGCCGCGCCGTGTTCCTGCAGGGCGGCGCCGCGGTGCTGGCCCAGGGCGCGTCCGAGACCTCGGGCGCCAATGTCGACGCGCTGCTCAAGCGCTGCGTCGTGCAGGGCGTCGAGGCCGATGCGCCCAGCGTGCTCGCCGCCGTCGCCACGGCCTGGGCCCTGGGCATCGCGCCCGAGCTGATTGCCGCCGGCATGGACACCTTCGTCCCCGCGCTCGCATAAGAAGAGGAAAGACATGGAAGTCTCTCGCACCCGCGCGCTGCGCGGCCCGAACATGTGGAGCCGGCACACGGCCATCGAAGCCGTCGTGCACTGCACGCCGGCCGAGGTCTCGATCGCCGCCCTGCCCGGCTTCGAGCTGCGCCTGCGCGTGCTGTTTCCGGCGATCGGCCCCTTGCGGATCGCGCCTGACGTCGACCTCTCGCTGGCCGACGTGCTCGAGCAGGCCGCGCTGGCGCTGCAGGCGCAGGCCGGCTGCCCGGTGACCTTCAGCCAGACGCACAAGACGCGCGAGGCCGGCACCTACCAGGTCATCGTCGAGTACAGCGAGGAAGAAGTCGGCCGCAAGGCCTTCGACGCGGCCTGCCGGCTCGTCGAGGCCGCACTGAGCGGCGGTGCCTTCGACGCGGACGCCACCATGGCCGAGCTGCGCGAGCTCGACGAAGACCTGCGCCTCGGCCCGTCGACCGGCTCGATCGTCACCGCCGGCCTGGCGCGCGGCGTGCCGTTCCGGCGCCTGACGCAGGGCAGCCTCGTGCAGTTCGGCTGGGGCGCCAAGCAGCGCCGCATCTGGGCCGCCGAAGTCGACGCGACCAGCGCCGTGAGCGAATCGATCGCCCAGGACAAGGACCTGACCAAGCGCCTGCTGCAGTCGGCCGGCGTGCCCGTCCCCACCGGCCGCCCGGTGCGCGACCCGGACGACGCCTGGGCCGCCGCGCTCGAGGTCGGCCTGCCCGTGGTCGTGAAGCCGCAGGACGGCAACCAGGGCAAGGGCGTGACCGTCAACGTGGTCACGCGCGAGCACCTCGAGATCGCCTACAAGGCCGCCGACGAGATCGGCCAGGTCATGGTCGAGAAGTACCTGCCCGGCGGCGACTTCCGCCTGCTCGTCGTCGGTGACAAGCTCGTCGCCGCGGCGCGCCGCGACCCGCCCAACGTCATCGGCGACGGCAAGCTCACCGTCAAGCAGCTCGTCGACAAGGTCAACGCCGACCCGCGCCGCGGCGACGGCCATGCCACCTCGCTGACCAAGATCCGTTTCGACGACATCGCCGTCGCGCGCCTCGCGCTGCAGGACCTCACGCCCGAGTCCATCCCCGAGAAGGGCCATCGCGTCATCCTGCGCAACAACGCCAACCTCTCGACCGGCGGCACCGCCACCGACGTGACCGACGACGTCCACCCCGAGGTCGCCGCGCGCGCGATCGCGGCGGCACAGGTCGTCGGGCTGCATGTCTGCGGCGTCGACGTCGTCGCCGAGACCGTGCTGCGCCCGCTCGAGGAGCACAGCGGCGGCGTCGTCGAAGTCAACGCCGCGCCGGGCCTGCGCATGCACCTCTCGCCGAGCTACGGCAAGGGCCGCAATGTCGGCGAAGCCATCATCAACCACCTGTTCGGCAACAAGGGCGAGGACGGCCGCATCCCGGTCGTCGCCGTGACCGGCACGAACGGCAAGACGACGAGCTCGCGTCTGGTCGCCCACCTGTTCGCGACCTGCGGGCTCAAGGTCGGCATGACCAACACCGACGGCGTCTACGTCAACGGCCGCCAGATCGACAGCGGCGACTGTTCCGGCCCCAAGAGCGCGCGCAGCGTGCTCATGCACCCGGACGTCGAGGCGGCGGTGTTCGAGACCGCGCGCGGCGGCGTGCTGCGCGAGGGCCTGGGCTTCGACCGCTGCCAGGTCGCCGTCGTGACGAATCTCGGCGCGGGCGACCACCTCGGCATGAACTTCCTCGAGACCGTCGAGGACCTCGCCCTGGTCAAGCGCGTCATCGTGCAGAACGTGGCGCCGAGCGGCTATGCCGTGCTCAACGCGGCCGATCCGGTCGTCGCCAACATGGCCTCGACCTGCCCGGGCCAGATCATCTTCTTCGCCGCCGACCGCCACCACCCGCTGATGGCCGCGCACCGCTCGCAGGGCAAGCGCTGCGTCTTCGTCGACGGCGACATGCTCGTCGCGGCGCAGGGCGCGTGGCGCGAGACCATCCCGCTGCGCGACATCCCGTTCACGCGCGGCGGCGCGATTCCTTTCCAGGTCGAGAACGCCATGGCCGCGGTCGCCGCCGGCTGGGGCGTGGGCCTCGACTGGGACACGATCCGCCGCGGCGTCGCCAGCTTCTCCAACGACGCTGACAACGTGCCGGGCCGCTTCAACGTGATGGACTTCCGCGGCGCCACCGTCATCGCCGACTACGGCCACAACGCCGACGCGATGCACGCGCTCGTCGCCGCCGTCGAGGCGCTGCCGGCCAAGCGGCGCAGCGTCGTCATCAGCGGCGCCGGCGATCGCCGCGACGAAGACATCCGCGCGCAGACGCAGATCCTCGGCAAGGCCTTCGACGAGGTCGTGCTGTTCCAGGACGCCTGCCAGCGCGGTCGCGAGGACGGCGAGGTGCTGGCGCTGCTGCGCCAGGGCCTCGAAGGTGCCAAGCGCACACGCCAGGTCGACGAGATCCGCGGCGAGTTCGTCGCCATCGACACGGCGCTGGACCGCCTGCAGCCGGGCGACCTGTGCCTGGTGCTGGTCGACCAGGTCGAGGAAGCGCTGGCGCACCTGGCCGGGCGCATCGCCAAGGGCTGATGGGCGCGGTGGCGATCACGGCGACAGGCCAACGCGCAGCGCCGTGACCACGCTCTACCACTGCGTCAGCGCGCGCTCGTTCCGGCCGCTGTGGATGCTCGAGGAAATCGGGCTGCCCTACCGGCTCGAGATGCTGCCCTTCCCGCCGCGCTTCGAGCGCCGCGACTACCTCGAGCTCAACCCGCTGGGCACCGTGCCGCTGCTGGTCGACGGCGCGGTGCGCATGACCGAGTCGAGCGCCATCTGCGAATACCTCGCTGCGCGCCACGGCACGGCCGAACTGCGCGTCGAGGCCGACGAGCCGGGCTTTGCCGACTACCTCAACTTCCTGCATTTCGGCGAGGCCACGCTGACCTTTCCGCAGACGCTGCTGCTGCGCTACGGCCAGTTCGAGCCGCCGGAGCGGCGCCAGCCGCAGGTCGTCGCGGACTACCGGCGCTGGTTCCTCGCGCGGCTGCGCACGTTGGAGCCGCGCCTGGCGAGCAATGCCTTCATCGCCTGCGGCCGCTTCACCGCGGCCGACGTGTCGGTCGGCTATGCCCTGCTATTGGCCGAGCACCTGCGCCTCGTGCCCGAGTTCACGCCGCAGGTCGCCGCCTACTGGCAGCGGCTGCGCGATCGGCCGGCGTTCCAGCGCGCGCTCACCGCCCAGCATGACGCGGCGCTGGCTCAGGGCGTCTCGCCGCTGGCGGCGCCCGACGAGCACGTCGACTGAATCGGCAGCAAAGGCCGCGCTCAGACCACGGCCGTGGCCGGGCGCCAGAGCTCGTCGAGCCGGCCGAAGCCCCACTGCGTCGGATCCTCGCGCGAGACGATGCGGTCCTTCTCGGTCTCGCGCGCGAGGTCGAGCTCGAAAGGCGGGATTCGCTGGTTGGAGCGGGTCGAGAAGAAGACCCGCACCAGCGGGCGCGTCAGGTCGCGCGCGCTCTGGTCGACGACCACGGCGAGGTTGCCCGACTGCAGCTTCACGAGCGTGCCCATCGGATAGATGCCGACCGTGCGCACGAAGGCGTGGAAGATGCGCGTGTCGAAGTGGCCCTGCCATTGCGCCATGCGGCCGAGCGAGTCGGCGGCGCGCCAGGCCTGCTTGTAGGGACGATCGGACGTGATCGCGTCGTAGACGTCGCAGACCGAGCCCATGCGCGCCAGCAGGCTGATCTTTTCGCCGCCGAGGCCCTGCGGATAGCCCGAGCCGTCGAAGCGCTCGTGGTGATGCAGGCAGACATCGAGCGCGCCCTCGGGCACGTTGCCGCTGCGCACGAGCGCCTCGTGCCCGCGTTCGGGGTGCGTGCGCATCTGCGCGAACTCGTCGTCGCTGAGGCGGCCCGGCTTGTTGAGGATGTGCTCCGGCACGAGCATCTTGCCCACGTCGTGCAGCAGGCCGGCGATGCCGGCTTCGCGCGTGGTCGCCTCGTCCAGCCCCAACTCGCGCGCCAGCGCCACCATCAGCGCGCAGACCGAGACCGAGTGCATGTAGGTGTACTCGTCGCGGTTCTTGAGCCGCGCCAGGCTGATCAGCGCCGAGCTGTTGCGCATCACCGAGTCGCCGATGTCGGCCACGACCTCGACGCAGGCGTCCATCGCCACGGCCTTGCCCAGGCGCGCGTCGGCGAACACCTGGGTGACGACGCTCCTGGACTGGCGCAGCACGCGCGCCGCCTGCTCGATCTCTTCAAGTGCCTTGGTCGGCGCCACCGGCTTGCGCGGCGCCTCGACCGCGGCGGGCATCACGGCCGGCGCAGCGGCCGGCTCGGCCGCGGGCGCCGCCATGGCGTCGGGCAGATCCAGGCCCTTGGAGATATCGATCCAGACGCCTGCAACGCCGCTGGCGCGCAGTTCGGCAAGGTCGCTCGGCTCCGTCAACACGAAGCGTGATTTCCAGAATGGATGATTCAGCCAGCTTCCTTCGAAGGCCTGGATGTACATCCCGAGCACGACCTGATCGGTGGTGATTTTCTTGAGCATGCGCCCGTGGCTTTTTTTCCCTGATCCGGTCTCGTGCACCCAAGGCGCGGGCCGGATTTATCGACGTCATCTTGACACAGGCCAAGCCCGCCTCAGCTCCAGGGTTCCAGCAATGGGGACAGCAGCTCCGTGAGCCAATTCATGAAAAGCTGGACACGCTGCGGCAACTGGCGGCGATTCGCGTAGACCAGGCTCACCGGCATGCTCGGCGCGCAATAGGCCGGCAGCAACTCGACCAGTTGGCCCGATTCGATCAGCTCGCGCTGCCCCAGCCCAGGCGCCTGGATGATGCCCGCGCCGGCCAGGCAGGCCGCCTCGTAGGCCTCGGAGTTGTTGACGGTCAGCGAGCCCGCCATGGCCAATCTCTGCGTGGTGCCGGCAGCGTCCACGTATTCGAAGCCGGTCGTGCGCATGCCGAGCACCGGCGCGTAGTGGACGAGCCGATGCTGGGCCAGGTCTTCGAGCCGACGGGGCTGGCCGTGCTCGCGCACGTAGCCACGACTGGCCAGGTTGATTTGCGGCATGCGCCCGAGCGGCCGCGCAACGAGGCTCGACTCGGCCAGGCTGCCGATGCGCAGCACGCAGTCGAAGCCCTCGCGAATGATGTCGACGCGGCGATCCGTGCTCGAGAGCTCGACCTGCAGCTCCGGATGCGCCGCCATGAACTCCGGCAGCCGCGGCAGCACATGCAGGCGCGCGACGCCGGCCGGCATGTCCACGCGCAGCCGGCCCTGCAGGCCGCCGCGCGCCGGGCGGAAGAGCTGCTGCATCTCGTCGAGGTCGGCGAGCAGGTCCTTGCAGCGCTCGAGGAAGGCTTCGCCGTCAGGCGTGAGCTGGACGCGCCGGGTGGTGCGGTGGAGCAGCCGCGTGCCGAGCTCGGCCTCGAGCCGCTGCACGGCCCCGGAGACGCTGGCCTTGGGCTGGCCCAGGCTTTGCGCAGCCTGCGTGAAGCTGGCCAATTCCGCCACGCGGACAAAGCTGCGCATTGCGTCGGGTTGGATCATTGGCAGCTCTTTGGTCTGAATTTATAGACAGTCTTATCAAAATCAGATTATTTATCTTATTTACACCGATTAATAGACTGCTTCCATGTCTTCCCAACCCTGAGCCAGGAGCCTCACATGGACAGCAAGATCGCCCTCATCACCGGCGGCAGCCGCGGCCTGGGCCGCAACGCCGCGCTCGCCCTCGCCCGCCGCGGCGTCGACGTCGTCATCACGTACCGGAGCCGCGAAGCCGATGCCGCCGAGCTCGTCGCCGAGGTCGAGCAGCTCGGCCGCAAGGCCGTGGCACTGCAGCTCGACACTGGCGTGGTCGCGAGCTTCCCGGGCTTCGTCGCCCGCCTGCGCGAACGCCTGGCCCTGACCTGGCAGCGCGAACACGTCGACTTCCTCGTCAACAACGCCGGCGTCGGCATCTATGCCGCCTTCGCCGAAACCAGCGAAGCGCAGTTCGACGAGCTGATGAACGTGCACCTCAAGGGCCCGTTCTTCCTGACGCAGGCGCTGCTGCCGCTGATCAAGGACGGCGGCCGCATCGTCAACCTCTCGAGCGGCCTGGCGCGCTTCAGCCTGCCCGGCTACGCGGCCTACGCGACGATGAAGGGAGGCATCGAGGTGCTGACGCGCTACCTGGCCAAGGAGCTCGGCCCGCGCGGCATCGCCGTCAACACGGTGGCGCCGGGCGCGATCGAGACGGACTTCGGCGGCGGCAGGCTGCGCGACGTCGCCGAGCTCAATCGCTTCGTCGCCAGCCAGACGGCCCTGGGCCGCGCCGGCCTGCCGGACGACATCGGCCCGATGATTGCCTCGCTGCTGGCGGAGGACAGCCGCTGGATCAACGCCCAGCGCATCGAGGTCTCGGGCGGCATGTTCCTCTGAGATCCGCTACGGCGGCTCAGGACTTCTTCTCCCAGGCCTTGCACCAGCCGATGGCGGCGACCTGCTTGCCGAAGAAGAGACCGCAGCCGCCGATGGCGTCGCCCGCATTGCCACCGAACAGGCTGCAGTTCGCGCAGGTCTGGCCGGGCTGGTAGGCGGGCGACTTGCTGCGATCCACCTTGGCGGCGTCAGCGTAGTAGTCGACCGCGCGCGCCTCGGCGTCGGACTCCTTGAGCAAGGTGTCGTCCTGCGCGCGGGCGCGTGTTCCGACGAGCAGCGCTGCGACAGGCAGGGTTTGCAAAAGCTGGCGGCGGGTGGTCATGGCGGGCTCGGCGGGCGGTGGCGATGGTCGTCGATTGTGCGTTCGGCGCGGCCTCGGCCCAGCGTGAAGTCCCGCACGCCGCGCGGGCCGCAGGCGTGCGCCATGCGCGCAAGTCCGGAAGCTTTTTGGAAATAAAACTTAACATTGCCGCATTTCCGGCGAACGCGCGGGCGCCGAGCCGGAAGAATCCCGCCTAGTCGGTCTTGCTATTACTTGATGATTAGCTTGCGCCGACCATTCCATCAAGACCTGACGGAGCGCTTCGCGCGGCACACATCATGGTGGCATCGATCAACTCGCCCGGCATCGGCAGCGGGCTGGACGTCAAAGGCATCGTCGACAAGCTCGTCGCCATCGAGCGGCGCCCGATCGACCTGCTTCAGCAGCAGCAGACGGGCATCCAGTCGCGTCTGTCCTCGTTCGGCCTGCTCAAGAACTATCTCTCCAACCTCAGCGACGCCGCGACGCAGTTGTCCGACCCGCCCCTGTGGCGCACGCCCAAGGCGACGAGTTCGGACGCCACCAAGCTGAGCGTGATCGCGACGGATGGCGGCAGCGCGTCCGGTGGCAACTACCGCGTCGAGGTGAGCCAGCTCGCGCAAGGCCAGACGGTGGCCTCGTCGGCGGTCGCCGATCCCAAGGCCAGCCTCGGCTCGGGCACCCTGCATATCGAATTGGGGCGCTGGCCGGTCGATGGCAGCGCGTTCGCGCCGCAGGCCGACAAGCCGGCTGTCGACATCAGCCTCGCGCCGGGCCAGGACTCGCTCGAGGCCGTGCGCGACCGCATCAACGGATCCAAGACCGGATTGAGCGCATCGATCGTCACTGACGCCACCGGCTCGCGCCTGGTGCTGCACTCGGCCGACACGGGCGAGAACCAGGGCTTCCGCATCACGGTCCAGGCCGCCGCGGACGGCAACCCGGCGTCCGACGGCCTGAGCGCCCTGGCCTACGACCCGGCCAACGGCACGGGCGGCATGCGCCTGACGCAGGCGGCCCAGAACGCCCAGCTCACCGTCAACGGCGTCGAGATCACGTCGGCCAGCAACCTGATCGACGGCGCGATCGCGGGCGCCAAGCTCAATCTGCTCAAGGCCGGCGGCGATGCGGTCAGCGTCACGCTGGCGTCCGATTCCGACGCCATCCAGAAGGCCATCAACGGCCTGGTCAGCTCGTACAACGACCTGGCCAAGTACATCGCCGGCCAGACCAAGTACGACGCCGCCAGCAAGAAGGGCGCGCCGCTGCAGGGCGATGCCGCCACGCTGCAGATCCAGAAGGCGCTGCGCAAGGCGCTGGCCGATCCCACCAGCGCTTCGTCGGTCTTTCCGCGCCTGCTCGACCTCGGCATCAAGCTCGGTGCCGACAACACGCTGACGGTCGACAACACCAAGCTGCAGGCCGCGCTGGCCAATCCCACCGAGCTCTCGCGCGCCCTGAGCGCGCGCGGCGGCGACGACGTACAGGGCGACGGCCTGGCGCTGCGCTTTCGCAAATTTGCGCAGACGCTGCTCGGCACCGACGGCCTAGTGAGCACGCGCAACAAGGCGCTGGGTGAGGCGTCCAAGCGCAACCTCGACCAGCAGGCAACGCTCGAATCGCGCGTCACCAGCGTGCAGGCGCGCCTGCTGCATCAGTACACGGCCCTCGACACCAAGATGTCGGCCCTGATGGGCCAGAGCAATTACGTGAACCAGCAGATGCAGATGCTGCTCAAGCAGGGCAGCTGAGCCAAAGAAAACGCCGCGGCGCCTTGCGACGCTGCGGCGTTGGCGTTCGGGCCGCTCAGGCGCGGCTGCGCTTGCGGGCCAGTTGGCCGACGCAGACGAGGCCGGCGAGCATCAGTGCCCAGGTGCCGGGCTCCGGCACCGCCGACGGGATCGTCGGGTTGGTGTTCTCGATGATCGAGCCCGAGTAGCTGGCGCCTGCCGTGGCCGTGCCCGTGAGCACCCAGGCGTAGGTGCCCGCGATCTGGTCATAGGCCGTGGCCTGGACGCTGCCGCTGCTCTGGTTCGAAACGTTCAGCGCGATCGGCGTGTCGGCGGCGTAGTTGCCGGTGGCGTCGAAGTAGTACAGCTGTGCGTTCGAGAACGTCACGCCGGCGCCGGCAACGGCGTTGAACGTGATGTCCACGCCCGCGGCTGGCACGCCGAAGGTAACGAAGGCGTCCGTGAAGCTGCCGGCCGTCGCCTCCTGCTGAACCACGGCACCGACCCAGTTGGTGCTGGTGGTGACCGCGTTGAGCATGATGTATTGCGTGGTGTCGGCGCGGGCGCCGGACGTCGCGGCAAGGGTGATGGCGGCGGCCAGGCCGGCCTGCTTGATGAAGGATTTCATGGGAGGTCCTGCTTTCTTGGTGGTGCTTTGGTGACGGCGACGCGCGCCGCCGTCATCCGTCCGATGTCAGTGGAAGATCGCCGACAGGTTGCTCACGTCCAGCGTGCCCAGGCCCGCGCCCGGGTTGTAGCTGTTGGTGGCCGGCCAGAAGAGGTTGTCGCCGCTGGTGATGGCGCGGAACGGCGAGCCCGTGCCGTAGCCGTAGGTGCGGAAGGCGCCGTACAGCTGCGGATGCAGGAAGCCCAGGCGGTGGCCGACCTTCTGCGTGATCAGCGCGAAGATGCCGTTGAGCTGCGGAGCGACGAAGCTCGTGCCGCCGTAGCCGGTCATCCAGCCCGTATTGCCGTCACCGGTCGAATAGACCGCATAGCCGGTTTCCGGGTCGGCATTCATGGACACGTCCGGCACGTTGCGGCCCGGGTAGTTGGCCGGCAGCGGACCGACGACGACGTCGCCCGCGTTGCAGGTGCCGGACTGCGTCACCATGCAGACCATCGTCTGGCCCGGCATGCTGTAGCGCACGCCCGGCAGCGCAACCTGGTAGCTCGGCAGCTGGTACTGCACGCTCACGCCGCCACCGTCGCCCGAGGGAAACAGGTTGGCGTAGTAGTAGGCCGAGCCGTAGTAGGTCGTGATGTAGCTCTGCAGGTAGTCCCAGCCCCACGGGCGCTCCTGCGGCACGGTGACCGTGCCGTGCGTGAGCTTGAGCGTGACGGGCAGCGTGGTGCCGCCCGCCGCCAGCACGTACGGATCGCTGGCGGGATAGTCCACGTTGAGCAGCGGCGAGAAGTACGGGAACGGCAGGTCGTTGCCCAGGTCGTAGGCGCCCGCGTCGGCCGAGGCAGCCGTGACGGGCACGCCCTGCGCAGCCGCCTGCAGGAACAGCGTGTCGTAGGCCTGGAGGTCCGAAGCGCCATAGGCCAGCTCGGTCTCGCCCCAGCTGACCGACAGCGTATCGGCCTTGTTCTCGCTGATGGCCTGGGCGTACAGGGCGATGGCACCGGCGTCGGTGTTGGGCGCCTGGTAGACGATGACGTTGGCGCCGGGAGCCAGGCCACCCGACTGCTCGACGTCCAGCGCCGTTTCACCGGCGCCGCTCGTGCCGACCGTGTCGGACGGGTCGCCGTCGGACACGTTCTCGACCGTCAGGGTGCCCGTACGGGTGATGCCCACGCTCGCCCAGTAAGTCGTCGCGTCGCTCGGCGAGAAGCTGGCGAAGGTCATGATGCCCAGCGTGACGCCGGCGCCCGTGTAGCCCTGCGCGTACAGCGGGTTGACGTTGTTGCGGGTGGCCAGGTCCTTGACGGTGTAGGTGCCGGGGTTGCCGAAAGTCGGGGTCGCAGCGGCGGTGACTGCGGCCGACATCAGGCCCGAGCGCGCCGTCATGCTCGACAGGCTGGTGGCGGCGCTCTGGGCCGGGACCAGGGCGGCGGGCAGGCCGCGGCTATGCAGATGGAAGCGCGGCTCCGTGCTCAGGCCGTGCACGGCGGCGACAACGCCTTGGAGCGCAGCCGGGATCGTGACGGTGCCGGTCGGGCGCTGGAAGGTCTGGCCGGCGGTGGTCGCGAAGCTGTGAATCGGCGAGCCGAACAGACGCGTGAGCTTGGCGTTGGTGCCGCTGGCCATGATCACGAGCTTGTTGTCGAAGACGCGCTTGACGTGAACGCCGTTGGCCTCGAGGTACTTCTTGACCTGCTGGATGGCGGCCTCGCTCTGGCCGTAGCGCTTGGCAAACTGTTCCGGAGTCAGGAACTTGCGGTAATGCGGGCTCGACGGATCAACCGTGCCGGCCACAAAGCTCTTCAGCTCGTCGAGATTGTTGACCTTGAGCGACAGGGCCACGGAGACGGCGGCACTGTCGCTGGCCAGGCCCTGGTCCGCCGCCTGGAGATGCGGCGCGACGCGCGACGCCATGGCCTGCGCAAATGCGCTACCCGCAAATGCGGTGGAAAGCAAGGCCGCGGACGCTGCCAGGGCCACGGATTTCATTGAGAACTTCACGCCAACCTCCAGGAATTAGGGTGATGTCAGGTTAGCGAGGGGCCTCTCCCCGCCCGTGAGGGGAACTTCCTGGCTTCACCCACGTGGGTGGATGGAATCAATCAGCATTGTTTGGAAACATTGCAGCAACATAAAAGTTTCTGGAAACTTTTTCTGATGCACATATTCGGACACCGATAGGCATAAACGGATAGCGCCATTCGGTAGATTCATCGACGACACGGTGGAAATAAACCAATCGGCAATATTCAGAAGCATTCAGCAACCAACGAGGCCGCGGGCATGGATCCGGTTTCGGGCGACCTTGTTTTCCGCTGCTCAGGCCCACGCTGAAATGGGTGGCGCCGCTCGCCGCCGCGGCCCAGGTTTGAAGCGCTGGCGCAACACTTCTGTCACATGCGGCCATGACGCGGGTGAGTCGGCCTTAGGGTCACTCGTCAAATTGCCCGGGTGCCGCTGGCCCCGGATCCGCACCCGACAACAGCCCCGAGAATGCCGGGCCTGGAGCAACGGGAGGCATCTCGCCGCCCGGACGAGGAGCAAGCAAGCATGCTGAGACGAAAAGAATTCCTGGCCGTGATGGCCGCCATGGGCCTGGGCGCGGCGTGGGCCGACCCGACGGGATCGACCGAACCGGTCAAGGGCGCGTCGAACCCGCCGCCGGGGCGCACCTACCTGCCCGCGCTGCCCGGCGCGCCCTTCCCGCACGCCAGCCGCGCCGCCGGCCACGACTACAAGGGCGAGCACTTCGACGTTTCCCAGAGCTACAGCGACTCGACCGTCGGCATCTATGTGCCCTCGTATTTCAAGCCGGGCGCGGCCACCGACCTGATCGTGCACTTCCACGGCTGGAGCAATCACATCGATGAAGTGCTGCGCCGCTACGAGCTGCGCGAGCAGCTGGAAGCCAGCGGGCGCAACGCCATCCTCGTCGTGCCGCAGGGCCCCAAGGACGCCAAGGATTCGGGCGACGGTAAGCTGGAGCTCGATGCCGACGGCTTCAAGCGCTTCACGCAGGACGTGGCTGCGTTCCTTCAGTCGCAGGGCATCACCAGCACGAGCGCCGTGGGGCGCATCGTGCTGACGCTGCACAGCGGCGGCTACGGCGGTGCCGGTGGCGTGCTGACACGCGGCGGCATGAACGAGTCCATCACCGACGTCATCCTCTTCGACGCGGCCTACGCTTACTTCGAGGCGTTCGCGGACTGGGCCAAGGGCTCGCCGCAGCGCCATCTGCTGAGCGTCTTCACCGACGACACGGCGCTAGGCAACGCCAACCTCATGGCGCTGCTGCAGGGCGCGCGGCCTTTCCAGGTCCTGGATGCCGCCGCCATGACGCCGGCCGCGCTCAGCACGCGCGATCCGACCTTCGTGCTGACCAATAACGTCGAGCACGACCAACTGATGCAGCAGCGTCGCTGGTACGAGCTGTTCCTGAGGACGACGGCGCTGGCGGGCTAGCGCTGCAGGCAAAGGACAGGCAAAGGAAAACGGCCTGACTCTCGATGAGTCAGGCCGTTGTCTTGTCTGGTGGCCAAGGGCGGAATCGAACCACCGACACGCGGATTTTCAATCCGCTGCTCTACCAACTGAGCTACTTGGCCTTCGTCGCAAGCGCTGCGGGCCAAAGGCCGCGCGGTGCAAAAGCGAAGACAGCGACTATAGCACAGCGTTCCGAGGGCACTCTCTCAGATACCGTTGCCGCGCTTGTTGCGGCTCAGGTCGACGCCGAGCTGCTTGAGCTTGCGATACAGGTGGGTGCGTTCGAGGCCGGTCTTCTCGGCCACGCGCGTCATCGAGCCGTTCTCCTTGGCGAGATGGAACTCGAAGTAGCTCTTCTCGAAGGCGTCGCGCGCTTCGCGCAGCGGGCGGTCGAGCTCGAAGCTCTGCTCCGAAGCGAGCGCATTGGACACGGGCATGGCCGGCGCCGGCACGAGACCGATGCTTGGCGCGATGCGCGGCGGCTCGCTGCGCACATAGCCGGTGGGCAGGCCGACGACCGGCGCAGCGGGGCGCGGCGGCGCGGTCTTGACGAGTGCCTGCTCGACGGCACGCAGCAGCTTTTGCAGCGTGATCGGCTTTTCGAGGAAGGCCGTCGCCCCGAACTTGGTGGCCTCGACGGCGGTGTCGATCGTGCCGTGCCCGCTCATCATGATGACGGGCATCGAGAGCTGGCCACTGCCGTTCCACTCCTTGAGGAGCGTGACGCCGTCGACATCGGGCATCCAGATGTCGAGCAGGACGAGGTCGGGCCGGCATCGCTCGCGCATGACGCGCGCCTGCGCGGCGTTCTCGGCAAGCTCTATGGTGTGGCCCTCGTCAGTGAGGATTTCTGACAGCAGGGCACGAATGCCCAGTTCGTCATCGACTACGAGAATGGTTGCCATGGATCCCCAGGTTCACGCGGGCTTTTCGGGCTTTTGGACCGTGCCGGATTCGGTTACAGCTGTCGCAAATTTCGAAAATGATAGCGAAACTTGCGCCCCCGCAACCGCCGAACCTTCCCCAAGGCCGTCGTGGAGGTTCTGCAAGCGGATGCGGGCGCCGTGTTCATCAGCGATTTTCTTGACCACCGCGAGGCCCAGGCCCGTGCCCTTGCTCTTGGTGGTGACGTACGGTTCGAAGGCGCGCTTGAGCACCTTGTCGGCGAATCCCGGGCCGTTGTCGGCGATGACGAGGCGCATCGAGCGCGGCTGGCCATCATCGTGGCGCGTGAGCTCAGTGCGCACGTCGACGTGCCCTTCGGCGCGGTCATGCGTGGCGTCGAGCGCGTTCTGCACGAGGTTGTGGATGACCTGACGCAGCTGCGTGGCGTCGCCCAGGATGGGCAGGGTCTCGTGCGCAAGCTCGGCGTGCAGGCGGCCCTTCTCCTGGTCCTCGGCGTAGAGGCCCAGCACCTCGACAGCCAGCGCGTTGAGGTCGAGCGCATGGAGCTGCGCCGAAGGCAGGCGCGCGTAGTCGCGGAACTCGTTGACGAGCTGCTTCATCGCCTGCACCTGGTTGACGATGGTGCCGACCGAGCGCACGAGCATGGCCTGGTCGGCGCCTTCGAGCTTGGCCTCGAGCTTGTGCTGCAGTCGCTCGGCCGAGAGCTGGATCGGCGTGAGCGGATTCTTGATCTCGTGCGCGAGGCGGCGGGCCACTTCGCCCCAGGCGATGGAGCGCTGCGCCGAGACGACTTCGGTGATGTCGTCGAAGACCATGAGCCGCGCGCCTTCGGGCAGCAGCGCGCCGCGCACCAGCAGGGTCAGCTCGGTCTGGTCGTTAGGGAAACGCAGCTCGAGCGAGTCCTGCCAATAGGCCTCGTGCTGGACATCGAAGCGCGAGTCGGTCTCGTTGCGGCGTTCGTCGGCGCCGTGCTGCTCGAAGCGCTGGCGCACGGCAGCGGCGAAATCGCGCAGGTCGTCGATGTCTTCGAGGCGGTGGCCGAACAGCTGGCCCACGCCCTGGCGCAGGATGCGCAGCGCGCCGGGGTTGGCTGATTCGATCAGGCCCTCGGCGTCGAACACGATGACGCCGGCCGTGAGGTTGTCGAGGATGGTCTGCAGGTGCGTGCGCGCGTGCTCTAGCTGAGCAACGCTCAGGTCCACCATGGAGCGCGCTTCGGCGAGCTGGCTCGTCATGTCGGCGAAGGAGCGCGTCAGGCCGGAGAGCTCGTCGCGCGCGGCGAGCACCGGCTTGACGGAGAGGTCGCCCTGCGCGACCTGCCGCACGCCATCGGCCAGCAGCAGCAGCGGCCGCGCCAGCTGGTTGCCCAGCGTCACGGCGAGCAGCAGTGCCGCGAACACGGCGAGGATGAGCACGAGCGTCAGCGTGCCCAGGTACATGCGGCGCAGGCCGTCGCGCTCGAGGGCGCGCTGCTGGTATTCGCTGTAGGCGTTCTGCACCGCCAACGCGTTGGCGACGACCGGCGCCGGGATGCGCTGCAGCACCATCAGGTAGCGCTCGGTGCCGATACCGATGCCGCCGTCGGCGCCCAGGCGCACGTCGCTGCCAGGCACCATGGCCAAGGTGCGGATGCGCGCCTGGCCTTGCAGCGCCAGCGCGTCGTCCTCAAGGCCTTCGAGTTCGCTGACGACCGAGGTCGCGCGCGCCTGGCGCAGCAGCGTGGCGCTCGGTCGCTCGGGCGTGAGGCTGGAGGCGTCGCCGCCGCTGGCGAGCAGGACCTGGCCCGAGCCGCTGACCAGGGCTACGGTGCGTGCGCCGAGCTGCTCGCGCAGGCGCTCCAGCGTGAGCAATTGCGGGCCGTTGCTGCCGGTCGGGTCGGACATGCGCTCGGCCGCGTCGCGGGTGCGCTGGGAAAGATCGCTGACCAGGCCGTCGAGCGTGCCGCGGCCCAGGTTGAGGCCGGCCTCCAGCGCGCTGGCCAGGCGCACGTCGAACCAGCTGTCGATGCTGCGGTTCACGAACTGGTAGGAGACCGTGTAGATCAGCAGGCCCGGCACCACGCCGACCAGGGCGAAGATGCCGGCGAGCTTGGCCAGCAGCCGGCTGCCGAACTTGCCGCGCCGCACGCGCAGCACCAGGCGAACCGCCGCTACGCCGATGACGACGATGAGGATCAGCGCCACCAGCGCGTTGAGCAGGAACAGCCAGCCGTAGTAGCGCTCGAAGAAGCCGCGCTGCGCCGCCGTCGCGCCGATCGACAGCAGGAAGGCGAGCACGCCGCATGCCCCCGTCACGGCCACCAGCGAGATGACCCAAGCCCACCGTGCGCCGCGGGTCATGGGCTGGTGCTTCGAACGCTGAAGTCAGGATTCAGCGTATAGCTGCGCTCGATCGACAGGCCCCAGCCCTGCGTCGCGCCGATGCCGATCTGCATGGGCCGCGGGAGCTGGCTGGTGTCGAGGCGGTAGCTGAACTCGATGTAGTAGCCGCCGCCGTCCTCGAGCTCCTTGGCATCGGCCACGAGCCAGCCGGCCTGGCCGCGGATCAGCGCCATGGCGTCGGCGAGGTTGGCGAAGCTCTGGTTCAGGCCGCCGGTGCTGACCTTGTATTGGCGCGTCAGCGGCTGCCAGACCAGGCGCCAGGTGCGCGAGACGTTGGCGACGCGGGCGTCCCGCCAGTACCAGCGGTGGCGCAGCAGCGCGACATCGGCGGTGAAGTAGATGGGCACCGACTTGTTGTGCAGCGCGTCCTCGACCGAGTGCGGCAGGTCGAACTGGGTGCTGAAGCTGAGCTCCAGGCCCTCGTCGGTGCGCTGCGTCGCGAACTGGCTCAGGTCGACGCCATCGGCGCGCGCCGCCAGTCCCACCACGCCAAGCAGCAGCGCCACGCAGCAGCGCAGCACCAGGCGTCGGGTCGGCAGTGAGGCATGCGAAGGCGGCATCGAGGCGGGTTCGGCGGCGTCAGGCGGGCTTGGACAGCAGGGCGTAGAAGAAACCGTCGAACGCCGACGGCCCGTGATCGCCATTGTCGGGCAGGGGCAGCAGATGCCCCGTGAAGCCCGGCACCTCGATTTGCAAAGCCTCCGGGCGGCGTTGCAAAAATGCGTCGATCTGGTGCACTCCCTCGTCCTTGAAGACCGAGCAGGTTGCGTAGACGAGACGTCCGCCCGGCTTCAGCAAGGGCCACAGCGCATCGAGGAGCTCCGCCTGGATCCGCACCAAGGCGGTGATGTCCTCGTCGCGGCGCAGCCAGCGCACATCGGGGTGCCGGCGCACGATGCCCGAGGCGCTGCAGGGCGCGTCCAGCAGGATGGCGTCGAAGCGCTCGCCGGCCGGGTTCCAGGCAGCGACCTGGCGCGCGTCGGCCGCCTGCAGGCGCGCCGTCAGGCCCAGGCGGGCGAGGTTGTCGCGCACGCGCTCGAGGCGCTGCGCGTCCGCATCCAGGGCCAGCAGCTCGAGGTCCGGGCGCCTCTCAAGCAGGTGCGCGGTCTTGCCGCCGGGCGCTGCACAGGCGTCCAGCACGCGGGCTTGCGGCGGCAGCGCGGCGCCAGCGGGGTGGTCGAGCAGCAGGGGCGCGGCGATCTGCGCCGCGGCGTCCTGGACCGAGACGCGGCCGGCCACGAAGCCGGGGATGTCTTGCACGGGCGCTGGCCGCTCCAAGACGACGGCATGCGCGCCGACGGCTCGCGCCGCCAGGCCTTGTGCCGCCAAGGCCTCCAGGCAGGCGGCGGCGCCGTCGCGCGCGCGCAGCGTCATCGGTGGATGCGCGTCGTTGGCCGCCAGCAGGGCTTGCCAGTGGTCGGGCCAGTCGCGCTGGAGGCGGGCAATCCACCAGTCCGGATGGTTGAAGCGCCCGCGCGGTGCTGCCGTGGACTCGGCGACGATGGTTTCCCGCTCGCGCAGGAAGCGGCGCAGCACGGCGTTGGCGAAACCGCCGCCGCGGGCATCGCGCTTGCGGATGGCGCGCACGGCCTCGTCGACGACGGTGTGCTCGGCATACATGGGCGCGTCGCCCAGCCACAGCAGGGCCAGCGCCACGAGCAGCAGGTTCTCGATGGCCGGCTCCGGGCGGCGCGGCGCAAGCAACTGGCGCGCCGCCTCGACGCTGCCGAGCCGGCGCAAGGTATGGAAGCTCAGGGCCTGGGTGCCAGGGCGCACGGCGGCCGGACAGCGCGCCAGCGCATCGGTCAGCGAGCGGCCCTGGCGCACGGCCCGGACAGCCTCGGCTGCCCGGGCCAGCAACTGGTGGAGAGGGGCGGAAACTGCAGACACCGCGCCAGTGTAGGCGACCACCCGCGCGCGCCCCGCGGGGCTATTGCGCCTGCTGACACCCTCGGGCAGACGAGCAGCGACAATCGCCGCAACCCGATTCCACTCGCCTCGCCCATGAGCACTTCCGATCGCATCCGCCAGCGCCTGCTGGCCGCCGGCCAGCGCCACCACGCCAACGACAACATCGCCGAATTCATCCAGCCCGGCGAGCTCGACGAACTGCAACGCGAGGTCCAGGACCGCATGCAGGAGGTGCTGCGCGCGCTGGTGATCGACACCGACAGCGACCACAACACGCAGGAGACGGCCAAGCGCGTCGCCAAGATGTACGTGCAGGAGGTCTTCAAGGGTCGCTTCGCCACGCCGCCGAGCGTCACCGAGTTCCCCAACGCCGAGCGCCTCAACGAGCTGATGATCGTCGGCCCGATCAGCGTGCGCAGCGCCTGCTCGCACCACCTGTGCCCCATCATGGGCAAGGTCTGGATCGGCATCATGCCCAACGAGAGCTCCAACCTGATCGGCCTGTCGAAGTACGTACGCCTGACCGACTGGGTCATGAGCCGCCCGCAGATCCAGGAGGAAGCGGTCGTCATGCTCGCCAACGAGCTCGAGCGGCGCGTGCGCCCGGACGGACTGGGCATCGTCATGGAAGCCGACCACTTCTGCATGCACTGGCGCGGCGTCAAGGACAGCGACTCCAAGATGACCAGCAGCGTGATGCGCGGCTCCTTCCACCAGGATGCGACGCTGCGGCGCGAGTTCCTCTCGCTGCTCGGGCCGGTGATCAGGTAAGCAGGCGCTTCCAGCTCGCCTCGGCCCAGCGCCAGGCCTCGTCGGCCAGCGCGGCTTCGGGTACTTCCGACACCACGCGGGCGCCGGCATCGGGCTGCCAGGCCTGCGTGCCCGTGTCGAAGCGGTGGACAGTCTTGAGCGCCAGCGCGGCGCCGCGCGAGGTGTAGCTGTAGCAGGCGCCGGCCAGCGCGTCCGGCAGCGCGGGCTCGCGCCCTGTCAGCTCGGCCACCAGGGCGGCAGCGACGACCTCGCCCTGCGCCATCGCCATGGCGCCGCTCTTGGCCATCGCGTTCTCGCTTTGCACGGCGTCGCCGATGACATGGATGTGCTCGGCCGCCGTGGCCGAAAAATCGCGCCAGCGCACGCGCACCCAGCGGCCGTTGCTATTGGCCAGGCCCGCCTGCACGGCGAGCGCGCCGGCCCGCATCGGCGGCAGCAGGTTGATGACGTCGGCCTGCACATCGTCCTGGACCTCGAAGCGCAGGCGCTGCGCCTCGACACCGATGACTGCATGCTCGGGCCGGTACTCGATCATGCCGGCATAGCGCTCGCGGAAGACCTGCAGGAACTGCGCGGCTTCGGACGCCGGCTCGGCGTTGGCGTCGAGCACGAGCAGCTTGGCGCGCGGGTTGATGCGCTGCAGCCGCTCGGCCACGAGGCAGGCGCGCTCGTACGGCGCCGGCGGGCAGCGCAGCGGCGCCTCGGGAATGGCGATGGCCAGCACGCCGCCGGGCCGCATCGCGTCGATCTGCCGCCGCAGCGCCAGCGCCTCAGCGCCGCCCTGCCAGGCATGCAGCACGCGACCGGCATCGTGCTCGGCACGCGCGCCGTCGACGGCCTCCCACATCATCTCGATGCCGGGACTCAGCAGCAGCCGGTCGTAGGCGAGGCGGCGGCCGGACGCGAGCCGCAGCTCGCGCCGGTCGGCATCGATAGCCAGCGCCTGCTCATGCACGAGCTGCACGCCCCAGTGGCGCGCCAGGCCTTCGTAGGAATGTTCGAGCACCTGCGGCTCGCGCAGGCCGGCGACGACGAGATTCGACATCGGCGTCGAGACGAAGCGCGGCGAGGCCTCGACCAGGAGCACCTCGACGGCACCGGCGCTCATCTGCCGCAGCGCGCGCGCCGCGCTCGCGCCACCCCAGCCACCGCCGACCACGACGACGCGCGGCCGCGCGGCCGACCGCGCACGCGGCGCGCCCAGCGCCGCCAGCGACGCCGCGGCCAGCAGCTCGCGGCGTTTCAGGCTCACAGCGAGCGCGCCTCGGCGACGCCGAAGAAGCCGGCAAGGATGCGCGTCGGGAACTGCGCCTGCGCCTCGTTGTAGCGCGCCACCGCCTGGTTGAAGACCTGGCGCGCAAAGCTGCGCTGGCGCTCGACCAGCTTGAGCTCTTCGAGCAGCCCTTGCACCGTGCCGTCGTAGCGCAGCTCGGCGTGATGGTCGATCAGCGACAGCAGGCGCGTCAGCGCCGAGAGATGCACGGCGCTGACCACCGCCAGCTGCGCCACCGGTCCGCCGGCATAGGGCTTGCCGCGCGCCGCCTGCATGGCGTCCTGCACGTCGTCGCGCGCCGTGGTCAGCGCGTCGAAGGTCGCCGGCTCATCGGGCAGCGCGGGCCGCACGCGCTCGACGAGCCGGTCGCACAGCTCGACGCGCGCCTGGTGGTGGTGCTCGATCTGCCCGAAGGCCTTGACGATGGCCGCGCGCAGCCGCATCAGGCGGTGATAGGCGCCGATGCCCCAGAACACCAGCATCGCCACGATGATCCAGCCGGCCAGGCTCCACCAGTTCACGTTGGGCACCTCGGTCAGGCCTGCACGTACTCGGCGTAGCCCTTGGCGCGCAGCTCGCACGCCGGGCAGGCGCCGCAGCCCCAGCCCCAGGCATGGCGCGTCGTGCGCTCGCCGAGGTAGCAGGTATGCGTGTGCTCGATGACGAGCGCGTTGAGCGCCTCGCCGCCGAGCTGCTCCGTGAGCGCCCAGGTCTCGGCCTTGCTGAGGAACATCAGCGGCGTCTCGACCGTCATGCGGGCGTCCAGGCCCAGGCTCAGCGCGACCTGCAAGGCCTTGAGCGTGTTGTCGCGGCAGTCCGGGTAGCCGGAGTAGTCGGTCTCGCACATGCCGCCGACGAGCACGGACGCGCCGCGCCGGTACGCCAGCGTCGCCGCGAAGGTCAGGAACAGCAGGTTGCGGCCCGGCACAAAGGTGTTGGGCAGGCCGTTGGCCTGCATCTCGATGGCGCGTTCGGCCGTCAGTGCCGTGTCGGAGATCTGGCCAAGCAGGGCCAGGTCCAGCATGTGGTCGGCGCCGAGCTTGGCAGCCCATTGCGGGAACTGCGCGGCGAGCTCGCGCCGCACGACCTGGCGGCATTCGAGCTCGATGCGGTGGCGCTGGCCGTAGTCGAAGCCCAGGGTCTCGACTTCGGCATAGCGTTCGAGGGCCCAGGCCAGGCAGGCGGTGGAATCCTGGCCGCCGGAGAACAGGACCAGGGCTTTGGCGTGGGAGGCTGCGTGATTCATCGCCCGAATGTTAGTGCTATGGTGCCCCGCAGATTCAAGGAGGCCCCATGCAAGCGATCATGCGACTGTTCCTGTGCACCCTCGCCGCCCTGCCCGTCTTCGCTGGCGCCCAGGCCCGCATCGAGCGGGTGCTTGTCTACCCCGGCGGCGCCACCGTGGACCGCGTCGTGCCGGTCAAGTCCGGGCAGAAGGAGTTGCGGCTGGGCTGCCTGCCGGCCAGCTTCAGCGAGGACTCGCTGCAGCTGGCCGCCCCGGGCGTGAAGGTCGCCGAACTCAAGCTCCAGACCGTCGATCGCAGCGCCTCGCCCGAGTGCCTCGACACACCGCTGGAGCAGCGCATCCGCGCACTGGAGCAGCAGAGCCGCAGCATCGACAACGAGATCGAGGCGTTGAACCTGGCCCAGGCGGCGCTCAAGAACGTCGGCCAGTCGTTGCCGGCCGCGCAGATCGCCAGTGCCGCGGAGCAGATCGCCAAGAGCGCGCTCGCCGCGCGCCAGCAGCAAAGCCAGCTGCAGGAGCGGCTGCGCCCGCTGAAGGAGCAGCTCGCGCCGCTGTACGCGGAGCGCCAGCGCATCGCCAAGGCCAGCCCCAAGGTCGCGACGCTGAGCGCGCGCCTGCTCGTCGAGCGCGATACGGATCTGCGCATCAGCGCGCGCACCTCGGCCGCCGGCTGGCAGCCGTTTTACCGCGCCTACCTCGACACGGGCAGCGGCCAGCTGCGCATCGAGCGGCACGCGCGCGTCGGCCAGACCACGGGCGAGGATTGGCACGGCGTGAAGCTCGTGCTGTCGACGGTGCAACCGAGAGAACGGCTCGATAGCGAGACGCCCGGAACCTGGCCGCTGTCCTTGCGCGATCCGAAGGCCGAGACGTTTGCGCAGGCCAAGCTGATGCGCGGCGTGCCGGCGCCGGCGCCGGCTGCAGCGGCCATGCTCGACGCCGTAGCCGTCACCGGCAATCGCGGTGCCGATTTCGACGTCAGCGTGTTCTTCGGTGCCTACGCGGCCGAGTTCACGCTGCCGGTCCCGGTGGACGTCCAGAGCGGCAGCGAAAAGGTCGCGCTGATGCTGGCGCAACAGCCGCTCGCGGCGCGCGTCGTGTCGCGCGTGAACCCGCAGGCCGAGGCCGCCGCCTACCTCGTGGCCGAGGCCACGCAGCCCGAGGGCGTCTGGCCGCGCGGCCCGGTGCAAATGTTCCGTGACGGCGCCTACGTCGGCGACGGCAGTTTCGCGCCCGCGCACGACGACAAGCTCGATCTCCCCTTCGGACGCGACGAGCAGCTGCGCGTCAGCGTGCTGCCCGAGGACAGCAACAAGGGCGAAGCCGGCTTCATCGGCAGCCGCAACAGCAAGCATCTCGTGCGCCATTACGTGATCGCCAACCGCCACGACCGCGCCGTTCAGGTCCAGGTGCTCGAGGCCACGCCGGTCGCGCAGGACGACAAGATCGAGGTCGAGGCGCAGCTCGCGCCCGCGCCGCTGGCCGGCGACTGGCGCGACAACAAGGGCGTGCGCGCCTGGGAGTTCCCGCTCGCGTCCGGCGCCGAGCAAAAGCTCTCGGCCGACTACCGCATCACCTGGCCCAAGGACCTGCAGCTGCTGGGCGCTGGCTATTGAAGCGCAGCGCCGCTCAGGCGCGGCGCGCCGGCTCGCTCTGGTGAAGGAAGCGCGTGAAGAGATCGCGTGGCGGCGCCAGGCCGATGGACTTGAGCACCTGGCCGACGTTGCCGCGGTGGTAGCCGCCGTGGGTGATGACGTGCAGCAGGATCTCCTCGCGCGTCATGCGGCCGGCGTCGCCGTCCGTAAAGCGGAAGTCCAGCACCTCGGCCAGCGCCGCGTCGTCCAGGCCCGCCACGTAGGACTGGTACCAGGCGTCCGTGTCGACGACGGCGAGGCGCAAGTCCTCGAGCGTCGGCGTCTCTTTCGTGTTGGTCGCCTCGAAGGGTTGCGGCGCGCCGCTGAGACGGGCGCGGAAGAGCCGGTCCACCACCGAGATGTGGTTGAGCGTGCGCACGCTCGTGTGCAGCGCTTCGCCGTGCTCGGCCGGCAGCGTGGCGAGCCGCGCGAACAGCT
>Ga0213872_10000285_pt1 | contig 43243 bp, 42 predicted proteins | sample VelepicomBERX_R2_FD_160071 | JGI IMG/M metagenome (GOLD analysis project Ga0213872, IMG submission 160071) | Rhizosphere microbial communities from Vellozia epidendroides in rupestrian grasslands, the National Park of Serra do Cipo, Brazil - RX_R2 | ecosystem: Host-associated > Plants > Roots >... | reverse complement strand
CAAAAAAGGCGAGGAGCTGTACCCGGTGATCGTCGCCCTCCATCAGTGGGGTGACAAATGGCTAGCCCCAAACGGGAAGCCTCCGGTCGAGTTCGTGGATCGGGTGACGGGCACCCCCATCGAACCTATCGTTGTCCGAAGCGCCGACGGGCGGCATCTGTCTTACAAGGACGTCCGATTCGCTGAGGGACCAGGTGCCACGGCAACCACTCGCGAGGTGATCTCGAACCGAAACAGGAAGGTGCTTGGCGCCGCCTAACTCGCCGAGGGCGACTACGTTAGATTTAGTCACCGTACGTTCGCAGTTTCCGACGTCAGTTCGCCTGCAGGAACGGATTGAAGATTTTGAGCTTCCACCCGCCATCAGCGGCGCGGGCAAAGACATGGAGGGCGCGGCCGGCCAAATTGATGAGCTGATCGACCTTATTCATCCCCTTCAAGGACCATTCGGTTTTGACGCATGCCACGTCACCGGCTTCGATCACGCAGAGGACGTTGATGTGCAGCTTCAGGCCGTGGATCAGAAAATTCGTCAGCGCGTATTTGATCGCGTGCCGACCGACGACCAGATGCCCCCCTCCGCAATCGAAAACGGCGTCCTCAGCAAAGAGATCGGCCAACTCATTCGGATTTCCGTGATCGAATGCTTCTCGGAAGGACTGCAGATAGCACGGAAGTGCGCAAGGCACGGGAGCCTGAATCGTCATTTTCGAATCCCTCTCTAAGTAGCACCTCGTCTGCCAGCCTCGGTGTTCGTTTCTGTTATGAGGAATGAAAGGGGAGCCTGCCCGACATCCCCTTTCCCCTCCCTATTAAGCAGCCAACTGGGAGTGCTCGCGCACAACCTCTTCGGCCGCGTCGTCATAAGCCTTCACGTCGTCGAATACACGAGCGAGGAGCTGAGCTCCGACAAGCGCCGCCATGACGGTGGTCGCCTTCTGGCGCTTAAGTCCGAGAGCCTCCATCTTGACCACCCACATGCGATAGTAGGCAGCCACCTCTTTGGAGACCTCGGCAGGAACGTCGCCGATCGCCGCGCCGAGATTGATGCAAGGGCAGAGGCGGTCCGCGGAATGGACCGGATCTCCGAACGCCTTAGCCATCAATTTGACCGGGTCGCGCTCGCTCTCATACAGCTCGTCAATATAGTCGGAGACGCGCGCCGTATATCGCTTCAGGACCGCGACGGTGAGATTTTCCTTGGTCGGGAAGTGATAATGGATGCTGGCGCTCTTGATGCCGACCTCCGCCGCGATGTCGCGGAAGCTGAAGGCTCCATACCCTCCAACGCGGATCTGCCGCTCGGCGATGTCCATGATGGAATTGGCCATATCACTCATTGCTGATCTCCGGTTGTCTACCATGTGATAGATAGTCTTTTCTCTCGAAGAATGCAAGCATATTTGCTATGAATGGCGACGCGAGCGGGCGGGGGCCGGTGACCATTTCCTTGACAAGGAATTAGGCTGCGTCGAGACCACCCCTCGACGCAGCCCATGCGGCTTCGCGAAAAACCAAGACCACGAAGCCCGCATTCCTTCCGACCACCCTCGGGTGCCACGGCCTGGTTTCAACGAATCTTCGATTGTGAAGAGAAGTCGGTTGAGACCAGACCGAGCGCCGAGTCAGGCGGTTTTCAGCGTGAGCAGGTGCCCCATGCCAATGGCGTTCACCAACTGATCCTGGATCGGCTTGATGCTGATATTGGCTTGGTCCGAACCGAACGGTAGGCCGACCACCACGCGGGCGGGGCGCTGGCCGGCCGGAGTGGCCAGTACTTCGACGATGGCCTTGGCGACGTCATGCGGGTTCGGCGCCTCGGCCGAAGCGAACAGGCCGCCGAGATAAGCCTCGAAGCCGGGAAGCAGCTGGGCCACATCGCCGTAGATGTCGGCGCGAGCGGCATCGGCCGGACGCTGGACCGCCGAATAGAGGTTGGTCGGATACGGGCCCGGCTGAACTAGCACGACGTCGATGCCTTGCTGCGACAACTCGAAGCGATAGCCGTCGGTCAGTGCTTCGACGGCATGCTTCGAAGCGCCATAGAGGGCGAAGAACGGCAGGGTCACACGACCGAGGATCGAGCCGATGTTGATGATCAGGCCGGCCTTGACCTTGTGCATCGCAGGCAGGGCCCCGCGGGTCACCCGCTGGATGCCGAACACATTGACGTCGAACATCGCGCGGGTCTGCTCCGGGGTAAAGCTCTCCTGAATGCCGCCGGCAGCGATGCCGGCATTATTGATGAGAACGTCGAGCTTGCCGCCGGTCTTGGCGAACAGCGCCTTGAACGCAGAGTCGACACTGGCTTGATCGGTGACGTCGAGTTGGATGGTCTCGATACCAAGGGAGTTGAGTTCCTGTGCGGCCTTGGCGTGCCGGCTGTTTACCTCGCGCATGGTGGCGAACACCTTATGGCCGGCCCCGGCCAGGGTCTTCGCGATATCGTTGCCGAAGCCGTTGGAGGCGCCGGTGATCAGGATGGTCTTGCTCATTTGAACTGTCCTATTGCAGATGGAATTGAGTTTGATTTCAGGGATGCGAACATGAGGGGTGATTCACGGGCGGATCTGCCCGTGGGATGACTTCGTTGGATTTTCTGGACGCCGCCCTCAGCTCCTCGCCAAGCGCGTCGCCGAGTTGCGAGGCGCGCCTATGAGGCGGTCGTCGCCATCGGCAGAATGCTGATCTCGGAGGTGGTCAGGATGATGAACCTACGCATTCTGGATCTTCCTTCTTTTACATACGACCGGCGCCGAGATCAGAAACCTATCGATAGGTAGATAGATATGTCTAAAAACTCGGGGCGTCAACATATATCTATCAGTTGGTAGGTTTGGTGAGATGAAGTAGGCGAAATCGAGCAAAGTCGCCTCGATATCGATGCCGTTCGCCGGGCACAGAAAGCTAGCCGCGAGGCAATCGAGGGTGGCGATTTCGGGCTCGCGATCCTCCAGCCGAATAGAATGTACCGTCTAGCCTATTTTCAGGCCAAACGCGCCGGCACGCAGGTCGATTTTTATCGCGCACCCAAAGGACCGAAGGCCCAAGATATTGCGAAGAAATTTCACCAAGAGCTTAGCCAAGGCGACTCACCGATGCTCGACCGCTGGCGGGCCTTGTTCAGCCAATTGGAGGCGAGAAATCAGCCCAATCTGAATGCGGAGGAGCGTGGATGGCTCAATTTTGTCAAAGAACGCAAACGCGGGGTTGAGCCGCCTCTGTTGCAAATCTCCCGGCTGTTCCGTAACCAGAACAAATGGCCCAAGCAACCCTGGTGCTATTATGCGCTTTGGCATGAGAAAGCTGGAGCGGCGGAGTATAAGTGGCCGACGGTCAGTAGCGTGATGGACGTTGTCGAGGTGATCAATAGCCAAAGAAAGTGGGAATTCGCGCCCGCATTGCTTACGGCCTCTTTGGATTTCATCGACTTTGTTCTCAGCATGTTCGACGGCAGCACGGGGCTTTTGGTCCCATTGGCCAGGGCCGAGGAAATCATCGGCCACATTTGCGAGCTTTCTCCTAAGGTCCGATTTGGCGTGGTCGATGACTCTAGCGGTGGCGGTCTGATCCAGGAGATGGCCGTCATGAGCAGTAGCTTTCCGAAGCCTCTTCTTTCGTCAGTCGCCAGGACTCTCCAACTTACGCCAAACCCCCCGAGTTTCGGCGGAAGGGGACCGCGCTAATCACGTCAAAATTGACTGGGCTTTGCTGGGCGAGCGAAGAGCAGCTCGGTTACATTGCAGCGCCAGGCATCGGCATTGCGGACGTATTTTCGCGCCGTGGTGTAGGATCGATGGCGGCTCTGCGGCATGATCTCGTCGAGGCTGATGCGCTTGAGCGAGGCCGAGGTGATCAAGCCGGCGCGCAGCGAGTGGGGAGACAGGCCGTGGTGCTTCCAGCCCAGCTTGACGGCGGCGCCATTGACGATTTCCCAGACGGAGCGATCAGTGAGCCGGGTGGTGCCGACCCGACCGCCCTTGAAGATCCTCAAGAACAATGGACCCGGATCACGACCGCGAAAATCCAGCCAGCGTTCAAGGGCGGTAACGACGCAAAGATCCGGATCTTCCGCCCTATAGATAGCAATCACCGCCCCTTCACCTATCTGGTCGGTCTTGGAGCGGCGCAAGGTGAGGGTCAGACCCTGGGTGCCGATGACGACGTCATCGAGATCCAGGCCGACAATCTCGGAGCGGCGCAGCGCCGCGCCAAACCCGACCAAAATCAAGAACCGGTTGCGCCACGCGTGCGAGCCGTCTGTGCCGAAGGCGCTGAGATAGACCTTGAGCGCCGTGTCGAGCAGCGGCGGGGCCTCTTTGACCGGGCGCACGCCCATTTCTCTCTTCAGCCCTTGCAGAACGGTATGGATGGCGCGGTCGGTGAGATCGAGGTGCAGGCCGGCCAGGCGGTGCGCGGTACTGACGGCCGATAGATGGCTGCGGATGGTGGAAAGCCGCTTGCCGTCTCTATGCAGGGCGGCGAGGAAAAGCCCTACCACTTCGGGATCCCCGGACAGGGGCTTCAGGCCAAGATTGTCGCAATAGCGGAGATAGGTTGCCCATTGGCTGCGATAGGATCGCTTGGTGTTGGCGGATTTTGCCTTAGCGGCGATCTGGCGCGCGTATTCTGCCAGGGCCGCGATCTTATCGACGGGTGCTCCCTCCGACGCGACGAGGTCGCCCAAAACATCGGAGCTGACGGAAAAGGCATCTGTGGGAGACGTCATAACTGGATCAGTCGTCAGCCGGCCCGTCGAGCAGGGCTTGCCAGCGGGCAGGGCCCGCCGGCGTCAGGCGCCAGCCGCCATCCTTGTGGGCCACCACGAGGCCGCGGGAGACCAGAAACTCGATATGTTGACGCTCAATTTCCTCTGGCTTGGACGCAAGCCGACCAGTGGAACGGATCTCATCCAACACGGCGAATTCGACCTCTTCAAATCCGTCTGACATCGTTCGTCACTTCCCGAGTACGATGGCGCCCAGCAACGTCGCACCGGCAAGCCAGAGATCCCGCGCCCGCTCCTGGCTCAACTTGAAGATCTCGAATTCTTCCTTCTTCTCTTTCAGATCCGGCGTGTAGCGGGTCCATTGCAAGAGGAAGTAGAGCGGCGGGGCGATCGCCCAGGTGCCCGCGAGATACTTCATTTCCACCGACTGCAAGCAGTCGAGATTGTTGCGGACGGTAACGCCGGTATAGGTCAGCAATCCCAGGGACACCAAAACGTCAGGCCAATGGTCTTCTAGCAGTTGCTTCACCTTGCCCGTCATCCTGTGACGCGTCTCAGTAATCCGCTGGCGGAGTTGCATCACCTTGCCACTCATCGTGCGACCTCCCTCGGCACCCCTCGGCGGCCTCAAAATATACAGGTCGCCGCTGTTCAAATCTATATTTATTCCGATAAACATCTTTTATCGGAAGTAAAAATTTTGGACGAGGACGTTCAGCCCCAAAATGGAGGCTCACCAGCGTCACGGAGGTCGTTTCTGGCGGGGTTTCTGCGGGCAAAAAAGAAGCTGCAGCCCGCGGATTTCTCACGGATTGCAGCTTCTCTGTCGGAATTCGTTGCAGCTATTACGTCAGAATTGCAACTTCTGTGTCGGACAACAAAAGTGAAGTCGTTATACGTCCAGATTCGCCACCTTCAGCGCGTTCGCCTGGATGAAATCGCGGCGCGGTTCGACCACGTCGCCCATCAGGGTCGAGAAAACTTCCTCGGCCTGTTCGACATGGGTGACCTTGACCTGCAATAGCGAGCGGACATTCGGGTCCAAGGTGGTTTCCCACAGCTGGTCGGGGTTCATTTCGCCCAGGCCTTTATAGCGCTGGATACCGATGCCCTTGCGGCCGGCTTCGAGCACGGTGTCGAGCAGGGAGACCGGGCCGGTGATGGCGTTGGCCTTATCCTTGATCTGCAGATCGGCGGTTTTTTCGTAGATGTCGTGCAGGGCGCCCGCCAATTCGTGCAGCCGGCGCGCTTCGGCACATTTCAGGATCGTGCTGTCGACCAGATGGTTTTCGGTCACGCCGCGCAAGGTGCGGATGAAGGCGAAGCCCTCACCCTCGATCACCTTGCCCTGCCAGCCCCTTTCGGTCGGCAGTTCGAGGGCGTCGAGGCGGGCGGCGATGGTCATGGCCATGCCGGCAGCGGCGGCGACATCGTTGATCAGGCCGGGGGTGAAGCCTTGTGCGATCGCCACCTGTTCCAGCACCTTGACCGGGACCTTGGTGGCGGCCGAGTCCAACAGGGATTTCACCTGGCGGGCCTGATCGGCGAGGGCGCGCAGTTCGGTGCTGCCGATCTGGCGGCCGTCGCCAAGTCTCAGCACGGCATCGGACAGGCCGCCATCGATCAGATAATCGTCGAGCGCCCGGTCGTCCTTGAGATAGACCTCGGACTGGCCGCGTTTGGCGCGATAGAGCGGCGGCTGGGCGATATAGAGATAGCCCTTCTCGATCAGCTCGGGCATCTGGCGATAGAAGAAGGTCAACAAGAGCGTGCGGATGTGGGAGCCGTCCACATCGGCGTCGGTCATGATGATGATCTTGTGATAGCGGGTCTTGTCGACATTGAAATCCTCGCGGCCGATGCCGGTGCCGAGGGCGGCGATCAGCGTGCCGATTTCCGCCGAGGACAGCATCTTGTCGAAGCGCGCTCGCTCGACATTCAAGATCTTGCCGCGCAAGGGGAGAATGGCCTGGAAGGCGCGGTTGCGGCCCTGCTTGGCGGAACCGCCGGCCGAGTCGCCCTCGACGATGAACAGTTCGGACAGGGCCGGATCGCGTTCCTGACAGTCGGCCAGCTTGCCGGGCAGGGTGGCGATGTCCAAGGCCCCCTTGCGGCGGGTCAGCTCGCGGGCTTTGCGGGCGGCTTCGCGGGCGGCGGCGGCCTCGACCACCTTCATGATGATCTTGCGCGCCTCATTCGGATGTTCCTCGAGCCATTGCGCCAGCTTCTCGGCGACCACCGCCTCGACCACCGGGCGGACCTCGGAGGAGACCAGCTTGTCCTTGGTCTGTGAGGAGAATTTCGGATCCGGCACCTTGACGGAGAGCACGCAGGTCATGCCTTCGCGCATATCGTCGCCGGACAGGGCGACCTTCTCCTTCTTGGCGATGCCGGAATCATTGGCGTAATTGTTGATGGTGCGGGTCAGGGCGGCGCGCAGGCCGGCCAGATGGGTGCCGCCGTCGCGCTGCGGGATGTTGTTGGTGAAGCATAGGCACGTCTCGTGATAGGCGTCGGTCCATTCCATCGCCATTTCGACGGTGATGCCATCCTTCTCGCCGACCATCGTGATCGGCGGGTTGTGCAGCGGTGATTTGGAGCGGTCGAGATAATTGACGAAGGCCTCGATGCCGCCCTCATAGACCAGATCGACCTTGACCTCCTCGGCATGGCGGCTGTCGATCAGCTGCAGATAGACGCCGGAATTGAGGAAGGCCAGCTCGCGCAGGCGGTGTTCCAGCGTGGCGAAATCGAACTCGGTCTTGGTGAAGGTTTCGGTCGAGGCGAGGAAGGTCACTTCCGTGCCGGTGCGCGGCTCACCTTTCTCGGTCATCGGCGCCGGGCCGACCACCTTCAGGGGTGCCAGAGCGTCGCCATGGGCGAAGCGCATATAATGTTCGGAGCCGTTGCGCCAGATCCTGAGATCCAGCCATTCGGACAAGGCGTTGACCACCGAGACGCCCACGCCGTGCAGGCCGCCCGAAACCTTGTAGGAATTCTGGTCGAATTTGCCGCCGGCATGCAGCTGGGTCATGATGACCTCGGCCGCCGAGACGCCTTCTTCCTTGTGGATGTCGGTCGGGATGCCACGGCCATTGTCGCGCACGCTGACCGAGCCGTCGCCATTGAGCTGCACCTCGACCTTGTCGCAATAGCCGGCCAAGCTCTCGTCGATGGCGTTGTCGACCACCTCATAGACCATGTGGTGCAGGCCAGAGCCGTCGTCGGTGTCGCCGATATACATGCCCGGGCGCTTGCGCACGGCGTCCAGCCCGCGCAGCACCTTGATGGAATCGGCGTCATAGGCCTGCTGGGCCTCGTCTTCCGAACCGGTCGGCACGACTTCATTGCTCATGGGTCTTCATTCCTTACTGCATCAGTGGCGCGACTTTTCCGTCCACCACGCCGAAAAACTGCCCCCGCTCGCCGAGATCGGCGAAAAGGGAATAATCCGTTCCCGTCATCCAGCTCTGCAGGCCCAAAGCCGCGAGCTCGTCCCAAAGCGCGGCGCGCCGGGTCTCATCCAGATGGGCCGCCACCTCGTCCAGCAGCAGCACCGGTGGCAGGCCGCGTTCCTTGGTCTGCACGCGCGCCTGCCCCAGCAGGATCGACAGCAGCACCGCCTTCTGCTCCCCGGTCGAGCATTGCCCCGCCGCCAGATCCTTGCCGCGGTGGCGGACCAGGAAGTCGCTGCGATGCGGGCCTGGAGCCTCGTCCGCGGCCCGGCTCGCCGCCAGCTTCTCGCGCAGCCAATCCTTGGCTTCGCCGCGCTCGGCCAGCGCTTCGTCGATCTGTCCCGCCAGTCCCAGCGCCGCCGCCGGGAAGGGGCCGATACCTTGGCCGCAGGCTTCGTTCAACCGTTCTACCGTACGCACGCGTGCGCGCGCGATGGCTTCGCCCTGTTCCGCCAGCGTCTGTTCCAGCGCGTCGAACCAGCGCGCATCGCGCCGACCTTCGCGCAACAGCCGCCCGCGCTCGCGCAGGGCATGCTCGTAAGTGCTCGACCGCTTGGCGTGCGCCGGATCCAATCCCAGCACCAGCCGGTCGAGAAAACGCCGTCTTCCGCCCGCGCTGTCTGTGAACAGCCGGTCCATCGCCGGCACCAGCCACAACACCCCCAGCCATTCGCCCAAAGCCGCCTGCGACTTGGCCGGCCTTCCTTCGATCCGGACCAGGCGGCGCTCGGAGGATCCGTCGCGCCCGGTGCCCAGCTCGATCATCTCCGAGCCGCGCTTCAGGCTCGCCGCGACCGCCCAGGCCGGCTGATCGGCGCCGATTCGCGCCACGTCGCCCAGGCGGCAGCGCCGCAAGCCCCGGCCCGGCGCCAGAAAAGACAAGGCTTCCAGGATGTTGGTCTTGCCCGCGCCATTGGGCCCCGTCAAAACCACCGGACGGGGATCGACCTCGAGGCGCAAGGACGGATAGCAGCGGAACTCGCTCACCGTCAGACGTACTATGGCCGACTGCGTCACACCCGCATCGGCATCAGGACATAGACCGCGCTGCTGTCGGTGACCTCTCGGACCACGGTCGGGCTGCCGCTGTCCGCCATGGCGAAGCGGGCGGCGTCGCCCTCGATCTGCGCCAGAATTTCCAGCAGATAGCGCGAATTGAAGCCGATCTCGATGGGCGGCGAGTCGTAAGAGGCCTCGAGCTCTTCCACCGCGCTGCCATTCTCGGCCGAGGAGGCGGACAGCGTGATGGTGCCCTTATCCACCGCCAGCTTGATGGCGCGCGATTTTTCGGTCGAGATCGCCGAAACGCGGTCGACCGCCTGGCTGAAGCTCTTGCAATCGACTTCCAGCACCTTGTCATTGTCGGCCGGGATCACCCGCTCATAGTCGGGGAAGGTGCCGTCGATCAGTTTCGAGGTCAGGGTCGCATTGTCGAAGGCGAAGCGGATTTTGCTCTCCGACAGCGACACGGTGACGTCGACATTGGTCTCGTCCAGAAGCTTCCTGAGCTCGACCACCGTCTTCCTCGGCACGATCACCCCGGGAATGCCGGCGGCGCCGTCGGGCAGCGGCACCTCGACGCGGGCCAGGCGGTGGCCGTCGGTGGCCACGGCGCGCAGGACCGAGAGGCCGGTCGAGGAGGCGGCATGCAGATAGATGCCGTTCAGGTAATAGCGGGTCTCTTCCGAGGAGATGGCGAAGCGGGTGCGGTCGATCAGCACCTTCAGCTCGTCCGCCGCCAGGGTGAAGGAATAGGGCAGATCGCCGCCCGACATCACCGGATAATCATCGACGGGCAGCGAGGCCAGCACGAAGCGCGACCGGCCCGAGCGCAGGGTCATCTGCCCGTCTTCGCCCTGTTCCAGCTCGACCTGCGAGCCTTCCGGAAGCTTTCTCACGATCTCGTAAAGCGTGTGGGCCGAGGCGGTGGTCGCTCCCGGCCGCGCCACATCGGCATCCACGGCTTCGACAATGTCGAGATCCATATCGGTCGCGTTGAAGCTGACCTGGCCGTTGCGGCCTTCGATCTTCACATTGGAAAGAATGGGGATTGTATTTCTTCTCTCGACGACGCTTTGAACATGGTTCAACGACTTCAGCAGTGCAGCGCGTTCAATGGTCAGTTTCATGGCATTCCATTGCTGGGCTTGCGCGGTTTTCCCGCGGTTTTCCGAACGGGTGCGCCATCCGCACCCACCCCCTATCGGTAAGGGCGAACACTATACCACAAGGGGCTGATTCCCAAAGCCCTTATAGAGGATGACTGGTGCTAAGGGCCGGGGGATGCCGGATTAATTCTCCAGCATCCTCCTCAGCAGCTCGATATCTTCGGCGAAACTGGAATCCTGGCCGCGCAATTCTTCGATCTTCTTGACCGCATGCATCACGGTGGTGTGATCGCGGCCGCCGAATTTGCGGCCGATCTCGGGCAAGGATCGCGAGGTCAGCTGCTTGGCCAGATACATCGCCACCTGGCGCGGACGGGCCACCTGGCGGGCGCGCCGGGCCGAGTGCATGTCGGCGATGCGGATGTTGAAATGTTCCGCCACCCGCTTCTGGATCTCCTCGATGGTGATCCTCCGGTCATTGGCGCGTAAAAGATCGTGCAGCACGTCCTGGGTGCTTTCCAGCGTGATGTCCCGCCCGACCAGGGTGGCATGCGCCACGACGCGGTTCAGCGCCCCCTCCAGCTCGCGGACGTTGGACTGGATCTTGTGGGCCAGGAACTCGGCAACCTTGGGCGGCACGGTGGCGTTCATCTGTTCCGCCTTGGCGGCGATGATCCCTAGGCGCAGCTCATAGGTGGTGGCATGGATGTCGGCGACCAGGCCGCAGCCCAAGCGCGAGCGCAGACGCTCCTCCATGCCCTGGAGGTCGGATGGCGATTTGTCGGCCGAGATGATGATCTGGCGGCCCTGATCCATCAGCGAGTTGAAGGTGTGGAAGAATTCTTCCTGGGTGCTGTCCTTGCCGCCGATGAATTGGACGTCGTCGATCATGAGCACGTCCACCGAGCGGAATTGCTCCTTGAACGCCATCGTGTCCTGATAGCGAAGGGCGCGCACGAAACGGTACATGAATTTCTCGGCCGAGAGATACAGCACCGAACGCGAGGGATTGCGCTCGCGGATATGCCAGGCCACCGCATGCATGAGATGGGTCTTGCCCAGACCGACGCCGCCATAGAGGAACAGCGGATTAAAGGAAACCGTGTCGGAATCCGCGACGCGGCGGGCGGCGGCGTAGGCGAACTCGTTCGGCTTGCCGACGACGAAATTGTCGAAGGTATAGCGCGGATCGAGCGAGGCGCCGATTTCCTCCATGCCCGGGCTTTCGGGCGTCGGGACCGAGATCGCGGCCGAATTGGCCAGAATCGGATGGGCCGGTCTGGTGGTCCGGCTGACCGCGGGGGTGGTCGCTGCGGTCGGCACCACGATGATGTCGATGGCGCTGATGGCGGCGTTTTCCTTGGACCACAAGCTGCGGATGCGATCGCCATAGTGGGTTGCCACCCAGTCCCGCAGGAACCGGGTCGGCACGCCTATGCGGACCTGTCCGTTCTTGATCTCCGCCAGAGACAGCGGATTGAGCCAACTCTTGAACGCTGCTTCACCGAACTCATCGCGCAACCGGCCCCTGACTCGGTCCCATTGCGCGTGAACAATTTCGTCATTCACTGAAATCACCCCAAAATACGCTCGGCGCTCCACTGCCATCCGAAGTTCCTGTCAGGGCCCCCGCAAAGTTGCGGGCCACTTCTTCGATCGGCCAGGAGCGCGCAATGCCTCCCCTAAAAACGAGCCCTGGTTCCCACCCCGGCAGCAATAGCTTCTTCCACTCGTGCCGACGGCTGAACTTCACAGGCTCACTGTCCTACCCCCCTCAAAAGTCACAAAGCGGCAATGTTTCTATTTTATGACCGCCCCGCTTTTACTTTGCGATGTGACGAAAATACCTGCGATTAACCAATTGCTAATAAATAAAAACTGGCAACAACTCGTCTGTTTCCCGCACTGCAGCGGAATGAGAAAAGTCTAGTCCTTAGCTTTCGGAAAGCCCGCATCGGGCGCTGTGGAAAACAATTTACCGAGGCTTACGGGCGCGCGCAACGTGACCGAATGGCGAACAGAATTTTTTTTTCAGATTGTGTTCTTGACTTCCCAAGAACACAAAGCGCAACGCCCTTGCGAGCGTTGCGCTTTCGGTTCGAACGACAGTTCTGCGACGGTTATGTGACCGTTCCCGAACGGAACGGTTGCAGACGCCTTACTGTGTTTTACAGGTTCTTGACGCGGGCCGCCAGGCGCGAAACCTTGCGCGATGCGGTGTTCTTGTGCAGAACGCCGGCCTGGACGCCCTTCATCAGCTCGGGCTCGGCAGCGCGCAGCGCCTCGGCGGCGGCGGCCTTGTCACCGCCGGTGATCGCCTGCTCGACCTTCTTGACGAAGGTGCGGATGCGGCTGACGCGCGAACGGTTGACTTCGGTGCGGCGCTCGGTCTGACGGATGCGCTTCTTGGCGGAGGCGTGATGAGCCATGGGTTAAAACCTGCTTTTAGAACAAGGTAGAAATTAGGAAGGGGGTTTATATGACTCGGTGTTAGGCCGAGTCAACGGTTTTTGAAGGTCGGCTGAGGTTTTTTGCCCCTCAAACGCCGGGCGCCCTCCCAGGAGGGCTTGGGTAGGTCGCTACGCGCCCACTTCGTTCCGCTTCGCGGTCGCCCCTCTCGGCCTTGCCGAGAATTACATTTTGCATGCAAAGCATGCGTGCGCGCTCCAGCGGCAGCCGAAATTTCACCTGTTTTTAAAGGTCGGCTGCCGCTTTTCGGTAAAGGCCGCCATGCCTTCCTTCTGATCCTCGGTCGCGAACAGGGCGTGGAACATGCGGCGCTCGAAATGCACGCCCTCGGCCAGGCTGGTCTCGAAAGCGAAATTCACGCACTCCTTGGCGGCATAGACCGAAGGACGGCCCATCGAGGCGATGCGGGCCGCGACCTTCAAGGCCTCGTCCATCAGATCGGCGGCCGGCAGGACCCGGCTGACCAGACCGCAGCGTTCGGCTTCGTCGGCGTCCATCATGCGGCCCGTGAGCGCCATTTCCATCGCCTTCGACTTGCCCACCGCGCGCGGCAGGCGCTGGGTGCCGCCGGCGCCGGGGATGATGCCCAGCGTGATTTCGGGCTGGCCGAAGCGGGCGGTGTCCGCGGCTAGGATGAAGTCGCACATCATCGCCACCTCGCAGCCGCCGCCCAGGCAATAGCCGGCCACCGCGGCGATGACGGGCTTCCTGACCTTGCTGACCGCCTCCCAGCCCTTGGTGATGAAATTCTCGAGATAGGCCGAGGCGAAGCTTTTGGAGGCCATCTCCTTGATGTCGGCACCGGCGGCGAAGGCCTTGTCGGAGCCCGTGAGGATGATGGCGCCGATATCCTCGTCGGCCTCGAAGAAATCCAGCGCCCGGCCGATCTCGGACACCATGGTCCCCGATAGCGCGTTCAGAGCCTTGGGACGGTTCAGCGTGATGATCCCGACAGGACCCTTGCAGTCGACGATGATGGTTTCATAGGCCATGGCGAGGGTTCCGGTCAGTGGTTGGGGGTGAGATTGAAATGCACCGACAGCCCGGACTTCTTGCCCGGACGGATGGCGAGGCGCAGCGTCTCGGTCTCGCTGCGATATTCGAGGTCGGAAATCCGCGTCCAGCCGAGCTGCGGCAGGGTTTGCACATAAAAGGCGATGACCTGCGCTTCGGTCAGCTCTCCGGTCGCGTCGGCATCGACGATGCGGCCCTGCGGGCTGTCGAACACCATGCCGCTGCCGGCCGCTTCGATCAGGGTGGGCGGCAGGGGAACGTCCTCGGCTCCGGATAGGAAGCCGCCGCCGGCGACAGCGATGGCCGGGAGAAGGACGAGAAAAGTCGCGAACAGCTTCCGCATGGCCAAACTCTTACCTAACGCTGCTTCTTCGCACAATAGAATGTCGAGCGCCCGCCCTGAACCAGCCTTTCGATTCCGGTTCGGCAGGTGCAGTCGGGACAGGGTTCGCCTTCGCGGTCATAAACCTTGAAACCATGCTGGAAATAGCCGAGTTCCCCGTCAGGCCGGCGATGGTCGCGCAAGGAGCTGCCGCCGGCGGCGATCGCCTCGGTCAGCACGTCCTTGATGGCGGGCACCAGCTTGTCGAGCTCGCGCGGCTTGATCGAGCCGGCCTCGCGGACCGGCGCGATGCCGGCGCGGTAGAGCGCCTCCGACGCATATATATTGCCGATCCCCGCCACCACCGTCTGATCGAGCAGCACGATCTTGATCGGCGAGGATTTCCCGGCGATGCGCGCCGCCAGGGCCTTGGCGGTGAAGGCCTCGTCCAGCGGCTCGGGGCCGATATCCCTCAAGAGCGGGTGGAGGTGAAGCTCGGCGCTTTCGGTCAGATCCATCAGCCCGAAGCGGCGGGCATCGTTGAAGCTCACCCGCCCGCCATCGTCGAGGTCGAAGATCACGTGATCATGTTTGCCCGGCGCCTGTCCATCCTGCCGTCCGACCAGCAGGCGTCCCGACATGCCGAGATGCACCAGCACCGCCATCCCGTCATCGAGATGCAGAGCGAGATATTTGGCCCGGCGGGTCAGCCGGCCGATGCGGCGCCCGGTCAGGCGCTCTTCGAAGAAAGGCGGGAAGGGGCGGCGCAGATCCGGGCGGCGCTGCGCCACCTTTGAGAGGATGCGTCCGGCCATGGCGATTTCGAGGCCGAGGCGGACGGTTTCGACTTCGGGAAGTTCGGGCATGGAGGGAGGATGGCTGTTTACGGTTTCCCTTTCAACAGCCGAGCGATCTGATCGGCCGGGACCGGCCAGCTGAACAGATAGCCTTGCGCATAATCGCAATCGAGTCCGCGCAGCGCTTCGAGCTGGATCTCGGTCTCCACACCTTCGGCCAGCACGTCGAGGCGGAGATTCTTCGCGAGCGAGATTACCGCGGCGACGATTTCCATGTCGGCGCGCTGGTGGGGTATGTCGCGCACGAAGCTCTGATCAACCTTCAGCTTGTCGATCGGGAAGCGCTTGAGATAGGCCAGGGAGGAGAAGCCGGTGCCGAAATCGTCGATGGAAAGCCGGACGCCGCGTTGCTTCAAGGCATGCAGCTTGCCCTCGGTCTCGACCACATCCATCAGGGCGCCCTCGGTGATTTCGAGCTCGAGGCGCTCCGGCGGCATGCCGGTGCGGTTTAAAATCTCACTGACCAGCCGCACCAGATCGGGATGGCGGAACTGCGCCGGAGACAAATTGACCGCCATCACATCGAGCTCGGCGCCCTCTTGCCGCCACTGGGTGAATTGCCGGCAGGCGGTTTCCAGCACCCAGGCGCCCAAGGGAACGATCAGCCCCGTCTCTTCCGCCAGCGGGATGAACTGGCTGGGCGGCACCAGCCCCTGTTCGGGCTTTTTCCAGCGTACCAGCGCTTCGACGCCGATCGGGCGGCGGCTGCCGGTCTCGACCAGTGGCTGGTAATGCAGAATGAATTCCTTGCGCTCCAGGGCTCGGCGAAGGTCGGAATCGAGGGTGACCCGCTCGGTGGCGGCGGTGATCAGCTGGGCGGTATAAAAGCGGATGCTGCCGCGGTCCTGCTTCTTGGCCTGGATCAACGCGGAATCGGCGTTGCGCAGCAGCCTTTCTGCATTGGCGCCGTCCTGGTCGGGGAACAGGCAGATTCCGACGCTGCAGCCCAGGAAAATCTCGCGCGCGCCTTCGATCGGGACAGGGGCCGCCAGAGCGTCCATCAAGCTCTTCGCCACGGCAGTCGCATGGTCGGGCTTGGGCAGGTTCTCCAGCACGACCACGAATTCGTCGCTGCCGATCCGCGCCAGCATGTCCGGATCGCGCAAGCGCTCGCGGCACCTTTTGGCCACCGCCTGCAAGATGGTGTCGCCGACGCGATGGCCATAACCGTCATTGATCGATTTGAAGCGGTCCAGCCCGAGAAACAGCACGGCTCCGGTGCTGTTCTCGCGCTGCGCGCGGGCCAGAGCGCTCTGCAGCCGAGACAGCAGCAGCGTGCGGTTGGGCAGACGGGTCAGGGCATCATGATGGGCGAGGAATTCGAGCTGGGATTCCGAACGCTTGATATGGCTGATGTCGCTGTAAGTGGCGACATAGCCGCTGACATTGCCCTGAAGATCCCGCACGGCGGCGAGGCTGAACCAGACCGGCACCACGGCGCCGTCCTCGCGCCGGTTCCAGATCTCGCCTTGCCAGCTCCCCGTGCGGCGGGCCTGATCGAACAGGGTGCGGTAGAATTCATCGTCGTGGTGGTCGGATTTGAACAGGCGGGGATTGCGCCCGACCACATCCTGGGCCTCAAAGCCCATCAGCTGGCAGAAGGCCGGATTGGCCGACAGGATGGTGCCTTCGCGATCGGTGATCAGCACCCCCTCCTGGGCGGTGGCGAACACCGCGTCGGCTTGGCGCCGCTCGCGTTCGGCGCGCTTTCTGGCCGTGACGTCCTGCACCACGCCGACCACGCGGAGCGGTTGGCCCTCCTCATCATAATGCGGGCAGCCATTGCAGATGATCCAGCGTTCGTGATCATTCGGGCCGGCCAGCCTCAGTTCCGCCTCGAAGGGCTGGCGGCCGGAAAGCGCCTGGGCGATACGCTGCTGCACCACCAGCGAATCGCCGGGATGGGCCCAGGACAGGAATTCGCTGAAGCTCTTATTCTCGACCCGGCTGCCCAATACCGCCTCGCATTGCGGCGACCAGTAAGTCTCATCCGAGACCATGTTCCATTCCCAGACGCCAAGTTCGGCGGCGGCGAGAGCGAGCGTCAGGCGCGCCTCGTTGATCTTGAGACTGGCCTCGGCGGCCCGCCGCGCCGCGCGCTCGCCGGCCTCGCGCAGGCAGCGGCGGATGCAACTAGACAGGCGCGCCAGATTGACCTTGAGCACCACGTCCCAGGCGCCCATGCGCATCATTTCGACAACGCTTTCCTCGCCGACGCTTCCCGTCACCAGAATCACCGGTATGTCGGGCAAGCGGGCATGGATCATGTCGTAGGAAGAGCCGAAAGGCATGCCGGGCACGTTGTAGTCGATCAGCACCAGATCCCAGGGGCCATGATCGACGGCTTCGGTCAGGCCCTCGGGCGTGTCGACGCGCAGGCAGGTCAAATCCCAGCCTTCCTTGCGCAGACGCCGCTCGGCAAGCGAGAAATCGGCGAGCGAATCCTCGACATACAATATTCTTAGAATATTGGCGTCGTCATTTTCCAGATTGTTTGCAATATTCTCTTGCAACCATCTGCTCCGCGTTACAGGTGCCAGAACAGGTCCCTAATCGACTGTCTCGACGGTGGCAATTGTATCGAAGTCTATGCGCTAGCCTTGTCTTCCGGATTGTCGCCCCCAGTTAGTCTGGTGCCGGATTTTGTCGCAGCGGTGTATGTATGCCTCATGAATTTGATCATGAACCGACGCCGCGCTGGTGATCAACCCTTATTATTGTTGTGTAACACACTTTTTCGGAGAAATGTAGTGCTGGTGGCACACGTCAAACGCATGAGCTATGGTCAGGCACCATGAAAAACAGCGACCCGGCGCCTGACTCCGCCAAAACCACCCATTTCGGCTTCCAGACCGTCCGCGAGGACGAGAAGGAATCGCTGGTGCGCGCCGTGTTCGACGGCGTGGCCCCTTCCTACGATCTGATGAACGATCTGATGAGCGGCGGTATCCACCGTTTGTGGAAAGCGGCGATGATCGCCAAGCTGCGTCCGCGTCCGGACATGCGCCTCCTCGATCTCGGCGGCGGCACCGGCGATATCGCCTTCCGCTTCAGGGCCAAGGGCGGCGGCCCGGTCACGGTGTGCGACATCAATAACGAGATGCTGTCGGTGGGGCGCGACCGCGCTTTAGACCGGGCCATCACGGGCGGCATCGATTGGGTGTGCGGCGATGCCGAGAAGCTGCCTTTTCCAGACCGTTCGGTGGATGCGGTGACCATCGCCTTCTGCCTTCGCAACGTCACTCATATCGATGCGGCTTTGTCGGAAGCGCGCCGGACCTTGCGTCCGGGCGGGCAGTTCCTGTGCCTGGAATTCTCGCATGTGGTGGTGCCGGGGCTGAAGGCGCTCTACGACCAATATTCCTTCAAGGTGCTCCCCTGGATGGGCAAGATCGTCGCCAACGACCGGGATGCCTATCAATATCTGGTGGAAAGCATCCGCCGCTTCCCACCGCAGGCCGAGCTTGCCGAAAAAATGAAGGCGGCCGGCTTCGAACAGGTGAGCTGGCGTAATCTCACCGGGGGGATTGCCGCCCTGCATAGCGGGTGGCGGCTCTGAGCATGTTCGGCCTGTTCTCGACCCCGCGCAATCTGTTCCATCTCATCTCGACCCTTCGGGTCTTCCTGCGGTACGGCGCCCTGTTCCCTCTGGAGAGCCGGGGCGAGGGCTGGAAGCGCTGGCTGCGCCGGCGGACCGACCCGCAATTCGCGACCTTGCGTCCGGGCCAGCGCCTGGTGGCGGCGCTGCAGGCCTTGGGCCCGACCTACATCAAATTCGGCCAGGCGCTCTCGACCCGCCCCGATCTGGTGGGAGAGGAAGTGGCCGGCGACCTGTCCGAACTGCATGACCGCCTGCCGCCATTCCCCGCCGAGCAGGCCAAGGCGATCATCGAGGAAGAGCTCGACCGTCCGCTCGCAGAACTCTATTCCAGCTTCGACGATCAGCCGGTGGCAGCGGCTTCGATCGCCCAGGTGCATTTCGCCATTTCGGCCGAAGGCGATGCGGTCGCCGTCAAGGTGCTGCGCCCGGGGGTGGAGGCCGAATTCGCCCGCGACATCGCCTTGTTCGGCTGGATGGCCCGCGTCGTAGAGACGGTGCTGCCCGCCGCCCGCCGGCTGCGCCTGCCGGAAGCGGTTCAGACCTTCGAGGATACGGTGGTGCAGGAGATGGATCTCCGCTTCGAGGCCGCCGCCGCCGCCGAGATGGCCGAGAATTTCACCGGCGACGAGGATTTCCGCATCCCCGCCATCGATTGGCAGCGCACCGCGCGCCGGGTGATGACCCAGGAACGGATTTCCGGCATCTCGATCGACGAGATCGAAGCGCTCTCCGCCGCCGGCCACCCGCCGGTCGAGGTGGTGCGCAAGGCGGCCGCCACCTTCTTCAATATGGTGTTCCGTGACGGCTTCTTTCACGCCGATCTGCATCCCGGCAATCTGTTCGTCGGCGAGGATGGCGGGCTGATCGCCGTCGATTTCGGCATCACGGGGCGGGTCGACGAAGCGACGCGCAAGACCTTGGCGGAAATGCTGCTGGGGTTTTTGAACGGCAATTACCGCCGCGTCGCCGAAGTGCATTTCGAGGCCGGTTGGGTGCCGGCCGAAAAATCGGTCGACATGTTCACCCAGGCCTGCCGTTCGATCGCCGAGCCAATTCTCGGCAAGCCGGCCAACGAGATTTCCATCGCCCGCCTGCTCGGCCAGCTCTTCGAAGTGACCGAGACCTTCGCCATGGAGGCCCAGCCGCAATTGCTGCTGCTGCAGAAATCGATGCTGGTGGCGGAAGGGATCGGGCGGCGCCTGGCTCCCGAGGTCAATATGTGGGAGATGGCGCGTCCGCTGATCGAAAGCTGGATGACCGCCAATCTCGGCCCCGCCGCACGGGTGAAGGACAATGTCGGCGCCCTGTTCGCCACCTTGGAAAGCCTGCCCCGCCTGGTCGCCCATGCCGAGGAAACGGTGGCGGCCTTGCGCAATGGCGGATTGAAGCTGCATGGCGACTCGGTCAAGGTGATCAGCCGGCGATCGATTTTTCCGTCTTGGGTTCCTTGGGTACTGGCGGCCATTTTAGGTTTTCTGCTGTTGCGCCGTTGAACTTGGCGGTATAACAAAAAAATAACGTATTTTTTGGGGATTGTCCGGTGACGCTGACCGGGAAACGGGTTCTTCTCATCGTCGCCGGCGGGATCGCCGCCTATAAATCGCTCGATCTGATCCGCCGGTTGAGGGATGAGGGCGCGTCCGTGCGCTGCCTGATGACCGAAGGGGCCAAGCGCTTCATCACGCCGCTTGCCGCCGCCTCGCTCTCGGGCCAGCCGGTTTCGGACGACCTCTTCTCGCCCCATGACGATAGCGGCATGGCGCATATCAATCTCTCGCGCCAGTCGGATCTGATCCTGGTCGCGCCGGCCACCGCCGATCTGCTGGCCAAGATGGCGCATGGCCTGGCCGACGATCTGGCCTCGACCACACTTTTGGCCGCCGATAAGACCATCCTGGTCGCGCCTTCGATGAATCTGAAAATGTGGTCGCATCCCGCCACCCAGGAGAATGTCGCCAAGCTCAAGGCGCGCGGTGTGCTGCAGATCGGACCCGGCGCCGGCGATCTGGCCTGCGGCGAGGTGGGCGACGGGCGCATGGCCGAAGTAATGGATATCGTTGCCGCGGTGAAGGCTTTCTTCGCCAGACCGGGGGCGCTGGCCGGCAAAAAGGCCCTGGTGACCTCGGGCCCGACCTATGAGCCGATCGATCCGGTGCGCTTCATCGGCAATCGATCCTCGGGCAAGCAAGGGCACGCCATCGCCGCGGCGCTTGCCGCCTTGGGCGCCGAAGTCACTCTGGTGAGCGGTCCGGTTTCACTGCCCGATCCAGAAGGGGTGAAGGTCGTGAAGATCGAAACCGCGCGCGAGATGGAAGAGGCCTGTCTGGCCGCTCTGCCGGCCGAGATCGCCGTCTGCGCCGCCGCCGTCGCCGACTGGCGCGCCGCCGCAGTGGCGCCGGAGAAATTGAAGAAGAAAACGGGGGCGGAACCGCCCTCGCTTTCTCTCACCCAGAATCCCGACATTCTCACCGGCCTCGGCGCTTTGGGGGCCAAGCGCCCTAAGCTGCTGGTCGGCTTCGCCGCCGAGACCGAGAAGCTGGTCGAGCATGCCAAGGCCAAGCTGGCGTCCAAGGGCTGCGATCTGATCGTCGCCAATGACGTCTCGGCCGGGACCGGCACTTTCGGTGGCGACGCCAACCGTGTGTGGCTGGTGGAAAAGAACAAGGTTACCGAATGGCCGCCTCTGTCGAAGACCGAGGTGGCGGCGCGATTGGCGCAGGCGATAGCGGAGCGTTTGTCATGAGTGAGTCCCCGGTTTTCATTACCCGTCTCGACCACGCGAAGGATATGCCTTTGCCGAAATATGAAACCTCGGGGGCTGCCGGCATGGATCTGCTGGCGGCGGTGGAGGCCGAGATGAGCATCGAGCCGGGAGCGGTAGCGCTGGTCCCGACCGGCATCGCCTTCGCTTTGCCCTCCAGTCTCGAAGCCCAGGTGCGGCCGCGCTCGGGCCTCGCCGCCAAATTCGGCGTCACCGTTCTGAACGCGCCGGGCACCATCGACAGCGATTATCGCGGCGAAGTGAAAGTGATTCTGGTCAATCACGGCAAGACCGCTTTCAAGATCGAACGCGGCATGCGCATCGCCCAGCTGGTGATCGCCCCGGTGAAGCAGATCCGCTGGGAAGAGGTCTCTTCGCTGGAAGAGAGCGCACGCGGCGCCGGCGGTTTCGGCTCGACGGGACATTAAGCCCATGCTGCGGCCCTCGAAAAAGATGCTCTATGCCATCGAGGCGGTGCTCGACATCGCCTATCACGCCGGCGGCGAACCGGTGCAGAGCCGCGAGATCACGAGGCGCCAAGGCATCCCCAAGCGCTATCTCGAACAGACCCTGCAGCAGCTGGTAAGGGCCGGCCTTCTGACCGGCGTGCGCGGCCCGCGCGGCGGATATCGTCTGGCCCGCGAGCGCCGGCGCATCTCGGTGGGCGAAATCGTCCGCGTGGTCCGCACTTTGGAGGCGGGCGAAGATAATCAGGAAGATCTGCCGAGCTCGGCATTGGGTCTGCAGGTGATCCACCCCATGTGGAATGGGCTGCAGGACGAAATCATGACCCGTCTCGACCAGATCACCATCGACGAACTGTGCATGAACGCGCATCGCTCCGGCATTCAGAGCGAAGTGGCGCAGAAAATGGACTTTACGATCTAACCGGAGAGGGACTATGAGCAACCCCGTCAACCCGCCCCGCGGGCGTATTTACGACAGCATTATCGACACGATCGGCTCGACGCCGCTGGTGCGTTTCAAGCGCCTTGCCGCCGAGGCCGGGGTCAAGGCCGATATCGTCGGCAAGCTGGAATTCTTCAACCCGCTTTCCTCGGTGAAGGACCGCATCGGTCTGGCCATGATCGAGGCCGCCGAGGCCACCGGCCGCTTGAAGCCGGGCGGCACCATCGTGGAGCCGACCTCGGGCAACACCGGAATCGCGCTGGCTTTCGTCGCCGCCGCCAAGGGCTATCGCCTGATCCTCACCATGCCGGAAAGCATGTCGCTGGAACGCCGCAAGATGCTGCTGCTGCTGGGCGCCGAGATCGATCTCACGCCGGCCGCCAAGGGCATGACCGGCGCCGTGCGCCGAGCCGAGGAGCTGACTGCCGAGATCCCGGGCGCCATTATCCTGCAACAGTTCGAAAACCCGGCCAATCCGGCCATCCATGTCGCGACCACCGCCGAGGAAATCTGGCAGGACAGCGAGGGCAAGGTCGATTTCGTGGTGTCCGGCGTCGGCACCGGCGGCACGATATCAGGCGTCGGCAAGGTCCTGAAATCCCGTAAGCCCTCGGTCAAGATGGTGGCGGTCGAGCCCGAGGACAGCCCGGTCATGTCGGGCGGGGCGCCCGGCCCCCATAAGATCCAGGGCATCGGCGCCGGCTTCGTGCCCGCCATCCTCGACCGTTCGGTGATCGACGAGATCCTGCAGATCGGCAATGAGACCGCCTTCCAGGTCGCCCGCAAGGCTGCCAAGATCGAGGGTGTTCCGGTCGGCATCTCCTCCGGCGCGGCGCTGGCCGCGGCACTGGAGCTCGGGGCCCGGCCCGAGAATGAGGGCAAGATGATCGTCGCCATCATTCCCTCCTTCGCCGAGCGCTATCTCTCGACGGCCCTGTTCGAGGGGATCGGCTGAGGGCGTAGTGACCGACTTTAGCGAAGAGCAGATCCACCGCTACGCCCGGCATATTCTTCTGCCGGAGGTGGGCGGGGTCGGCCAGGCCAAGCTGCTGGCCGCGAAAGTGCTGGTGATCGGGGCGGGCGGCTTGGGCTCGCCCCTGATTCTCTATCTCGCCGCCGCCGGGGTGGGGACGATCGGCGTGGTCGATGACGACCATGTCGAGCTCTCCAATCTGCAGCGCCAGATCCTGCATGGGACCGAAGCGGTCGGCAGTCCCAAGGTGGAAAGCGCCGCCCGCACCGTCGCCTCGATCAATCCGGAGGTGAAGCTGGTGCCGCATCCGGCGCGACTGACGACGGCGAATGTCGACGCGCTGATCGCCGATTACGACATTATCGCCGATGGCAGCGACAATTTCGCCACCCGCTTCCTGGTCAATGACGCCGCGCAAGCCGCCGGCAAGACCTTGGTCTCGGCGGCGGTGCTGCGCTTCGAGGGGCAGATCTCCACCTTCAAGCCGGGCGGCCCCTGCTATCGCTGCCTCTATCCCGACACGCTGAGCGACGCCGATCAGCCCAATTGCGGCCAGGCCGGGGTGTTCGGCGCGATGGCCGGGGTGATGGGGAGCCTGCAGGCCCTCGAAGTATTGAAGGAAATAGTGGGGATTGGTGATAGCCTGTCGGGCAGCCTGCTGCTGGTCGACGGATTATCCGCCAGTTTCCGCAAGGTCAGGCTACCCAGAGATCCGCATTGTTCCTGCTGTGGGGAGGGTAAGAGCCATGTCTGACCGCTTGCATCGCCCTCTCCGCAAGCCGCGCCGGAAGAAGGCGCGGAAGACGTCGTTCGGCGGCACCATCCAGATCAAGAATGTGGCCGAAATCAGCCGGCTGTCGGATATGTATCATTGGCTGCTGACCACCAACCGCCTCAATTTCGGCGGTTCCATTCTCGGAGCCTATCTCGGCCTCAACACCGTCTTCGCCATCGCCTATATGATCGTGGGCGGGATCGAGAATGTGCGTCCGTGGAATTTCGCCGATGCCTTCTTCTTCTCAGTACAGACCATGGCCACCATCGGCTATGGACGCATGGTGCCGATCAGCACGGCCGCCAACAGTCTGGTCACCGCCGAGGCCGGGATCGGCCTGTTCGGCATGGCAGTGGCGGCTAGCTTGCTTTTTGCCCGTTTCACCCGCGCCACGGCCGGGGTGCGCTTCTCCAAGAATGCCGTCATCACCCTGTTCGACGGCAAGCCGACCTTCATGTTCCGCGTCGCCAACAAACGCGACGCCCGCATCAACGAGGCGCAGGTCTATCTGGTGGTGGCCCAGCAGCGCCACACCGCCGAGGGCTACGATTATCGCCGGCTTTATGATTTGAAGCCGGTACGCTCCTTCAGCCCGGTTTTCGAACTGTCCTGGACCGTGATGCATGTGATCGACGAGGACAGCCCCTTCTATGGCGTCACGCCGCTCGACATGGAGGAAAGTCTGCTTGCCGTCAGCGTCGTTTTCTCCGGCAATCACGAAGGGTTCCAGCAGCGGGTCCATGCCCGCTACACCTATACCCAGTCGATGATCGAATGGGACCGGCGCTTCGCCGATCTGATCGTGCGCGATCCGGAGGGCAATATCACCATGGATTTCGGCAAGTTCGACGAGCTGCTTCCGGTCGAGCCGGACCATCTGGTATTGGGGTGACGTTACTTCGCTCCATCTGATCCCGCTCGCCTCCCGCATCCGCCAGGAAGAGCGGGCGACGCGGGAGTATTAGGCCAACGCCCCCTCGACCGCCTTGATGACGGCGTCGTTGGACGGACGGAAGACGGACGACCAGTAGCGCACCAGCGCGCCGTCCTTGCCGATCAGATATTTGTGGAAATTCCAGCGCGGCGCCGCATCTTCGCCGGCGCTGTCGACCAGCCAGCGGAAAAAGGGATGGGCGGCCGGCCCGACTACCTGCTCCTTGGCCGCCATCGAGAATTCCACGCCGTAATTCTTCTGGCAGAAGGCGCCGATCTCGGAAGCTCCGCCCGGCTCCTGCTGGCCGAAATCATTGGAGGGGACGCCGATGACGGTCAGGCCCCGCGCCGAGTAGCGGGCATGCAGCGCCTGCAGATCCTCATATTGATTGGTGAAGCGGCATTGCGAGGCGGTGTTCACCACCAGCACCGGGCGGCCGCGATAAGCCGATAGGGGCAGGCGGCCCTTTCCGTCCAGGCGGGAAAAGCTGAATTCATGGGCGCTTTTCTGGGTCATTTTCGGGGTCCGTCAGTGAAGGTCCCTTTTGAATAGGCCCTATCCCCTTGTTTTCCCAACGGATAGTTCCGATCAGAGAAATCGGCTTTTCCGCTTTGTCGGAACCACCGGCCCTTGCCGAAGGTTGAGCAGACGTCCATCGGGAAGGGAGGTGATAGTTCAGCGATGCGAATCGCTCAGGTTGCTCCGCTCTACGAGCCGGTGCCCCCCAAACTCTATGGCGGCACCGAACGGATCGTCTCCTACCTCACTGAAGAGTTGGTCCGGCGAAATCACGACGTCACCTTGTTCGCCAGCGCGGATTCACGGACCGCAGCCCGGCTGATTCCGGCGCGCCGGCGCGCTCTTCGCCGCGATTCCTCCGGCCGTCCCTCGGCAACCGCGGCGCATATTTCGATGTTGGACGAAGTTCGCCGCCGCGCCGGCGAATTCGACATCATCCATGTCCATCTCAGCCATTTTCTGCATTTCCCCGTCTTGCGCCAATCGGTCGGCAAGACCGTGACGACGCCGCACGGCAGGCTCGATTACGCCGACCTGCCGGCCGCCTATGCGCGCTGGCCGGCCTTTCCCTTGATCTCCATCTCCTACAGCCAGCGGGCACCCTTGGCGTCGGCGAATTGGGTCGGAAACGTTTATCACGGCCTGCCGCTGGATCGTTACAGATGGGAGCCCCCTTCCGGGCGCGATCAGCCCTATCTCGCCTTTCTCGGCCGCATGTCGCGCGACAAGCGGGCCGACCGCGCCATCGAGATCGCCCGGCGGGCCGGGCTGCCCTTGAAGCTGGCCGCCAAGATCGACACTGATGACAAGCCCTTCTACCACGAACAGGTGGAGCCGCTGATCGACGGCAAGCAGATCACTTACGTGGGCGAGATCGGCGAGGCGGAGAAGATCCCCTTCCTGTCCGGCGCCGCCGCCCTTCTCTTCCCGATCGACTGGCCCGAGCCTTTCGGCATGGCGGTGATCGAGGCGATGGCGTGTGGCGTGCCGGTTATCGCCTGGCGGAACGGAGCCATGCCCGAAATCATCGAGGACGGGATCACCGGCTTTCTGGTCGACTCGGTCGAAGAAGCGGCCGATGCGGTGGCGCGGGCCCGGGATTGCGACCCGGCGGGCATCCGCGAAACCTTCGAGCGCCGCTTCTCCGCAAGCCGGATGGCGGACGATTACGAGGAGATCTACCGGCGAATCATCGAGGGGCGCGTCGAGAAGCTGCCGCCCGTCGCCGCTCCGTCCAGCGAGTCGGCGGGCGAGATCCCGCCGCTGCTGGCCGAGCAGAAAATCGACCCCGCTTTGACCTTGGCGACCGGTAATTCGGCAACCCGTTATCCCTACCGGCAATACACCCTGAAGCATGAGGATTGCTTCATCATCAATGACGGGCAGGGCGATATCGGCGGCGTCGGGGATGGGCTGTTCATTTCGGACACCCGCATCCTGTCGCTGTTCCGTCTGACCGTCGGCGAAGGGCAGGCTTCGCTGCTGGCCGCCTCGCTGTCGCATGACAATGTGTTTTTCACTGCCAATCTCAGCAATAGCGGCACGCTGCGTGGCAGCGGCATTCCCAATGGGGTGATCCATGTCCAGCGCCGGCGCTTCCTATGGCGCAACCGGATGTATGAAGAGATCACCCTCACCAGCTATTGGCATCTGCCGGTCACGGTGCCGATCAGGCTGGAATTCGCCGCCGATTTCCGGGACATGTTCGAAGTGCGCGGGGCGCCCCGGCCGCAACGCGGAACCCCCGATTTCCCGGTGGTCGGCGCAAGCGGCGTCGCCCATCTCTATAAAGGGCTGGACGGGGTGACGCGGCGATCGGGCATCTCCTTTTCGCCACACCCCGATCATCTCGACCATGAGCGGGCCGATTTCATCATCGAGCTGCCGGCACATGATTTCAGGTCGATCTATGTGGAAGTCGGCGAGACGGTCGATGAGCCCGGATCGGACCGGTTCCGCTTGGCCGCCGCCAACGCCCGGATGGCCATGCGGGCCAAGCGCAGGCGGGGGGCGACGCTGTGGAGCTCCGGCCGGATCTTCAATGACTGGCTGATGCATGCCCGCTCCGACATCGCGCTTCTGACCACCGAACTGCCGACCGGACCCTATCCCTATGCCGGCATTCCCTGGTTTTCCACCGCCTTCGGCCGCGACGGCGTGATTTCCGCGCTGCAGGTCCTGTGGCTGGAGCCTGTCCTGGCGGAAGGCGTGCTGAATTTCCTGGCGCTGCATCAGGCCACCGAATTCCTGCCTTTCAGCGATGCCGAGCCGGGCAAGATCATGCATGAGACGCGCAGCGGCGAAATGAGCGCGCTGCGCGAGCTGCCTTTCGGCCGATATTATGGTGGCGTCGACACCACGCCGCTTTTCGTCTGCCTCGCCGTCGCCTACGCCCGGCGCACCGGCGACATGGCGCTGATCGACCGCCTCTGGCCATCCTTGCAGGCGGCAGCCGGCTGGATGGAGACGGTGGGCCGGCGCAATCCGCATGGTTTCATCGCCTATCAGCGCATGGAGGGAAGCGGCCTGCTCAATCAGGGCTGGAAAGACAGCCATGATTCGGTCTTTCACCGGGACGGGCGCATTCCACCCGGACCGATCGCGCTGGTCGAAGTCCAGGGCTACGCCTTCTTCGCCTATCAGGGGCTGGCCGATCTGGCGCTGCGGCGCCGCGAAACCAGGCTGGCCCGCCATTGGCAGAAGCTTTCGGACAAGATGCGCGAAGGAGTCGAAAGCGAATTCTGGATGGAGGAGGAAGGCTTTTATGCGCTGGCCCTCGACGGCGAGGGGCGGCGCTGCGCCGTCCGCGCCTCGAATGCCGGCCATCTTCTTTACGTCGGCCTGCCGCGGCCGGACCGCGCGGCCCGTCTCGCCGAGAAACTGATGTCGGCCCCTCTGGCCAGCGGCTGGGGGGTCAGGACCCTGGCCGCCGACGAGATCGCCTTCAACCCGATGTCCTATCACAATGGCTCGATCTGGCCGCATGACACCGCCATCTGCGCCGCCGGCCTCGCCCGTTATAATCACAAGAATGCGGTGATCAAGCTGGCCAGCGGCATGTTCGAGGCCGCCATCCAGTTCCAGATGCGGCTTCCAGAACTGTTTTGCGGCTTCAACCGGTCGCCGGGCGAGATGCCGGTTCCCTATCCGGTGGCCTGCCTGCCGCAGGCCTGGTCGGCGGGATCCGTCTTCATGATGGTCCAGGCCTGCCTCGGTCTCTCGGTGGATGGCTGGAACCAGCGGATCGTGGTCAACCGCCCCCTGCTGCCGATCGGCATCGACAGCCTGACGATCCGGCGTCTTCGCGTCGGCGAGGCCGAGGTCGACGTCTTTTTCCAGCGCCTGGGGGACCACGTCGTCTGTTATCTCGGCGAGCGCGACGAAAGCGATGTCGCGCTTCTCGTCCATCGTTGAACCGGAACGTCTGCCCCTAATGGCGCGTTACAATTCCATGATCGATCTTCTCACTCAATGGTCCCCGGATCTGCTGCGGACAATCTTCCAGACCGAACTGCCCGACGCGGAATTGATCGTGGTGTCGAACCGGGAACCCTATGTGCATGAGCGGGCGGGTGAGGAGATCCGGCTGGTGGTTCCGCCCAGCGGCATGGTGTCGGCCTTGGAGCCGATCGTGCGGACCTGCTCGGGCACCTGGGTCGCCTATGGCGGCGGCTCGGCCGACCGCGCTGCTGCCGATGAAGAGGGGCGAGTCGCGGTTCCGCCGGGCCGTCCTTCCTATACCTTGCGGCGGGTTTGGCTGAGCGCGGAAGAGATGAAGGGCTATTATTCGGGCTTTTCCAATGAGGGCCTTTGGCCGCTCTGCCATATCGCCTTCACTCAGCCGGTTTTCCGGGCGGCGGACTGGGAATGCTATAAGGCGGTGAACCGCAAATTCGCCGAAGTGGTGGTCGAGGAAGCCAAGACCGAGCGTCCCTTGATCCTGGTCCAGGATTATCATTTCGCGCTGCTGCCCCGCATGGTCCGCGAACGCCTGCCTGAGGCAATGATTCTCACCTTCTGGCATATACCCTGGCCCAATGCCGAACTGTTCGGGGTCTGCCCCTGGACGCGGGAAATTCTCGACGGTCTGCTCGGCAGCTCCATTCTCGGTTTCCATATCCAGCTTCACTGCAACAATTTCTTCGACGCGGTCGACCGCTTTGTCGAGGCCCGCATTGACCGCGAGGACTCCTCGATCTCCTATGGCGGCGGCACTACGGTGGTGCGCCCCTATCCGATTTCCGTCGAGTGGCCGACGCCTGTCGACGATCCCGAAGGAACTTCCACGGCGGCACGCCAGCGGGTGGTGGCGGGGCTGAATCTGGCGCCCGACGTGCGGATCGCGGTCGGTGTCGAGCGGCTGGACTACACCAAAGGCATCGTGCAGCGTTTCCAGGGCCTCGAATCGCTGTTCTCCAAGCATCCGGAGTGGATCGGGCGCCTGACCTTCGTCGAGATCGCCGCGCCCAGCCGCACCGATCTGCGCACCTATCGGCAATTGCGCCGCGAATGCCAGGAGTTGGCCGATGACATCAACAGCCGCTACGGCCGCGCCGGCTATGATCCGATCGTTCTCCTGATCGCCCATCATGACCATGCCCAGCTGAAGGATCTTTACCGCGCCGCCGATCTGTTCGTCGTGTCCAGCCTGCATGACGGCATGAATCTGGTCGCCAAGGAATTCGTCGCCAGCCGGGATGACGAACGGGGCGTGCTTGTGCTCAGCCAGTTCGCCGGCGCCTCGCGCGAACTGGCTGAGGCGCTGATCATCAACCCCTATGATGCCGACGCGATGGGAGATGCCTTTTTTCTGGGTTTGACCATGTCCGAGCAGGAAGTCCGCGACCGTATGCGCGGCATGCGGGTGACGGTGCGCGACAACAACGTCTTCCGCTGGGCCGGCACCATGCTGCTCGACGCGGCACGGCTCAAGAAGCGAGTGATCCTGGCGGAGGAAAACGGGAGGGCCGAATGACGGAGGGGCCGGGCCTCTTGACCCTTGGCGACGCTCTCTTTCTCGATATAGACGGCACCCTGCTGGAGCATCAGGACCATCCCGAGGCGGTGCGGGTCGATGACGATCTGCGCGCCTTGCTGCAAAATGGCTTCTTCCGGCTGGAGGGGGCGCTGGCCCTGATCACGGGCCGGACCATCGCCATGGTCGACCACCTGTTCCTGCCCCTGGAACTGCCGGCGGCCGGCATCTATGGGCTGGAGATGCGTCTTGCGGCCGGCGAGCCGGTGACCAGGGCGCCCGAGCCGGGCGCCTTGTCGCGGGTGACGGAGACGCTGACCGGACGCTTCGCAGGGGTCGAGGGGGTCTATTTCGAGAGAAAGGGACCGGTGCTGGCGATCCACACCCGCGCCGCGCCGCATATGCTGGAGGCCGTGATGAAGGCGGCGCGCGAGCTGCTTCCCGAACTGGGGGCGGATTACCGCATCGCCGCCGGCAATGCCGGGCTCGAACTGGTGCCCATCGCCGGAGTCAAGGCCGCCGCCATCGAGCGCTTCATGGCCACTGCTCCCTTCGCCGGCCGGCGGCCGGTCTTCCTGGGCGACGACACCACCGATGAATCCGGCTTCAATTTCGTGAATGGCTGCGGGGGCCTGTCGGTCCGCGTCAAGCCGAACGGCCCAACCGCCGCCCGCTTCACTCTGCCGGATGTCGCCTCGGCGCGGGCCTGGATCGGCGCTGCTTTCTAAAGTCAGAGCATGTTCGCCAGAACGCGATCCCGCGGGCTGTGGCCGTCGGAGAAGGTCTTGATGTTGATCAGCACTTTCTCGCCCATATCGACGCGCCCTTCCAGGGTGGCCGAGCCCATATGCGGCAGCAGCACGACATTGTCGAGGTCGAGCAGCTTCTGATTGATCGCAGGCTCATGCTCGAACACGTCGAGTCCGGCGCCGGCCAGTTCGCCTTTCTGCAGCATGCGGGTCAGGGCGTTCTCGTCGATCACCTCGCCACGCGCCGTGTTGACGACATAGGCGTGCGGCTGCAGCAGCTGCAGGCGGCGGGCCGACAGCAGGTGGTAGGTCGCCGGCGTGTGCGGGCAATGGATCGAGATGACGTCCATGCGGGCCAGCATCTGGTCCAGGCTCTCCCAATAGGTGGCCTCCAGTTCCTGCTCGATCTCGGGATGCAGCCGGCGGCGATTGTGATAGTGCACCGAGAGGCCGAAACCGCGGGCGCGCCGGGCCACCGCCTGGCCGATGCGGCCCATGCCGATGATCCCGAGCCGCTTGCCCCAGATGCGGCGGCCCAGCATAAAGGTGGGGCCCCAGCCGCTCCATTTGCCCGAACGCACCAGCCGCTCACCCTCGGCCAGGCGGCGCGGCACGGCGAGGATCAGCGCCATGGTCATGTCGGCGGTGTCCTCGGTCAGCACGTCGGGCGTGTTGGTGACGGTGATGCCGCGTTCGCGCGCCGCGGCCAGGTCGATATGATCGACGCCGGCGCCGAAATTGGCGATCAGCTTGAGATTGGGGCCGGCGCCGGCCAGCACCGCGGCATCGATGCGGTCGGTGACGGTCGGAACCAGCACGTCGGCCTGCGCCACCGCTTCGGCCAAGGCCGATTTCGACATGGGTTTGTCATCATGATTGAGCCGCGTGTCGAACAGCTCCATCATGCGGGTTTCGATGACGTCCGGCAGCTTGCGTGTAACCACGACCAAAGGCTTCTTGGCAGGCATCGACATTCCCCTGAAAAAGGTACCGTGCTGGCTGTATCAAGATGGGGCACGCTTGTCCAGTGGGACAAGGCCGGGCGCGGGCAGCTTGACCCTCCCGCCGCGATCGGCAAATATTCTTCCATCGAAACGAAGGGGGCCGTTTCCACGTCATGCTGCCGGTTTTGCGGTGCTTTCTTTTCAGCGTCATTTTATCGGGCATGGCGGGAAACCTGTCTTGGGGGGCGGAAACCAGCGGTTTGCCGTTGCCGCGCTTCGTCTCCCTGCGCTCCGACGAGGTCAATCTGCGTACCGGTCCGGGCGTGCGCTACCCGGTCGATTGGATCTATACGCGGCGCGACATGCCGGTCGAGGTGATCGCCGAGTTCGAGGCGTGGCGCAAAATCCGCGACTGGCAGGGCACCGAAGGCTGGGTGCACCAAAGCATGCTGTCGGCGCGGCGCATGGTGGTGGTGATCGGGCCACAGCAGCGCAAATTGCGTTCGGACCCGGACGAAAAGGCGCCCGCTCTCGCCATCCTCGACGCCAATGTCATGGGGCGTCTGACAGCCTGCCCCAAGGACAAGACCTATTGCCGGGTCGACATCGAAAATATCCAGGGCTGGCTGAAACGGGATGAATTTTGGGGTGTCTACCCCAACGAATATATCGAGTAGTTATTCGCCGACGGCGCGGAGCACGGTCCGCTCTTCCTCGCCCGCTTCGAGATGCTCGACGGTGCGGTTGAAATCTTCCCAGTTCTCGACATATTCGGTCAGGGCTTCGAGCCCGGCCTGTTCGAGGCTGATTTCTTTCAGACGGGCGATCGCGTCGAGACGGTCCAGCAGCTCTTGCGGCACGGACAGAGAGAATTTGCTCATGACGGGATCCCCATCCAAAAAAACCACTGTGGCCGCATTATTATCACAACGCTAACCATCTTGCCGCATTCTAGCCTTAAACCGGGCTTATGGCTATGGCCACCCAGGGGATAAACTCAAGCGAGATAGTGCCGCCAGATGGCCGACCACCCTAACGACATTCTGCTGTCGCCCGACGACCGGCCGACCTTGTCGCGCCGCCCGGCGTCCGAGCCCAAGGCGAAGAAGCCTAAGGAACCGAAAGCTTCGCGCGAGGAGCCTCCGAAAAAGGCTGGTGCGCCGCGCCGTTCCGCTCCGGTGACTTGGCTCCGCCGCCTCGGCTCGGCAATTCTCGTGGCCGGCATCTGGGGCGGCATGGCCATCGCGGCGGTGTTGATTTACTACTCGCTCGACCTGCCCGACCTGTCCAGCCTGACGGCGACGCTGCGCAAGCCCTCGATCACCATCCTGGCCTCGGATGACGAGCAGATCGCCGCCTATGGCGACGTCTATGGCGAAAGCCTGACCTTGGACCAGATGCCGAAATGGTTGCCCGAGGCCGTGATCGCCACCGAGGACCGGCGTTTCTACAGCCATTTCGGCGTCGACCCGATCGGTCTGGTTCGGGCCGTGGTAACGGATATCCGCACCGGCCATATGGCTCAAGGCGGTTCCACCATCACCCAGCAATTGGCGCGCGATCTGTTCCTGTCTCCCGCCAAGAACGTCAAGCGCAAGATCCAGGAATTCGAGCTGGCCTTGTGGCTGGAGCATAAATTCACCAAGCAACAGATCCTGACCCTCTATCTCAACCGGAACTATCTCGGTGCCGGAACTTGGGGCGTGGATGCCGCGGCGCATCGCTATTTCGACGCGTCGGCGCGTGACCTCAATCTCTATCAATGCGCCTTGCTGGGCGGCCTGATGAAGGCGCCGTCGCATTACAATCCGCAGAATGACCGGGCGAAGTCGGCGCAACGCACCGCCCAGGTTCTGGCCAATATGGTGGCCGCCGGCTTCATCACGCAGGCCGAGGCCGATCAGGCCCGCAATACCGGTTTGGCGACGGTGAAGCCGATTTCCCACACCGGCCGCTATTTCGCCGATTGGATCCAGGGCCAGACGGCCTCGATCTCGGGCTCCGACCGCGATATCGTGGTCCACACCACTTTGGATATGAATTTACAGCGCAAGGCCGAGGCCGAACTGGAGGCACTGCTGGCTGGTCCTGGCGCGAAGGCCGGCGTGACCCAGGGCGCCATCGTGGTGATGACCCCGGACGGCGCCGTGCGCGCCATGGTCGGCGGGCGCAATTACGCCAACAGCCAGTTCAACCGCGCGACGCAAGGCATGCGCCAGCCAGGTTCTTCCTTCAAGGCGTTCCTCTATCTGGCCGCGATGGAAGACGGCTTCAGCGAAAATGACATGATCGAGGACAGTCCGATCACCACCGGCAAATACCGTCCGGAGAATTACACGCACAAATATGAGGGGCCGGTCACCTTGCGCCACGCCTTCGCCAAATCGAGCAATGTGGCGGCGGTGCGACTGATCGAGCGGATCGGGCCGAAGCGTGTGGTCTCGGTGGCGCGGCGATTGGGCGTCACCACCGATCTTCAGGCCAATGCCTCGCTGGCGCTGGGCACCTCGGAAGTGCCGCTGATCGAAATGACGGCGGCTTACGCCAGCTTCGCCAATGGCGGCAAGGGCGTGTTCGCCTATGGCTATCCCGAAGTCGACGGGGTGCGCGGCGACGTGCTTTATCAACGCGAAGGCGGCGGCGCCGGCGAGGTGGTCGCGCCCGGTCCCTTGAAGCAGATGACGGATCTGATGGTGGCGGTGGTGCAGGAGGGCAGCGGCAAGGGCGCGGCGCTCGACCGCCCCTCGGCCGGCAAGACCGGCACCACCCAGGATTACCGCGACGCCTGGTTCATCGGCTTCACCGCCGATTATGTGGCCGGTGTCTGGCTCGGCAATGACGACGATACGCCGCTCAACAAAATCACCGGCGGCACCTTGCCTGTGCAGCTCTGGCACAATGTCATGGTCGCTGCCGAGCAGGGCCTGCCGGTCCGGCCGCTGCCGGGCCAGGTCGAGCCGGAAAGCGCGGAAACGCCGGTTGCCGCCGATCAGCGGGGCGAGGCACCCGCCGCGGGTCAGCAAGAGAAAGAGGATGATGAAAGCATCTGGTCGAGCCTGGTGCACATGCTGACCGGTTCGAAGAAGAACTGATGGCGCGGGCGCGGCGGCTTCTCGACCTCATCGAAATCCTACGCCGCCACCGCTATCCGGTGACCGGCGCGGCGCTGGCCGAGCAGCTGTGCATATCCTTGCGCACGCTTTACCGAGATATCGCGCTTTTGCAGGAGCAGGGCGCCGATATCGAGGGCGAACCGGGGCTCGGCTATGTTCTGCGTCCCGGCTTCATGCTGCCGCCCTTGATGTTTTCCGAGGAAGAGATCGAGGCGCTGGTCCTGGGCTCGCGCTGGGTCGCCGACCGCACCGCCGATGAGCGCCTGTCGGCGGCCGCCCGCAATGCGGTGGCCAAGATCGCCGCCGTGCTGCCCGCTGATCTCCGGGATACGCTGGACGCCACCGCCCTGATGGTCGGGCCGAGGGCGGCGCCGACCGCCGGCGAGACCGGGCTGCCCCATATCCGCCAAGCCATCCGCGATGAACGCAAGATCATCATCGCCTATCAGGATGCCGAGGGAACGCCGTCATCCCGTGTGGTCTGGCCATTCGCCGTCGCCTTTTTCGAGCATGTCCGCATCATCTGCGCCTGGTGCGAATTACGGAAGGATTACCGCCATTTCCGCGTCGACCGCATCGTCACCCTGACCTCGACCGATCAGCGCTATCCCAGGCGGCGCCATGCCCTGATGAAGGAATGGCGCGAGACGCTTAAATATTGATATGGGGTAGCCTACCCCCACCCCCTCGGGGTGGTCGCTTTGCTCCTCCTAGCGCGCTCTCTGCTGACAATTTCTGTCAGTACCAGCCGCTAAGGTCCTCCTCACCAGAATGGAGGACCCTGCCGATGAACGCCTTCAATTTCGTCATTCTCTATGTCAAGGACCCCGCCGCCAGCGCGCATTTCTACGCCGATCTGTTCGGCGTCGAGCCGGTCGAGGCATCGCCCTTCTTCGTGATGTTCGCCTTGCCGTCCGGCATGCGGCTCGGACTGTGGGCCAAGCACACCGTCGAGCCGATGGTGAAGAAGGACAGCGGCGGCGCCGAATTGATCTTCTCGGAAAAGGACGAGGTCGATGTCGCCGACCGCTATGACCAGTGGTCGCGCCGCGGTCTGGTGATCGAGCAGGAGCCGGTGACCATGGAATTCGGCCGCACCTTTGTCGCGCTCGATCCCGACGGGCATCGGTTGCGGGTTTATTGCCCTTCGTGATGATTCTCCGGGGCCGTTGCCGGTCCGCGTCCGTCCGTGGCGGCGCAGCCGCATTCGAGTCCGTCCGTGTCCTACAAAGCCGCTGGTATCGCCGCTAACCGCAGATAAATCACCCGTACCGGTAGAGCCCCGCGCCGTGGGTCTTGAGCCAGCGGCGCGGCGTGTCGATGTCAGGCGTCAATGTCCGCACCCAGTTCCAGAAGCGCGGGCTGTGGTTCATCTCCTTGAGATGCGACAGCTCATGCGCCACCACATAGGACAGGACCTCGTCCGGGGTCAGCACCAGGCGCCAGGAAAAGGCCAGGGTGCCCTTGCTGTTGCAGCTGCCCCAACGGGATTTGGGATCGCCGATGCGCACCGTCTTGAACGGCGTGCCGAGTTGCTCCGCCATCGGTTCTGCGCGGGCGAGGATGCGGCGCTTGGCTTCGGACTTGAGGAAGTCGCCGGCGCGGCGGGCGAAGAATTCCGGCGGGCCGGAGACCTGGATGGTCTGTCCCTCCAGCCACACGCCGCGCCGCCCTCCCGGGGCCGATTGCAGCAGATGCGGCTCGCCCAACAGCGGGATTTCGGTGCCGGGCGTGAAGGGGATCATGGTCGGCAGCGCGTCGATCCTGGCCCGCAGCCAGCCCAGATGGTCGGTGATAAAAGCCATCGCCACATGATTGGGGACTCGCGTCGGTAGAACGAGAGTGGCCACACGCTGGGCCGGATCCACCTTCAAGGACAGCCGCCGCGCTCGTCCGCTGCGCCTGACCAGAACCGGAGCGGGCCATTGCGGATGGGTCAGAAGCGCGGGCATTTTGGTCACTTTCGACTGTGATGTGCCGTCACATGGGCCAATCAACGATGTGATGTTCCAGCGACCAGGCCTTCTTTTCCGGCACGGCCCGGCCCAATATGGACTGGCCGGCGCGGTGGACGCTGTCCGGGTCGCCGCTTTTCAGCGGATGCCAATCATAGAGATCCTTGCCCTCGGCCAGCAAGCGATAGGCGCAGGTCGAGGGCATCCAGAACAGTTCGGCGATATTGTCGGGCGAAAGCTGCACGCAATCCGGCACGAAACGCTGGCGCTCGGCGTAGCGCGAACATTGGCAGGTGCCAAGGTCGAGGAGCTTGCAGGCCACATTGGTGTAGCAAAGCTCGCCCGTATCCTCGTACTGGATCTTATGCAAACAGCATTTGCCGCAGCCGTCGCACAATGACTCCCATTCCTGGGGAGTCATTTCCTCAAGCTTCTTACGCCGCCAGAACGGCGCGGTCGTGCCGTCGGATGAAGGCGCGGACATGCGGCAAAATCTCCTCGCGCCAACGGCGTCCGTTGAACACGCCGTAATGGCCGACCTTGGGTTGCAGATGGTGCTGGCGCATCGACGCCGGCAGGCCGGTACAGAGCTTGTGGGCCGCTTCGCACTGGCCGGCTCCGGTAATGTCGTCGTTCTCGCCTTCCACCGTCAATAGCGCCGTTTTGGTGATGGCGCCCGGATCGACCTTGCGGCCGCGCGAGGTCATGGTGCCGTTGGGCAGCGCATGCTCCTGGAAGATGGTGCGGATGGTCTGCAGATAGAATTCGGCCGGCAGATCCATCACCGCCAGATATTCGTCATAGAAGCGGCGATGCTGATCGGCGGAATCGCCGTCTTCCTGGACCAGGTGGTGGAAGAAGCGCACATGGGCGTCCAGATGCCGGTCGAGATTCATGCCCATGAAGCCGGACAGCTGGATGAAGCCGGGATAGACGTCTCGTCCGGCGCCGGCATAAGGCGCGGGAACGGCGTGGATCAGCTGCCGCTCGAACCAGCGCAGCTTCTGCTGGGTGGCCAGCTCATTGACCTTGGTCGGGCTTTCCCGCGTATCGACGGGGCCGCCCATCAGCGTCATGGTCGCCGGCTGGCAGGGATCGTTTTCCGCGGCCATCAGCGACACCGCGGCCAGCACCGAAGGACTCGGCTGGCAAACGGCGATGACATGGGTGTTGGGGCCTAAGGCACGCAGGAAATCGATGACCATGTGGATATGGTCGTCGAGATCGAACTTGCCTTCCTCGACCGGGATGTCGCGCGCATCGATCCAGTCGGTGATGTAGACGTCATGGTCGGGCAGCAACGAGGAGACCGTGCCGCGCAGCAGGGTGGCATGATGGCCCGACATCGGCGCTACCAGCAGTACGCGCGGATCGCCTTCCAGTCCGTCGCGCTTGAAATGCAGCAGATTGCAGAAAGGGTTGGTCAGCACCGTCTCCTCCGTCACCGCCACTTTCCGTCCATGGCTGGTGGTGTGATGGAGGTTGAATTCGGGCTTTCCGTAGCGGCGCGTGGTGCGCTCCAGCAGCTCGCAGCCGGCGGCCATCTGCCGGCCTATTTCGGTGTAGGAAATAGGAACCCAGGGATTGGTCAGGATGTCCTGCAGGGATTTCGCCGCCAGTCGGACCGGCGTCATCGCCGCGTGATGCAGTTCATGCAAGGTGTACAGCATTCAAACCCCAGATTTTCGGGCATTTCCGCTCGGCCCCGATGGGAGCGGTCACGGAACTGCAATAACATGGTAAGCGCTAACGTCATACCGCAAAATTATTGCCAAGATGTTGTCGGAGGCATGGCCATGGCGAGGTTTTTCAGTGGCCCAGCGCTTCCTTCAACCCGTCGGCGATTTCCTGAGCCGGCGCATCCCCATTGAAATGACGGAGAAATTTCCCGTCCCTATCCATCAGATAAATGATCGACGTGTGATCCATGGTGTAGTTGGGCTCGCTGCCGGATTTTCGCGCATAGACATGGTATCCGCGCTCCGCCGCCGCAATCTGCGCCGGGTCGCCGGTCAAGCCGATCAGAGCTGGCGAAAACGAGCTAACATATTGATTCATCTGGTCGACATTGTCCCGGGCGGGGTCGACTGTGATAAAAATTGGCGCGATTTGTGACTGCTGCTCCGGGTTCAGGCCGGCATAGACCTTCATCATTTCGTTCAGCGTGGTCGGACAGACGTCGGGACAGAAGCTGTAGCCGAAATAGACCAGCATCAGCTTCCCGCGGAAATCGCCGTCGCTGACCGTCCGGCCCTGCTGATCGCTCAAGGTGAAGGGCCCGCCGATCGGCGCAGGCCGCGGCGCCAGATCCAGAAGTCGGGGTATCTGGGTCAAAGCCGCCACGCCGAGCAGGCCCAGCAGGGCATAAACCACCTTTTTATTCACCGCTTTTCTCCAGCCAGTCCAGCCGCTCGCGATAGGTCACCACTTCGCCCACCACCAGCATGGCCGGCGGCTCGATTCCGTCCGCCTTGACCGCCGCCGCGATGGTGGAGAGGGTTGCCGTCACCACTTTCTGGGACGGCGTGGTCGCCTTGGACAGCATGGCGGCCGGTTCGTCCCGCTTGCGGCCGGCGGCAATCAGCCTATTGACGATCTCGTCGAGGTGGCTCAGCGCCATATAGACCACGAGAACCGGCACCGAGCGAGCCAGTGCAGGCCAGTCCAGCGTATCCGGCACCGCTCCTTCGGCATCATGTCCGGTGACGAAGGCGATGGCGGAATTGGCGTCGCGCGCCGTGGCGGGAATGCCGGCATAAGCCAACCCGCCGACGCCGGCCGTGATTCCGGGCACGACACGGAAGGGCACGCCAGAAGCGGCCAAGGTCTCGGCCTCTTCGGCGCCGCGGCCGAACACGAAGGGATCGCCGCCTTTCAGGCGCAGCACGCGGAGGCCCTGCCTGGCCAGTTCGACCAGCCGACGGGAAATGTCGGGCTGGGAAGGCGAGGGCTTGCCGCCGCGCTTGCCCGCCGGTTCGAGCAGGGCGCCTTCGCGGGCCAGCGCGACGATGCGTTTGTCGACCAGCGCGTCATAAACCACGATGTCGGCGGAACGCAGCGCATGCAGGGCGAGGAGGGTCAAAAGACCTGGATCGCCGGGGCCTGCGCCGACCAGCCAGACATGGCCGGGAAGAAAATCGGGGAAATCGAAAGGCGGATTGTTCATCGGGGCCGATCATAGAGCAACTTGTGATCTAATAGGATCACAAGTTGCTCTATGACTTTAATATGACGCCTACGTTCCACTTCGGCGAGGCTCAAGCGCCGCTCGGGCTTGAGAGCATTTCGCGATTCTAAGGGATCGCAAAATGCTTTAGCATGCTGCTCCGATGATTCCATTCTTCGCCCAAGGCGGCCCGGTAGCTCCTCTGCTCTTGCTGCTGGCTGCGCTGCTGATCGATGCGATCATCGGCGATCCGCGGCCTTTGTGGCGGATCCTGCCGCATCCGGTGGCGATCATCGGCCGGCTGATCGGCTGGCTGGATGTCAAGCTCAACCGCGAGCAACGCTCTCCGTTCGACCGCCGCCTGCGGGGCGCCGCGGTGGCCCTGACGCTGGGGGCTTCGGCGGTGGCGGCCGGTGTCGGAGTGACGGCCTTGCGCAACGCGACTCAATGGGGCTGGGTGGCCGAGATGCTGCTGATCTGGACCCTGGTCGCCCAAAAGAGCTTGTTCCAGCATGTCAGCGCTGTCGCTCATGGGCTCGAGCGCGGCGGGCTGGCCGGCGGGCGCTGGGCGGTGTCGCGCATCGTCGGGCGCGATCCGCAAAGCCTCGACGAGTTCGGCGTGGCCCGCGCCGCCATCGAAAGCTGCGCCGAGAATTTCGCCGACGGGGTGGTGGCGCCGGTTTTCTGGTATGCGCTGTTCGGCTTTCCCGGACTGCTCCTCTACAAGACCGCCAACACCATGGACAGCATGATCGGCCATCTCGACGAGCGGCACCGTGATTTTGGCTTGGTCGCGGCCCGCCTCGACGATCTTCTGAACCTGATTCCCGCCCGGCTGGCGGGGCTTCTGCTGATTGCCGCCTCATCTTTTCTGCCCGGCGGCCATCCGGTGATGGCGTGGCTGGTGATGTGGCGCGACCACGGCCATCACCGCTCGCCCAATTCCGGCTGGCCCGAGGCGGCGATGGCCGGAGCTCTCGATCTCGCTTTGGCCGGCCCGCGCCGCTATCCCGGCTACGCCGTGCAGGAGGCTTGGATCGGCAAGGGGCGGGCGCGGGCGACGCCGCTCGATATCCGCCGTTCTCTTTTCGTCATGGTGATCGCCTGCCTGCTGAATGCCGGGCTGGTGATCCTTTGCCTCATTCTGGAGTATCTGAAATGACCGCTTCGATCCTGATCACCGGCGCCTCGTCGGGCTTGGGCGCTGCTCTGGCCGAAGCCTATGCCGAACCGGGAGCGCTGCTGTTTCTCGGCGGTCGCGATGCCGACCGCCTGCATTCGGTCGCCGCGGCCTGCCGCATGCGGGGGGCGGACGTGCATGCTCAGACGGTGGACGTCACCGATCGCGAATCGACCGAGCGCTGGGTTCTGTCGGCCGAGGACGAGAAACCCCTGACCCTGGTGATCGCCAATGCCGGCATTTCGGGCGGCACCGGCAACAAGATGGGGGAAACGGCCGAACAGGCCCGCGCCATCTTCGCCTGCAATCTCGACGGCGTGCTGAACACTGTCCTGCCGGCCATCCCCAAGATGCAGGCGCGCAAAAGCGGGCAGATCGCGCTGATGGCCTCACTCGCCGGCTTTCGCGGCATGCCGGGCGCGCCGGCCTATTGCGCCAGCAAGGCGGCGGTGCGGGTGTGGGGCGAAGGCATGCGCGGCTGGCTAAAGAGGGACGGAATCGGCGTCACCGTGGTCTGCCCCGGCTTCGTCGAGACGGCGATGACCGCCAAGAACAAATTCCCCATGCCATTCCTGATGGGCGCGGCGCAGGCGGCGGCGATCATGAAAAAGGGTATCGACGCCAATAAGGCGCGGGTGGCCTATCCCTGGCAGACCTCGGCTTTGACCTGGCTGCTGGCGGCGCTTCCGCCCGCCTGGACCGACGGGCTTTTGACCAAGGCGCCAGGGAAATAAGACTCAGCAGTCCGGCTTCGGCAGGGCTTCCAGCTTTTCCAGCGTGCCCTTCAGGCTGAAATTGCCGAAGGATTGCAGCACGTCGTCGGCGACGCCGTTCTGGTAATAGCGCACCCCGACCTCGTAATCAGGTTCGGGATCGGCGCTGCCATCGGGGAAAAAGGCCATCTGCATCGGCCAGGAGGTCGCGGCCAGCAGCGTGCGGTTGATGCCTGACGCTTCCGGCGGGTTTTGGCCGGCCGCGGCGGCGGCCTTCCCGATGATCGCCGAGACTTCGAAGGTGTTGTCGGTGCCGGTGCCGTCGAAAAGGGTGCGCTCGGCCATATGCTCGCCGGCTTGCGCTAGTTCGATCATGCGCACCGTGTGTTCGGTGGGGAACAGGGTGCCCTTGGGCAATTTCAGCGTCTTGGCTTCCGGCAAGGTGAATTTGGCGACGCCGCCTTTGCCCTTGCCCTCCAGATCGGCGGTGCCGTCGATCTCCTCATTCACGGCGCCATCCTTGGTGCTGCGCACGCGGAAGCGGTAATGCAGCCCGTCCTTGGATTCCCAGGTGACGAAGTCCCAGGTGGTCGAGACCGGGGCGCCGTCGGAATAGGCGAAAGTGAGGGCGGTTTTGTTCTCGACGATCCAGCCGTCACAGGAATCGCCGAACTTATAGCTCATCGCGCCCGAGGCGGCGGTGACGCCGCTGCCCGATTTGGCGGTGGCCAGGGTCATTTTGTAGATGGCGCGATGCGACGCCAGATCGGCGCTGCCGCCGGAGCTGGCGGCCTGGGCCGAAAAGCCCATCATCGCAAGGGCGGCGAAAGGCATCGCCGCGTACCTGATCGTCATTCGCACCTTCTCCTGTTCCCCCACCCCGGGAACCCTGTAACTCAGCGTAAGACTATCGCAATCCGGCGCTTCTCCGATAGTCGGGACTATTTGCCGGCCGCCTTAGGCAAATTTTACCCGGTCCAGCGACGGAATGGCGGAAAAGCTGGAGTACGAAATTGGCGCGC
>Ga0213872_10000284_pt1 | contig 43286 bp, 40 predicted proteins | sample VelepicomBERX_R2_FD_160071 | JGI IMG/M metagenome (GOLD analysis project Ga0213872, IMG submission 160071) | Rhizosphere microbial communities from Vellozia epidendroides in rupestrian grasslands, the National Park of Serra do Cipo, Brazil - RX_R2 | ecosystem: Host-associated > Plants > Roots >... | reverse complement strand
TCATGCAGGGCGAAGAGGCCAGCTTCATCGTGCTCTGCGACGGCAAGAACGTGGTCTCGCTGGCCACCAGCCAGGACCACAAGCGCCTGCTCGACAAGGACGAAGGGCCCAATACCGGCGGCATGGGCGCCTATTCGCCGGCGCCGGTGGTCACGCCCAATGTGCATGCCAAGGTGATGCATGAGATCATCATGCCGACGATCCAGGGCATGGCGCGCGACGGGCATCCGTTCACCGGCTTCCTGTATGCCGGCCTGATGATCGATGAGCAGGGCAACCCCCGCACCGTCGAGTTCAACACCCGCCTGGGCGATCCCGAGACCCAGCCCATCATGATGCGCCTGAAGAGCGATCTCTTCGAGGTGCTGATGCATGCGACCGATGGCACGCTCGACCAGGTCGAGCTGCAATGGGACCGGCGCGTCGCCCTGGGCGTGGTGCTGGCCGCCAGCGGCTACCCGCTCTCGCCCCGCAAGGGCGACCTCGTCAGCGGCCTGCCCGCCGACAAAGAGGACGCCATGGTCTTCCACGCCGGCACGGTGCTGAAGGACGGGGACCTGCTGACCAACGGCGGACGCGTGCTGTGCGTGACGGCCTTGGGCGAGTCAGTGCGCCAGGCCCAGCAACTGGCCTATGAAACGCTGACGCCCATCCAGTTCGAGGGCAAGCAGTTCCGCCAGGACATCGGTCACCGGGCGGTGAAGCGTTGAGATCGATGGACCCCGTGCAGGGCACACCCATTGGCGAAACTCCGGTCCAAGCCTTGCCGCAATTCTGGACCGAGGCGCTGGCCGTGCCGCCGGCAAGTGGCAGCCGCCTGGCGCGGTTCATCCTGCGTGTCTTGGGGTGGCGGCTGGATTTCCAGGGATTGCCTGCCATGCAAGGGGTGATCCTGGTCTATCCGCACACCTCGAACTGGGACTTCGTGGTGGGCATCCTGGCGAAATGGGCGCTGGGCCTGCATTTCCGCTTCTGGGGCAAGGACAGCCTGTTCCGCATGCCGCTGTTCGGCGCCTGGGTGCGCTATCTCGGCGGCGTGCCCGTGAATCGCGGCAGCAGCCAGGGCGTGGTCGGCGACACGGCCGAGCTGATGAAAAAGGCCGGCGAGCGCCAGGAGATGTTCTGGCTGGCGGTGGCGCCCGAAGGCACGCGGTCCTGGATCGCCGGATGGCGCACCGGCGCCTACCATGTGGCCGTGCAGGCGCGCGTACCGGTGGGTCTGGCCTACCTCGATTTTGCGAGCCGCAGGATAGGCTTGACGCAATTCGTGCGGCTCAGCGGCGATGTGGACCGAGACTTCGCGCTGTTCAAGTCGCATCTGTGCTCGGTCAGGGGATTGCGTGCCGAACAGGCCAGTCCGATCCAGGCCTTGGCGTCCCATTCAGCGTCCAAAGGAGGGCGGGCATGAACTCACAAGCAGTGCGCGACTACCTGCTGGGCCTGCAGCGCCGCATCATCCACAGCCTGGAGCAGATCGACGGCCAGCCCTTCCTGACGGACGCCTGGGAGCGCGAACCCGGCGGCCGGCTGGAGGGTGACGGCCTGACGCGCCTGATCGAGAACGGCGGCATCTTCGAGCGCGGCGGGGTCAATTTCTCGCATGTGCGCGGCCGCGTGCTACCGCCCTCGGCGACCCAACATCGGCCCGAGCTGGCGGGCGCGGCCTTCGAGGCGATGGGGGTGTCGCTGGTGCTGCATCCTCACAATCCGTTCGTGCCCACCGTGCACATGAACGTGCGCATGTTCGCGGCGCTGCCGCAGGACGCCGAGCCGGTGGTCTGGTTCGGGGGCGGCATGGACTTGACGCCTTATTACGGCTTCGAGCGCGATGCCCAGCATTTCCACCGCACTTGCCGCAGCGCACTGGATCCGCATGGGCCGGCGCTATATCCGCGCTTCAAGCAGTGGTGCGACGAGTATTTCTTTCTCAAGCATCGCAACGAGCCGCGCGGCATTGGTGGCGTGTTCTTTGACGATTATGCGGAAGGCGGTTTCGACGCGGCCTTCGGCATGATGCAGTCGGTCGGCGATGCGTTCCTGCCGGCCTATGCGCCCATCGTCGAGCGTCGGCACGGCCTGCCTTACGGAGAGGAACAGCGCGAGTTCCAGGCCTACCGGCGCGGCCGCTACGTCGAGTTCAATCTGGTGTTCGACCGGGGCACCTTGTTTGGCCTGCAGTCGGGCGGACGCACGGAATCGATCCTGATGTCCATGCCGCCGCAGGCCAAATGGCGCTACGACTGGAAGCCCGCTGAAGGCACGCTGGAGGCCAGGCTGTACAGCGACTTTCTGCGACCGCGAGACTGGGCCTCCGAGCAGGCCACGCACCTATGGCTGTGACGCCCATTGCTGTGGAGAAACAGCGTTGGGGCTTGTTCGGCGGCAGCTTCGATCCTGTGCATCTGGCGCATCGCGCCTTGGCATACAGTGCAATGCAGGAGCTGAGCTTGCATCGGGTGGTCTGGGTGCCGGCCGGCCAGGCCTGGCAAAAGTCTGACCGCATGCTGCTCGCCGCGCCTCATCGGGTGGCGATGCTGCAGCTGATGCTGGCCGATGAGCCGCGCTTTGGTATCGACCAGCGCGAACTGCATCGCGCCGGACCGAGCTATTCGATCGACACGGTGCAAGCCTTGAAGCTGGCGCATCCCGGCGTGGATTGGACCCTGATCATCGGCCAGGACCAGTTGGACAGGCTGAGCACCTGGCATCGTTGGCGCGAGCTGCTGGCGGAGGTGAGCCTGGGCGTGGCGGCTCGGGCAGGGCAGGGCATGCAGGCCAGCGCCGAGGTGCGGGCCCTGGCGCCCCGCCTGGCGCCGCTGGCCATGCCGGCCATGGATATTTCTTCGACCCAAGTGCGCGATCTCGCATCGCGTGGCAAGGACATTGCGCCCATGGTGGGCGAGAAGGTTGCGGGGTATATTGCCCAGCACCGTCTTTACAGCGAGTACTGAATGGACATTCGTAAACTGCAACGCGCCATCGTCGATGGCCTGGAAGACGTGAAGGCCCAGAACATCGTGGTCTTCAACACCGAGCATCTGTCGCCGCTGTTCGAGCGCGTCATCATCGCGTCGGGCACGAGCAATCGGCAGACCAAGTCGCTGGCCTCCAGCGTGCGCGAGACCGTCAAGGCCAGGGGCCTGGAGGTGATGCGCACCGAAGGCGAGGAGAACGGCGAATGGATCATCGTCGACTGCGGCGCCGCCGTCGTGCACGTGATGCAGCCCAGCATCCGCGACTACTACCACCTGGAAGAAATCTGGGGCGGTAAGCCCGTCAAGCTCAAGATGAGCGACGGCGAGACCCGTCTCGTCAAGGCCTCTGAAGACGCCAGCGAGACCGGCAAGGGTTCGGCCAAGAGTTTGACCAAGTCGACCACCGCCAAGGCCCCCGCGCCGCGCCGCTCCGGCTCCAAGGCCGAGGCGCTGGCTGAAAGCAAGCCGGCCAAGAAGACCGCAGCCAAGGGCAGCGTGAGCAAGACAACGGGAGTCAAGACGGCGACCAAGACGGCAGTGAAGACCGCCGCCAAGCCTGCGGCCAAGCGCGCAAGCGCCAAGGAAGCCGCGCCCAAGCTCATCAAGGTGGGTGACAAGAAGCCGGCCGCCAAGAAGGCTGCCGCAAAGACCTCGGCCAAGCCGGCTGTCAAGGCCGTCGCCAAGGCGCCGGCTGCGCGCAAGACCGTGGCGCGCAAGAAGGCCTGAGGCCGCATGCGTTTGCTGCTGGCGGCGGTGGGCCAGCGCCAACCCGCCTGGGCCGATACCGCCTACGAAGACTTTGCCAAGCGCTTTCCGCCGGAACTGAAGCTGGAGCTCAAGGCCGTCAAGGCCGAGCCGCGCAGCGGCAAGAGCGTCGAGCAGCTGATGGCGGCCGAGGCTGCGCGCCTGGAAGCAGTGCTGCCCAAGAGCGTGCGGCGCATCGTGCTGGACGAGCGCGGCGACCGGCTGACCACCAAGCAGCTGGCCGAGCGCCTGGAGCGCTGGAAGGGCGACGGGCGCGACGTTGCCATCTTTATCGGCGGACCCGATGGCCTGGATCCGTCGATCAAGGACAAGGCCGATGAAATGATGCGCCTGTCCGACCTGACCCTGCCCCACGCCTTCGTGCGCGTGCTGCTGGCCGAGGCGCTGTACCGCGCCTGGTCGGTACTGGAGGGGCACCCCTACCATCGTGAGTGAGCTGATGTCGCAAATCTACCTGGCCTCGCAAAGTCCGCGCCGCCGGCTGCTGCTGGAACAGCTGGGCATTTCCTATGAACTGCTGCTGCCCGGTCCGCATGAAGATTCCGAAGCCCTGGAGGCGGTCCTGCCCGGCGAGTTACCCGACCACTACGTGAGGCGGGTGACGGACAACAAGCTGCGGGCGGCATTGGTGCGCCTGAAGGCGCGCGGCCTGCCGCCGCTGCCCGTGCTGTGCTCGGACACCACGGTGGCATTGGGCCTCGATATCCTGGGCAAGCCCGACGACGCGGCCCATGCCCTGGCCCTGCTCAAGCGGCTGGCCGGCCAGACGCACCGGGTGCTGACCGCGGTGAGCGTGGGCGAGCCCGGGACGGGCCGCGTGGCGCAGGCGGTCAGCGTCTCGGAAGTGAGCGTGGCCGCGGTCAGCGAGGCGGCCTTGCTGCGCTATGTGCAGAGCGGCGAGCCCATGGGAAAGGCCGGCGCCTATGCGATCCAGAGCCGGTTTGCCGCCTGGGTGTCCCACATGGCCGGCAGCTACTCGGGCATCATGGGTTTGCCCTTGTATGAAACGGGCCAGCTCCTGGGTGAACTGGGCATAGACTGCGGTCTTTGACCGCGTCTTGACGAGGGCAGGGAGCCCGGGCCATGGAAGATATCTTGATCAACTGGTCTCCTCAGGAGACTCGCGTCGCCATTGTTGAAAATGGGGCCGTGCAGGAGCTGCACCTGGAGCGTACGCTGGAGCGCGGCCTGGTCGGCAATGTGTATTCGGGTCGTGTGGCCCGCGTGCTGCCCGGCATGCAGTCGGCCTTCATCGACATCGGCCTGGAGCGGGCCGCATTCCTGCATGTGGCCGATCTGCAGGTCCACGGCGTGTCGCCCCGCAGCCATCTCGGCGAAGCCGCGGTGCCGACCCCGATCGAGCGCCTGGTGTTCGAGGGCCAGGCCTTGACCGTGCAGGTCATCAAGGACCCCATAGGCACCAAGGGGGCTCGGCTCTCGACGCAGATTTCCATCGCCGGCCGCATGCTGGTGCACCTGCCGCAGGACGACCACATCGGCATCTCGCAGAAAATCGGCTCGCACGAGACCCGCGAAGCTTTGCGCCAGCGCATGCAGGCATTGGTCGGCAAGCCGGAAGACGGGGCAGGCGGCGGCTTCATCTTGCGTACCAATGCCGAAGACGCCACGGACGAGGAGCTCGCCACCGACATTGCGTATTTGCGCAAGACCTGGTCAACCATTCGCGAGCGCAGCTTCCGCTCGCCGCCGGGCACCTTGCTGCATCAAGACCTGAGCCTGGTGGAGCGGGTGCTGCGCGACCTGGTGGGCGAGCACACGGGCTCCATCCGCATCGATTCCAAGATGCAGTTCGAGGTCCTGCGCGCCTTTGGCGAGATCTTCATGCCGGCCGCCACCGCCAAGCTCGAGCACTACCGCGGCGAGCGCCCCATCTTCGACCTCTGTAACATCGATGCCGAGCTCGATCGCGCCCTGGCGCGGCGCGTCGACCTGAAGTCGGGCGGCTACCTGATCATCGACCAGACCGAGGCGATGACGACCATCGACGTCAACACCGGCGGATTCGTCGGTGCGCGCAATTTCGACGACACCATCTTCAAGACCAATCTGGAAGCGGCCGGTGCCATTGCCCGGCAATTGCGGCTGCGCAACCTGGGCGGCATCATCATCTGCGATTTCATCGACATGGCGCGTGAGGAGCATCGGACCGCCGTGGCGTCTGAATTGCGCAAGCAACTGGCGCGCGACCGCACCAAGGTCACCTTGAGCGGCTTCACGCAACTGGGCCTGCTGGAGATGACCCGCAAGCGCACCCGCGAGTCGCTGGCCCACATGCTTTGCGAACCTTGCCCGACCTGCCAGGGCCGCGGCCAGGTCAAGACGGCGCGCACCGTGTGCTACGACATCATGCGCGAGATCCTGCGCGAGGCGCGCCAGTTCAGCCCCAAGGAGTTCCGCGTGGTGGCTGCCGCCAACGTGGTGGAGATGCTGCTCGACGAAGAGAGCCAGCATCTGGCTGGCTTGTCGGATTTCATCGGCAAGCCGATTTCGCTGTCGGCCGAGCCGGCCAACCAGACCGAGCACTACGACATCGTGCTGCTTTGAGCCTCTCAGGTCCCGGCACGCTGCTCGGGCACAATCCGGCTGTTACGGCATCGCTCAGCCCTGGTCACTTCATGTCTGAAAATATTCACTATCTATTTCGACGCCTTCTATCGCGTGCTCGCTCCTGCGCTCTCATGGTCGCGGCCTTGGCCTGCAGCGCGCCAGTCTGGGCTCAATTCCGCATCGAGATTTCGGGTGTTGGCGGCACGCAGATGCCCATCGCGGTGGCGGAGTTTCGCGACGAGGTCGACTCCCCGCAGCCGGTGTCGAGCATCATCCGCGCCGATCTGGAACGCAGCGGGCAGTTCAGCCTGGTCAACGTGGCCGGCGCGCAGCTGAGCGAAACCAGCCTGCCGGCCTGGTCCGACTGGCGCGGCCGCAATGCCGACGCCCTGGCCGCCGGCTCCATCACCAGGCTGGCCGACGGCCGCTTCGACGTGCGCTTCAAGCTCTGGGACGTGGTCAAGGGCCAGGACCTCGGCGGTGAAAGCCTGGCCGTGCCGGCCGACGACCTGCGCCTGGCCGCGCATCGCATTGCCGACAAGATCTACCAGACGCTGACCGGCGAGCGCGGCGTGTTCGCCACCCGCATGGCCTATGTGACCAAGGCCGGCGGCCGCTACAGCCTGCGCATCACCGATGCGGACGGGGAGGGCGGGCAAGTCGCGCTGGCCAGCCCCGAGCCCATCATCTCGCCCGCCTGGTCCCCTGACGGCCGCGAGCTGGCCTACGTGTCCTTCGAACGGCACAAGGCCGTGGTGTGGGTGCAGGACCTGTCCAGCGGACGCCGCCGCGTGCTGGCCGATTTCCGCGGCAGCAACAGCGCCCCCAGTTTTTCACCGGACGGTCAATCCGTGGTCTTGACGCTGTCGCGTGAGGGCGGCTCCCAGCTGTTCGTGATGGACAGGAATGGCGGCAACGTCCGCCGCCTGACCCAGACCCAGGCCATCGATACCGAAGCCACCTTCACGCCCGACAGCCGGACGCTGTATTTCGTCAGCGACCGCGGCGGCGGTCCGCAGATCTACCGCATGCCGGTGGCGGGCGGGGCGGCCGAGCGCGTCACCTTCAATGGCACCTACAACATCAGCCCGGCGCTCAGCCCGGACGGCCGCAGCCTGGCCTTCATCACCCGCGACGGTGGTGGGAATTTCAAGCTTTGCGTGATGGACCTGGCCAGCGGCAACGTGCAGCAGATCACTGACACGACCCGCGACGAAAAGCCCAGCTTCGCTCCCAATGGACGCCTGATCGTCTACGCCACCCGTGCTGGCGGCCGCGACGTCTTGATGACCACGACGCTGGATGGCGGCATCAAGGCCAAGCTGCTGTCCACGCAAGCCGATGTGCGCGAGCCAACCTGGGGGCCTTTCGGTCGATGATGAGATGGCACTCAGGCGCCGACGAGGCGTCCTTGATTCAGAGGAGAGATGCATGAAGATGCACAACATGTTCGCGGCCTTGCTGGCTCTAGGCCTGCTGGCGGCCTGCAGTTCGACCCCCTTGGGCGAGAAGGCGCCGGTGGAGGACAAGCTGGCCCAGCCGGCTTCTTCTTCCCTGGGTGCAAAGGCGGCGACTGGCGCGGCCTCCGAGTCCAAGGTCCAGACCGTGGACCTGGGTGCGCAGCTGAGCTCGGCGGTGGCCAACCAGCGGGTGGTGTATTTCGATTTCGACAGCTTTGCGGTGAAAGACGAATACCGCAGCCTGTTGGATGCCCATGCCAAGCGCCTGAGCTTTGACCGGAAAATCCACCTGAGCCTGGAAGGCCACACCGACGAGCGGGGCGGCCGCGAATACAACCTGGCCCTGGGTCAGAAACGTGCCGAAGCCGTCGCCCAGGCACTGGGTGTGCTGGGCGTGCAGGCGTCTCAAATCGAGCCGGTTAGTTTCGGCAAGGAACAGCCCGCCGTGGAGGGCCATGACGAGGCAGCCTGGGCCAAGAACCGACGTGTTGAGTTAAAGGACAAATGAAATGAAGGGCATTCGATCGAAGCTGGTGTGGAGCCTGCTGGCAGCGGGAACCCTGTCCCTGAATGCCCATGCGGGCCTGTTCGAGGACGAGGAGGCGCGCAAGGCGATCCTCGACCTGCGGGCCAAAGTGCAACAACTGGACGATGGACAAAAGGCGCAGAGTGCGCAGACGCAGAGCCTGATCACCGATCAGGTCGAACCGCTGCGCCGCAGCCTGCTCGACCTGAACGGCCAGATCGAGGCGCTGCGCGGCGAAATCGCGCGCCTGCGCGGCCAGAACGAGCAACTGGCCCGCGACCTGGCAGACACGCAGCGCAAGGTCAGCGACGAGTCCGCTGCGGTCGACCAGCGCCTGCGGCCGCTAGAGCCGCAAAAGGTGACGCTGGACGGTAAGGAGTTCACGGTCGACCCCGACGAGCGTCGCCTGTACGAGGGGGCCATCGCCGCGGTCCGCAAAGGCGATTTTGCCGAGGCCTGCAATTCGCTGGGCAGCTTTCTGCGCCGCTACCCCAACAGCGGCTACGCCGATTCGGCGCGTTTCTGGCTGGGCAATGCGCAGTACGGTCAACGCAATTACAAGGATGCCATTGCCACCTTCAAGGCCTTGATCGTCGCCAACCCTGAGCATCCGCGGGCGGCGGAAGCCTTGCTGTCGCTGGCCAATTGCCAGATCGAGTTGAAGGACAACAAGGCGGCGCGCCGCAGTCTTGAAGACCTGATCAAGGCCTACCCGGGCACCGAAGCGGCCAAGGCAGGCAAGGAGCGGCTGGCCGCTCTGAAGTGATCGACGAGCGTGATCCACGAGATGTCACTGGTCTTGCCCGAATTGGAAGCCGATGCGGAACGCCGTTTTGGCGGTTTGCGTCGCTTGTATGGCGAGCGCGATTACCTACGCCTGCGGGCCGCGCGCTTTGCGGTGGTCGGTGTCGGCGGCGTGGGTTCATGGGTGGCTGAAGCCCTGGCCCGCATGGGCGTGGCTGAGTTGACTCTGATCGACCTGGACCAGGTGGCCGAGTCCAACGTGAATCGGCAGATCCAGGCCTTGAGCTCGACGCTGGGCATGGCCAAGGTCGAGGCGCTGCGGCTTCGCATCGGCGAGATCCACCCGGGCTGCCAGGTGCAGGGCATCGAGGAGTTCGTCGAGGAAGGCAATTGGCCTGCCTTGATCGGCGGCAAGCCGCTCGACGGATTGGTGGATGCCTGCGACCAGATTCGCGCCAAGGCCGTGCTGGCCGCATGGGCGCGCGATCTCGGCCTGAGCTTCGTGACGGTGGGCGCGGCTGGCGGCAAGCGCGCGCCGCAGGCGGTCGAGGTGCACGATCTATCAGCCACCACGCACGATCCCCTGCTGGCCAGCCTGCGCCAGCGTCTGCGCAAGTTCCATGGCTTCCCCAAGCAGGGCAGCATGAAGCTGAGCTGCGTGTTCTCGCGCGAACCGATCACCAAACCTGACACCGCCTGCGAGATGGACGGGAGCCTGAACTGCCATGGCTACGGGTCCAGCGTGGCAGTGACGGCGGGCTTCGGCATGACAGCGGCTGCGGAGCTGGTGAAGAATTTTCTGGCCAAGTCTTGATTGGTCATCAAATTTACTTCTATAATCTAAGGCTTCGCTGAAAAGTGAAGTGCTGACAGTGAAATGCTGAAATAGTGCTGAAATGTGGGTCGTTAGCTCAGTCGGTAGAGCAGCGGACTTTTAATCCGTTGGTCGCAGGTTCGAATCCTGCACGACCCACCAAAAATTGAACTTCAGAATGCGTGGACGGGCTCTTAGCTCAGTTGGTAGAGCAGCGGACTCTTAATCCGTTGGTCGTAGGTTCGAATCCTACAGGGCCCACCAAAATTTCTGCAATTTCAGGTTATACTCTCGGTTTCCCGCATTTTTGACGAATGCGAGAACAAATGAGAATTCAGGGCTCTTAGCTCAGTTGGTAGAGCAGCGGACTCTTAATCCGTTGGTCGTAGGTTCGAATCCTACAGGGCCCACCAAAATCACGGAGATCTATCGAAAGATGGGTCTCCGTTTTTGTTTCAAGAGTCTATTCAAGACACGACGCGGTGCCGCGCCAGCGGCGGGTTCTTGGCGAAATAGCGCGCGATGCCAGTGGCCAGGGCCTCGACCAGCCGGGTCTGGTAGGCGGGGTCGCTCAGGCGGGCTTCTTCCTCCGGGTTGGAAATGAAGGCCGTTTCCACCAGGATGGAGGGCACGTCCGGCGCCTTCAGCACGGCAAAACCGGCCTGTTCGACGCTGCCCTTGTGCAAAGCCCCGACCTTGCCGATCTGCCCCAGCACTTCGCCGCCAAGCTTGAGGCTGTCCTTGATCTGCGCCGTGGTGCTCATGTCCAGCATGGCGCGCAGCACGCTGCTGTCCTTGACCTTGACGTTGATGCCGCCCACTTGGTCGGCGCCGTTCTCGCGTTCGGCCATCCAGCGCGCGGCACTGCTGCTGGCCCCCGTCGTGCTGAGGGCAAAGACCGAGGCGCCACGGGCCTGCGGCGTGAAGAAGGCATCGGCGTGGATGGACACGAACAGGTCGGCCTGCACCCGCATGGCCTTGCGCACGCGCTCGTGCAGCGGTACGAAGAAGTCCTCGTCGCGGGTCATCATGACGCGGATATTGGGGTTGCCGTTGAGACGGTCGCGCAACTGCTTGCCGATCGACAGCACCACGTCCTTTTCCTTCAGCCCGGACGGTCCAATGGCGCCCGGATCTTCGCCGCCGTGGCCGGGGTCCAGCGCGATCACGATCAAGCGGTCCAGCGTCTGCTGGGCCATGAGAGGCGGGGGCGCAGGGTGGGGCGGCATCGGTGTGATGCCGTGCGGCGCTTGTGCCTCTGATGCGGCAGGCAAAGGCACGCTGGGGCCGCCGGGTTTGCCGGTCATCTCAGGGCGGTCAATGCGCCCGATCAACTCGCCCAGGGCATCCTGCACCGATTGGGCCGCCGCCTGCTCGGCTTTCTCCTTTTCCTGCACCAAGGCGAGCAGGGGGTCCACCTCTTCCTGCGGATGCAGGTCGAGCACCAGCCGGTACTTGTACGCCGCCACCGGTGCGATCGTGAACACCTGCGGCGCCACGGGCTGCTTCAAATCGAGCACGATGCGAACCACGCGGGGCTGGTTTTGTCCGACGCGGACGCCGGCGATATAGGGGTCGTCCGGCTTGACCTTGCCCAGCAGCTCGCGCAGGCCGGGACTGAGTTCAAGGTCGTCGATGTCGATCACCAGCCGGTCCGGGTTGTGGGCCAGAAAGGGCTTGGCCGACAGGGCCTGGTCGGATTCGATCGTGACCCGCGTATAGGCGTCGGCCGGCCAGACCCGCACGGCGACGATGTTTGCAGCGGCTGCGTTGCTGCCTGCCGAGGCGGCCGTGGATGGCACGGCGGCTCGCGCCAACTGCGGCGCCTGCAGCAGCAGCGCGAGCGAGCCCATCTGTCGCAGGGCCTCGCGGCGAGCGCGGCTCATGGTGCAACTCCCGGGAGCACCGAATCGAGGTCCTGCAGCAAGGCCTGGCCCTCGGCCGTACAGGCCTCCAGCGTCACGGCCCGGCTGTCGTCGTCCTGCACGGCCAGGGTCAGGCGCAGGGTGGGGTCGGGCAGCATGCCGGCGGCATGCTCCGGCCATTCGCTGAGCTTGAGGCCGGGGCGGGTGAACACCTCGCGAAAGCCCGCCTCTTCCCATTCACGCGGATCGCTGAAGCGGTAGAAGTCGAAATGGCTGGCTTCGCCATGCGCCAGCGCATAGCTTTCCATCACGGCGTAGCTGGGGCTCTTGACGCGACCTTGCACGCCCAGGGCCCGCAGCAGGTGGCGCACGAAGCTGGTCTTGCCGGCGCCGAGGCAGCCGTACAGCTCGATGCTGGCATTCATCAAGCCGGGAAGACGGGCCAGCGCCTGCGCGAATCGCTCACAAGCAGCCTCGTCGGGCCAATGGAGATGACGTGTTTCTAAAATGATCAAAACTTGAACCGAACGAAGTGCTCAAACCGATTGACAACCCCCCCGATCTTGCCGCCGTGATGGCGCACCTGTGCGAGTGGGCGCATGAATTGGGATTTTCACAGATTGGCGTGGCCGACGTCGACCTCTCCAGCGCCGAACCCGGTCTGTTGGCCTGGCTGGAGTCTGGTTTTCACGGCAGCATGCACTACATGGCTGCCCATGGGCTCAAGCGCGCGAGACCCCGCGAGCTGGTACCGGGCACGGTTCGTGTGCTGACGGCGCGCATGGACTACTTGCCGGCCAGCACCTCGTCCGAATGGCGCGAGATTGAATGGCAGGGTTTGAAGGCGCCGACACAAGCACAGGTGTCCCTCTACGCCCGTGGGCGCGACTATCACAAGGTGCTGCGGTCCCGCCTGCAGCAGCTTGCCACGCGGCTGGAACAGTTGATCGGCCCGATGGGCTACCGCGTGTTCACCGACTCCGCGCCGGTGCTGGAGGTGGAGCTGGCCTCTCGCTCGGGCCTGGGATGGAGGGGCAAGCACACCTTGACGCTCAACCGCGAAGCAGGCTCGATGTTCTTTCTCGGCGAGATCTATCTGAACCTGCCGCTGCCGTTGAGTGCGCCCGAGGCGCCGCATTGCGGCAGCTGCGATGCATGCCTGCGCGTTTGTCCGACCCAGGCCATCGTGGCACCGTACCGGGTCGATGCGCGGCGTTGCATTTCCTACCTGACGATTGAGCACGACGGTGCCATTCCCGTCGAACTCCGGTCGGCGTTGGGCAATCGCATCTACGGCTGCGACGATTGTCAGCTGGTCTGTCCCTGGAACAAATTTGCCCAGCGCAGCGCGCTGCCCGACTTCGACAGCCGCGCCGCGCTCACGGCACCGCAATTGCTGGACCTGTGGCGCTGGAGCGAGCCCGAGTTTTTGCATCGCACCGAAGGATCCGCCATCCGGCGCATCGGCTATGCACGTTGGCGGCGCAACTTGGCGGTGGCCATGGGCAATGCGCTGGCGAATCGACTGCCGAGGGAAGCTTCGCAAGCCTTGCGCGAGGCCTTGAACGCTGAGCGCGATACCGCGACGCCCCTGCTGGCCGAGCATATCGATTGGGCATTGGAGCAGGGCACATGAACGCCGCTGCCGCACCTTCGTCCGAGGACGCGCTCGGCCCCGGCAGCCAGGCCGCGGTTGCGGCATTCATTGAAGCCTTGTGGATCGAAGACGGGCTCTCGCGCAACACCCTGGACGCCTATCGTCGCGACCTGACGCTGTATGCCGCTTGGCTGGGCGCAACCCGTCAACTGACTTTGGATCAGTCCACTGAATCGAGCTTGCTGGACTATGCCGCGGCGCGCCACGCAGGCAGCAAGGCCACCAGCACCAACCGTCGCCTCAGCGTGTTCAAGCGCTATTTCCGCTGGGCCTTGAGGGAGGGGCGCATCCAGCAAGACCCGACCCTGCGCCTGCAGAACGCCAAGCAGGCCCTGCGCGTGCCCAAGACCCTGTCGCAATCCGAGGTCGAAGCCCTGCTCGCCGCGCCCTCCGACGATTCGTTGGGAACCCGCGACCGCGCCATGCTGGAGCTGATGTACGCCAGCGGCTTGCGCGTGACCGAGCTGGTGACGCTCAAGAGCGTGCACCTGAGCCTCAAGGAGGCGGCGCTGCGCGTCACGGGCAAGGGCTCCAAGGAGCGTCTGGTGCCGTTTGGTGAGCAGGCGCATGAACATCTGCTGCGGTACCTGGCCGTGGCACGGCCGCAGCTGCTGGGCGTGCAACGCAGCGACGTCTTGTTCCTGACGCAGCAGGGCCAGCCCATGAGCCGGCAGATGTTCTGGAAGCTGATCAAGAAATACGCGCTGCAGGCCGGCATCCGCAATCCGATCTCGCCGCATACGCTGCGTCACGCCTTTGCCACGCATCTACTGAACCACGGCGCCGATCTGCGCGTGGTGCAGCTGCTGCTCGGGCATGCCGATCTGTCGACGACGCAGATCTACACCCACGTGGCCCGGGCACGTTTGAAGGCGTTGCACGCGGAGCACCATCCACGCGGTTAAGGCCCCATGGCGGACAATACCGCCATGGAACACAGTTTTTTCTCCGCCTTCGTCCTGCTCCTGCTGGTGCTCGACCCGCTGGGCAGCCTGCCCATTTTCATTTCCATCCTGCGTGAGGTGCCCAAGGAGCGGCGCGCTCGCATGGCAATACGCGAGTCCGGCATCGCCTTCGCCGTGCTGTTCGCCTTCATGTTTTTCGGCGAGGGCTTCCTGCAGGTCATGCACCTGTCGGAGCGCTCGCTCGAAGTGGCGGGTGGCGTGATCCTGGCCCTGGTGGCGATCCGGATGATCTTCGGCTCGGCCGGCGAATCGGTCTACGGCGTTGAAGCAGGCAAGGAGCCCTACATCTTCCCGCTGGCCGTGCCCTTGCTGGCCGGCCCCTCTGCCATGGCGACCGTGCTGCTGCTGGCGTCCAGGCAGCCCGATCGCATGGTGTCGTGGATTGGCGCCCTGAGCGCGGCGATGGTGGTGTCGGGCCTGACGCTGGTGCTGGCCGACCGCATCCGTAAGATCCTGGGCGACTCGGTCGTGTCGGCCATGGAGAAGTTGATGGGCCTGGTGCTGACGGCCATCGCCGTGGAGATGATTCTGGCCGGGCTGAAGCGCTATTTCGTCGGCGGGATCTGAGTTGCTGGTCTGCTCTCACGATATGAAATACCACTTTCAGATCGTAAAATTTCATCATGTTGCGGCGCGACAAAATTTCTCATTATGGTGAATAGCAGTTCGTATTGCGAAATTTAAAAATCAACTAATTGATTTTAAATAATAAATTTTTTAGTCTTATATAAGACATAAGTCTTGGCGAGCGCCGCGGAAAAGCCTAATCTTGAGCCCATCAAGTCCTTCGTTTTTCCCTTCACAGGAGCTCCCCATGACCAAACTGACACGTGAACAGCAAATCGCCGCCCTCGAAAAGGATTGGGCCGAAAACCCCCGTTGGAAGGGCATCAGCCGCGGTTACACGGCCGCTGACGTGGTGCGTCTGCGCGGTTCGCTGCACATCGAGCACACGCTGGCCAAGCGCGGTGCCGAGAAGCTGTGGAACCTGGTCAACACCGAGCCCTTCATCAACGCCTTGGGCGCGCTGACCGGCAACCAGGCCATGCAGCAGGTCAAGGCCGGCCTGAAGGCCATCTACCTGTCGGGCTGGCAAGTCGCTGGCGATGCCAACAGCAATGGCGAGATGTATCCCGACCAATCGCTGTACTCGGTGGACTCGGTGCCCAAGGTCGTCAAGAAGATCAACGCCACCTTCAAGCGCGCCGACGAAATCCAGTGGAGCGAAGGCAAGGAAGACACCGATTTCTTCGCGCCCATCGTGGCTGACGCCGAAGCCGGTTTCGGCGGCGTGCTGAACGCTTTCGAGCTGATGAAGGCCATGATCGAAGCAGGTGCCGCGGGCGTCCACTTCGAAGACCAATTGGCTGCCGCCAAGAAGTGCGGCCACATGGGCGGCAAGGTGCTGGTCCCGACTCGCGAAGCCGTGGCCAAGTTGGTCGCAGCTCGCCTGGCTGCCGACGTGATGGGCACCCCCACCGTGCTGCTGGCCCGTACCGACGCTGAAGCCGGCGACTTGGTCACCAGCGACATCGACGACAACGACAAGCCTTTCTGCACCGGCGAGCGCACCGTGGAAGGTTTCTTCCGCACCCGCAACGGCCTGGACCAGGCCATCAGCCGCGGTCTGGCCTACGCGCCCTACGCCGACATGATCTGGTGCGAAACCGGCAAGCCAGACCTGGCTTTCGCTAAGGCCTTTGCCGACGCCATCCACGCCAAGTTCCCTGGCAAGCTGCTGGCCTACAACTGCTCGCCGTCCTTCAACTGGAAGAAGAACCTGGACGACGCCACCATCGCCAAGTTCCAGCGCGAGTTGGGTGCCATGGGTTACAAGTTCCAGTTCATCACACTGGCTGGCTTCCACAGCCTGAACTACTCGATGTTCAACCTGGCCTACGGCTACGCTCGCAACAACATGAGCGCTTTCGTGGAACTGCAAGAGGCCGAGTTCGCCGCTGCCGAACGTGGCTTCACAGCTGTCAAGCACCAGCGTGAAGTCGGTACCGGCTACTTCGATGCCGTGACCACCACGATCGAGCGCGAAGCTTCGACCGCCGCGCTGAAGGGCTCCACCGAAGACGAACAGTTCTTCGACAAGAAGCACGCTTGAGCGAAACCTTGAGGCTGCAGGGCCTCCCGTTTTGAAAGTGTCAGCCACCGTGCCTTGGGGCCGGTGGCTTTTTTTCTTGTGAGCGACGAGCCCTTCAATACGAGGAGCTCAAACCCTCACGTCCTAGCACCCCGGCGACGGCCATGAGTCGTAGCCTTGCCGATCGCCACTCGGCCAGGCATCGAATTCGCTGCAACTGCGCGTCGGCCAAGGCGGCTTGAACGTTCAGCATTTCCAGCACGTCTGCAGCGCCTTTGTCGAGCTTTCTTTGGACGGATTCGGTGGCGTTCTGCGCGGTTTCCAGAAGCGACCTGGATGCATCGAGATTGCTCAGGGCCGAGACCGCATCCGCATGGGTCTTGACCACGCTCATCAGGACCTGATGTTCGGTGTCGTCCAGTTCGGCCGATTTCTGCTCCACCTGGGCCAAGGCGCCTCGGACCTTGTAGGTCCGCCCGAAGCCTTCGAACAAGGGAATGGTGAGCGTGACGGCCAGGACCGTTTCGTTGGTATGGATCGCCGGCAGGCTCAGGTTGGGACGGCCGTTCTGGTAGTAGTTGGCAGAGAAATCCACGCTAGGCAGGCCGTCGGACTGGGTCGCCTTGACCTTGCCTCGCGCGGCGTCCAGCTGAGCCCTGGCCGCCAATATGGCAGGATGCCGCTGCTGTGCCTGCGCAAGCCATCCGTCAAGGTCTCTGCCAATCTGTTGGTGGTCGTCGGCAAGGTCGGGTGCGAGGCTCAAGTGCGAGCCGGCCGGCAAACCGAGGCAATAGACGAGCACGGACAGCGCCTTTTGCAGATCGCCGGCAGCTCGACTTTTGTCCAGACTGGCTCGAGCCAGGGCAGTGGCTGCCTGCAAGGCGTCCGCTTGCGAAGCTGCTCCGTGGTCTCGTCGACGTTGGACGATGGTCAGGGTGTGGGCCGCGACTTGCTCGCTCTTGAGCCTGGCGTCCCAGGTCGCCTGTGCAGTCTGGGCGTCAAAGTAGGCGCCAACGACAGTTTCAAGAAGCTTTTGAATGGCCGCATCGTGGCTGGCCATTGCTGCATCAAGTAAATCGACGGCGACCTGCCTGTTTGCGGTCCGACCACCAAAATCGAAAAGACGCCAATTGAGGCTCAGCGTTTTGCCGTTGTCTCTCAATGCCTACACAGGGATGTCTGTGCCTGGATAGTTTGTTCGATCGTCGACATGGCTCAAGCCGGCAGTTGCGGTGGGCAGATAGGCGGCTTTGGCTTCACCCAATGCCGCCGCCTGTATCTTGATGGCTGCCCATGAACTTTTGAGTTGAGGGTTGGCGCATAGCGCGAGGTCCACTGCACCGCCCAAGCTCAAGAGCCTGAGTTCGATGCCAGCCTCCGCATGGGGACTGGAAGCTGTGCCGGGGCAGGGCGGCGCGGCATCACCTGGCAAGGTGACACCTGACGAAAGCACGGGAGGTGCAGTTTTCAAAGGGTCGAACGGCCGTGCCTGCGTGAACCCGGCGGAAGCGCTCAAGCCATGCGGTGAATGCAGGGGAATTTCGCCGTCTCCGTGCGCAGGAAACGCAGCAAGATTCACGCTGCCAATCAAGCCAATCACCGATGCTCTGATCAGTATGGGCGTGCATCTTGCAGATTCAGCGCTCATGCATGCTTTCCCGGCCATATTGCATGAGAGGCGCCAGCAGGTATTCAAATACGCGCCGAGTACCGGTCCTGATCTCGACCGAGCCTGCCATCCCTGGCGTCATTTGAACTTCCTTGCCATCCACCTTCAGTGCAGTTTGTTTGAGCACCAAATTGACCAGGTAAGCGGGCTGCTTCAGCAGGCCGCCATTGGCTTTGCCATCCCCGCGAGGTGGAGCGCCGTCGCCATCGTCGGGCTGTTGGATGGCATCGCGTGAAACATGATTGACAAGGGCGGAAATGGTTCCGTATTTGGTGTATTCGAAGGTATCGATCTTGACTGCGGCGACTTGCCCTTCATGAACAAAGCCGACGTCCTTGTTTTCGATGAAAACCTCCATCTCCACTTGAGGATTCTGAGGCACGATCTGCATCAATGGCTGGGCCGCAGCGACCACGCCGCCCAATGTATGTACCGCCAAATGTTGCACCGTACCGTCAACGGGAGAAATCAATTTCAGCCATTCGCTGTGCACTTGAGCATGTATGGCATCTTGCGTCGAGTCGTTCAGCGTTTTTTGAGCCTGCTCTCGTGCATCTTCGGCGGATTTTCGGGTTTCTGTCAGCAGGGCAGTTTTTCGATCACGCGCATCGTCAAGCTGAGCTTGCAAATCAATGCGAGCCTGTTCTTTTTCCTGCCACGCGTGCTCGGTGACATCTTGCTGCCGCGAGAGAATTTTGTAATCCGACGCACGTTGCGTGACCAATGGCAGTGATTCAAGGTACCGGTGGATTTCATCATCCAGCCGGGCTGACTTTGCAAGATAGTCCTTCCATTGAGCCGACAAATGCTCATCTGCGTCTTTCAACTCTTCAGCGGGTACATCCCGCATGGCATCCAGGTGCGGTGCATGATGGCTGTCCAGCGCCCAAATCAGCTTGGAGGCGCCGGCAAGCTGCAATAGAGCCAGACGACGCGCGCCGTCGGCTTTTGCATGCTCACTGTCGCTGGTTCGTGAATCCAGCTCCATCAGCACATCGCCGGCTTTGACCATTTGCCCTTCTTGCACATGGATCGCGCTTACCCGAGCAGTTTCTATGGCCGCAATGGTTTTTGTATGGCCAGTTGGAATGATCCGACCCTGAGCATTGACAACAATATCAATCCGCCCAAAGATTGACCACAAACAGATGGCCGCGCACATGAGCATGAGAATGCGTGCGACCCAGCGTCCTGCAGGAGAAACAGGTTTTCTTTGCAAGGACAAGGCCGCTGGTAAAAACTCAGCTTCAATTGCTTGCAAGTGAGGCTCATCCATTTGATGGCGTTGAGCCCAGGCATGTGAAAAGACATGGCTGTACTTATTGAAGAGTACTTTCCAAGCATTCCATCGGTGGTGTAAATTCGTCACGCAAAATTTCCTGCTTGCTGGGCTTCCGGCGTCGGTTCAATAGTTTTTACATGGGTATGTGCTTGCTGAAGTCCGTACATATGAGCGTAAATGCCTTGAGGATTGGATAGCAATGCCTGGTGACTGCCTATTTCCACAATCTGCCCGCGCTCCATCACGATGATTCGATCGGCATCGCGAACCGCAGACAAGCGATGCGCAATGATGAGCACCGTGCGGCCCTGACAGATACGGCGCATATTGTTTTGAATGATGGCCTCAGATTCATAATCCAAGGCACTGGTGGCTTCGTCGAAAATGAGCACGCGCGGATTGGTGATCAAGGCCCGCGCAATCGCAATGCGCTGGCGTTGACCGCCGGAAAGTCCCGTTCCGTGTTCACCCACCTTGGTGTCATAGCCTTCAGGCATCTCGCAAATGAAATCATGAGCGCCTGCCAGTTTTGCTGCGTTGATCACCACTTCAATGGGCAATGAAGGATTGGACAGCGCGATGTTGTCTCTGATGGAGCGGTTGAACAGGATGTTCTCTTGCAAAACCACGCCAATCTGGTGACGCAAGGAACTGGTATTGATCACTGCAATGTCTTGTCCGTCCACCAAGATCCGCCCACGATCAGGCACGTACAGTCGTTGAACCAGTTTTGCCAGGGTACTTTTTCCTGAGCCAGAGCGTCCCACGATGCCAATGACTTCGCCTGGAGTGATCTTGAGATTGAGGGATCGGATGACATCTGAAGCATCAATCCGATAGCGAAAATTGACCTGATCGAACTCGATAGTCCCCGTCAACCGGGGCATGGGCGTTTTTTGCTCTGCAATTTCAGTCCGGGCATTGAGAATGTCGCCCAAGCGGCTCATGGAAATGCCTACCTGCTGAAAGTCGTTCCATAGCTGCGCCAATCGCAAGATTGGATTGGAAACCTGCGCCGCCAGCATATTGAAGGCGATCAGTTGTCCGACTGTCATTTGGTTGTCGATCACCAGACTGGCGCCCATCCACATGATGCCTGCGGTGACCAACTTGCTGACCAGCGTCACGCTGCTGCTGGCCAAGGTGGCCACATTGCTCGCGGACAAGCCGGCAGTCACATAGGCAGCAAGTTGCTGATCCCATCGATGTATCCACCTGGGTTCCACGGCCAAGGCCTTGACGGTGTTGATGCCGCTGACGGTTTCCACCAGAAATGACTGGTTTTCTGCGCTTTTGTTGAATTTATCGTTCAACTTGGCGCGAATGACGGGTGTGAAGATGATTGACAGCAGAAGATAAACCGGAATGGACAAGATCACAACCAAGGTCAGCAGGGGGCTGTACCACAGCATCACTCCTATGAACACAACGGAAAAAAGCAGATCCAATACCAAGGTCATGGCATTGCTGGTCAGGAATGAGCGGATATTTTCCAATTCCCGAACCCGGGCAACAGAATCCCCAACGCGTCTCGCCTCAAAATATGCCATTGGTAGATTGAGCAAATGACGAAACAGGCGAGCACCAAGTTCGACATCTATCTTGCTGCTGGTGTGCGCGAAAACCCACGAGCGTATGCCGCTCAATACTGCTTCGAAAATATTGGCACAAATCAAACCGACGGCAACCACGGTCAGTGTTTTCATGGCGTGATTGACCAGTACCTTGTCCATGACCACCTGAAAAAACAAGGGGGTGACAAGCCCGATCAGTTGCAAGACCAAGGATGTCAGCAAAATCTCAAGCAACAAACGGCGATATTTGACAATGGCCGGAATGAACCACGAGAAGTCAAATCTGCTGAGCTCTGCCGCAAAACTCGCACTGCTGGTGAAAAGCAGCAACTCACCAGTCCACAGATCCGCCAACTGAGGCGTGCTGAGAACCATCGGAGCTTCCCCGGGGTGCTGGATCAACAGTTTGCCCTGAGGCAATTGTTTGGACCTGACCTTTGCATCGAGCGTCGTGTCAGGCATGAACTTTGCCAGCACAAACCAGCGACCATCTTTTGCTCTTGCCAAGGCCGGCAAGGGCGCTTTGTCAAGCCTCGCCAGGTCTTGTCGGACCAGCAGAGTGCTCATACCCAAGCGCCGAGCCAACAGGCGCAAAATGTCGGCGGTATAGCCACCCGCAGCCACAACCTGAGGGGAGAACTCGTGCTGTAACTGCACGACATCGGCCACAATGCCGTGCATTCCGGCCATGATCAGCAGAGCCGACAGCCCTGTTGTATTGTCAGACTGCATGATCATGAACGATCAAAAAGGGAGTTTTCTGGCTCCTGGTCCGGTTCAATAGCTGTCATGACACGAGAAGCGCATGATTTGCAAGTGCGGCAGAAACCGCTTGCCCCAAGTTGTCATGAGCAATATTCAGGACAGATCCATGCAGGTATGCAGGATTGTTAATGACCCCCAAAGACTCAGCCATGATCTGCGGGGTCCCGTGAATTCCCCAACCCGCAATATACCCAGGCAACCCCTCAGCCATCGTAGGTAGATTGGTCATTTCATTGATCGAATTCATTAGAGCTTGGTTGTCCGCCGCTGAGCCCACTTGAATGAGTGCACCGTAATGAGGCAAAGTGCCTGTGCCGGGCGCGTATGCGGGCGCTGCTGGCTGAGCCCCAAAAGTATCCGAGGCATATTCAGAAACAGGGTCACCTTGCATTTCAATACTGATGAAGTTGTCGCCGTTCCCCTTGGCGCTTTGCGAAACAGGAATGCCAAAGCTGGCAAACCCGACGCCACCAATTCCCGTCTGCTGCCCCACATACTCAGACTCAATTCCGCCCAAGGAATACCCCGTTGTGTAAACCTGACTGGCCGAAATGCCTTGAGCTGCCGCGGCACTGAGTACGGATTCTGCGAAATTCACGCATTCATTTTCACCGGCGGTCGCCTGACTCGCCATGAGGGCAAAGTCAGTGGCCACGGTACCAATAGCATAATTCGCGTTGTAATCTATATTCGGATTTGTGCTTGCAAAGCTCATGATCAACTGCTTTTGCTGTGTCTCCCATACCTCGCCAGATACTCCAATCAAATCGTCCTCAATTGACATTTGTTTTCCGTTGACCATGAATGCGGTCAAACCTGTGTTGGGTATGCCGAATTGAGTGAGTAATTTTGTTGGGTCAGGGTATCCAAATCCAGGGGCATCCGCATACATGGCTGCTTCACAAAAATCCAACACGCAGGGTGTCGCGACACTGGCCGACTGGAAATTGCCCACCGATCCGGCATAGTCGGTCTGGTAATTGGGCAAAGGTGCTGGTGGAAACGCTTTGGCCAGACCTGCGCTGAGTGCATTGAGGGCATTGCTCAACGCCCCCGGCACATTGCCTGCAAGCAGACCATTGACCAGGGCGGTTGACGTATTTGCTGCCGTGAGTGCCAACGCGGCGGCCGTGCCGGCAGGGTTGGTGGCCACATCATGAATGACAGCCGCGGCCGTGTTGGTTGCAACATAACCTGCCATCACGGGCAGCCCTTCAGCAACCTCCAAACCAATTTGAAGTCCTTTGGCTGCGGTGGGGCCAACCACGGGAATGGCCTGAATGGGCAAGGTCGCTGTCGTTGCTGCGATGCCTGCAAGGGCCGTTGCCACCGTGGAGGTACTCCCGCCGACGAGCGCCCCCATCACGGAGGTCAAACTCTGAGCTGCCTTCGCAACGGTACCGCCGATGGCATTGGCTGCCGCGGAACCCGTTGAAGCCGCGCTGTTGCTCAACTGAGCAATGGCACCCTTTACGGCGTTGGCTGCTACAGAGCCTGCCTCAGCTCCCGCCTGAGTCACTTGCGCATTTACATTTCTCTCGGCGTTGGTCGCAGGGGAATCTGCCGAGACCACGCCATTGGCAGCCTGGGCAATGCCCCCCTCAATGGCATTGGTAGCAGTTGAAATGGTCGAAACCACACCTTGGGCTGCCTGAGTGGTGGCTTTCACCACGGGATTGACCGCGGTTGAAACGGTCGCAGCCACGCTACTGGCAGCACTCGATACGTTGCTGAAAATGTTATTAAAAAACCCCATGATGGTCTCCTCGATTATATGGACTATTTAAAATCAATGTTACATTGTTGTTGTGCGTCCCTGATACACGCTTTAATGCAGTCAGCTGTATCTTTAAAATATATTCAAATAGATTTGTTGGCTATATATCGAGCGCGTTGGCGAAACAGATGGTGCAACAGCGGTCATGCCACGAGAAGCGAGTGATTTGCAAGCGCGGCGGAAACTGCCTGTCCCAGGTTGTCATTGGCAATGTTCAGAACAGAACCATGCAGATTTCCCGAATTGCTGACCCCCAGAGCTGTTGTCACAGCTCCTGAAATGCCTGAATTGGTAACTGCATCCAGCGCCGCTGCCTGGGCCCCCGTTTGGGTATCGACACCTAAAGACATGGCCATGATGGATGCGTCTAGGTGAATTCCCCAGCCCGCTACAAAACCATTCCACCCTTGGGGTGCTGTGAATAAATTGCTGATTTCATTCATGGCCTTCATCAAGGCCTGGTTATCCGTAGCGGATCCCACTTGAATAAGTGCGCCATAGTGCGGCAAGGTACCCGTACCGGAAGCATAAGCGGGAGCCATGGGTTGATCCCCCATGGTATCGGACGCATATTGAGACGCCGGATCACCTTGCATGACGACACTGATGAAGTTGTCGCCGTTGCCTTTGGCGCCTGGCGACAGCGGAATACCCGTTTCTGCAAATCCGGCACCTCCAATCCCGGTTTGTTGCGCCACATACTCGGATTCAATTCCACCCAGTGAATATCCTGTTGTGAACACCTGGTTCGATGAAATTCCATGTGTCGCCGCCGTACTGAGTACAGCGTTTGCGAAATTCACGCATTCTTTTTCGCCTGCTGTGGCTTGACCGGCCATGACACCCAAATCGGAGGCGATGGAGCCGACAGCGTAGGCGGCGTTGTAAGTGATGTCGGGATCCGTACTTTCAAAACTGATAATCAGCTGCTTTTGCGGGGTTTGCCATACCTCGCCAGATACCCCAAGCCAGTCATCTTCGAAAGACATCTGCTTTCCATTGACCATGAATGCTGTCAAACCTTCATCAGGCAAGCCAAATAGAGTGGGAATTTTTGTTGGGTCAGGAAAACCGTGTGAAGGGGCGTCGGCAAACAAGGCGGCCTCAAACAAGGCTGCTACATTGGGTGTTACGACGCTGGCGGGTTGGAAGTTCCCGATGGAAGTGGCGTAGTCGGTCTGGTAGCTGGGCAAAGGCGCGGCCGGAAAGGCGTTGGCCAGACCCGAGGCAAGTGCATTGAGGGCATTTCCCAGCGCCCCAGATAGGTTGCCCTCCGCCACGCTATTGATAAAGGTCGAGGGAACATTGACTGCTGTTAAGGTCAATGCCGCTGCGGTACCAATGGGGTTGGTGACTACATCATGAATGACTGAAGCGGCCGTGTTGGCTGCGACCACGTTTGCAATTTGAGTCAGTCCCTCAGCGGTTTGAAACCCATTTTGAAGTGTGCTGGCTGCCGTAGGGCCGATCACGGGAATGGACTGGATCGGCAAGGTCGCCACAGTGTCTGCCGCACCGGCAAGGGCTGTGGTCGCCGTTGCAGCGCTCCCGCCCAAGACGGCCCGTACGGTAGAAGTCATGCCTTGAGCCGCTTCTGAGGCAGTACTTTCCACTGCATGGGCCGCCGTCGTAGCCGTCAAAGCTGCTCCGTTCGTCAATTGGGCAATGGCGCCAGTTATCGCACTTGCTGCTGTTGAAGTCGTTGCAGCTGTCGCCTGATCAGCATGTGTCACAGTGTTTTCAACTATGTTGGTCGTCGCCGCCGAAGCCGCCGAAGCCACTGCCTGAGCCGACTGTGAAGTGGTATTCACCATGGGGTTGATCACGGCAGATATGTTCGAGGCTACATTGTGGGTAATGTTGTATATGCCGCTGGATATATTGCTAAAAAACCCCATAGTAAACTCCTGATTTGGTTGATGACTCAATGAAAATGCTGGGCTACTTGGTTTTATATGCCTGACGCCTACTTATGAAATCCATCGAATTCCGATCTTCAATTTTTAACCTTGGGCATACGGTAATGGTGATGGGGCGATTAAGCAAGGCGTGGTTGCTTGCTTGTTATTCATATCGAACAATCGATTTTTGATTTGTGCGAAATATAGAGATATTGAAATATGGCCGACGGGGCGCTGGAATAACGAGGTAGGAGTTGATATGCCAAGGCAATGGCCAATGCTGCTGGACATTGCTGCTGGCGAGCGGACAAGAATCGCGAGGCAGTGTTGAGGAGGTCGATCAAGCTTTGGACCTCCCGAAATACGATGTCTTCAGTTGGCTACACTGCCGCCAGCACAAGCTGAGGCACTGAGAACATGGGCGATTCGAAGGCGGGCGAGCAAATCAAGAACGTGGATGCAGATCTGCTGAGCCAGTTGCGCATCCAGGACGATGCGCGTGATCTGGGTGCTCGGCACCCGAACTGGCTGATTCCCTTGACTGCCGTCGTGCTGCTGCTTCTGCTGGGTGGCGGCGCCTCGTGGTGGTACCTGCACAGGCCGCTGGCGGTGCAGGTCTCCGTGGCGCAGGCGGCTGGGGAGGGCGGCGGCGACGCGGTTGTGCAGGCCACGGGTTACCTGACTGCCCAGCGTGAAGCGACGGTGTCGACGCAAATCACCGGCACGCTGACGGAGGTGCTGTTCGATGCGGGCGACCATGTCCGCAAGGGCCAGGTGCTCGCTCGGCTGGACGATGGCGCCTTGCGTGCCGGGCTTGACGCCGCGCGCGCCAATGAGCGTTCGGCACAGGCCCAGGTCGAACAGGCTCGTGCAGAACTGCTGCAATCGCAGGCCGACGCCAAGCGTGCGGCGGAGCTTGCCGCCCAGGGCATGGTGTCGCGGCAGAGCACGGAACAGGCCGACAGTGCCGTGGCCGTCAATGCCGCCACCTTGCTGTCGCGCCAACGTGCCGCCGACGCTGCTCACGCGCAGCAGATTCAGGCCCAGGTCAATTTCGATTACGCCACGGTGCGCGCACCGTTTGCCGGCGTGATCATCACCAAGGCCGCGCAGGTCGGTGAAATCGTCTCGCCCCTGTCGGCGGGCGGCGGCTTCACCCGCACGGGCGTCGGCACGCTGGTCGACATGGACTCCATCGAGGTTGAGGTCGATGTCAATGAGGCCAGCATCGGCCAGATCAAGCCCGGCATGCGATGCGAGGCGGTGCTCGATGCCTACCCGGACTGGAAGGTGCCTTCGCACGTGATCACCATCATCCCCACTGCTGACCGCGGCAAGGCCACCGTCAAGGTGCGCGTGGCGCTGGAGCAGCGCGACGAGCGCATGGTGCCTGACATGGGGGTGCGAGTCAGCTTCTTGCGTCCCGCTGACAAGTCTCGCAAGCTTGCTGCGCAGTCCGGCGTGACAGTAGCGCCGGAAGCGGTGGTGACGCGCAACGGCGATCGGATCGTCTTCGTGCTGGTGCAGGACCATGTGGTGCTGCGCAAGGTGCGCATGGACGGCTCGCGCGTCGTCGAAGGCCTGCAGGCGGGCGAGCAGGTGGTGATGTCGCCGCCCGACACCTTGGCGGACGGCATAACGGTGGTGCCGGCCCCATCCCATTGAACCCTGGTTTGAAAGCGAGGCGGATGTGACGAAGCTGATTGAGATTCGCGACCTGTCCAAGGTCTACACCCGTGGCAAGCAAAAGGTCGAGGTGTTGCACCACATCGACCTCGATGTCGAGCAGGGCGATTTCCTGGCGCTGATGGGCCCATCGGGCTCCGGCAAGACCACGCTCCTGAACCTGATCGGCGGGCTGGACACGCCCAGGGCCGGCAGCCTGACGGTCGGCGGGCAGCGCATCGGCGAAATGAGCGGCGCCCAGCTCGCCAAGTGGCGGGCCAACAGCGTGGGCTTCGTGTTCCAGTTCTACAACCTGATGCCCATGCTGTCGGCGCAGCGCAATGTCGAGCTGCCGCTGCTGCTGACCAAGCTGTCCGCCGCCGAGCGGAAAAAGCGCGCGGCCATTGCCCTGCAACTGGTGGGCCTGTCTGATCGCGCCAGCCACAAGCCCAGCGAGCTGTCGGGCGGGCAGCAGCAGCGCGTGTCCATTGCTCGGGCCATCGTGTCCGACCCTATGCTGCTGGTCTGCGATGAGCCCACCGGCGACCTGGACCGCGAATCGGCCGAAGAGGTGTTGTCGCTGCTGGGCATTCTCAATCGCGAGCACGGCAAGACCATCGTGATGGTGACGCACGATCCCAAGGCGGCGGACCGGGCGCGCCACATCCTGCACCTGGACAAGGGCACGCTGGTCGAATCGGTGCTGGCATGAAGTACCTCCACCTGATTTTGGCGGGCCTATTCCGGCGCAAGACCCGCACCATCCTGACGCTGGTCTCCATCGTTACCGCCTTCCTTCTGTTCGGCCTGCTGGACGCGATTCGCGTGTCGTTCGAGCAGGTCGGGCAGAGCGCCAACGGGGCGGCGCGACTGCAAACCAGCTCCAAGCTGAGCTTCATCCAGACGCTGCCCGTGTCGCTGTTCGAGCGTATCCAGGCCGTGCCGGGCGCCAAGCAGGTGACCTACGCGAACTGGTTTGGCGGCGCCTATCAAGACCCGCACAACCAGATCGTCAGCTTCGCGGTCGCGCCGAACTACCTGGACCTCTATCCGGAGATCCAGGTCAGCAAGGAGGAGCGCGCCTGTTTTGACGGCACGCACAACGGCGTGCTGGTCGGTTCGGCGCTGGCGACCCGGTTCAAGTGGAAGGTCGGCGACCGGCTGCCGCTGCAATCGACGATCTTCCCGGACCGCGCGGGCAGCAAGAACTGGCCCTTCCAGATCTGCGGGCTGCTGCATGCAACCGATAAAAAGACCGGCGGCTTCTTCGACGCCATGGTCATGCTGCATTGGAAGTTCTTCGATGACACCACGCCCTACAACCAGGGCCAGATCGGCTGGTACGTTACGCGCGTGGCCGACGTGAACCAGGCCGACGGCGTGGCGCGCGCCATCGACGCGCTCTCGGCCAACTCCGACCATGAAACCCGCACACAGTCGGAGCAGGCTGCCATGGCCTCGTGGATCAAGCAGCTGGCCGACATCGGCCTGATCGTCGGCTCCATCATGGGCGCGGTGTTCTTCACGCTGGTCCTGCTGGCCGGCAACACGATGATGCAGGCCGTTCGCGAGCGCACGAGCGAGCTGGCGGTGCTCAAGACGCTGGGCTTCAGCGACGGCTCGGTGCTGGGCTTGATCTTGTCTGAATCCCTGCTGCTGCTGCTGATCGGCGGCGTGGCGGGCTTAGGCCTGGCGTCGGTGCTGACGCCCATCGTGTCGGCCGGCAGCGGCGGCGTCCTGAATCTGCCGCCGGTCGAGGCCGGCAGCTGGATCAAGGGCGTGGCGCTGATGCTGGCAATCGGCACCCTGGTCGGCGCTTTGCCGGCCTGGCGGGCCATGCGCCTGAACATCGTCGACGCATTGGCCGGGAGGTGAATGATGAAGTGGTTGCTCAGACTGGCTTTGAATCTCGTCCTGTGCATGGTGCTGGCGGCCTGGATCGCACTGCCTGCGCTGGGCGTGGCGGTGCTGGCGGCGGTGCTGGCGGCAGCCCTGGTGGCGACGCGGCGCGGGCGTCAGGCCCTGTCGGTAGCGCAGGTGGGCCTGTCGACCTTGACCGAGCGTCTCGGCAGCTCGGCCGTGATCGTCATCGGCATTGCCGGCGTGGTCGGCGTGCTGGTGGCATTGCTGGCCATGGGCGAGGGCTATCGCCAGACGCTGTCGGGTACCGGCAATGAAGACACGGCGATGGTGCTGCGCGGCGGCTCGGGCGCCGAGGTGGCCTCGGTGCTGGCGCGCGACTCCGTCGTGCAGATCACCGATGCAGCCGGCATCGCGCATGACGCCGGCAACAGGCCGCTGGCCTCGCCCGAGATCGTCGTGGCAGCCAACTTGCATGTGCGCGGCGGCTTGCCGGACGACGTCGGCAGCGTGCAACTGCGCGGCGTCGGCGAGCAGGGCTTCGCGGTGCGGCCCGGCCTGCACCTGGTCGAGGGGCGGCGCTTCACGCCGGGCCTGCGCGAGTTGGTCGTCGGTCGCGGCGCGCTGCGGCAGTTCGACGGCCTGCAGGTGGGCAAGACCGTCCAGCTCGGAAGCAACCCCTGGACCGTGGTCGGCGTGTTCGACTCGGGCGATGCGATGGACTCCGAACTCTGGGGCGACGCCAATGTCGTGGCCGACGCCTACCGGCGCGGTGCGAGCCGGACCTCGGTGGTGGCGCGGCTGCAGAATCCGGCGGCGATGAACACACTCAAGGCCGCGCTGGCCGACAACCCGCAGCTCAGCGTCGACGCGACGACGACGCTGGAGTTTTACGCCAAGCAGTCCGAGGGCATCGTCAAGGTCCTGCGCATCATCGGCATGGTGGTGGGCTCCATCATGGGCGTGGGCGCGGTGTTCGGCGCCTTGAACACCATGTTCGCGGCCGTCGCTGCGCGTGCCCGCGAGATCGCGACCCTGCGCGCCATCGGCTTCGGCGGCATGCCGGTGGTGGCCGCCATCCTGATGGAGACCTTGCTGCTGGCCCTGGTCGGCGGCATCGTCGGCGGCCTGGTGGCGTGGATTCTGTTTGACGGCTATTCGGCTTCCACCATGGCGGCCGGCTCGGTGGGTAAGCTCAGCTTCGCGTTGCGCGTGACGCCGGAGCTGATGTGGACCGGCATCAAGTGGGCCTTGGCGATCGGCTTCATCGGCGGCCTCTTTCCCGCCGTGCATGCCGCCAACATGTCGCCGGCTGCAGCGCTGCGCCAGTTGTGAACGACAATCGAAAGCTCATTTCCCGGAGCTTTCGTTGAGCAGCAATTTGTTGACACCGCGCATGGCCGCGGTGCTGGAGCGGATCTATCGCGCCAACCGTCCCGCGTTCCACAGCCTGAGCCCCAAGCAGGCGCGCATTGCCTACCTGATGGGCGCCGAAATCCTGGACCTGCCGCGTGCGCCGCTGCCGCGCGTGGAAGACCTCAGCGTGCCAGGCGCGGAATCGGAGCTTGCGGCGCGCCTGTACGCGCCCTCGGGCGACAAGCTGCCCGTGCTGCTCTATTTTCACGGCGGCGGATTCACCATCGGCAGCCTGGAAACGCACGACAGCCTGTGCCGCCAGCTGGCCCTGCGCAGCAGCGCGGCGGTGCTGTCGCTCGACTATCGGCTGGCGCCCGAGCATGCGTTTCCCGCCGCCGTGGACGACTGCTGGGCCGCGATGCGCTGGCTGTCTGAATCTGCGGAAAGCCTCGGGCTCGACGGCTCGCGCCTGGCCGTCGGTGGCGACAGCGCCGGCGGCACATTGGCCGCGGTATGTGCCTTGCATGCTCGCGACATCGGCTTGACCTTGGCCCTCCAATTGCTGATCACGCCTGGCACCGCAGCGCATCCCGACACCCCCTCGCACAAGCTGTTTGCCAACGGTTTCCTGCTCGATGCGGCCAACATCGCCTGGTTTTTTGACCATTACATTCCGCACCACCACCGGCGCGACTGGCGTTTCGCGCCCATGGAGGCGTCGGATCACAGCGATCTGGCGCCCGCCTGCCTGATCCTGGCGGAATGCGATCCGCTGGTGGACGACGGGTTGGCCTATGCCGATCTCTTGCGCGCCAACGCCTGCCCGGTGCAACTGGAGCTGGTGCGCGGCGTCACACACGATTTCATCAAGATGGGCCGCAGCATCCCGGAAGCTCTTGAAGCCATGGATGCCTGCGCTCAAGCACTCAAGAAAGCCTTCCACCTATGAAGCGTAGCCAATTCCGCCATCTGGAGCGCCTGCGCGTGCGCTGGGCTGAAGTCGATGCGCAGGGCATTGTCTTCAATGGGCACTACCTGGCTTACTTCGATGCGGCCGTCAGCGGCTATTGGCGCGCCCTGGCACTGCCTTACGCCAGCACCATGGAGGCTTTGGGCGGCGATCTGTTCGTCCGCAAGGCCACGCTGGACTATCGCGGTTCGGCACGTTTCGATGACTTGATCGACGTGGGTGTCCGCTGCGAGCGCGTGGGCAACAGCTCGATGCTGGTCCAGTGCGCGGTGTTCAGGGGCGAGGAGCTGCTGGTCAGCGGTGAGTTGGTCTATGTGTTCGCCGAGCCGCAGAGCAAGGCGCCGGTGACGCTGCCTCCAGCGTTGCGCGAGGTGCTGCAGGACTTCGAGGCAGGCAAGCCCATGGTTGAGGTCAGGATAGGCGCCTGGGACCAGCTTGGCGTCGACGCGGCGGCGATCCGGCAAAGCGTTTTCGTCCTGGAGCAGAAGGTCCCGGCCGACATGGAAAGGGATTCAGCCGACGCGGGCTGCGTGCATGCCGTGGCCTACAACCGCATGGGCGTTGCGTTGGCGACCGGGCGCCTGCTCGAGCACGTGCCCGGCGTGGCCAAGATCGGCCGCATGGCGGTGGTGCACCACATGCGTGGCAGCCAGATCGGCCGGGAAGTGCTGCAGGCCTTGATGAACAAGGGCCGCGAGCTGGGTTACCGCGAGGTCATGCTGCATGCGCAGATGTCGGCAGCCGGCTTTTACAAGCGCATGGGCTACGTGCAACGCGGCGAGGTGTTTGAAGAGGCTGGCATCGAGCATGTGGAGATGACCAAGCCGCTGTGAGGCGCCAGCGTCACAGCGGCCGGAAGCGCTCGACGTGTCGCCCGTGCTTGCAGAAGGGCGCCAAGGCATCTGCCACGGCGTGTTGCGCGGCATCCAGGTCCGCATGGCCGTCTGCGCAGTTGTAGACCTCCATCCAGGTGATGGCGTTGCTGGCCTGGGCCTCCTGCCGTTCCAGCAGGCGCAGGTTCACACCATCGGACAGGCGCAGGCGCGCCGCATCCAGGGCCTGGCGTGCCGCGGGCGCGTCGAGCGGATCGAGCTTGTAGTAGACGTACAGCTCGCGGTTGTTGACTAAATCAGGGTTCACTGTGGTTCGCCGACGGCGTAGGGCATGGGCTGGGGCCTGAGCTGCGGACCTTGAGGGCTGCCCAGATGCAGGGAGCCGGCCTCCAGCGCCGCCAGCTTGACTTCGGCAAGCACGACGCTGCCTGCTTCGCCGACTGGAGATGCCGCCGCGGCAGCGACCATGCCGGCGGGCTGCTCGGGGTCCGCGCTGTGAAACAGTTCTTGGCCGATCTGCGCCGCGCCGTCCGTCTCGAACAGGAAAGTGCGCCGCTTGACGGTGCCTCGGTACTGGCTGCGGGCCACCACCTCCTGGCCCGGATAGCAACCCTTCTGGAAGCTCACGCCGCCCAGCAGCTCCAGGTTCAGCATCTGGGGCACGAACTGCTCGACTGTCGCGCCTTGCACCCAGGCCAGTCCGCTTTGCACATCCCACGTCTGCCATTGGCGGGCATCCAGTGCCGGAAGGTCAGGGGCAGCCGCTTGCGCACTCTGAGTCAGCAGGAAGCGCGGCACGCCAGCGCCGTCGGGCAGGCGGACCAGGGTGGCCCCGCCATCGCCGCCCAGGCGCAGCAAGTCCCAGGGCGCAGCCGGCATCTCGTATCCTTGCGCCTTCAGCCAAGAGTGGGCCACCGTGCCGGCGAGCCCGTAGAGCCGCCAGGCGTCGGAGGCCTCGCTGAGCTTGCACTTGGACCGCAGCACAAACATCGAGAGCCGCTTCAACGTGGGTGCCACGCGTTCGACGGGGAGGGCCAGCAGCAATTCCTCGTCGCTGAGCTTCCATCCCACCAACGTGGCCAGCAAACGACCCTTGGCGCTGCAATAGCCGGCCAGCCGGGCATGCGCCAAGTCCAGCAGCGCGAAATCCTGCGTCAGCTGGCTGTGCAGGAATTTGGCGGCGTCTTCGCCGCTGGCGCGAATCAGGCCCCAGTCGGTCAGGGCAAGGCAACCGCCCTGATCGTCTTTGGACATGTTGGGCGTGGAAAGAGATGAATTCATGGGCTACAGATTCAATGGTGCAAGGCTTGATTATCATCAGCCCCCGCGCGCCGGGTCGGCGCCAAGGTTTTAGGTCCGTCATCGCTGTCTCATGCTCAAGCTTCTTTCCCGTTTTCTCGCGCTGTGCCTGGCCTGCCTGCTTGCATTGGGCGGCGGCGCATGGTGGTGGCTGGCACGGCCCTTGAACCTGCGTGCGTCCTCGGTGGAGCTGTCCATCGAACCGGGTACTTCGCCCATGAACGTGGCGCAGGCCTGGGTGGGCGCCGGCGTCGAGACCGACGCGCGGCTGCTTTACGCGTGGTTTCGTCTCTCAGGCCAGGCGCGCCTGATCCGCGCCGGCAGCTATGAAGTGCATGCGGGCGTCACCCCCATGGCCCTGCTCGACAAGATGGTGCGCGGCGACGAGGTGCTCGAGCAGGTGCGCCTGATCGACGGCTGGACCTTCAAGCAGTTCCGCACTGCGCTCAACCAGGCGGCGTCGCTGCAGCATCGCAGCATCGACATGAGCGAGGCCGACATCATGAACGCGCTGGGCCAGCCCGGTCTGGCAGCGGAAGGGCGCTTCTATCCCGACACCTATGCCTATAGCCGCGGCGTCAGCGACCTGACGGTGATGCGCCGCGCGCTTCAGGCCATGCAAAAACATCTGGCCGAGGCCTGGGCCGTGCGCGATGCCGGACTCCCGCTGACGAATCCGGACGAGGCGCTGGTGATGGCTTCGCTGGTGGAAAAGGAAACCGGCACGGCCGCGGACCGGCCTCTGGTCGCGGCGGTGTTCATCAACCGCCTGCGCCTGAAGATGCCGCTGCAGACCGATCCGACCGTGATCTACGGCCTGGGCGAGAGCTACAGCGGCAGCTTGCACAAGCATGACCTGCTGTCCGACACCCCTTTCAATACCTATACGCGCCAGGGCTTGCCGCCGACCCCGATCGCTATGCCCGGCCGTGCGGCGCTGCAGGCGGCCCTGCACCCGGCTGCCAGCCGGGCGCTGTACTTTGTCGCGCGCGGCGACGGCAGCAGCCAGTTCAGCGAAGACCTGGCCGCGCATAATCGCGCAGTCAACCAATACCAGCGCGGCCATTGAGCGGCGGAAAAATTGAACGTGAGCAACGTGAGTCAGGTGAGCGGTCGATTCATCACATTCGAAGGCATAGACGGCGCCGGCAAGTCCACCCATGTAGCGGCCCTGGGCGAGCGCTTTCGCCTGGCCGGCGCCGAGGTCCTGCATACGCGCGAACCCGGCGGCACGGAACTGGCCGAGGCCTTGCGCGAGTTGGTGCTGCATCGGCCCATGGACGCGCTGACCGAAGCCTTGCTGGTGTTTGCCGGCCGCCGCGATCACCTCCGGAAGGTCATCGAGCCTGCCTTGCAGGCCGGCAAGACCGTGGTTTGCGATCGCTTCACGGACGCCAGCTTTGCCTACCAAGGGGCGGGGCGGGGCATGGATCTGGCGCCCCTGCAGGCGCTCGAAACCTGGGTGCAGGCGGGTCGCGAGCCTGACCTGACCCTGTGGTTCGACGTGGCGCCCGCTGTCGCCGCGCAGCGCCGGGCAGCCGTGCGCGAGGCCGACCGGTTCGAACAGCAGGACCTGGAATTTTTCGAACGGGTGCGCCAGGGCTATGCCGATCGCGCGCAAGCCGCGCCGCAGCGCATGGTCCGCATCGACGCCGGATTGAGCGTGCCCGAAGTCAGCGCGCAGATCGTGGCCGTGCTGGAGCAGCGCGGATGGTGAGCGGGCAGGACGCGGGCGTCGCGCGGATCGATCAACCCTGGCTGGACTCGCCCCTGCGCGACGCCTTGCGGCATGCGCGCTCGCACGCCTTGCTGGTGCAAGGGCCTGCCGGTGTCGGGCAATACGAACTTGCGCTGCTGTTGGCGCAATCATGGCTTTGCGAGGCGCATCCCGGCGCCTCGGCCCCGTCGCAGGCCTGCGGCCAATGCGCCAGCTGCCGCCTGTTTCAGGCCGGCTCCCACCCCGACTTCCAGGTCTTGGTGCCGGAAGCCTTGCGCGAATCCCTGGGCTTGGGGTCTGACGAGGCCGAGGCGCCCAAGGACGGCGAGGGCAAGGCCAGCAAGGCCAAGCCCAGTCGCGAAATCAAGATCGATGCCATCCGCAAGATGCTGGGCTTTGCCCAGGTCAGCTGCGCGCGGGGCCGAGCCAAGGTGGTGCTGATCTATCCGGCTGAAGCGTTGAACCATGTGGCGGCCAACGCGTTGCTCAAGACCCTGGAGGAGCCGGCCGGCGTGCTGCGTTTCGTGCTGGCCAGCGCCGACCCGGAAGGCCTGCTGCCCACCATCCGCAGCCGCTGCCAGCCCGTGCCCCTGGGCCTGCCCGACCGGGAACTCGCGCTGCAATGGCTGGTGAAGCAGGGCCTGGATGCGCCCGAAATCCTTTTGTCCGCCACCGGCGGACGCCCGCAGGAGGCCTTGCGCTGGGCGGCCGACGGCGTCAAGCCCGAGACCTGGCGCGAACTGCCGCGCCGCGTGGCGCAGGCCGATGCCAGCGCCCTGGCCGACTGGCCGGTGCCGCGCGCCATCGATGCGCTGCAGCGCCTGGCCCATGACCTGGTGCGCACCAGCATCGGCGCGCCGCCCAGCTATTTCCCGCGCGATGCCTTGCCCGCACCGCGCAACACCGCCGCCATCCAGGCCTGGTCGCGCGTTCTGCTCGATGCCGCGCGCCACGCCGAACACCCGCTCAACGCGAACCTGCTGCTGGAGTCCCTGGTGACTCAGGGCCAGATGGCCATGCGGGTCAAGGTGGGCGCACAGGTCTGAGCGGCCTGACCTGAGCGACCGGACAGGCCGCCCTTCGCTACACTCGAGACCATGAGCGATTCGCCCCCCAAGTTCCAAGCCTCCGTGCTGCCGGGCGCCGGCAATCCTGCCGCAGCGCAAGCCGGCCAGGCGGCGCGGCCCAGCATGATGCAACTGGTGTTCCGCGAGAAGGGCGCCTTGTACGCGGCCTACATCCCGGCGTTCAAGGACGGCGGCATCTTCGTGCCCACCAACCGGGACTACAAGCTGGGCGAAGACATCTACCTGATCCTGAGCCTGCCCGACGATCCGCAGCGCTACCCCATCGTCGGCAAGGTCGGCTGGATCACGCCCACCAACGCCTCGGGCGGACGCACGCAAGGCGTGGGCGTGAGGTTCCCGGGCGACGAGAAAACGCGCGTGATCCGCAATCGCATCGAAGAGATCCTGGGCACCTCGATCCAGTCCGCCAAGCCGACCCAGACGCTTTGAGTCCCAGGGCGCCATTTTTTGCTTTTGCCATCCATGTTCATTGATTCCCACTGCCATCTGAGTTCCGAGGAATTCCATGCCCGCGTGCCGCAGGTCTTGGACGAGATGGCGTCTGCCCAGGTGTCGCAGGCCTTGTGCGTCTGCACGACTATGGAGGAATTTCCCGTCGTGCACGGCCTGGCGCAGGCCTATCCACCCCTGTTCGCCAGCGTCGGCGTGCACCCCGACAACGAGGACGTCCGCGAACCCGACGTCGCCGAGCTGGTGCAATTGGCTCAGCTCGACAAGGTGCTCGCCATCGGCGAGACCGGCCTGGACTATTACCGCCTCAACGGCCGGACGCTGGCGGACATGGAATGGCAGCGCGAGCGCTTCCGCATCCACATCCGTGCGGCGCGTCAGGCACGCAAGCCGCTGGTGATCCACACCCGCTCCAGCGCCGCCGATACATTGCGCATCCTCAACGAAGAGGGGGGCGAAGCGGCCGGCGGCGTGTTCCATTGCTTCACCGAAAACCTGGACATCGCCAAGGCGGCGGTCGACAAGGGCTACTACATCTCTTTTTCCGGCATCCTGACGTTCAAGAATGCCGCGGATCTTCGCGAAGTGGCCGGCGCCTTGCCGCTGGACCGCCTGCTGATCGAGACCGACAGCCCCTACCTGGCGCCCGTGCCGCACCGAGGCAAGACCAACAGCCCGGCCTATGTGCCGCATGTCGCCAGGCAGATGGCGGAGATCCATCATTGCAGCGTCGAGCACGTCGCGGCGGTCACCACTGAAAACTGCCGGCGCCTGTTCCGCATGCCCGAACCCTCATGAGCCATCGCTTGATTCGCGCCCTGTGCCTGTCTTTGCTGCTTTCGCTGGCCGGCCCGGCGCATGCCGACCCCGTCGACGACATGATGCGGTTCGTCAAGTTCGACAGCGCCCGCGACGTCATGACGCTGCTGCTGCGGGGAACTGACCCGAACCTGCGTGATGCCCAGGGGCAGACGCCCTTGTTGCTCGCCCTGAAAGAGGATTCCGCCAAGGTCTACAAGGTGCTGCTCAGCCACCCCGGCACCGACGTCAATGCCATCAGCGAGCAGGGCGAAACCCCTTTGATGCTGGCCGCCGTGAAGGGGCGGCTGGACTGGGTCAAAGAATTGGTGGCGCGCGGCGCCATCGTCGACGAGCCCGGCTGGAACGCCATGCTGTACGCCGCCAGCGGTCCCGACAACGGCACGGTCGATTGGCTGCTGCAGCATGGCGCCGACCTTGAAAGCCGCTCGCCCAACGGCAGCACGCCCCTGATGCTGGCCGCCAGCTATGGCAGCATCGACACCGCCGAGCATCTGCTGAGCCTGGGGGCCGATCCGCGCGTCAAGAACGACCAGGGACTGACGGCCGCCGACTTCGCCCAACGGGCCGGGCGCGACCGGCTGGCGGACAAGCTGCGCGCCGCCAGCACAGCAAGGCCCTAAGAGTTTGCCTGACAGCAGGCTTGTCCGGCCGCCGACTGTCCGGAACCGGGGCCGGCCACTACATTGGACTCCACACGCACTGGAGTCTGTCATGCAAGTCGATGCACTGGTCCTGAACCCCTTCCTGATGATGCTCGATCCCGAGCAGGTGGCCCGCGAGGCGGCTTGTTCCGACCGCCTCAACCGCCTGCAGCGCCGTGTCTGCCGGCCGCTGGACAAGCCTTTGATCCCAAAGGCGGCGGAGCTGGCCGCGTTTGATCGCGAGATCGACGAGGCGCAGATTGAGGCTGAACTCGATGAATGCCTGGACGAGGTCTCTGGCGCTGCGGATGTCGTAGGGCATTGAGCCTCCTGTCCGCGCGGCGTTTGTGGCACAAGCACCACTGCGGCGCGAGACCCCTGGGATTTACGCGCTTGCGTCGAATCCACAGTCGGTGAGAATTCCGGCTTTTGCTGGATGAGGCGGACTTGCCGCCACGCTTTGCCGACCGATGTCTGACACCGCCCATTTCGCCTGCCGTGCCGCCCGCGCCGATAGACACCTGAACTCGCGACTGCGCCTGGGCTTGTTGGGGGCGTTGCTGGCCTTTGGCCTTGGCACAGCCGGTCCCGTGCAGGCTCAAAAGACATCGGCCAGCCCGGCGGCGCCGATCGCCGAGTCACCCACCTTGCAGCGCATCAGCGATACCGGCGTGATCGTGCTCGGCTACCGCGTCGGATCGATCCCGTTTTCCTACCTCGACGCCAGGCTCAAGCCCATCGGCTACTCGATGGACCTGTGCTTCAAGGTGGTCGACGCGGTCCGGCAAAAACTCGAACTGCCCGATCTGGAGGTCAAGCTGGTGCCGGTCAGCTCCGCCACCCGCCTGGCGCTGGTGGCCAACGGCTCGTTGGACCTGGAGTGCGGCGTCACGACCAACACGGCCGAACGGGCCAAGAGCCAGGGCTTCTCGATCACGACCTTCGTGTCAGAGAGCAAGATCATGACGCGCAAGGCCAGCGATCTGAACGGCATCGACGATCTCAGCGGCCTCACCGTGGCTTCGACCATAGGCACCACCAGCATCCAGTACCTGCACGCGCTCAACCAGAGCCGCAAGCTGAACATGAAGATCCTGATGGCGCAGGAAGACCCCGACGCCTTTCGCATGTTGCAGACCGGACGCGCCGACGCCTACGTGATGGACGATGTGCTCATGCGCAGTCTGCTGGCGCAGACGCCCAACCCGGGCGACTTCGTCATCAACGACACGCCTCTGTCGGTGGAACCCTACGGCCTGGGCCTGAACCGCGACGACCCCGTCTTCAAGCAACTGGTGGACGCCGTCATCATCGGCATCTACCAGCGCGGCGAGATCTACGCGCTGTACCAGAAATGGTTCCAGGCGCCGGTGCCGCCCAAGGGCATCAACCTGCAGATGCCCATGAGCGAGTCGTTCAAGCGGGTGATCCAAAAGCCCACCGATTCTTCAGACCCGGCGCGCTACAGATAAGCAGGCGCTATCAGCGGAACCGCTCCAGATCGATGTTGTGGCGGTGCAGCTTGTCGTAGAGCGTCTTCTTGGCCACGCCCAGCAGCTCCATGGCAGCGGGCACCTTGCCCTGGCAGCGGCGCAGCGCCTGCTCGATCAAGGTCTTTTCCACCAGGTCCATCTGGCGCGCCAGGGTCTGCGGCTCGCCTTCGACCAGGGCCGAGGGAATGCCGGTCTCATCCAGCGCCAGCACGAAGCGGTCGGCGGCATTGCGGATCTCCCGCACATTGCCGGGCCAGTCGTGCGCCATCAGCTCGCGCAGGCGCTGCGGCGACAGCTCCGGCGCCTCGCGCTCGTAGCGCGTGCAGGCCTGCGCCACGAAATGCTGGAACAGCAAGGGGATGTCTTCGCGCCGCTCGCGCAAGGGCGGCAGCGTGAGCGTGGCGACATTGAGGCGGTAATACAGGTCGCCGCGGAACTTCTGCTGCTCGCTGAGCTGCAGCAGGTCGGCCTTGGTTGCCGCAATGAAACGCACGTTGATCGGCACTTCCTCGTTCGAGCCCAGCCGCTCGACGCGCCGCTCCTGCAGGATGCGCAGCAGCTTGATCTGCATGACGATGGGCATGGTCTCGATCTCGTCGAGCAGCAGGGTGCCGCCGTTGGCATGCTCGATCTTGCCGATGCGCCGTTTGGCCGCCGAGGTGAAGGCGCCGGGCTCGTGGCCGAACAGCTCGCTTTCGAACAGGTTCTCGGGCAGGCCGCCGCAATTGATGGCGACGAAGTTGCGGTCGCGCCGCTTGCTCTGGTCGTGCAGGCAGCGCGCGACCAGTTCCTTGCCGGTGCCAGTTTCGCCCAGGATCATCACGTCGGCCGAGGTGCCGGCCAGGTTGAGGATCTGGCGCCGTACCTGCTGCATCGCCGGCGATTGACCCAGCAGCGCGGCCTCGATGCCGTTGGCACGCTGCAGCTGTTCGCGCAGGTCATCGACGGCAGCGCGCAGCATGCGCTTGTCGAGCGCCCGAACGATGGTCTCGACGAAGCGCTCGGGTGCAAAGGGCTTCTCCAGGAAATCGTAGGCGCCGGCGCGCATCGCGTTGACGGCCATGGCGACGTCGCCGTGCGCCGTCACCAGCACCACGGGAATGGCGGCGTCGATCGCGACCACGCGGTCCAGCAGGCTCATGCCGTCCATGCCGGGCAGGCGCACGTCGGTCACTACGACGATCTGCGCGCCCGGGCTGATGTGCGGCAGCGCGGCCTCGGCCGAGCCGCAGGGCAGCACTTCCAGCCCGGCGAGCTCCAGCGTCTGCGTCAGGCTGGCCCGCACGGGCGGATCGTCTTCGACGAAAACGATTTTGTAACCTTCAAACATGGGCATCCTTCTTGGCGAGTTCCAGGTCGAATTCGAAGCACATGCCCTGCTCGCCGGGGCGGGCGTGCAGCGTGCCGCCGAATTCATGAATGATCTTCGATGAAATCACCAGGCCCAGCCCCAGACCCTGGCCGGCCGGCTTGGTGGTGAAAAAGGGCTCGAACAAGCGCTGCAGCTGGTCGGGATCCATGCCGCGCCCGCTGTCGCAGACCCGTACCAGGGCCCGCCGGTTCTTGCCCGTCGGTTCCGCACTCAGCGTCAGTTGCTTGCTCGCCAAGTCGTGCATGGCGTCGACGGCATTGCCAATCAAGTTGATCAGCACCTGCTCTAGGCGATTGCCGTCGCATACCACCAGCAGGTGCTCGGGCACGTCCAGGCTGACCTGCACCTGCTCGTCGCGCAGGCGGTGGTCCAGCAGCAGGAGCACGTTGTCCACAGCCTGACGCAGTGACACAGCGGCGACGGTCTTTTCGGCTTTGCGGGCGAAGTTCTTCAACTGCCGTGTGATCACGCTCATGCGCTCGACCACGTCGTCGACGGCGCGCAGATTCTCGGCCACGGTGGCGTAGCGACCGTTCTCCAACAGCAGCAGGGTGTTGCGCGACAGGGCGCGCAAGGCCGTCAAGGGTTGATTGATCTCATGCGAGATGCCGGCCGACATCTGCCCCAGCACCGCCAGTTTGCCGGCCTGCAGCAATTCGTCTTCGGCCAGCAGGCGGTGTTCGATCTGCCGCTTCAGTTCGGTGTTGGCGTCGCGCAGCGCCTGGGTCCGCTCGTCGACCAGCTGTTCCAACTGGGTGTGCGCGCGCTGCAGCTCCGCCTTGGCCTGGGACACCTGGTGCAAGGCGCGCCGCCTTGAGGCCAGGTACAGCACCAGCAATCCCATGCTGAATCCGAAGGCTGCGCCGCCCCATGCGGCGACCCTGGCCTGACGACGGACCTCGCTGGGGTCCGACAGGGTCACGAGCCGCACGCCCAGCGGGGGAATGGGCTGTTCCTGCGCCATCAGTGAGGTGCCTCGCGCCGCGCCGGGCATATCGGATTTCACGGGCGGCACTTGCACGATCGGCGCATAGGCCTGATGCACGACCTCGGTCGCGATGCCCAGGGGCTGCAAGGGCCCATCCCCGTAACGTCCGGTCGCGCGCAAGACCTGGCGCCTGGGTTCGTCGATCTGGCCCAGCACATGGAATTTCCAGTCCGGCACCGACGACAGCACGACGACGTCGTTGTCGTCCACCACCAGCAGACGTTCACTTTGGGCGCGCAAGCCCAGGTCCACCCAGGAGGCCTCCAGCGGGGCCAGATTGAGCTTGACGACGATGTAGCCCGACACGGCATTGGCGCGCTTGACCGGATGCACCAGGAAAAAATCGGTGCTGCCCGTGTTGCCGTCGGCGGCAAAGAAATGGCCTTCTTCGCCGTTGAGCCGATCGAGCAGATACGGGGGCACGACCTTGGCACCGTCCGGGCCAACGGCGCCATGGCTGGAGGCCAGCAACTGGCCCTGCGGATCGGTGACCACGGTCAGCCGGGCGCCGGCACGCACGGAGATGCGCGCCAGCCGCTGGCTGGCCAGGCGTCGCAGGTTCGCGTCGTCCGGGTGGGTCAGCAATGCGGCAATGGCATCATCGATCGCAATCAGGCTGGGCAGATAGCTCTGGCGCGCCAATTCGGTGTCGAGGGTGGCCGCATACAACTCCAGGCGCTCGCTGGCGCCTGCGGCCAGTTGCACAAGGCCGGTCCGCTCGCTCAGGTAATGCCCCAGCGTCAAGCCCGCCGCCGCCAGGGTGATGGTCAGGTAGACCGCAAACAGGGGACGCCGCAGGCCCCGGGACATTCGTGCGTAGAGCTTCAGGTAGAGGGCGTGTGCAGCGGAGGCGGACATAAGGGGGCGTAGTTTGCCCAAATGCGGGGCAAGACGGCAAATTATTAGCAAGATTGAAGCCTGCGGCGTTCGGGATGGCATGGTCAGGCTGACCCAGGCTGGCGGACAGCCGTCACCGCGGCCTATGTAACCAATTTCACACTTTTGGGGTGGCGAGTAGGGCGGATTTCCGCACAGATTTTCGCTGGCGACCACGCTTTGGCCCTTGCATGACGTTCTGATGAAAGTCATGGACAGGTTTTTCTTGGTGCTTACCCTCGGTTTCAAGAACTTGGCATAGGCCTTGCGAAAAGGCCCTCAACGTTCCCTAGGGAATCTGTTCGACAAGGATTTAGTCTCATGGAAATTTTGATCCAGCAGATCATCAACGGCCTGGTGCTGGGCAGCATGTACGCGCTGGTGGCGCTGGGCTACACGATGGTGTACGGGATCATCAACCTGATCAACTTCGCGCACGGCGAGGTGCTGATGGTCG
>Ga0213872_10000283_pt1 | contig 43308 bp, 37 predicted proteins | sample VelepicomBERX_R2_FD_160071 | JGI IMG/M metagenome (GOLD analysis project Ga0213872, IMG submission 160071) | Rhizosphere microbial communities from Vellozia epidendroides in rupestrian grasslands, the National Park of Serra do Cipo, Brazil - RX_R2 | ecosystem: Host-associated > Plants > Roots >... | reverse complement strand
CCAGCATTTCCGCTACAAAGTGAAGGGCGTCATCTAACATTGTCGCCGGAGGTTAACAGTCTCCTGCGACGTTTACAACCCCAAAAGTAATAATGCCGTTCAGTCTTAACTGAACGGCATTACCGCCGAGGCGGGGTTTTTTTATTGCCTCAGCGGGCGGTACGCTTGAAGTCGCGCAAGCGGAAACCCATCCCTACCAGCGCGCCAAAATACACCACGCCGCACAAGCCAATCACCAGGAACAGCGCGCCCGCCCGCAGGAAGGCATGCGCTTGCATGCCCAGCCAGTCCACCTGGCTCGCGCCCAGCCACGCCGCCCCGCCCATCAAGACGCAAGCGATGACCACCCGCGCGAAGAACCAGCCCCAGCCCGGCAGAGGCTGGTAGATGCCGCTCTTGCGCAGCCCCGTGTAAAGAAAGCCCGCGTTCAGGCAGGCGCCCATGCCGATTGACAGCGCCAGTCCCGCCACCGCGATATAGGGCACGAAGATCAGGTTCATCAGCTGGGTCGCCACCAGAACCCCCATAGCGATCTTGACCGGCGTACGGATGTCCTGGCGCGCGTAAAAAGCCGGCGCCAGCGTCTTGACCAGAATGATGCCGATCAGCCCCGCGCTATAGGCGATCAGCGGACGCGCCGAGCCCTCCGCAGCCGCTTCGGTGAATTTCCCGTAATGGAAGAGGGTGGCGATCAGCGGCTTGGCCAGCACGGCCATGCCCACGGCGGCGGGTAGGGCCAGCAGGAAGGTCAGGCGCAGGCCCCAGTCCAGCAGATGGGAATATTCCTCGGTATCGCCATCGCTGTTCGCCTTGGACAGGCTGGGCAGCAGAATCGTGCCCAGCGCCACGCCCAGCAGGGCAGTGGGGAATTCCATCAGCCGGTCGGCATAGGACAGCCAGGAAATGCTGCCTTCCGCCAGCTGGGAAGCGATGCTGGTGTTGATCATCAGGCTGATCTGCGCGGCGGAGACGGCAAACACGGCCGGCCCCATCTTCTTCAGCACGCGGCGCAGGCCGGGATCGCTCAGTCCGGCGGCCGGATTCAGCGACAGCCGCGGCAGCATGCCGATGCGCACCAGGGCGGGAATCTGGATCGCCACCTGCAGGATGCCGCCCACGAACACGGCGATGGCCTGGGCATAGATAGGCTGCTTGAGGTGCGATTGCAGGAACAGGGCGGCGGCGATAAAGGCCAGGTTCAGCAGCACCGGCGTAAACGCGGGAATTTTGAACTCGCGCCAGGTATTAAGCACGCCGCCGGCCAGTGCCACGAAGGCCATGAAGCTAATGTAGGGGAACATCAGGCGCGTCATCCACACGGCCGCGTCGAAGGCGCCCGGCGTCGCCTGCAGGCCGGTGGCGATGGTGTAGACGAAGATGGGCGCGCCGATGATGCCGATGATGCTCACCAGCAGGGTGGACCAGACCAGGGTATTGGCCACGTGGTCGGTCAGCGTCTTGCTCGCCTCCTGCCCGTGCCGGGTCTTGTATTCCGCCAGGATGGGCACGAAGGCCTGGGAAAACGCCCCTTCGGCAAACAGGCGCCGCAGCAGGTTGGGGATGCGGAAGGCGACGATGAAAGCATCGGTATAGGCGCCGGCGCCGAAGGCCCGCGCGAACAGGGTTTCCCGCAGTAAGCCGGTGACGCGGGACACCATGGTCATGCTGGAGATGGAAGCTAGGGTTTTGAGCAAGTTCATGGGCCGTGATTATAATGGTTGAGCGCAGCGTGGCATGACAGACTTAACAAAAGCTTATGTGTTGCCTTTGTCGATTTTTAAATTGCCCTCGCCCAAAAAACTCGCTATAATCGCAGGCTGTACAAAATTCTGTTGCGCAGACACTAATGTTTGGCAAGCAGTAGTTTGACTCACAGTTCACTCTGAACGTAACTGTTTGACAAACATTAATGTTTGCAAACGCACTTTTACCTGTATTTAGGAAATTCCATGGCAAATACCGCACAGGCGCGCAAGCGCGCTCGTCAAGCAGTTAAGCAAAACGCTCACAACTCGGCTCAGCGCTCGACCCTGCGTACCGCTATCAAGGCTGTTCGCAAGGCGATCCAGGCAGGTGACAAAGCCGCTGCTACTGCTATCTTCCAGTCGTCGGTGTCGACCATCGACAGCATCGCTGACAAGAAGATCATTCACAAAAACAAGGCAGCTCGTCACAAGAGCCGTCTGGCAGCTGCTCTGAAGGCACTGTCCGCTTAATTTTTCCTGCCGGCGGCTTCGGCCGCCGTCGAGAAAGACAAGCAAGAACCCGCACCGGGCTGGTCCCGTGCGGGTTTTTTCGCTTGTACGCCGCCGAAGCGGCATAAAAAAAGCAGCCCGCAGGCTGCTTTTGTGCTTTCCGGCGCGGGATTACTTGGCCGGTGCGGAAGCTTCTGCCGAAGCCGAGGCGGCTGGGGCTTTCTTGGATTTCTTGGCCTTCTTGTGCTTGGCCGGAGCTGCGGCGTCGGCCGATGCGGAGGCGGAAGCCATCGGCGCCGAAGCCTGCTCAGGAGCGGCCGGAGCGGCAGCAAAAGCGGAAGCAGCGAACAGGGAGGCTACGAGGGCGGCGATGATCTTGGACATGGCGTTTTCCTTTGGCAGTTAATAGAACAGCTAAAAAAACCAGTGATTCGGATGAATCTGTCTCATTAACGCAGGCTGGAAGTTGTCCGTTGACACGAATTTCCAGCAGAAATAGAAAATTTTTTGCCGTACTGCATCAAGCGCGGCGGGGCGGAGCCGCTTCCGCCTCCGGATCGTGCTCCGGGACTATGGACAGCAGTTCCGGCGGAATGGCGGCGGCGGCCGACGGGCGCAACTGCTGCTTCAGCGCTTCCAGCGGCCCGGCCGCCAGCGAGCCCAGTTTGGGCGCGCGGCGGTCGATCTCATTGGCCAGGTCCAGCTGCAGCCAGTCCATTTCATCGAGCATGGTGCGCAGTTCCAGCAGAATGCCGGGATCCTCGCGGGCGAGGGACATGATGCTGTCGATATGGTCGGGGTCGATGCCGGCCCGCAGCACCAGCTGGCGGATCGCCATCATGCGCTCGAAGAGGAAGGCTAGCGGCGAGGCTTCCACCCGCGCCGGCGCCACGCGCAGCTCGAACACTTCGCGCAGGGTGGCCCAGGCTTGCAGCATGTCGGCCAGCTTGCTGAGCTGGAGCGCCGCGCCTTGCGCTTCCGGCTGGCCGCAAGCGTCCTCGGGCGTGACGTGGATCAGGTCGCGCAGGGCGCTGACGGCGGCCGCATCGAAGCGGCCATGGTGCAGGCGGGCCAGCATGTCCAGCCGGGCCAGGTCGAAGCGGCGGATCACCGTCTCCGCCACGTCGGCCACGGCGACCAGCTTGGACAGGGGCGAGATTTTGTCGCTGCGCAGGCCGTAGGGGTAGCCGCTGCCGTCGAGCCGCTCATGGTGATGCAGCACGGCCAGCGGGATGGCGGCGGGAAAGTCGGCCAGGCCGCGCAGCAGCACATGGCCCGTCAGCGGGTGAACGTGGATGAAGCGGCGTTCATCCGGCGTGATGTCATGGTTGTCCGCCAGCAGCAGGGGATCGGTGTGCATTTCGCCGATGTCGTGGCAGAGGGCGGCCACGGCCAGCAGTTCGCGCGCGCTGGCGGGCAGGCGCAGGCGCAGGGCCAGGGCGTTGGCGATCATGGCCGTGCGCAGGGAATGCTCGAACATGGCGGGCCGCTGTTCGCGCATCACGGTCAGGCGCAGCAGCAGGGGACGGGGTAGCTTAAGCGCCGCCAGCGCCTGCTTGATGGCCAGCGCGTCGCCGCTGCGGGCGGCCAGGCGGCAGTAGACGCTGTCGCGCTCGAGGATCTGGGCCGCAGCGATGGCCAGGGCGGTGGCGTCGATGGGGCGCTCGCTGGCCAGCACATGGTCGAGCGGCACCTTCAGCTTGTGCTGGGCCAGGCGCTCGAACTGCGGCTGGCTGACCTTGCTGCCCTTGGACACCAGCTTCATGCCATTCGTGCCGTAGATATCCTCCTGCGCCACCACGTCCTGCTCGCGGGCGAGCGCGGCCATGGCTTGCACATAAAACGGGTTTTCGTCGGAGGGTGTCAGAGCGGCGGCGTCTGCTTGGGCGTTCATGGGCGTTCCCACACAAGGCTGGTTGCGGCGTCCCTCCCAATATAAAGTAAAACGCCGCATTGCGGCGCAACAAATTAACAACTTGCTAATTACTAGCGTCCGAGCTCCGCCACGTTTACTTCCATCCACTCGCCTGGCATCAGGGGATGGCTGGCGAGGGAGATGCCGCCGATGGCGCTGCGCACCAGGCGCAGGGTGGGCAGACCGACGGCGGCCGTCATGCGCCGCACCTGGCGGTTCTTGCCTTCCTGCAGGGTGATGGCAAGCCAGCTGGTGGGCTGGTCGGCCCGCTGGCGGATAGGTGGATTGCGCGGCCACAGCCATTCCGGCTCGGCGATGCGTACCGCCTTGCAAGGCTGGGTGACGAAGTCGCCCAGGTCCAGCGGCGCCTGCAGGCGGGCCAGGCTGTCCGCGTCGGGCACGCCGTCCACCTGCACCAGGTAGGTCTTGGGCTGCTTGCGCTCGGGGTGGGCGATTTCGTGTTGCAGCTTGCCGTCGTCGGTCAGCAGCAGCAAGCCTTCGCTGTCGGCGTCCAGGCGGCCGGCGGGGTAGACATTGGGGATCTTGACGTGGTCGGCCAGCGTGGCGCGGCCTTCCTGGGGCGAAAACTGGCACAGCACCTGGAAAGGTTTATTGAATAGTATTAACGACATGCTTATCTGAGAATCAATTGTGGTGTAGGCTTATGGGCGAAGGATTAAAAACCCCTGCACATGGCAAAATGACTGTTGTAGTTCACTCCGGAGAGCACGATGTACCAACATATTAAAGTACCCGCTGACGGCCAGAAAATCACCGTCAACGCCGATTTTTCCCTGAATGTACCAGATAACCCCATCCTTCCCTATATCGAGGGCGATGGCACCGGCGTCGACATCACGCCGGTCATGATCAAAGTGGTGGACGCGGCCGTGGCCAAGGCCTACGGCGGCAAGCGCAAGATCAGCTGGATGGAGATCTTCTCCGGCGAAAAATCGACCCAGGTCTACGGCCCCGACGTGTGGCTGCCGGAGGAAACCCTGGCCGCGCTGAAGGAATACGTAGTCTCGATCAAGGGCCCGCTGACGACGCCCGTCGGCGGCGGCATCCGTTCGCTCAACGTGGCCCTGCGCCAGCAGCTGGACCTGTATGTCTGCCTGCGTCCCGTGCGCTGGTTCACCGGCGTGCCTTCGCCCGTTAAGGAGCCGCAGAAGACCGACATGGTGATCTTCCGCGAAAACTCGGAAGACATCTACGCCGGCATCGAGTGGGCCGAAGGCTCGGACGGCGCGAAGAAGCTGATCGAGTTCCTGACCAAGGAAATGGGCGTGTCCAAGATCCGCTTCCCCGAGACCTCCGGCCTGGGCGTCAAGCCCGTGTCGCGCCAGGGCACGCAGCGCCTGGTGCGCAAGGCCATCCAGTACGCCATCGACAACGACAAGCCGTCCGTGACCATCGTCCACAAGGGCAATATCATGAAGTACACGGAAGGCGGCTTCCGCGACTGGGCCTACGAGCTGGCGCAAAAGGAGTTCGGCGCCGAGCTGATCGACGGCGGTCCATGGTGCAAGTTCAAGAATCCGAAGACGGGCAAGGACATCGTCATCAAGGATTCCATCGCTGACGCGTTCCTGCAACAGATCCTGCTGCGTCCGGCGGAGTACAGCGTGATCGCCACCCTCAATCTGAACGGCGACTACATCTCCGACGCGCTGGCGGCCCAGGTGGGCGGCATCGGCATTGCGCCGGGCGCCAATATGTCGGACTCGGTGGCCATGTTCGAAGCCACCCACGGCACGGCGCCCAAGTACGCGGGCAAGGACTATGTGAATCCCGGCTCCATGATCCTGTCGGCCGAGATGATGCTGCGCCACATGGGCTGGACCGAGGCGGCCGACCTGATCATCCGTGCCATGGAAAAGGCCATCGACTCCAAGCAGGTGACGTATGACTTCGCCCGCCTGATGGAAGGCGCGACCCAGGTGTCGTGCTCGGGCTTCGGCGAGGTGATGATCGCCCAGATGTAATGCACAGGGCAGGGCGGAGGCTTCCGTCCCTGCCGCAGGCATAAAAAAACCCCGCCGAAGCGGGGTTTTGTCTCAACGACATCGCATTAGGTCGTTTGAATATTGGAAGCTTGCTTGCCTTTAGGACCCTGCGTGACTTCGAATTGAACTTTTTGACCTTCTTTGAGGGTCTTGAAACCGTTCATGTTGATTGCGGAGAAGTGCGCGAACAAATCTTCGCCGCCGTCATCTGGAGTGATGAAGCCAAAACCTTTGGAATCATTGAACCACTTAACAGTACCTGTTGCCATAAAAAGAACTTTCAAATAATAACTGATCACACGAGCCATAAAAGCAAGAAGCTTCTTGCCCCCTCCTCACGCCTCACTTAGCTTATCAACGTGTACATTTCTGCACCAAGCCGATAACGCATTGTTAGCGGATCAATTTTTAAAGTCAAGCGCTTTTGTGGGCATTTTGCTACTTTTTATGATATTGGCGAAAAAGCAACTCTTGATTTTGGCAAACGGGCCGCCATCTGCGTTCAGTTCAGAAAACGCGTAAGATAAAGAACAAACAGAAACGTGCAATGAAATGCACATTGCATCAACCCCGAAAGCATTAGAATATAAGCGTATGGCAACCAAGCACGACACCGAAACCGTACTGGAGCGACAAACGCTGAAGCCGCCACCTCTCTACCAGGTGGCGTTGCTGAATGATGACTACACCCCCATGGAGTTTGTCGTGGCCATCATCCAGGAGTACTTTAATAAAGACCGGGAAACCGCCACTCAGATCATGCTCAGCGTACATCGTTACGGCAAGGGCGTATGCGGCGTCTTCTCCAAAGATATCGCCTGTACCAAAGTGGAGTTCGTTTTAACTCATGCGCGCAAGGCCGGCCACCCCCTGCAATGCGTGATGGAGGAAGTATGATTGCGCAGGAATTAGAAGTAAGTTTGCATATGGCGTTTGTCGAGGCGCGCCAGGCCCGGCACGAATTCATCACGGTCGAGCACCTGCTGCTGGCGCTGCTGGACAATCCGTCGGCGGCCGAAGTGATGCGTGCCTGCGCGGTCAATATTGAAGACCTGCGCAAGACCCTGACCAACTTCATCGGCGACAACACGCCCACCGTGCCCGGCACGGGCGAGGTGGACACGCAGCCGACGCTGGGCTTCCAGCGCGTGATCCAGCGCGCCATCATGCATGTGCAGTCCGCTTCCAACGGCAAGAAGGAAGTCACCGGCGCCAATGTGCTGGTGGCCATCTTCGGCGAGAAGGACTCGCACGCCGTCTACTACCTGCACCAGCAGGGCGTGACGCGCCTGGACGTGGTCAACTTCATCTCGCACGGCGTGCGCAAGGATCAGCAGTCCGATCCGGCCAAGGCGTCGGAAGGCGTGGAAGAGGGCGCACCGGCCGAAGGCCAGAACAAGGAAAGCCCGCTGGACCAGTTCACGCAGAACCTCAACAAGTTCGCCGCCGAGGGCCGTATCGACCCGCTGATCGGCCGCGAGGACGAGGTCGACCGCGTGATCCAGATCCTCTGCCGCCGCCGCAAGAACAATCCGCTGCTGGTGGGCGAGGCGGGCGTGGGCAAGACCGCCATCGCCGAAGGCCTGGCCTACCGCATCACCCAGGGCGATGTGCCCGAGATCCTGCAGAACGCCGTCGTCTACTCGCTGGATATGGGCGCGCTGCTGGCCGGCACCAAGTACCGCGGCGACTTCGAGCAGCGCCTGAAGGCGGTGCTCAAGCAGCTGAAGGACAACCCGCACGGCATCCTGTTCATCGACGAAATCCACACCATCATCGGCGCCGGTTCCGCGTCGGGCGGCACGCTGGATGCGTCGAACCTGCTGAAGCCTGCCCTGGCCAACGGCCAGCTGAAGTGCATCGGCGCGACCACCTACACCGAGTTCCGCGGCGTGTTTGAAAAAGACCACGCCCTGAGCCGCCGCTTCCAGAAGGTGGACGTGAACGAGCCGACCGTCGAACAGACCGTGCAGATCCTGCGCGGCCTGAAGTCGCGCTTCGAAGAGCACCATGGCGTGAAATACTCGTCGTCGGCCCTGTCGACGGCGGCCGAACTGGCGGCCCGCTTCATCAACGACCGCCATCTGCCGGACAAGGCCATCGACGTGATCGACGAGGCGGGCGCCGCCCAGCGCATCCTGCCGAAATCGAAGCAGAAGAAAACCATCGGCAAGACCGAGATCGAGGACATCATCTCCAAGATCGCGCGCATCCCGCCGCAGACCGTCAACCAGGACGACCGCAGCAAGCTGCAGACCATCGACCGCGACCTGCGCAACGTGGTGTTCGGCCAGGACCCTGCCATCGAAGCGCTGGCTTCGGCCATCAAGATGGCGCGCGCGGGCCTGGGCAAGACCGACAAGCCAATCGGCTCCTTCCTCTTCTCCGGTCCGACCGGCGTGGGCAAGACCGAAGTGGCCAAGCAGCTGGCCTTCATCCTCGGCATCGAGCTGATTCGCTTCGACATGTCCGAGTACATGGAGCGTCACGCCGTGTCGCGCCTGATCGGCGCGCCGCCGGGCTATGTGGGCTTCGACCAGGGCGGCCTGCTGACGGAAGCGATCACCAAGAAGCCGCACGCCGTGCTGCTGCTGGACGAGATCGAGAAAGCGCATCCGGATATCTTCAATATCCTGCTGCAGGTGATGGACCATGGCACGCTGACCGACAACAACGGACGCAAGGCCGATTTCCGCAACGTGATCATCATCATGACCACCAACGCGGGCGCCGAGTCGCTGCAGAAGACGTCGATCGGCTTCACCACCACCAAGCAGGCGGGCGACGAGATGGCCGACATCAAGCGCATGTTCACGCCGGAGTTCCGCAACCGTATCGACGCCACCATCAGCTTCCGTCCGCTGGATGAGGAAATCATCCTGCGCGTGGTCGACAAGTTCCTGATGCAGCTGGAAGAGCAGCTGCACGAGAAGAAGGTGGAAGCCATCTTCAGCGAGAAGCTGCGCAAGTTCCTCGCCAAGAAAGGCTTCGATCCGCTGATGGGCGCGCGCCCGATGTCGCGCCTGATCCAGGACATGATCCGCAAGGCGCTGGCCGACGAGCTGCTGTTCGGTAAGCTGGTCACCGGCGGCAAGGTGATCGTGGATCTGGACGACAAGGACCAGATCAAGCTGGACTTCCCGGAACCGGACGCCGCGCCGACCCCGCCGCCAGAGACGGTGGAAGTGGAATAACCGGAGCGCCGGCCGAAAAAAACCGCACCCTCACCGGTGCGGTTTTTTTATGCCCGGCCCTTAAAAATGCGAGCTCAAAAAAAAAGCCGCGCCACATTGCGTGGCGCGGCTTTTTACCGGAGACCGGTGATTACAGCGCAGCGAAGGCCGCGTTGAGGGTCGCGCTTGGGCGCATCACGGCTTCAGTCTTGGCTGGATCAGGGTAGTAGTAACCGCCGATGTCCATGGCCTTGCCCTGAACTTCGGTCAGCTCGGCCACGATCTTCGCTTCGTTTTCAGCCAGGGTCTTGGCCAGCGGCGCGAACTTGGCGGCCAGTTCCTTGTCTTCCGACTGCGCTGCCAGCGCCTGCGCCCAGTACAGCGACAGGTAGAAGTGGCTGCCGCGGTTATCCAGCTCGCCGGTGCGGGTCGATGGCGACTTGTTATTGTCCAGCAGCTTGCCGGTGGCTTCGTCCAGCGTCTTGGCCAGGATCTTGGCCTTGTTGTTGTTGGACTTGATGCCCAGTTCTTCCAGCGACACGGCCAGCGCCAGGAACTCGCCCAGCGAATCCCAGCGCAGGTGGTTCTCTTCCACCAGCTGCTTCACGTGCTTCGGAGCCGAACCGCCGGCGCCCGTTTCGTACATGCCGCCGCCCGCCATCAGTGGAACGATGGACAGCATCTTGGCCGAGGTGCCCAGTTCCAGGATCGGGAACAGGTCGGTCAGGTAGTCGCGCAGGATGTTGCCGGTCACCGAGATGGTGTCCAGGCCGCGCGATACGCGCTCCAGCGTGTAGCGCATTGCGCGCACTTGCGACATGATCTGGATATCCAGGCCAGTGGTGTCGTGATCCTTCAGGTACACCTGTACCTTCTTGATCACTTCGTTCTCGTGCGGACGGTACGGGTCCAGCCAGAACACGGCAGGCATGCCCGAGTTGCGCGCGCGGGTGACGGCCAGCTTGACCCAGTCACGGATCGGCGCATCCTTCACCTGGCACATGCGCCAGATGTCGCCTTCTTCCACGTTCTGGGTCAGCAGCACTTCGCCGGTCGCCAGGTCGGTGATGTTGGCCACGCCGACTTCGGTGATTTCATAGGTCTTGTCGTGCGAACCGTATTCCTCGGCTTGCTGCGCCATCAGGCCCACGTTCGGCACGGTGCCCATCTTGGTCGGGTCGAAGTTGCCGTGCCATTTGCAGAAGTTGATCATCTCCTGGTAGATACGGGCAAAGGTCGACTCAGGCATCACGGCCTTCACGTCCTTAGGGCGGCCGTCGGCGCCCCACATCTTGCCGCCGATACGGATCATGGCCGGCATCGACGCGTCAACGATGATGTCGTTCGGCGAGTGGAAGTTGGTGATGCCTTTGGCCGAATCGACCATCGCCAGTTCCGGACGCTTTTCGTGGCAGGCGTGCAGGTCCTTCAGGATTTCTTCCTTCTGCGACGCTGGCAGCTTTTCGATCTTCTCGTACAGGTTGACCATGCCGTTGTTGACGTTCACGCCCAGTTCCTCGAAGGTCTTGGCATGCTTGGCGAATGCGTCCTTGTAGAAGATGCGCACGCAGTGGCCGAACACGATCGGGTGCGACACCTTCATCATGGTCGCTTTCACGTGCAGCGAGAACATCACGCCGGTCTTGTATGCGTCTTCGATCTCTTTTTCGTAGAAGGCTAGCAGGGCCTTTTTGCTCATGAACATGGAGTCGATGATCTCGCCCGCTTGCAGCGCGACCTTCGGCTTCAGCACGATGGTCTTGCCCGATGCGGTCAGCAGTTCCATCTTCACTTCACGCGCTTTGTCCAGGGTCATGGACTTTTCGCCGTGGTAGAAGTCGCCGCCGTGCATGTGCGAGACGTGGGTGCGGGAAGCCTGGCTCCATTCGCCCATCGAGTGCGGGTGCTTGCGTGCGTATTCTTTCACGGCCTTTGGCGCGCGGCGGTCAGAGTTACCTTCGCGCAGAACCGGGTTCACAGCGGAGCCGATGCACTTGCCGTAGCGGGCCTTCAGCGCTTTTTCTTCGTCGGTCTTTGGATCTTCTGGGTAGTCCGGCAGCTTGTAGCCTTTGCCTTGCAGTTCGCGCACGGCCGCTTGCAGCTGCGCCACCGATGCCGAGATGTTCGGCAGCTTGATGATGTTGGCTTCCGGGCTCTGGGTCAGGGCGCCCAGGACGGCCAGGTTGTTCGGCACTTTCTGTTCGTCGGTCAGGCATTCAGGGAATTCGCCCAGAACGCGCGCGGCGACGGAGATGTCGCTGGCGACTACATCGACGCCGGCTGGCGCGGTGAATTTCTTAACGATAGGCAGCAGGGAATATGTTGCCAGCAGCGGAGCTTCGTCCGTCAGCGTATAGATAATCTTGGATTTTTCGGTCATGTCGATTCCCTCGTATGCGGTTGTTGCCGGGTGGTTAACTCTGCAAACGCTCCAAGGGGCGGGGCGGGTAACCTCGCCGTTGGACGGCTGTGCGTTTTAGATTAAAGCATCTATTTTAGACGCTCTGGGCGTACTTTGCCTAAACCTTAGAGGGGAGGATGGTTAAAAGCTGGTCAGGCTTCTGAACTATGCGCTGCGGCGGCGCGTTGTTTTAGCCTTGCTAACTGGCTTCCTCCCGCAGGCGACGCCAGAGGGTGGTGCGGCTGATGCCTAAATATTCAGCGGCGACGTCGCGCCGGCCGCCGAAGCGGGCCAGCACCTGTGTGGCGCTTTCGCGCCCGGCCGCTGCCAGTGCCGGTGATGCCGGTGGCATGGCGCCGGGCGCTGCATGGCCGCTATGGTTGCCATGACCGCTAGCTCCGCCAGCGCCGTCAAAGCCGCTGTGGCCTTGGACGAACGGCGGCAGGGAGCTTAACTCCGGCGCCACGCTTTGCACAAAGGCTGGCGTCAGCGCCTGCAGCGGCTCTGCGGCGAGGTGTAGTGCCACGCGCTCGGCCAGATTACGCAGCTCGCGCACATTGCCGGGCCAGTGATAGGCCTGCAGCAGCGGCGCGCAGGCCAGCACTTCGGCGTGCAGATTCGGATGCGGGCGCGCGCCCAGCGCCGCCAGCGCGTTTTTCAGCGACCATTCCGTCAGCTCCACGATATCGTCGCGCCGCTCGCGCAAAGGCGGCAGCGACAGGCGCAGCACGGCCAGCCGGTAGAACAGGTCGGCGCGGAAGCGGCCCTCGCGCACGCGCTGCTCCAGATCGCAGTGGGTGGCGCTGATAATGCGGACATTGACGGCGATTGGCCGCGTGCCGCCCACTCGCACCACTTCACGTTCCTCCAGCACGCGCAGCAGGCGCGTTTGCAAGGTCAAAGGCATCTCGCCGATTTCGTCCAAAAACAGCGTGCCCCGGTTGGCGGCCTCGAACAAGCCCGCATGTCCGCCGCGCCGCGCGCCGGTGAAAGCGCCTTCCTCGTGGCCGAACAGCTCGGACTCCAGCAGAGACTCCGCAATCGCCCCGCAATTCACGGCCACGAAAGGCCGGTTCTGGCCCAGGATGCGTGGACTCTCGCGATGGATGGCCTGCGCGACCAGCTCCTTGCCGCTGCCCGTTTCGCCTTGAATCAGCACGGTCGCGGGCGACCTCGCGTACAGCACAATCGACTGGCGCAGCGATTCCATGGCTGGCGACTCGCCGCGCAAGTCGTTCAATCCATGTTTGGCGCGCAGCGTGTCGGCGACCACGGTGCGGCGGCCCCGGTTCGATTCCAGCTGCGTTAGGTGCGCCAATTCCAGCGCATCGTCGAAGGCCTGGCGGATCGAGGCGGCGGAGTAGACGAAGACGCCCGTCAGTCCCGCTTCCTCGGCCAGATCGGTGACGAGGCCCGCGCCAACGATGGCCTGGATGCCGGACGCCTTCAAGTCGTTGATCTGCGCGCGCGCATCCTCTTCTGTCACATAGGTTCGCTGCGCAATTTGGAAGCCGAAGGTGCTGGAGAACTCCGCCAGCTCCGCCATCTCGTCCTGATAGGTGATAACGCCGATCCGCTCCGATACGCGCCGCGCGCGTGCCAGCGCCTGCATCATGTCGTAGCCGCTGGCCTTGGCGATCACCACCGGCACAGACAGGCGGCCTTTCAGGTAGGCCGCATTCGACCCCGCTGCGATCACGGCGTCGCAGCGTTCTGTCGCCATGCGCTCGCGGATATGGCGCGCGGCGTCGTCGAAACCGAGGTTGATCGGCTCGATGGCCGCCAGGTGGTCATATTCCAGCGTGATGTCGCGGAACAGGTCTGACAGGCGCGACACGGAAACCGTCCAGATGACCGGCTTGTCGGTATTATCAATCGGCAGTGGAGTGGAATGGCGCATGTTTCAATTATAGTTCATTTATGTTTCAATGTTTCAAAATGAAACGCTCTCACTCGACGTCAAATGTTGCAAGTGACTGATTTTAAAGATATGCACAGACTGGCACGTCCTTTGCAATATAGGACGCAACGCTAATTCAACGCACCAATGAAAGGTCAACCATGAGTCAATACTCCGCAGGCGCCGCTTTCCGCAAAGCCGTGCAAGAAGAATCCCCGCTGCAGGTGATCGGCGCCATCAACGCCAACCACGCCCTGTTGGCCAAGCGTGCCGGCTTCAAAGCCATCTACCTGTCGGGCGGCGGCGTCGCCGCCGGTTCGCTCGGCCTGCCGGACCTGGGCATCTCGAATTTGGATGACGTGCTGACCGACGTGCGCCGCATCACCGACGTGTGCGACCTGCCGCTGCTGGTCGACGTGGACACCGGCTTCGGCGCCTCCGCCTTCAACGTGGCGCGCACCGTCAAGTCGATGATCAAGTTCGGCGCTGCCGCCATGCACATCGAAGACCAGGTGGGCGCCAAGCGCTGCGGCCACCGTCCGGGCAAGGAGATCGTCAGCAAGGGCGAGATGGTCGACCGCATCAAGGCCGCCGTCGACGCGCGCACCGACGAAAACTTCGTCATCATGGCCCGCACCGACGCGCTGGCCGTGGAAGGTCTGGACGCCGCCATTGAACGCGCGGTAGCGTGCGTGGAAGCGGGTGCTGATATGATCTTCCCGGAAGCGATGATCTCGCTCGACATGTACAAACAGTTCGCCGCCGCAGTCAAAGTGCCTGTCCTGGCCAACATCACGGAATTCGGCTCCACCCCGCTGTTCACCGTGGAAGAACTGAAATCGGCCGACGTCGGCCTGGTACTGTATCCGCTGTCCGCTTTCCGTGCCATGAACAAGGCGGCGGAAAACGTCTATGAAGCCATCCGTCGCGACGGCACGCAAAAGAACGTCATCGACACCATGCAGACTCGCGCCGAGCTTTATGAGCGCATCAACTATCACGACTTTGAGCAGAAGCTGGACGCCCTGTTCGCAGCGCAGAAAAAATAAATGTCATTCCCGCGCAGGCGGGAACCCAATTGGATCCCCGCCTGCGCGGGGACGACTACTTTAAATGGAGATCACAAAATGACCGAAGCCACCTTCAAGCCCAAAAAATCCGTCGCCCTGTCCGGCGTCGCCGCTGGTAACACCGCCCTGTGCTCCGTCGGCAAAACCGGCAATGACCTGCATTATCGCGGCTACGACATCCTGGATGTCGCCAACACCTGCGAGTTCGAGGAAATCGCCCACCTGCTGGTGCACGGCAAACTGCCGACCGAAGCGGAACTGAAAGGCTATAAGGCTAAGCTGAAATCCCTGCGCGGCCTGCCCGCCAACCTGAAGGCCGCACTGGAAGCGCTGCCCGCATCGGCCCACCCGATGGACGTGATGCGCACGGGCGTCTCCGTGCTGGGCTGCATTCTGCCGGAGAAGGACGACCACAACGTGCCGGGCGCGCGCGATATCGCCGACCGTCTGATGGCTTCCTTCGGCTCCATGCTGCTGTACTGGTACCACTTCAGCCATAACGGCAAGCGTATCGACGTTGAGACCGACGACGATTCGATCGGCGGCCACTTCCTGCATCTGCTGCACGGCGAGAAGCCTGCCGCATCGTGGGTACGCGCGATGCACACCTCGCTGATCCTGTACGCGGAACACGAATTCAACGCATCGACCTTCACCAGCCGCGTCATCTCCGGCACCGGTTCGGACATGCACTCGGCCATCACCGGCGCGATTGGCGCGCTGCGCGGTCCAAAGCACGGCGGCGCCAACGAAGTCGCCTTCGAAATCCAGAAGCGCTACGAGAACCCGGACGAAGCGGAAGCCGACATCCGTAACCGCGTCGCCAACAAGGAAGTGGTGATCGGCTTCGGCCACCCTGTGTACACCATCTCCGACCCGCGTAACGTGGTGATCAAGGAAGTGGCGCAAAACCTGTCCAAGGAAGCCGGTTCGACCAAGATGTATGACATCGCCGAGCGCCTGGAATCCGTGATGTGGGAAATCAAAAAGATGTTCCCCAACCTGGACTGGTTCTCCGCCGTCTCCTACCACATGATGGGCGTGCCGACCGCCATGTTCACGCCGCTGTTCGTGATCTCGCGCACGTCCGGCTGGGCTGCCCACATCATCGAGCAGCGCATCGACAACAAGATCATTCGCCCAAGCGCGAACTACGTTGGTCCGGAAGACCTGAAATTCGTGCCAATCAAGGACCGTAAATAATGAACACGCAATTCCGCAAATCCCTGCCGGGATCGAAACTGGATTACTTCGACGCGCGCGCCGCCGTCGATGCGATCCAGCCCGGCGCTTACGACAAGCTGCCATACACCTCGCGTGTGCTGGCTGAAAACCTGGTGCGCCGCTGCGATCCGGCCACGCTGAACGCGTCGCTGTCGCAGCTTATAGAGCGCAAACGTGATCTGGACTTTCCATGGTTCCCGGCGCGCGTGGTGTGCCACGACATTCTGGGCCAGACCGCGCTGGTGGACCTGGCCGGCCTGCGTGACGCCATCGCGGACCAGGGCGGCGATCCAGCCCTGGTCAATCCCGTGGTGCCGACCCAGTTGGTGGTCGACCACTCGCTGGCCGTGGAGTGCGGTGGCTTCGATCCCGACGCCTTCGCCAAGAACCGCGCCATCGAAGACCGCCGTAACGAAGACCGCTTCGACTTCATTAACTGGACCAAGAAGGCGTTCAAGAACGTCGACGTGATCCCGCCGGGGAATGGCATCCTGCACCAGATTAATCTGGAGCGCATGTCGCCCGTGATCCAGGTGACGGACGGCGTGGCCTATCCCGATACCCTGGTCGGCACCGACTCGCACACGCCGATGGTGGACGCGCTGGGCGTGATCGCCATCGGCGTCGGCGGCCTGGAAGCGGAAACCGTGATGCTGGGCCGCGCTTCGTGGATGCGCCTGCCGGACATCATCGGCGTTGAGCTGAGCGGCAAGCCGCAGCCGGGCATCACCGCCACCGACATCGTGCTGGCGCTGACCGAATTCCTGCGTAAGGAAAAGGTGGTATCGGCCTATCTGGAGTTCTACGGCGAAGGCGCTTCCGCGCTGACGCTGGGCGACCGCGCCACCATCTCCAATATGGCGCCCGAATTCGGCGCCACGGCGGCGATGTTCTCCATCGATGAGCAGACCATCAAGTACCTCAAGCTGACCGGCCGCGACGACGCGCTGATCGCGCTGGTCGAGCAGTACGCCAGGCACACCGGCCTGTGGTCCGATTCGCTCAAGCACGCCGAGTACGAGCGCGTGCTGAAGTTCGACCTGTCCACCGTCGTGCGCAATATCGCCGGCCCGTCGAATCCGCACAAGCGCGTGCCGACCACCGAGCTGGCCGCGCGCGGCATCTCCGGCGTAGTGGAAAACGAACCGGGCAAAATGCCTGACGGCGCGGTGATCATCGCCGCCATCACCAGCTGCACCAACACCAATAACCCGCGCAATATGATCGCCGCCGGTCTGCTGGCGCGCAACGCCAACAAGCTTGGCCTGCTGCGCAAGCCATGGGTGAAGTCCTCGCTGGCGCCCGGCTCCAAGGCCGTGACCTTGTATCTGGAAGAAGCGGGCCTGATGCCTGAGCTGGAGCAACTGGGCTTCGGCGTCGTCGCTTACGCCTGCACCACCTGCAACGGCATGTCCGGCGCGCTGGACCCAGTGATCCAGAAGGAGGTCGTGGACCGCGATCTGTACGCGACCGCCGTCCTGTCGGGTAATCGCAATTTCGATGGCCGTATTCACCCTTACGCCAAGCAGGCTTTCCTCGCTTCGCCGCCGCTGGTGGTGGCTTACGCCATCGCAGGCACGATCCGTTTCGACATCGAAAAGGACGTGCTGGGCACGGACGCCAGCGGCAAGCCGATTACGCTGAAGGACATCTGGCCGAGCGACGAAGAGATCGACGCCATCGTCGCATCGAGCGTCAAGCCTGCGCACTTCAACAAGGTCTACATTCCCATGTTCGCCAAGCAGGCGGACGATGGCGTCAAGGTTAGCCCGCTGTACGACTGGCGCGCGCCAAGCACCTATATCCGCCGTCCGCCATACTGGGAAGGCGCGCTGGCAGGCGAGCGTACGCTGAAGGGCATGCGTCCGCTGGCGGTCCTGGGCGATAACATCACCACCGACCACCTGTCGCCGTCGAACGCGATTCTGATGGACAGCGCGGCAGGCGAGTACCTGCACAAAATGGGCCTGCCGGAAGAGGACTTCAACTCCTACGCCACCCACCGCGGCGACCACCTGACAGCGCAGCGCGCGACCTTCGCCAATCCGACGCTGAAGAACGAGATGGTGCGCGGCGCCGACGGCGCGATCAAGGCCGGTTCGCTGGCCCGCATCGAGCCGGAGGGCCAGGTGACCCGCATGTGGGAAGCCATCGAAACCTATATGGACCGTAAGCAGCCGCTGATCGTGATCGCTGGCGCCGACTACGGCCAGGGTTCCTCGCGTGACTGGGCCGCCAAGGGCGTGCGTCTGGCTGGTGTGGAAGCGATTGTGGCGGAAGGCTTCGAACGCATCCACCGCACCAACCTGGTGGGTATGGGTGTGCTGCCGCTGGAGTTCAAGCCGGGCGTGAACCGCCTGACCCTGGGCATCGACGGCACCGAGACCTTCGACGTGATCGGCCAGCGCACGCCGCGCGGCACGCTGACTCTGGTCATCCATCGCAAGAACGGCGAACGCGTGGAAGTGCCGGTGACCTGCCGTCTCGATTCGTCGGAAGACGTGTCGATCTACGAGGCGGGTGGCGTGTTGCAGCGCTTCGCGCAGGACTTCCTGGAATCGGCGAAGGCGGCGTAAGCATGGCACATAAACCTCAAATCAAAATCGCCGCCACCTATATGCGCGGCGGCACCAGCAAGGGTGTGTTCTTCCGCTTACAGGATCTGCCGGAAGCCGCGCAAGTACCCGGCGCGGCGCGTGACGCGCTGCTGCTGCGCGTGATCGGCAGCCCCGACCCTTACGCCAAGCAGATTGACGGCATGGGCGGCGCCACCTCGAGCACCAGCAAGACGGTGATCCTGTCCAAGTCAGCGAAAGCTGACCATGACGTGGACTACCTGTTCGGCCAGGTCGCTATCGACAAGGCCTTCGTCGACTGGAGCGGCAATTGCGGCAACTTGTCCGCGGCAGTTGGCGCTTTCGCCATCAGCGGCGGCCTCGTTGATCCGGCCCGTGTGCCGCGCGACGGCGTGGCTGTGGTGCGCGTATGGCAGGCCAATATCGGCAAGACCATCATCGCCCACATCCCCATGACCAATGGTGAAGTGCAGGAGACGGGTGACTTCGAGCTCGATGGCGTGACTTTCCCGGCGGCCGAAGTGCAGCTGGAGTTCATGGATCCCGCCGCAGAAGAGGAGGGCGGTGGCGGCGCCATGTTCCCCACCGGTCATCTGGTGGATGACCTGGAAGTGCCCGGCGTGGGCACCTTCAAGGCCACCATGATCAACGCCGGCATCCCGACCATCTTCGTCAACGCGGAAGATATCGGCTACACCGGCGCCGAGCTGCAGGACGATATCAACGGCGACCCCAAGGCGCTGGCCAGGTTCGAAACCATCCGTGCTCACGGCGCGCTGCGTATGGGCCTGATCAAGCATGTCGACGAAGCGGCCACGCGCCAGCACACGCCCAAGGTGGCCTTTGTCGCCAAGCCCAAGACCTACACCGCTTCCAGCGGCAAGCAGGTGCAGGCGGGCGACATCGACCTGCTGGTGCGCGCGCTCTCGATGGGCAAGCTGCATCACGCGATGATGGGCACGGCGGCCGTGGCCATCGGCACGGCGGCGGCCATTCCCGGCACGCTGGTGAACCTGGCGGCTGGTGGCGGCACGCGCAATGCGGTCCGCTTCGGCCATCCATCCGGCACGCTGCGCGTGGGCGCGGAAGCGGGCCAGGTCGACGGCGAGTGGAGCGTCACCAAAGCCGTCATGAGCCGCAGCGCGCGGGTGCTGATGGAAGGCTGGGTGCGGGTTCCCGGCGATATTCTGTAATTCGCCCGGCCCGGAAGCGGCGCGGCCGCTTCCGGGCTCACTGTCGTTTTTAGAGGCATCTATCGGCGTGCAAAGTAGATTATGGACCGATAGTAGTTTATGATCTGCCCACTCTGGCCACTAATGGTGCCAACGGTGTACATGAATCGAGCCTCGACCCATCCGGACTTCATTGCTGATGCCTTGCAGTTGATTGGCGTTCCCGCGTGCGCATGCAACGCGGAGGGCGCTATCCTTGCCGTGAACATGGAGCTGGCGTCCTTGCTGGGCTTCGATCCGAGCGGACGGCTGGTGGTTGAACTGTTTGCGCGCCATGTGCGCAGCGACAGCGCGGAGATGCTGGATGCGGCCCTTGGCGCCAGCGATGTCGGCGGCGCCGATCAGCGCTGGGATAGTTATCTGACCTGCGCCAACGGCCAGTACGTCGCCGTCAAGGTCCTGGCCAAGCCGCTGCCGCAAGACGCCGACATGGGCGGCGCCACCATCGTCTTCCACGACATCACCAGCGTCCAGCGCGACCAGCGCGCGCTGCGCAAAACCCTGCTGGAGCAGCAGGCCATTCTCGACAACGCGGCAGTCGGCATCCTGTTCAGCAAAGAGGACCGCATCCAGGAATGCAATCTGCGCTGCGCCGAAATGCTCGGCTATATGCGCCACGAGCTGGAAGGCGCAGCCAATGCGATGGTCTATCCATCCGAAGAGGAATTCGCCGAGCTGGGAAAGGCTTCCGGCCAGCGCCTGTCGAGTGGTCAGTCCTATATGACGGAGATGCAGCTGTGCCGCAAGGACGGCTCGCTGTTCTGGGCGCGCCTGTTCGGCCGCGCCATTGATCCGACCAATACCGGCGAAGGCACGGTGTGGATCATCGAAGACATCAACGAGCACCGCAAGGACGAAGAAAAACTGCGCCGCGCGCTGACGGAAATGCAGACCATTACCGAGAGCGCCCGCCAGTCGGAGCAGGCGACGCGCCAGCTGCTGCTGGAGCAGAAGGCGATTCTTGATAACGCCTCGGTCGGTATCCTGTTCAACAAATCGCAGACGGTGTTGAACTGTAACCCGCGCCTGGCGGAGATGTTCGGCTATACGCGCGAAGAGATTGTCGGCCTGCCTGCGCGCGAAGTCTTCCCCTCACCCGGACAATACGAGGAACTCCGCAGCGAAGCGATGCCGCTGCTGGGCTGCGGCAAACCCTTCGAGAAAAAGGAATGCCAGTTCAAGCGCAAAGATGGTTCCCTGTTCTGGTGCCGCGTGCGCGCCAAGGCGGTGGACGACAACAGCATTGAGGGCGGCACCATCTGGATCGTGGAAGATGTGACCCAGACGCGCCAGACGCAGATGGAAGTCGAGGCCATCATGACCAACGCCTCGATGTGCATCCTGTTCACCAAGAACCGCTTCATCACGCGCTACAACCGCGGTTTCTGCGAGATGTTCGGCTACGAGGGCGACGAGGGTCTGGGCATGCCGGGCCGCGCACTGTACTCATCGGACGAAGCCTACGACCGCCTGGGCGCCGCCGCCTTCCCCTCGCTTTCTGTGGGCAAGCCGTTCCAGACCGAGATCGAGATGTGCCGCAAGGACGGCAGCTGCCTGTGGGCGCAGCTGATCGGCTACGTCATCAACCCTGAAGACCCGAGCCAGGGCACGATCTGGATCATCGAGGACCGCAGCGAGCAAAAACAGGCCGAGGAAGAATTGCGCAACGCGCTGCTGGAGAATCAGGCGATTCTGGACAGCGCCGTGCTGGGCATCTCCGTGGTGGAGAATGGCCGCAACCTGCGCTGCAATACCAAGATGGAAGAGCTGTTCGGCTACGGTCCGGGCGAGATGAACCAACTGAGCGTGCAGGCCTTCTACGCCGATCTGGATGCGTGGGAAGTGGCGCGGCAGGAGACTGCGCGCGACTTCCGCACCGGCCGCGTCAACGTCTCGGAATATGAGCTGGTGCGCAAGGACGGCACGAAATTCTGGGCGCGCCTGTCGGGCCGTCCCTTCGACCTGGCGCGCGCCACGGGACGCTCCGTCTGGCTGGTGGACGACATCACCCAGCGGCGTGAGGCGGCGGAAGCCATCAGCCGCGCGCGCGACGAGCTGGAAGTGCGCGTGCTGGAACGCACGGCCGAACTGGCCGGCGCCAACGCCCTGCTGCAGGGCGAGATCGTGGAACGGCGCCAGGCCGAGGCGCGCGTGCACCACATGGCTTATCACGACAGCCTGACCGGCCTGCCCAATCGCGCGCTGCTGGCGGACCGTCTGGACCGCGCCATGCTGGCGGCCCAGCGCAGCGAGCGCCGCCTGGCCGTGATGTTCCTCGACCTGGACCGCTTCAAGACCATCAACGATTCGCTGGGCCATATGACGGGCGACCAGCTGCTGAAGGAAGTGGCCGGCCGCCTGTGCCGCGCCGTGCGCGCCAGCGATACCGTGGCCCGCCTCGGCGGCGACGAGTTTGTCGTGCTGGTGCCCGGTATCCGCAACATCGAGGAATCGACCCATGTGGCGGAGAAGATCATCGAGGCGCTGTCGGCCAGCTTCCCGCTGGAAGGGCGCATGCTGCATATCACGCCGTCCATCGGCATCTGCATCTATCCGGACGACGGCGGCGACGTGGAAACGCTGATGCGCCACGCCGACGCCGCCATGTACCACGCCAAGGCCAGCGGCCGTAACAACTACCAGTTCTTCACCCAGACCATGAACCAGGCGGCCGCGCGCCACTTCGAGCTGGAAAGCAGCTTGCGCGGCGCGCTGGCGCAGAAGCAGTTCGAACTGCACTTCCAGCCCATCATGGACATCGGCACCCGTCGTCTGAACACGATGGAGGTGCTGCTGCGCTGGCGCCGTGCGAACGGGGAGCTGGTGCTGCCGGACCACTTCATCCCCATCATCGAAGAGAATGGCCTGATCGTGCCGATCGGCGAATGGGTGATGCGCGCGGCCTGCGAGCAAAGCATGGAGTGGGCGCGGCAGGGACTGAAGCCGGTGCCGCTGGCGGTCAACCTGTCCCCGCGCCAGTTCATGCACCGCGGGCTGGTGGATTCGATCCGCCGCATTCTGGACGAAACAGGCATCGATCCGTCGATGATCGAATTCGAGATCACGGAAACGGCCCTGATGCAGCACGGCGAACAGACGCTGGCCATCCTGGGCCAGATCAACGCCATGGGCATCCGTTTGTCGATCGACGATTTCGGCACGGGCTATTCCAGCCTGGCCTATCTGAAGCGCTTCCCCGTCAAGAAGATCAAGATCGACCGCGCCTTCATCAAGGACCTGGAAGAGAGCGCGGAAGACCGCGCCATCGTGGCGGCGATCATCGCGCTGTCGGACAGCCTGCAGCTGCGCGTGGTGGCGGAGGGCGTGGAAACGGAAGGGCAGTTCTCCCTGCTGCAGCGCGCCGGTTGCCAGTACGCGCAGGGCTATCTGTTCTCGCAGCCTGTGCCGCATGCGACGGCACGGCTGCTGCTACCTGAAAATTAATCGAGGGTTGCGATCACGGGCGCGTGGTCGGACGGCTGGTCCCACTTGCGCGGCACGCGGTCGATGACGCAGCCGCTGCAGCGCGCCGCCAGCGCCGGCGACAGCAGGATATGGTCGATGCGCAGGCCCTTGTTGAGGCGGAAGCCCAGCTGGCGGTAGTCCCACCAGCTGAAGGATTTGTCGGCCTGCTCGAACATGCGGAAGGCGTCCTTCAGTCCCAGGTCGATCAGGCGGGCGAGGGCGGCGCGTTCCTTGTCCGACACCAGCACCTGTCCGGCCCAGGCGACCGGATCGTGCACGTCGCGGTCTTCCGGCGCGATGTTGTAATCGCCCACCACAGCAAGTTGCGGGTGAATAGCCGCTTCTTCCTGCAGCCAGTCGTGGAAGGCGGACAGCCAGCCCAGTTTATATTCATACTTGTCCGAATCCACGCTCTGGCCGTTGGGCACATAGGCGCAGACGACGCGCACGCCGTCGATCGTGGCGGCCAGGATGCGCTGCTGCACGTCTTCGTAGCGGGGATTGTTCTTGACCACATCCGTGATCGGCAGCTTGGACAGGATGGCCACGCCGTTGTAGGTTTTCTGGCCCGTGTAGGCCACCTGGTAGCCGGCCGCCTCGATGGCGGCGACGGGGAATTTATCGTCGGTCAGCTTCGTTTCCTGGATGCCCAGCACGTCGATGGGATTTTCTTCCAGCCATTTCAGTACGTGGGGCAGGCGGACGTTGAGGGAGTTAACATTCCAGGTGGCTAATTTCATGACAGTGAGCTTTCTAGCAGGTTGCGCGGCAGCAGACGCCTGCCGTGGGCGCATCTTACATCAACTTTATTTAACACATCACCTTGCCATTTTGCATTGCTTATAAAAAAAGACAGCAAAAACGGTGGATCGTGTTGCGTATAGGACTCTAAAATGTTGCAAAATCTGCTTATCGCAAAAATAATTGCCGATAATGCTTCGTTGTTATCAAAATGGTACTAGAATTGATTAACATCGAATGAAAACCGAAATATACTTGTACAAATAGAGTTCAAAACTATTGTTTCCGCGTGGCAACCAAAATACACAGAAAACAGCGTACACTATATGTTGTGCCGGGTTAATAAATGGTACTATTGGGAAATACTTGTGGTTTTAACCAGTGAGAGATGCGCAAGCATTCTAAAGGAACATAATGCGATCTGCATTTGAAGCATGGGCGCAGCGCGATGGCCACATTGTGCGACGGCGCGAAGACAAGCCAGACGAGTATCTGGTCTACGAAACCCAACGCCGCTGGGTCATCTGGCAGGCGGCGCTGGAGCATGGCAGCAAATCCCCTGAGCGCCGCAAATCGGCCGCGCAGAAGGAGGCGGCTGCCGGCGACAAGGCGCAAGGCGCCCGTTCGGCGTTGCAGCGTGCCCCGGCCATCGGTTCGGACGAGGCCACTGTCCGCAACAAGGTGCTGAACGAAGTGCTGGACGCGTTTGCCGCCCTCGAAGGCGATCACGGTATGGAAGATATCCTCAAGGTCGTCCAAACCCTGAAAAAAAGGCAGGCCGAACAGATGGAAGAGCCGCTGCGCAAACCTGTCGCGACGACGGATTCCGTCAAACCGCATAACTGATGCGGTTCCGGCACTACAAAGGGGGCCTCTACGAGCTGGTATGCGAGGCTACCCTGGAGTCGGACCTGAGTCCGATGATCGTTTATCGCGCCGCGGACGGTTCCGTGTGGATCCGTCCCAAAGAGGTGTTCTTCCAGCAGATCGAAGTCGACGGTAAAACCGTCCAGCGTTTTACCCCGATCGACTGATTCCTCCCCGCCTTACCTCGCCTTATCTCCGATAAGCCCGGATTTCCACCCGCTGTTGCGGGCTTGGACCGGGCCTGTGGCTTGCTACACTGGCTATATTCCCCATATTCCGCCGCAGGCCGTCCATGTACCGTTATGCCGTTTTCAGCGCCGCCCTTTTGTCGGGCTGCGCCACCCTCACCGAACCGACCGAGCAGAATCTCGTCGTGCAGACCGTGTTCGATCACCGCGATATGCCCGGTGTGGGCTGCGTGCTGTACAACGATGTGGGCAAATGGTTCGTCACCACGCCGGCGCGCGTGACGGTAAGGCGCAGCTCCGCGCCATTGCGCGTCGATTGCAGGAAGGACGATCTGGCCTGGGCCTATGAGAAGGTGGACGCCAAGGCGGGCGCCAGCAGCTTGTGGGGGAATGTGGTGCTGACGGCGGGAGCGGGCTATTTTGTGGACCGCAATACGGGCGCCGGATTCGATTACCCGGCCACCCTGACGGTGATCATGCACCCGGCGCGGAACGACAATTTGCCGCCGCCCGCGCCGGGCGTCACCGTCTACTGATTACGTACGATTAATCAGGAAGTTGGCCAGCAGCGGAACCGGACGGCCGGTCGCGCCTTTGGCCGCGCCCGATTTCCATGCGGTGCCGGCGATGTCCAGGTGGGCCCAGGTGTACTTGCGGGTGAAGTTTTCCAGGAAGGCCGCCGCCGTGCACGATGCGCCGCCCGGCGAACCGATATTGGCCAGGTCGGCGAAGTTGGACTTCAGCTGCTCGTTGTACTGTTCGCCGATCGGCAGGCGCCATGCGGTGTCGCTGGCTGCTTTGCCGGCGGCCAGCAGTTCTTCCGCCAGCTTGTTGTGGGCGTCGTCGTCGCGCGTGAACAGGCCGCTGTTGTGGTGGCCCAGGGCCACGATGCAGGCGCCGGTCAGGGTGGCGATATCGACCACGGCGGCCGGGTTGAAGCGCTCGGCGTAGGTCAGAGCGTCGCACAGGATCAGGCGGCCTTCGGCGTCCGTGTTCAGGATCTCGATGGTCAGGCCGTTCATGGAGGTGACGATGTCGCCCGGCTTGGTGGCGCGGCCGGAAGGCATGTTCTCGCACGAGGCGATCACGCCGATCACGTTCAGCTTCAGGCCCATTTCGCCGATGGCGCGCATGGTGCCCAGCACCGAAGCGGCGCCGCCCATGTCGTACTTCATTTCATCCATGCCGGCGCCGGCCTTCAGCGAGATGCCGCCGGTGTCGAAGGTGATGCCTTTGCCCACCAGGACCACGGGTGCGTCCTTGGCCTTGCCGCCCATGTGCTTGATGATGATGAATTTAGGCGGCTGCTCGCTGCCGTTGGTCACCGACAGGAAGCTGTTCATCTTCAGTGCTTCCAGTTGCTTGCGGTCGAGGACTTCCACGTCGAACTTGTAGTCCTTGCCCAGCTTCTTGGCCACGTTGGCCAGGTGGGTCGGGGTGCAGACGTTGGCCGACAGGTTGCCAAGTTCCTTGGTCAGGTCCATGCCGTTGGCGATGGCGATGGCCTGGGCCAGCGCCAGCTTGGCGCCGGCGGTGTTGGGCACGGCCAGGGCGATCTTCTTCACGCCGTTGTGGGCCGGGTCCTTCTTGCTCTTCTGGCCATCGGTGCGGAACACGCTTTCATGCGCGGTCTGCACCACGCAGCGGATAGCCCAGTTCACGTCGCGGCCTTTCACTTCGGTCATCGGAAGTGCGATAATGGCGTCGTTCGCGCCCACCGTGGCAAACGCCTTCAGGGCCGCGTTCACGCCGGAGGCAAAAGCCTTTTCGCTCGCCGCCTCGTCGTCGCCCAGGCCGACCAGCAGCACGCGCTCGGCCGCCGCGCCTTTTACGCCGCGCAGCAGCAGGGTGGTGCCGGCCTTGCCGGTGATGTCGCCGGACTTGAGCGCAGCCGTGATTTCACCATTGCCATCGAGAGCCTTGGCCGCTTGCGAGAGCTTCTTGTTCTCGAATACCGCGACAGCGACGATGCCGGTTTTGGCGGAAGTGATGGTGTTTTTTGTGTCGAATGCTTTTATGCTAAAGTCCATTGGATTCTCCGTTCTTGTGTTAACCCAGGACCGTGTGACGGGTCCATAACAACCGAATTATATCTTTTCGATGATCTTTCAACGCGCCCTTCAACGCGAACTGGCCAGTGCCGCGGGGGCTACCTTCACGGTGCTGTTCAGTATTTCCGTCACCTGGACCCTGATCACCATTCTCGGCAAGGCCGCCGGCGGCAAGGTCGCTTCCAGCGACGTGCTGGCGCTGATCGTCTTCGCAGCCTTGAATTATCTGCCAACTATCGTCATCCTCACCAGCTTTATTTCGGTGCTGATGGTGGTCACGCGCAGCTACCGCGACTCGGAGATGGTGGTGTGGTTCGCTTCCGGCCTCAGTCTGACCAAGTGGATACGGCCCGTGCTCAGCTTCGGCCTGCCGATGGTGCTGCTGACGGGCGCCCTCAGTTTTGTCGCCACGCCCTGGGCCAAGCAGAAAAGCTCGGAGTACGTGGAGCGCTTTGAAAAGCGCGAGGACCTGCAGAAGGTCTCGCCCGGCCAGTTCCGCGAATCGGCGTCGACCAACCGCATCTTCTTTGTCGAAGGCGTGGCCGGCAAGACAGCCGTGGTGCAGAACGTGTTCGTCAACACGGTGGACGAACGCGGCACCGCCGTCATCGTCGCCAAGGAAGGCGTGATCAGCGAAGGCGCCAAGGGTCAGCGCTTCCTCGTGCTGAAGAACGGCCGGCGCTACCAGGGCATCCCCGGCCAGGCCGACTTCCAGACCATGGAGTTCGAGAATTACAGCATGCGCGTCACCAGCCAGGCGCAGGAACTGGAGTCGGAGCGGGCCGTGGACGCCATGAGCACCATGCAGTTGCTGGCCGAGTCGAGCAATGAGACGCACGCCGAGATGCTGTGGCGGATCGCCTCGCCGCTGACCTGCCTGGTGCTGGTGCTGCTGGCCATTCCGCTGGGCTTCGTCAATCCGCGCGCGGGCAGCTCCGCCAACCTGATCATCGCGCTGCTGGTGTTCTTCAGCTATAGCAATCTGGTGAAGCTGCTCGAGGCCAGCGTCAAGCAGGGCAAGCTGGGCTTCGCCGTCTCGTGGTGGCCGCTGCACTTCGTGGTGGCGCTGGGCGTGTTCGGCCTGTTCGCCTGGCGTTTGAACCTGAATCACCGTTATCACCCGCTGGCATTGATGGCCGCGTTCAAGCGCGCTCGCCACAACGGCAAGGAAGCATCGAGCAAATGAAAATCCTGCAACGCTATTTTGCTGTCTCCATTTTCCAGGCGGTTGCCTTTGTGCTGGTGGCCTTCCTGGCGCTGCAGGCCTTCATGGATTTGACGGGCGAGCTGCCCGCCGTGGGCAAGAACGGCTATTCGATCCAGTACGCCTTCCTGTATGTATTGATCTCGCTGCCGGGCCACGTCTATGAAGTGATGCCGCTGGCGGCGCTGATCGGCACCATCTACACGATGGCGCAGTTTGCGGCGACGTCGGAATTCACCATCATGCGCGCCTCCAGCATGACCACGGGGATGGTGGCGTGGATGCTGGCCAAGATCGGCGTGGTCCTGGTGATCATTACCTTTATCTTCGGCGAGCTGGTGACGCCGCGCACGACGCCCGTCGCGGACAAGATCAAGCTCAGTTCGCGCGGCGCCGCCATTTCGGCCGAATTCCGCTCCGGCCTGTGGACCAAGGATATCGTCAAGAGCGAGGGCATGACGGGCACGGTGACGGGTTCGCGCTTCTTCAATGTACGCGAGGTGCGTCCCGACGGCCAGCTGCTGGACGTGAAGCTGTACGAGTTCGACACCAGCTTCCGCCTGCGTTCCCTGACCCTGGCGAAGAGCGCGACCTTCCAGGGCAATAACACCTGGCGCCTGTCTGATGTGACGGAGAACCTGTTCACCAATTCCGCCCTGGCCAAGCCGGGCGGCGAGGCCAAGGTGGAGAACAACTTTGCGCAGGATACCAGCGCCGTCACCACGCACAAGCTGCCCACGCGCGACCTGGTGTCCGAGATTACGCCGAAGATCCTGTCCGTGTCCGGCTCCGATCCTGAGCGCATGTCGGCCAACGAACTGGCCGTCTACACCCGCCATCTGCAGGAAAACAAGCAGGAGACGGAGCGTTTCAAGATCGCTTTCTGGAAGAAGCTGATCGACCCGTTTGCGATCTTCGTGCTGATGGCGATGGCGATGCCCTTCGGTTATCTGCACACGCGCAGCGGCGGCGTTAGTTTGAAGATCTTCGTCGGCATCATGATCGGTGTGAGCTTCCTGCTGGTGAATACGCTGTTCTCGCACCTTGGCCTGCTCAGCACCTGGCCGGCCTTCCTCACGGCCATCGCACCGAGCCTGCTATATCTGCTGCTGGCGCTGGGCGCCCTATGGTGGGTGGAGAGACATTGATGACCAAGCGCGCCCTGATCCTGTTTGCTCACGGCGCGCGCGCCGCTTCCTGGGCCGAACCGTTCGAACGGTTGCGCGATCTGACGCAGGCGCGCATGCCCGATGTGGCGGTGTCGCTGGCTTTTCTGGAGTTGATGTCGCCCAGCCTGACCGATCTGGTGCCGGAGCTGCTTGGTAATGGGGTTGCGCAGATTACCGTGGTGCCGGTGTTTCTGGGGCAGGGTGGCCATGTGCAGCGCGACCTGCCGGCGATGATCACCAAACTGCGCGGCGATCATCCCGATGCGGACATCAAGGTGGTGGAAGCGGCGGGAGAAAATCCCGATGTGCTGAACGCCATCAGCGACTACTGCGTGAACGCGCTCACGCGTTGATCACTTTCCTTTACGCGGCACCAGCGTAATCTCATACAGCTTGGGCCACAGCTTGCCCGTCACGAAGAGGCGCTTTTTCTCGGCGTCGTAGGCGATGCCGTTCATGACGTTTTCGCCATTCGGTCCGCTTCCCGCAGCGGGATACAGCTTGCCCAGGTCGATCCATCCGGTGATCTTGCCGCTGGCCGGGTCGATGCGGGCGATGGTGTTGGTGTGCCACAGATTGGCAAAAATTTCGTTACCCACCCATTCCAGTTCATTGACCTGATCGACGGGGATGCCGTCGGCAGTCACTTTGATGCGGCGCACTTCGAGGAAGGTCTTGGGATCGAGGAAGCGCAGCACGGCGGTGCCGTCGCTCATGATCAGTTCCTTGCCGTTCTGCGTCAGGCCCCAGCCTTCGCCGGGGTAGACGAAGGTGCTGCGCTGCTCGAAGGTCGCCAGGTCGAACACGAAGCCCGTCTGCGTCTGCCAGGTCAGGCCCACCAGCGTATCGCCCCAGGCGGTGATGCCCTCGCCGAAGTATTGCGGCGGGATGTCCTTCGACTGCAGCACCTTGCCCGTTTCCAGCGCCACTTTGCGGATCGAGGATTTGCCGTTCAGGCCAGTGCTTTCGTACAGATAGCCGTCGCGGTACAGCAGGCCTTCAGTAAAGGCGCCCGGATCATGCGGATAGGTGTGGACGACTTTGAAATCGTAGACGGGAATGGCCGCCATCGCAGGATGCGCGGCTGGCGATAGCAGGGAAAGCAGAAGCAGAATGCGGGCCGAAATCTTCACTGAAACCTACCTGGTGAGCTGGGAACGCGGGCAGCTTACCAGATTATTCAGGCGCTGTGCTTGCGCGGCAGGTCTGCGGCTTCGGCGCCGCTCTGGCCCAGGTCCTGATGCGGACGGGCTGCCATCGCGTCGCCCAGCATGACGAGCACGGGGCCGTGCGCCGCGCCCAGTCCCTGCGCCAGCGAAGCGATGGTCAGGCGCAGGATGCGCTGGTCCGGGCGGCTGCAGTTTTCGATCACCACCACCGGCGTATCGGGACGGTGGCCTTGCGCCAGCAGGCGTTCCGCTGTGGCGATGGCTTCGCGCCCGCCCATGTACTGCACCAGGGTGTCGGTGTCGGGGATGGCGTCGTGTTCGGAATGCTCGGGCGCTGTGGACGACGTGAAGAAGGCGACGCTGCGCGCCACGCCACGCTTGGTCAGCGGCTGCTTGCTGGCTGCCGCCGCCGCCAGCGCGGTGGTGATGCCGGGGACGACTTCCGCCTCGATGCCGGCTTCCTCCAGCGCGCGCAGTTCTTCGTCGGCGCGGCCGAACATCATCGGATCGCCGCCTTTCAGGCGCACCACCAGCGGGAATTTCTTCGCGTAGTCGATCATCTGCTTGTTGATGAACTGCTGCGCGGTGGAGAGCTGGCCGCAGCGCTTGCCGACCAGGATCTTCTGCGCCTGAGGACACAGCTCCAGCATCTCGTCCGTCACCAGGGCGTCATGCAGCACGACGTCGGCCTGCGCCAGCAGGCGCGCGCCGCGCACGGTGATGAGGTCCTGGGCGCCAGGGCCGGCGCCGATCAGATAGACTTTTCCGAGTGCTGGCATCTGCATGTCCTTTACTCGCCGAGGCGGATCATGCCTGCGGCGACAGTCTGGTGCGTCACTTCATCAATCAGGATAAAGGCGCCGGTGGCGCGGATATCGGCATAGGCATCGGCCGCCAGCGGCTGCTGCGTGGTGACCTTGATGCGGGCGATATCGTTCAGCTTCAGGCCTTCCGCGCCGTGGCGCTCCTGGGTATTGATGTCCAGCAGCGATTCTACCGCAGTGATCTTGGCCGAGGTCTGCTTGGTGCCGTGCTTGATCCAGTACTTGCGGCGCTGGTCCAGCGGCTCGTCCGACATCCAGCACACGTCGGCCGTCAGATTCTTCAGCTGGGTGGCTGGTTCCTCGGTGCTGGCCAGCAGGTCGCCGCGCGAGATGTCCAGGTATTCGTTCAGCAGCAGCGTGATCGACTGGCCGGCGATGGCCGTCTGGTGCGAGCCTTCCAGGGTCACGATGTCTTTTACCGTCGCGCTCTGGCCGGAGGGCTGCACCACCAGCTTGTCGCCCACGCTGACCTGGCCCGCTTCGATACGGCCCATATAGCCGCGGAAGTCGTTGGCTTCGTGGCCGTTGTGGCGCGCCACCAGCTGCACGGGGAAGCGGAAGGGCGCGTGGTGCGACTCGTCGTATACGGACAGTGATTCCAGCAGTTCGATCAGGGTCGGGCCCTTGTACCAGTCCATGTTATCGCTGGCTTCCACCACGTTGTCGCCGGTAAGGGCGGACAGCGGAATCGGCGTGATGTCCTTCAGACCCAGCGAAACGGCGAACTCCTTATAAGCCTTGACGATGCGGTCGTAGACATTCTGGTCGTAGTTCACCAGATCCATCTTGTTCACGGCCACGACCACGTGCTCGATCTGCAGCAGGTGGGCGATGGTGGAATGGCGCTTGGTCTGGATCAGCAGATCGACGCCGCCGTCCTCGCGCAGCTTCACCTTCGAGACGTCGATCAGGATGATGACGGCATCGGCGGTCGAGGCTCCTGTGACCATATTGCGCGTGTACTGCTCGTGGCCCGGCGTGTCGGCGATGATGAACTTGCGCTTGGGCGTGGCGAAGTAGCGGTAGGCCACGTCAATGGTGATGCCCTGTTCGCGTTCCGCTTCCAGGCCGTCCGTCAGCAGCGACAGGTCGATGGTGTCGCCCACGGTGCGCTTGTTCTTGGCGCGCGAGACGGCCGCCAGCTGGTCGGCGAAGATGCCTTTGCTGTCGAACAGCAGGCGGCCGATCAGGGTGCTCTTGCCGTCATCGACGGAGCCGGCGGTGATGAAGCGCAGCAGGCCGGATTCGTTCAGGTTTTCATTCATCGCGTTCATCAGAAGTATCCTGCTTTCTTACGTTTTTCCATCGAGGCTTCGGAGGTCTGGTCGTCCATGCGGGTGGCGCCGCGTTCCGTGATCTGGGTGACGGCCGTTTCGGCGATGATCGCGTCCACCGTCGCCGCATCCGAAGACACGGGGCAGGTGCAGGAGATGTCGCCCACGGTGCGGAAGCGCACCACTTGGGTTTCCACCGTCTCGCCATCGCGCGCCGGAGTCAGATCGGTCAGCGGCACCAGCAGGCCGTTGCGCGGGATGACCTTGCGTTCATGCGCGAAGTAGATCGAGGGCAGGGCCAGTTTTTCGCGTTCGATGTATTGCCACACATCTAGCTCGGTCCAATTCGAGATGGGGAAGACGCGCATGTTCTCGCCCGGATGGACGCGGGTGTTATACAGGTCCCACAGCTCCGGGCGCTGCGCCTTCGGGTCCCACTGGCCGAATTCGTCGCGGAAGGAGAAGATGCGCTCCTTGGCGCGGGCCTTTTCCTCGTCGCGGCGGGCGCCGCCGATGCAGGCGTCGAAGCCGTGTTCGGCGATGGTTTCCAGCAGCGTCACCGCCTGCGCGGCGTTGCGCGAATCGGTCTGCGGATTACGCAGGCGCACGGTGCCTTTCTTGATCGAGTCTTCCACCGAGCCGACGATCAGGCGCTCGCCCAGTTCCGCCGCGCGCTGGTCGCGGAAGGAGATCACTTCGTCGAAATTGTGGCCCGTGTCGATGTGCACCAGCGGGAAGGGGAATTTACCGGGACGGAAAGCCTTCTCCGCGATGCGCAGCAGGACCACCGAGTCCTTCCCGCCCGAGAACAGCAGGGCGGGGTTGGAGCATTCGGCCGCCACTTCACGCATGATGTGGATGGCTTCCGACTCCAGGGCGTCGAGGTGGCGCGAGTTGACGCTCGCGGCGTGGTGGGTTTCAACTAAAGCGTTCATTTGGACTATGCCTTGTCTATGGTGGCTCAAGCTGCCACGGATTTGATGCGAATCAGTTTGCCGTCGACCAGGTGCAGGCCGCACTCCTTGGAGTCTGGATTCTCCCACCACCAGCGGCCGGCGCGGACATCTTCGCCCGGTTCGATGGCGCGGGTGCAGGGCGCGCAGCCGATCGAGGGATAGCCCTGGTCGTGCAGCGCGTTGTAAGGCACCTGGTTGGCGTGGATGTAGTCCCACACGTCCTGCTCCGACCAGTCGGCCAGCGGGTTGAACTTGGCCATGCCGTGCGTGGCGTCGTCTTCCTGCACATGCAGCTCGGCGCGGGTGGCCGACTGCGCGCGGCGCTGGCCCGTAACCCATGCGCGGTTGCCGGCCAGGGCGCGGCCCAACGGCTCGACCTTGCGGATACGGCAGCATTCCTTGCGCATCTCCACGCTGTCGTAGAACGCGTTCAGGCCATTCTGCGCGACGTAGGCGTCGACGGCTGCCTGCTGCGGACGATAGAGGGAGATTTCGTAGCCGTCGTAATGCTCCTTCACGCGGTCCAGCATGGCCAGCGTTTCGGGATGCAAGCGGCCCGTCTCCAGCGAGAAGATACGGATCGGCAGTTTGGCTTTCAGGATTAAATCGGTCAGCACCATGTCCTCCGCCGCCAGGCTGGAGGCGAAGACGGCGGGCGAAAATTCGCTGGCCACGCGGGCCAGGGTCGCGTTGACATCAGCCACCAGAGAGGCAAGTTTGTCGCTCATATCTGCTCCGATCAGATACCGTAGCCGACGTCGCCGGTATTCACGCCGACGTTGCGGATATGACGGCGGTACAGCGGCAGCTTCTGGTCCACGGAAGCCTGATAGGTTTCCGAGAAATCGGACAAGCCTTTCAGCGCATCGTGAATGCTGCGGTCCGGACGCGTGGCGTAGGCGTTGAAGCCCACGCGCTGCATCTGGAACAACTGGTCGCGCAGCACATCGCCGATGGCGCGTAGTTCTCCAGTATAGCCCAGACGCACGCGAAGATTGTAGGCAATCGAGTAGCCGCGGCCATCGGTAAATTTGGGGAAGTCCACCGCTACGACGGGCAGCTTTTCCAGCTGGCCCTTGAGTGCTTCCGGACGCTCGTCGCTTGCAAGCCATACGCCGATTTCGCCGGCGGCCACGCGCGCGGCCAGCGCTTCATGATGGGCACTCCACAAGGCCAGCGGCACGATCACTTTGCCGGCGGGGACGGGCAGGGCGGCGACCACTTCGGCCGCTGGTGGCGCTTCGCCTTCCGCTGGCGCCGGCGCGCGCAGCACGAACCAGTCGTCCTTGACGATCTCGCGACTCTTGATGATCAGGTTATCAGGCATATTCATCTTCTCCAATCAGTCGGCCCGCATCGGCAATCGGCGTGGCGTACACAAATTCCTTGAACGGGGCGATGCCCAGGCGCTGCGCGGTCAGCGCGAACGGTTCGTCTTCATAGCGCTCGCGCACATAGACCTGCAGCAGGCGGTCGATCACTTCCGGCATCTGCAGCGCGGAGAAAGAGGGGCCGATGATCTTGCCGATGGCCGCGTGGTTGCCCTGCGCGCCGCCAATCGACACCTGGTACCACTCGCTGCCGTCCTTGTCGACGCCCAGAACGCCGATGCTGCCCACGTGGTGGTGGCCGCAGGCGTTGATGCAGCCGGAGATGTTCAGCTCGATCTCGCCGATGTCATGCTGGAAGTCGATATTGTCGAAGCGCTCGGCGATGGCGGCGGCAATCGGGATCGACTTGGCGTTGGCCAGGGCGCAGAAGTCGCCGCCGGGGCAGCAGATCATGTCCGTCAGCAGGCCGATGTTCGGCGTGGCCAGGCCCTTGGCCTTGGCCTGCTGCCACAGCGAGAACAGCTCCGATTGTTCGATGTCTGCCAGCACCACGTTCTGTTCGTGGGTGACGCGCAGTTCGCCGAAGCTGTAGCGGTCGGCCAGGTCGGCCATGAAGTCCATCTGCTCGGCGGTGGCGTCGCCCGGCGGCACGCCAGTCTTCTTCAGCGACAGCACGACGGCCGCGTAGCCGGGGCGCTTGTGGCCTCGCACATTGCGCTTGACCCAGTTGGCGAAGGCCTTGTTGCCCTCCTGCTGGCCCAGGTAGTCGATGTCGGCCAGCGCCTTGTAGGCGGGCGGCTGGAAGAAATCGGCCACGCGCTGCAGTTCTTCGTCGTTCAGCGTTTCGGGACCGTCTTTCAGGTCGGCCCATTCCTCTTCCACCTGGCGCTTGAATTCGTCCAGGCCGATGGCCTTCAGCAGTATCTTGATGCGGGCCTTGTACTTGTTATCGCGGCGGCCATACTGGTTATACACGCGCATGACGGCTTCCGTGTAGGTCAGCAGGTGCTGCCATGGCAGGAAGTCGCGGATCACGCTGCCGATGATGGGCGTGCGGCCCATGCCGCCGCCGGCCATGAATTTGAAGCCCACTTCGCCCGCATCGTTGCGCACGACGGTCAGGCCGATGTCGTGGACGGCGATGGCGGCGCGGTCTTCCTCGGCGCCGTTGATGGCGACCTTGAACTTGCGTGGCAGGGCGATGAATTCAGGGTGGAAGGTGGACCACTGGCGCAGGATCTCGGCGAAGGGACGAGGGTCGATGATCTCGTCCGCGGCCACGCCGGCGAACGGGTCGGACGTCGTGTTACGGATGCAGTTGCCCGAGGTTTGAATGGCGTGCATTTCCACCGAGGCCAGCTCGGTCAGGATATCCGGCGTCTGTTCCAGGTTGACCCAGTTGAACTGGATGTTCTGGCGCGTGGTGAAGTGGCCATAGCCGCGGTCGTACTTGCGGGCGATATGGGCGAACATGCGCATTTGTTTGGAGGCCAGCAGGCCGTAAGGCACGGCGATGCGCAGCATATAGGCGTGGCGCTGCATGTACAGGCCGTTTTGCAGGCGCAGCGGCAGGAATTCGGCCTCGCTCAATTCGCCGCTCAGACGGCGGCGGACCTGGTCGCGGTATTGGGCGATGCGTTCGCGTACGATGAGATGGTCGTACTGGTCGTATTGATACATTTGCAATCCTATGTTCGCTTACGGGGAAAAATTCTCAGCCGTGGACGTGCAGGCATCCCCAAACTAGCGCTAATAGTAATAAACTTCGTCTTTATTCCATACGACTTAGTCTTTATTTGCTTATATGCGTATTGGGTATAAGCTTGGGCGCCAATCATTTTTAGAACATGAACCTCCATCAACTGCGTTTTGTACGAGAAGCTGTCCGCCAGAACTACAACCTGACCGATGCCGCCAAGGCGCTGTTCACGTCCCAGCCGGGGGTGTCCAAGGCCATCATCGAGCTGGAGGAGGAGCTGGGCGTGGATATCTTCACCCGCCACGGCAAGCGTATCCGCGGGCTGACGGAGCCGGGGCGGCTGGTGCTGGAGTCGGTCGAGCTGATCATGCAGGAAATCGACAGCCTCAAGCGCATCGGCAAGGAGTACGCGGCCCAGGACAGCGGCAGCTTCACCATCGCCACCACCCACACCCAGGCGCGCTACACCCTGCCGCGCGTGGTGCAGGGCTTTATGCAGAAATTCCCCAAGGTCAGGCTGTCCTTGCTGCAGGGCAATCCACAGCAGATCGCGGAAATGGTCCAGCGCGACCAGGCCGACCTGGCCATCGCCACCGAGTCCATCGCCGAGATCAGCGGCCTGATCACCTTGCCCTGCTACCAGTGGGAGCACGTGGTGGTGGTGCCGCATGAGCACGCGCTGCTGAAATCGAAGTCCGTGACGCTGGAAGAAATTGCCGCCTTCCCCCTGATCACGTACGATGGCGCCTTCGCCGGCCGCAGCAAGATCGACCACGCCTTCACCCTGCGCGGCCTGAAGCCGGACATCCTGCTGGAAGCCATCGACGCCGACGTGATTAAGACCTACGTCGAGCTGGGCATGGGCATAGGCGTGATCGCCGGCATGGCCTTCGACGCCGAGCGCGACAAGAACCTGCGCGCCATTCCCGTCGGCCACCTGTTTGGCATGAATGTGTCACGAGTTGCTGTCAAGCAAGGCGCCTATCTGCGCAGCTATATATATACCTTTATCGAGCTGCTGGCGCCCACGCTCAACCGCAAGCTGATCGAACAGGCCATGAATGGCGAGATCGACCATTACGAACTATAAAAGAAAGAGCATCACATGATTACCAAGCAGTTGACCCAATACTACGCCGTCAACGCCGACAACTATGACCAGATCTATGCCGTGGAGGAAACCTTCGACGACCTCGACGATCTGCAGGAACTGATCGCCGAGTTGCTCGAAGGCCACAAAGTGCTGGAGCTGGCCTGCGGCACGGGCTACTGGACCGAGCTGATCGCCGACGTGGCCGACTCCGTCTACGCCACCGACATCGTGCCGGAAATGATCGCCCTGGCGGAAACGCGCGGCCTGGACGAGGACATCGTCAGCTTCGGCGAGATGGACGCCATGGACCTGCCCCAGGCGGAAGGCGAGTACACCGCCGTGTTCGCCGCCGGTTGGTGGTCGCACGTCAAACGCGAGGACCAGGAGAAGTATCTGAAGCAGATCCGCGCCAAGCTGGGCAAGGATATCCTGCTGGTCCTTTTGGACTACAGCTATGTCGACGGATTTACAACACCCATAGCCCGAACGGATCAGGAGGGCAACACCTACCAGATCCTCTCCGCCGACGATGGAGAGCGCTATGAAGTGCTCCGTAACTATCCAAAAGATAGTTACTTGCGCAAGCGCCTGGCCCCTCATGCGAGAGAGGTGAGGATTGAGCGCATGGCGCACTATTACTTGCTCAGCGGGCGTTTAAAGTAGTCAGGAGGTGGCAGTTCAGAAGTAATTTTTTTCAGCAAGATGAAAGTTTAGTTGTTGTTTTTTTGTGATGTTTAAAAACAACAAATTTGCCTTTGTCACATTGTTGAAGTAATTTGTAGGCAAGATTTCGCCCGTGGATTCGTAACCCGCTTTTTTCTTCAACCTTTAAGAGAACATACAAGTGAAAAAACTTACTCTGGCAGCAATGATCATCGGCGGTTTCGCCGCTACCGCCCACGCCCAGTCGAACGTGACCATCTACGGTCTGATCGATGCTGGTCTGGTTAGCGAGCGCGGCGGTCCGGCTGGTAACGTCACCAAGCTGACCAGCGGCGTCAGCGGCCAATCGCGTATCGGCTTCAAAGGCCAGGAAGATCTGGGCAACGGCCTGGCGACTGTGTTCCAGTTCGAAACCGGCTTCAAAGACGACGACGGCTCCCTGGACAGCGCCAACACCATCTTCAACCGTCAAGCCTTCGTCGGCCTGACCTCGAAAGATCTGGGCACCATGACCCTGGGCCGTCAGTACACCCCACTGTACCTGGCCATGAGCCAGGTGGCTGACCCGTTCGCTGCCGGCTACGCAGGCAACATCAAGAACCTGTTCCCAGCCAAGGGCAACAACACCCGTACCAGCAACGCCATCAACTACTCGACCGCCAACTACCAGGGCTTCTCGGCTGACGCTCAGTACGCTCTGGGCGAGCAGGCTGGCGACGCTACCGCCGGCCGTCAGTTCGGCGCTGGCTTCAACTACGCCAACGGCCCGCTGACCGCGCGTATCACCTACAACAACAAGAACACCAGTGTTGCAGGCAAGCCGCCAATCGACAACTCGCGCAACACCCTGTTCGCTGCCAACTACGACTTCCAGGTTGTGAAGGCCTTCCTGGCCTACGGCGTGGACAAGGGCCCAGTGTCGGCTGAACTGCCAAACGCCAACGCGTTCAACGCCAAAGTTGCTCCAACCCCAAGCACCGACTCCAACGAGTGGCTGGTTGGCGCGACCATGCCTGTGACCGCAGTTGACATCCTGGTTGCTTCCTACATCAAGAAGAACGACAAGACCTCGTTCAACCAGGACGCCGACCAGTGGGGCCTGGGCTACCAGCACCTGCTGTCGAAGCGTACCCTGGCTTATGTTGCATACGCCAAGATCAAGAACAAGAACGGCGCTGGCTACACCGTTGGTAACAACAACGAAGCTGGTACCGGCGACAAAGCTTTCAACGTCGGCATCCGTCACTCGTTCTAATCTGTACCTGAAGACGACGGCAATGGCAGGCTGATTGCAATCAGCGTGCCGCCGTCGCTGACGATAGAAATATCGCCATGCAGTGCCCACACGCGTTCGCGCATCCCGACCAGGCCAAAAGACGAAGCTTTGTCCATGTCCTGTTCGGCGATGCCGCGGCCGTTATCATGAATTATCAGCTGCAGCGATTCTCCATCGCGCCGTAATTGCAGCATCACCTTGCTGGCTCCCGCGTGACGCGCGATGTTGGTCAGCGCCTCCTGCACGATGCGGTAGATCGCCGTGCTGTACGTGTCATCCAATACCAGATTCTCTTCATTGGCCTCCAGCGTGATGGCGACGCCGTGGCGCTTGACGAATTCCTGCCTCAGGCTCTCCAGCGCAAAATACAGGCCGCCTTCGTCCAGGGCGCGCGGGCGCAGATTGCTGGCGATACGGCGCAACGAAGTGATGGCTTGCAGCAGCAGGGCGTCCATGTCCGCCATCAGCTTGGCGTCCTCGTTCCTGGCGGAGGGCGGCCGCTGGCGCAGCAGCGCCAGATTGACGCGCAGGGCGGCCAGTAGCTGGCCCAGGTCGTCGTGCAGCTCGCGCGCGATATGGGTGCGCTCTTCTTCCCGTATGGTTTGCAGCGCCGCCGACAGCTCGCGCAGCTGGGCGTGGGAGCGCACCAGGTTCTGCTGTTCCAGCCGGCGCTCCAGCGCGATGTAGTCGGCGGCGCGGCGGCCCCGCGAAGGGAGGCGCACGCCGGTCACGTCAAAATGGCGGACGATGGTGGGGCGGAACAGCGGCCGCGCCAGCCGCCCGCCCAGCAGCAGAACGCCGGCGTAGGCCGCCAGCCGGAATGGGGATATGCGGAAAATGGATGCCATAACCTCCCACACTACGTGAGGCGGGAGGCGGGCGGCTTGCGATACCGCAGAGGTGCGGTTTTACATTTGTTTGAACAGGTGCAGGAAGCTGCGGCTCACTTCCAGGCGGTCGGGCTTGCCCTTGATCATGACGAGGTGGCGGCCGCGAATATCGCGCGTCACGCCTTCAATGGCGTTGACGTTGACCAGGGTGGCGCGGTGGATCTGCCAGAACAGGGCCGGGTCCAGCTCCTCGGCCAGGTCGCGCACGGGCTTGCGGATCAGGGCTTCGTAGCGCTCGGTCTGCACGCAGGTGTATTTTTCGTCGGAGCGGAAGAACAGGATTTCTTCCACGGGAATCATGCGCAAATCCTGGCCGATGCTGGCCTGAATCCATTGCAGGTATTGCTTCTTGGGCGCGGCGATCTTTTCCGCCAGCTGCGACAGCATGGCCGTCATGCTGGCGTTCATGTCGGCGCCGGGCTTGTCCAGGCGGGTTTTCAGGCGGTCGACGGTAATCTGCAGGCGCTCCTGCTCGGGCGGCTTGAGCACATAGTCGATGGCGCCGCGCTCAAAGGCTTCCACGGCATAGGCGTCATAGGCGGTGACGAAGACGATGTGGCTCTTGTTGCCGATCTCCGACGCTGCTTCCATGCCCGTTTTGCCGGGCATACGGATGTCGAGGAAGGTGAAGTCGGGCTGCAGCTGGTCCACCAGTTCGATGGCCTCGTCGCCGTTTTTGGCTTCACCGATGATTTCCAGTTCCGGCCAGACCTGGCCCAGGCGCATGCGCAGCTGGTCGCGCATCAATCGTTCGTCATCGGCAAGAATTGCGGTTGGCATGGCGTTAAAATTGTTAAAAGTGGCTATCAATTATTCAACGAATCGCGACGGGAATCAATCGCTATTTGGACAGCTGGTACGGCACTTCGATGGTGGCGATGACGCCGGTCGGGCTGTTGGCGGCGATCAGCAGCTGGGCATTGTCGCCGTGCAGCAGCTTGAGGCGCTCACGGATGGTCATCAGGCCCAGGCCGGTGCCGTCGCTGGGCTTGGCGCCGAAACCCAGGCCATTGTCGGTGACGATGACGCGCAGCTTGCTGTGGGCCACTTCCGCACGCACCTTGAGGGTGCCGCCCTCGGGCTTGCCTTCCAGGCCGTGCTTGATGGCGTTTTCCACCATCGACTGCAGCATCATGGGCGGGAAGGCGGCTGTGCGCAGGCCGTCGGGGATGTCGAAATCCACCGTCAGGCGTTCTTCCATGCGCATTTTCAGCAAGTTCAGGTAGGCCAGCACCATGTCGGCTTCGCGGCCCAGGTTGGTGATCAGGGTGTTGTCACGCATCTGCGGCAGCACGGCGCGCAGGTATTTGATCAGGCTGCGCTGCATGGCGGAGGCGCGCGGCGGGTCGGTTTCAATCAGGTGCTCAACCGAGGCCAGAGTATTAAACAGGAAGTGTGGTTCCACCTGAGCCTGCATCATCTGCATCTTGGCTTCGGACAGCTGGCGCTGCATGGATTCGCGCTCTGCGGCGGCGTTGGCGGACAGGGTTTCCGCTTCGGCGCGCTTTTTGCCGCCCATCAGGGCCTTGGTGCCGAACAGGGCCAGAACCAGCAGCGAAACGAAACTCTTGAACCAGGTCGAAGCCTGGCGGTGGTAGCGCGTGACCTTCTGTTCGGCGGCGTCGTCCACGGCCGTTTCGATCGCGTTGGACAGCTCTTCGCTGATTTGCGGCGGCAGGTCGATGTGGACTTCCTCGCCCGGCAAAGCGGGCAGGGGCGGCACGGAGGCGGCGCCGGACTTGCCAGGTTTGCCATGTTTCATGGGTTTGGCTGGCATTTCCGGAGTTTCCGGCGCTTCCGGAGCCTCGGGAGCTTCCGGCGGCTCGGGGATTTCCGCCTTTTCGGACTGCGCGCTGTCGCCGCCGTGATCTTTATCCTTGTTGTCCTTGTTGTGGTTCTTGCGCGGATTGAAATGGATGCCGCTGTCGTCGATCAGAATATTGGAGTCGCCGCCTTTCTTGCTATGGCGGGGCGTGTTGAGCACCACTTCCTCGTCCTGATTGGGGGAGAACAATTCTTCCTGCAGGATGGAGCCGGCAATCAGGGTCAGCACCGCAAACATCAAGAACTTCCACCACGACAACTGAGTGACCCAGGTGGCGGTGGCGTCGAAGCCCCGGTGCAGCCAGGCCGCTACGGTCTTCAGGATGTCTTGAGCTTTCGGCGAAGGGAACATGAGAATTTCTATTAAAACTTATCGAATGATATAACTGTACCTACAGGCACCTGTCTATGCCACTGCATTGCGACAGTCTGCAAGAAATGGCGACTGGAATGGTGGAATCGGGGATTGATTGATGGAAAGGCCTTGCCAGATGGGCGGGCGCTTTGCTATAGTTCGCGTCCCCGCTGAAACGCACTAGTGAATACAGCGAGGCGCTGATAAAAAATCGGTGGGTAGTTGACGAAATAAGCGAAGTGCTTCATACTCTTATCTCTCTGCTGCTGACGAACACAACGCTTCGTCGCAAAACAGTCGAGAGATTACAGATTCGGTTCTTTAAAAATATACAGTCGATAAGTGTGGGCGTTTGATGGAAGTGCACGCGGAGCTAGTCTCCGCGAAACTTAAAATATCAAATGCTCACAAGAAATACAGTCAGTATTTTGAGTGAGCGACACGTCCTAGCGGACGTTAAACAGAGATTGAACTGAAGAGTTTGATCCTGGCTCAGATTGAACGCTGGCGGCATGCCTTACACATGCAAGTCGAACGGCAGCGCGGACTTCGGTCTGGCGGCGAGTGGCGAACGGGT
>Ga0213872_10000282_pt1 | contig 43374 bp, 44 predicted proteins | sample VelepicomBERX_R2_FD_160071 | JGI IMG/M metagenome (GOLD analysis project Ga0213872, IMG submission 160071) | Rhizosphere microbial communities from Vellozia epidendroides in rupestrian grasslands, the National Park of Serra do Cipo, Brazil - RX_R2 | ecosystem: Host-associated > Plants > Roots >... | reverse complement strand
ACGCATGCTGTTCTTGGGCGGCATGGTGGGTTTCTGGTTCTTCAGCACTCAGTTCCTGCAAGGCGTGCTGGGTTTCAATCCCTTCCAGGCCGGGCTCGCCTTCCTGCCGACGACCATTCCCAATTTCGTCTCGGCCATGTGGGTGCCGCGGCTCTCGCGCCGGTTCGGCCACGGAGCGCTGTTGGCCGGCGGGCTGGTTTTGTGTATCGCCGGCTTGGCGTGGCTGGGACAGGTGTCGGCGCACACGCACTATGTCTCGGGCGTGGCGCTGCCGATGGTGTTGATCGGCCTGGGCCAGGGCTGCGCGCTGGCGCCGATGACCGTTTCCGCCGTGGCCGGCGTAGCGCGGGAGGATGCCGGCGCGGCCTCCGGGCTCGTCAACGTCGCACACCAGCTGGGCGGCTCGATTGGGCTTGGCATTCTGGTGGTGGTGTTTGCCGCGGCCAAGCCGGACTTCATGGCAGGAGCGGATCTGCTGGCACACCGTATCGCCTTGGTGATGGACACCAGTGCCTTGCTATTGACCCTGGCCCTGCTCGCGACGCTTGGCTTGATCGTCCCGGCACATGCCCGCGGCAACGGCTAACTGAACGTGCATTGCCCGCGGCGAATGTACACAACCAACCGGAGGATGAGAAATGCAAACCACGACACTCAATAACGGCGTCGAGATGCCCATGCTGGGCTTCGGCGTCTATCAAATCGCCGATGCCGGCGAATGCGAGGCCAGCGTCGCCGAGGCCTTGCGCGTCGGTTACCGCCTGATCGACACGGCGGCGGCTTACGGCAACGAAGCGGCGGTCGGCAAGGCGATCGCCAAGAGCGGCGTCCCGCGCGAAGCGCTCTTCATTACCACCAAGCTGTGGTTGACCGACGCCGGGGAGGACAAGACCAAGCGCGCCTTCGAGCGCTCGCTCGCCCGCCTGGGGCTCGATTACCTCGACCTTTATCTGATCCACCAGCCATACGGCGACGTGCACGGCGCCTGGCGGGCCATGGAAGCGCTCTATGAGGCTGGCCGCGTTCGCGCCATCGGCGTGAGCAATTTCCACCCCGACCGGGTGATGGACCTGATGCTGCATAACCGCATCACGCCGGCGGTCAATCAGATCGAAACCCACCCCTTCTGCCAACAAACGGAAGCCGCCACGTTCTTGCGCGACAACGGTGTGCAGATCGAATCCTGGGGGCCGTTCGCCGAGGGGCGCAACAACCTGTTCGCCGACCCGGTGCTGACGGCCGCGGCGGCAAAGCACGGCCGCTCGGTGGCCCAGATCGTTCTGCGCTGGCTCATTCAGCGCGGTGTGGCAGCCATTCCCAAATCCGTGCGCCCGGCGCGCATCGCCGAGAACTTCCAGGTGTTCGACTTCGTCCTCGACGACGCCGACATGGCGGCGATCGCGGCGCTGGACACCGGCAAAAGCGCGTTCTTCGACCATCGCGATCCAGCCATCGTCAAATGGCTGGGCCAAGCATTGCGCAACACTTGAATCGTTATAGAAAAGGAAATCTCATGACTACCGCATCCAACGACACCGTCTCCATCGCCCACGCCGGCTCGCAGGCGTCCTACCCCGGCCCGGCGGACTGGTTCACCGGCACCGTACGCGTCGATCCGCTGTACGCCGCGCCGCAGCCGGCAGCAGGCACGGGCGCGCTGGTGACGTTCGAGCCCAGCGCACGCACCGACTGGCACACCCACCCGCTGGGGCAAACCTTGATCGTCACCACCGGCTGTGGCCGCGTGCAGCAGTGGGACGGCCCGATCGAGGAGATCCGCCCGGGCGACGTGGTGACGATTCCGGCCGGCGTCAAGCACTGGCACGGCGCCGCGCCGACCACGGCGATGACCCATATCGCCCTGCAAGAGCGGGAGAACGACAGTACCGTGACCTGGATGGAAAAGGTCGGCGACGGGCAGTACCGGGGCTGAGTTTATCGGCAAGCCGTTTTGCCGGTTTCGCCGCCGCGCAGACACCGACAGCGCTGCGCGGTTCAGCGAAACCGGTCTCCCAGACCCGCGCGGATGGGTTGGGTATCGTAGATAATGACCAATCGCTCAATCAGTCCAGACGCGTTGAAATCGAAAACGTCCACACAGTCGAACGCCACCCGGCTACCGTCGTTGAGTTGCCAGTCGTAATGAAAGTAAGCGCTGGCTCGCCGGTGGCCTTGCGTGCTAGCGAAGAGATCCAGCAGCGTGATGGTGCTGTTGCCCGAGGCCTGCGCCAGCTTGCAATAGAATGCTTCGGGAGCCTGCCACCCCAATAACGGCGAGTAGAGGGTAGCCTCTGGCGAGAACAAGGCGACAACGCCCTCCACGTCGCCACGTTCGAGCGCGCGCAGGTAATGCCGTATCCGCTCGGCAAACACATCTTGCTTGATTGGGTTCATCTGGTATCTTTCCGTCATGGATCGGTGCCACACACTAGCAAGCGACGTATGAGCCCAAAAGCGAATAATCCTGAACCGGGGCATGCATGCGATGCATACCCCCTGACGGCGTTGACACGGCCGCAGCCCTCCATGCTGGCGCTACAGGCGTTTCAAGCGGTGGCGCAACTCGGCAGCCTCAACAAGGCGGCGAATCATCTGTGCCGCACACAAGGCGCAGTGAGCCGGCAAATTCAGCAATTGGAGCAGCACTACCAAACGGCGCTGTTCGTTCGCACCGTCACCGGCATGCGCTTGACCATGGAAGGTGAAGCGCTGCTGCAGGTCTCCACCCACGTGTTGTCGCGGCAGGCCGACTACGCGCAAGAACGCATGACGGCACCCGACACGCTGCGTCTGCGCTTGCCGTCCACATTGGCGCTACGCTGGTTCCTACCCCGTCTCGAAGCGATAGAACGGCAATTGCCGGGGCTATCCCTGCAAATCAGTACCTCGGTCAGCGACGAGCCTGCATTTGCCGATGGCGCAACCGACGCCATGATCGTCCGCGGCAACGGCGATTGGGCCGGCCTCCACGCGTTGCGGCTGTTCCCGGAACAACTCACCCCCATGTGCCGCCCCGACCGCGCTATCGGCCTGCGCTCGCCCCAGGACGTATCCCAACTCTGCCTGCTGCACGCAAGCCATGAACGGCAGGAGTGGCGCGCGTGGCTGGCGATGGCAGGGGTCGAACAACCGGTGGCGCAGGGCTTGGCATTCGACTCGCTGGAAGTCGCGCTCAGTGCCGCAACCTTGGGCCACGGCATCGCCATGGGCGACCCGCGCATGGCGCAGAGCAAGCTGGTCGCGGGCGAGCTGGTGTGCCCCTTTCCTCATCTCAGCCACAGCACGATGGCCTACTACTTGGTGGTACCCGAGCAATCCAGGGAGCAAACCGCGATCCAGCGTCTGGGTGCCGCGTTATGCGAGTTGGCATGAGGCGCCGACAGACAATCACCAATGCATTTTTATTAAAATATTTCAAACAATATGGAATAATTTTTTGCTTGAGGCGCGCACCGAAAAATAACGACGTCGCCACGGCACACCCATTGGATTGCGAAAGGAAGATTTGATGAGCGTCACCATGACCGCAGCAGGCACCTCCATCAACTATACGGCTGTCGGCGCTGGCCCGGCGCTGGTGCTGGTCCATGGCACCAGCATCGACGGCCAGGGCAATTTCGGCCATGTCGCCAGCCGCTTCGCCGATCAGCGCACGGTGGTCATCCCCAATTACGGCGGCTGCGGCGGCTCGACCATTCCGGACGGGCCGTTGTCGCTGGATACCTTGGTCGAGCAGATTGCGGCGACGATTCGCAATGCCTCGTCCGAACCGGTCGATCTGCTGGGCGATTCCCTTGGCGCCGTGGTGGCGGCGGCCACGGCGGCGCGGTATCCGCAGCTGGTGCGCCGGCTGGTGCTGGTCGCCGGCTGGGCCGACAGCGGCGACGCGCGGCATCAGATGGTTTTTGGCACCTGGCAGCGCCTGCTGGCGGGGGACATCGAAGTATGCAACCGCTTTGCCTTCTCGCTGGCGGTGAGCCCGGCGTTCTTAACCGCGTTCGGCGCGGACAATCTCGCGGCGCTACTCAAACAGGCGCCGCCGCCGGACACCGACCGCCGCGTCGATCTGGGCTTGCGCATCGACCTCCGAGACGCCTTGAAGGCGATTGCGGCGCCGACGCTGGTGGTGCAGTGTCGTCAAGACTATTTGATACCCGCCTATCAGACGCGCCAGCTGCAGCAAGGGATCGCCGGCAGCCAGTACGCCGAAATCGACAGCGGGCACGCGGCTTTCGTTGAAAAACCCGACGAACTGGTGGCGCTGGTACGCAAATTCTGTCTGGATTGAGCTCACGCAAATCGGGTTGAATGGGGTCATCGCATGATAGGCCCTATCTTGCTAACGCACGGATGTGCCGATAACTGTCATCCGCTTTATCGTCTCGTTCCTGGTTTGCCTGACCCTCGGCGCGTTGGTCCACGCCGAGGAGGTCGGGTCCTTCAACGCGCTCGATGGCGGCTTGTTCGGCGGGCAGACCCGCTTGCAAGGGCGCTTGTTCAAGCCAGCCGGCCAGGCCCCTTCCCCGCGATCGTCGGCATGCACGGCTGCAGCGGCCTCTACGACAAGCACGGCAAGGTGATGGCGCGCGCCGGCGTTTTTCGATCGATATCTGAAAGGCGAGTAGACAAGGAACCCAAGCCATGTTGCGCTTACCCGAAAACCAATTTCATCGATTCGAGCACGTTCTCGCCCACGTGCCGGTCAACACTTTATTCGCCCAATCGGTACTCAGGCGAAAAGTCTCCGGCAGCGTTTATGTCGACTGTATCGATGCGCCAGCCGTGTTTTACATCACCCATCCCTACGGCATGTCGCTTCTGTACGGCACACCGGACAACGCGGCATTCAACGCCTGTTTATGCCAATACATCCAAGGCACCCCGCAGCATCGAAATGGCGACGAATGGCTGCAAACCTATCCGCGCGAATGGGACGCCGTGCTGTCGGCGTTGTTTCCGGCGAACACCGGACCGATCGAGACCCATTGCCGCGTCAACTTCGCATTCAACCCGCAACGTTACTCCCCCACTTACACCTTGCCCGCCGGCATGACCCTGAGGCCCGCGACGAAAACATCGTATGGCGCAATGGCGGGCAGCGTCGTGCCGGCAAGGTTTTGGGACAATGCCGACGACTTTGCCGCCAACGCCATCGGCGTCGATATCGTGCATCAAGACCAGGTGGTTACGCAGGCGTTTTCGTCCTTCTTGCTCGACGGCAAGCTGGAGCTGGGCATGGAAACGCTGCCATCCCACAGAGGCAAGGGACTCGCCGAGGCGGCTTGCCGACACTTGATCGCGCTCTGTCTGACACGCGAGTTGGAGCCGGTCTGGGCTTGTCGCGAAGGCAATACCCCGTCACTGCGGCTGGCGCAAAAACTGGGATTCGATCCGCGGCTCACGCTGTCTTATTACCGTCTCGCCGCGACCGCCACAGAAGTCCACACATCGGCCGGAGGCACTACCCCGTAGCCGTGCGCTCGCGTAGCGCGGCATTCAGGGACGATCAGCGCGCAAGCAAGGCGATCCCGCGCGCCGATGCCGCGCCGGCGAGCCCCGTCGCACCCGCGGCATCCTCTTCATCGACAAACCAATAATCGGCGCGCGGCAAGCGTGACACATACTCGACTGCCGTCGTTGCCGTCATCGCGTAGCCGATGCGAAACCCATGCGCGCGGTAGCCGGCCACCACGCCCGCCGCTGCGCCGGCAAGGTGCTCGGCCGGCAGGATCAGCGACAGTGACGCCGGCGTAATATCCAGCGCCGTCAAGACGCTCAGGAAAGCATGACGGCTGAAGGCCGCTTGCTCGGTGGTCGAGTAAGGATGAACCGAAAGATACAAGCGCCGTTCCGCGGTGGACGCGTGGGCAACGAAGTAATTGAGCGCGTGCAACGTTTGACACAACTGATCGAGCTTGGCCACGGTGCCGTAGTGCTCGGCTAGCCGATACAAACGCCGCATCGGCAATTCAATGCCATCCGGCGCCACGGCGGCCGTATGCGCATACCAGCCGGCGGCGCGACCGTGCTGATCCCGCAGCAAGACGAAGCGGCTGCTGAGCCGGTACTTGAAAAAGCGCGCCACCACCAACCCGTTTTCCAGCGCCATCGGATGAGCGCCCGGCGCCTGTTGGCTGATCACATTGACGGCTTTGAGTAGTCGTGCCTGGGTCAGCAGCGCACGTTGCGACGGTGGAGAAACGCTGGCCGCCGGCCGGCGCACGCGCGCCGGCTGGGCATGACTTTTGGTGGAAAAAGAAAAGAAGGACATGGCGACGCTCCGCTGTGACCGTGATGCCCCAGCCGTCGCCGTCGGGATGCGCGTATCAGGCAGCCATCCGACCGAGCCGTGCGCGGGGCCAAGCGCGCCCGTCGACGGGGCGCGTCCAGTAGGGGAATGAAGACGCTTCAGGCTCGGGCATGATGACGTTTCCTTATTTAATTCGGATGAAACAGCAATCCGGCGAGGCAACTCGCGTCGCCCCGCCACCGTCAACCGCGCATTAAGCCAAAGCCACCTGCGCGACCTTGTAGATCACCATGACCACGGCCACCACCAGATAGCCGCGTAGCACGGCCATCCAGATCTTATTGCTCTTGGACAGCGTCATCGGCTTGAGCTGATCGAGCGCGGGCATGCGCCAGCCGTGCATCGCCTTGCGATCGAGCCGCGGCAGGTCGCCGGCTTCGTTGTCGGCCTCCTTGCGCAGGCGCAATACCTGCGACCCCAGCACGACCACCAGGCCCAGCACGCCGCCGCCGACCAGAATGTTGGTCATCGTCTCGCCAGAGATATCCGGCCACAGCACCGCCGCGGTCAGAATCACCGACAGCAACACCAGCGCGGCCACGACCAGGCCGGTGATCAGATTGGTCAGGCGATTGTTCACCCACGGTCCCAGCACGGCCTTGTCGTTGCACAGAATCAGCAGGAACACGGTAGCCGACGGCAGCAGCACGCCCGCCAAGGTCTGCACGGCGTTGGTCAACAGACCGAGCGGCACGCCCGGAATCAGCACCAGCGCGGCGGCCACGCCGATGAGCAGGAAATACACGGCATAGAAGCCCTTGGCATCGCCCGGCTTGCGATGCAGCGAATGCTTGAGGCTCAGCACATCGCCCAGCGCATAGGCGGTGGACAGCGAGACGGCGCTCGCGCCAATCAGGCTCGCGTCGATCAAAGCCACGGCGAACAGCACGCCGGCCAGATGACTGTGACGTTGACCCAGCGCCGAGGCTACCGCACCGGCATCCTGGAAGTTGCCGAATTCCGGCGTCCCCGTGAACAGACCGGCGGTGAACGCGACGATGGCGACGGCGCCGATCAGCACCAGCACGATGCCGAGCCACAGATCGGCGCGCTCGTAACGGATGAAGCGCGGCGTGATGCGTTTGTCGATCACGTAGCTCTGCTGGAAGAACAACTGCCACGGCGCGATGGTGGTGCCGACGATACCGATGATCAGCAGCATGACGTCGGACAACTTGCCGCCCTTGGGCATGCCCGGCACGATCAGATCGTGGCCGATCTGGCTCATCGGCGGGTGCACCATGAAGAACAGCGGCACCAAGAGCAAGCTGAAGATCACCAGAATCATCGAAAAGCGTTCGAAGCGGCGAAAATCGCCGGTACTGGCGGCAGCCATGACCAGCGCGGCCGAGGCCAGCACGCCCCAGAGCTTGGGCAAGCCAAGATATTGCAGCGCCAGCGTGATGCCGATGAACTCGGTGACGATGGTCAGCGCGTTGAGCAGGAACAGGTCGATGGCGCTGAAGGCGCCCCAGAACTTGCCGAAGCGCTCCAGGATCAGTCGGGCATGGCCGACGCCGGTGACCGCGCCCAAACGCAGCACCATTTCCTGGTTCACGTACAGCACGGGAATCAGCAGCATCAGCGTCCACAACAGCGAGGTGCCATAGTTCTGCCCGGCCTGGGCGTAAGTGGAAAAGCCGCCGGCATCGTTGTCGCCCACCATCACGATCAGCCCGGGGCCGAGGATGGCGAGCAGCGTGCGCAGGCGCTGCCAAAGGGTCGAGCGCGCGCCGGTGTCGTGGTGTTTGATGGTGCCGAAGGCTCCGCGGATATCGCCGACGTGGGCGCTATCCAGCACGGCGGAATTGTGGTTTTGATTGGACATCTCTGTACTCTCTATACGTCGTATCACTGAATGCGATACCTGCCGCGTCGACTGTGCTGGGCGTATAGATGTCTTCTCTTGCGAAGCTACCGACCGCAAACAAAAGAAATCTAAGCGTCCTGACTCGCTCAGGCGCAAACAGCAGGAACAATGGCGGTGACCGTGTCAGGTCAGGTCTTAAGACGGTCACGCTGGAAGGGAGAGGAATACAGCCGAGGAAGGAAGGGAGGTTCAGTTTTCCTTACTGCCTGGCGGTCCCATTCCGGTCAGCGTGACCGGCCAACTACTGGGGTCTTCGTCCATGACGATCTCCTGTTAGCGCTTGAATTTAAGCTTCCAATGACGGACCACCTGTGCCACGCGGGTGAAAACACCGCCCGTTTGGTACAGATACGAATCCGGTAGAACGGTTTGCGCGTTCTGAACCGGGGTGAGCAGCATGCCGTAGGACATGGCAATCTCCTTGACGTCGTGAAAAGGACAACATAAACACCGGCCCCTGCCGAAACAGGGCCCGACTCCTGCGCATGCGCTAGAACGCAGGCACAGCCGCTTGGACGACGGACAATAGGCCATCGACGCGAAGCATTCGGTTTTTACGGGTGCACGAACGAGAAGGAGATCTGGCTTTGCACACCGTCTTGCCAGGCAAGACGGCGACGATGAAGAGGGCGCGGGTCTTGCGAGGCGTTAGTTCAGTTCGCCGAAGCGGCAACTAGGACAACTTTCCAAGGCCGGGGCCCCTTTGTGATATTTGACTCGCGGAGTATATGACAATAAGCAAGGTTCATGCAAGTCATTGACGGCAGGCACGCTGCGACACGCCATATTCATCTTGGGTATGATTATAATCAATCGGAGTAAAAAAGAGCACCAGGCCGTGCGCCGCCTTGTCTCGCACGCTCCCAGAAATGCGTCACCACAAGCGCTAAAGGGTCATCGGTTGCAATGACTTCCATCGACGAAGCTCGCCCTCCCCGCTCATCGCAACGCCGCATGAACTGGCGTCATTCGCTGCAATTCAAGTTGGCCGTCATCTTGCTGAGCGTCGCCTGCTTGGTTTTTTTGGGGCTCTCGGTGGTGGTGCAGGCCACGATGACCCAAGCGCTGGAAGAAACCCGCTCCGAGGCGGAGCTCGCCAACGTCAAGGATATTGCCGCACGGCTGGACTACGAGCTGGCTGAGCGCAAGTCTGGCCTGACGGCCATGGCCGGCGGCCTCGACGCGCGCCGACTGCACGATGCCTCCTACACGCAGGCCTTTCTCAAGCAAGAGTACGATGAAAATGCCGGGTTCTCCTGGGGCTTTTTCATCCTCAACCGCCAAGGCGTCGCCCTCGCCGACTACCCGGTCATCCCCGGCCGTCGCGGCACCTCCTACGCCGACCGGGCCTATTTCCGCCAGGCGCTCGCCACCAATCAAGTCGCCATTGGCAAACCCACGCTGGCGCGCAGCGCGCCGGTGCCGGTCATACCCTTTGCCGCGCCCATTCATGACGCGCAGGGGCAAATACAAGCGGTTCTGGTCGGGTCGATCAACCTGTACGACAACGCCTTTCTCGGCGAAACCATGAACACTCAGACCCAAGGGAAAACCGAGCGCACCATCCTATCGGTCAACGATGGTATTTTCCTGGCCAACACCGACAAGACCCGCATCTTGAAACCGCTGCCCCGCCCAGGCCAAAGCCTCTTTCTTGATCGGCTGCGCCAAGGTTTCCTTGGCTCGACCGTCAGCCACAACGTCGCCAACATCGAAAAGATCTACGCCGCGGCGCGCATGCAGACCACAGGCTGGACCGTCGTCGAGGCCATCCCCACCTCGGCGGCCTTCCGTCCGGCGCTACGCCTGCGAAACGGCCTGGTGGAAAGCACGCTCTTCATGGCGCTGGCCGGTCTGGCGCTTGCCATCTTCTTGACGCGGCGCGCACTGCAACCGCTCTCCACGGCGATGACGCAACTGGACGAGATGTCATCGGGACAGCGTTCCTTACAGCAACTGCCCAAAGGGGGCGGCGCGGAGGCCGATCTGCTGCTCGACAGTTTCAACCGCTTGATCGCGCGGCTGCATGCCGAACATGAGCGGCGCATTCTCGGCGAGCAGCGCTTCGCCAAATTGTTCGATGCCGCTCCGGTGCCGCTAGGCGTCACCGATCGAAATAGCAGACTGTTCAACGGCAATGCGCGTTTTTACGACATGTTCGGCTACAGCCCAGAGGAAGTTCCCACTGTGGCCGATTGGTGGCGCCTCGCCTATCCGGACCCGGCCTATCGCGCCTGGGCGCAAGCGACTTGGAAGACCGCCAAGGAAGAGGCCTTGCGCACCGGCAGGAATATCGGCCCGCTGGAATTTCAGATCACCTGCAAGAATGGACAGGAACGCGTGGTACTGATCTCCGGCACGCCGATCGGCGACGAGCTGTTGGCAGCCTTCGTCGATCTGACCGAGCGCAAACAGGTGGAACAGCAGTTGATCGAGTCCGAAAAGCGCTATCGCTCCCTGTTTGAAAACATGAATGCCGGTTTCGTGCTGTTTGAAGTCGTGCAAGACGCCCAAGGCGCGCCCGTGGATCTGCTGATCCTTGCCGCCAACCGGGGGTTCGAGGCCAGCACGGGGTTGCGGGCAAAGGGGATCGTCGGCAAGCGCCTGGCCGAGGTCTTGCCCGGCATCGAACAAGACACCGCCAATTGGATTCATACCTACGGCCAGGTCGCCCTGACCGGCGTGCCCCGCTACCTGGAGCAGGGTTCGGATTTGCTCGGGCACTTCTACTCGGTGTCCGCCTTCCAAGCCGCGCCCCAGCAATGCGCGGTCACGTTCCAGGACATCACCGAGCGCAAGCATGCCGAAGCGGCGCTGCGCCAGAGCGAGGCGCGGCTCAAGGGGGTGATCGACAACCTACCGCAGCAAATCTGGCAAAAAGACGCCCATTCGGTGTTTGTCATCTCCAACCTCGCGCACGCCCAAGCACTCGGCACCACGGCGGGCGCCATCGTCGGCAAGACCGATTTCGATTTCTATTCGCCCGAGATGGCGCAAAAACACCGCGACGACGACCGCCGCATCATGGCGGGCGGGGTGGTCGAAACATTCGACGAGTTCTGGCAGACACAGCACGAAGAGCGCTACGTGCACACGACCAAGGTCCCGTTGTGCAACCCCGACGGCTCCGTTTACGGCACTGTCGGCATCGCCGAGGACATCACCGAGATGCATCGCCTGCACGCCGAATTGGAAAACTACCGCGCGGGCCTGGAGCGCCTGGTGGAACAACGCACGGCGGAACTGATCGAAGCGCAGGCGAAAGCGGAGGCCGCCAACGTGGCCAAAAGCGCATTCCTCGCCAACATGAGCCATGAAATCCGCACGCCGATGAACGCCATCACCGGTCTGACTCATCTGCTGATCAAGGACCAGCCCACGCCACGGCAGGCCGAGCGACTAGCCAAGATCGAGGCATCGAGCAAGCATCTGCTGTCGATCATCAACGACGTGCTCGACCTGTCGAAAATTGAAGCCGGCAAACTGTCTTTGGACGAGCAGGAATTTGCGCTGGAGCAAGTACTGGATCAGGTGGCCTCGATGATCCGCGACCCGGCCGGCAAGAAGGGGCTGGCCATTTCGGTCGATAGCGGCAATGTCCCCCAGTGGCTGCGAGGGGATCTGATGCGCACTCGGCAAGCGCTGCTCAACTTTGCCAGCAACGCGGTCAAATTCACCGCGGAGGGCAGTATCCTACTACGCGCCGAATTACAGGAAGAGCACGCCTTGCGGCTCAAGGTCCGCTTTTCCGTCCAAGACACCGGCATCGGCATTGCCTCGGCAACGCAAACCAAGCTGTTTCGCGAGTTCGAACAGGCGGACACCAGCACGACGCGCGAATATGGCGGCACCGGCCTGGGGCTCGCCATCACCAAGCATTTGGCGGAAATGATGGGCGGCGAGGCCGGTTGCGAAAGCACGTTGGGCGTAGGCAGCACTTTCTGGTTTACCGCTTGGCTGCAGCGCGGCCACGGCATCATGCCAACCAGCGAAAAGACGCCTATTTCGGCCGAGCACGATTTGCGCGCCTTGCATGCCGGCAAGCGGGTATTGCTGGTCGAGGACAACCTGATCAACGTGGAGGTGGCGTTGCAGCAGCTGCTTGGCTTGCATCTGTGGGTCGACGTCGCCAGCAACGGCCGTCTCGCCGTCGAACGCGCCCAAGCAGCCGCCTACGACGTCATTCTGATGGACATGCAAATGCCGGAGATGGATGGTCTCGAGGCGGCGCGCGCCATACGCGCTTTGCCGGGATGGAAAACAACCCCCATCCTCGCCATGACGGCCAATGCTTTCGCCGAGGACCGCGCAGCGTGCCTCGCGGCGGGCATGAACGACTTCATCGCCAAACCGGTCGAGCCGGATGCCCTATATGCGGCGCTGTTGAAATGGCTATCCTCCGCCCAGTCGGCAGCCACACCACGCGAACCGGCCACCACCCCGCCGCCGCAAACCGTCGAGCCCGCCCAACAGACGCTGGTGCGCCTTGCCGTCACGCCCGGGGTCGATCTGCAACGCGGATTGAGCATGCTGCGCAACAACACGGAAAAATACCTGGAACTGGTAAGGAAGCAGTGCGACCGGCAGGCCGAGTCGGTGGCCGCGCTCAAAGCCGCCTTGGCGGCGGGTGACGCGCAGACGGCTGAACGCCTCGTCCATCCGCTCAAGAGCGCCAACGGCAGTCTGGGCCTGATGGCGCTGTTCGAGGCCAGCCGGGAGCTCAATGACCTGCTGCGCCAACCGCATTACGATCGCCAGCGCGCCACCGAGCTGGTAGCGACGCTGGAAAGGGAACAGCAAGCCTTGGCAAGGGCGCTGCAGCCGCAGGGGTAGGCGGCGCGCGTCCTAGCGCTCCTTCTCTACGGCACAGGCCAGCATGGCCTCGCCGATCCGATCGTGGCCGCCGGCCTTGAGTGCTTCGGCCGCGCCGCGGATATCGCGCGCCGCCTTGTTCTGCCCCAATTTACGCTTGCCGACCAGGCGCGTGACGTCGATCTCGATACCGACGATCTCTTTGATCAGGGTGTCGATGTAATCCGCGGGCGCATCGCCCATCTTCCACGGCGCGGGCAGCTTGGCTTCGTGCGCGCGCGTCAATCGGGCCAGCAGGCCGCGCAAATAGCGCTCGTCGTCGCGGATGCGAATGCGGCCATGCGCATGCACGACGACGTAGTTCCAGGTCGGCACCTGGCGGTGAAGTTCATGCTTGCTCGGATACCAATTCGGCGAGATATAGGCATCGCCGCCATGAAACACCACCAGCACCTCGTCGCCGTCGGCAACGTCATGCCAAACCGGGTTGGCGCGGGCGACGTGCGCGCGCAGCGTGCCCTGGGCGCCCTCTTCGGCCGCCAGTTCAAACGGGAAATGGTTGGCATCCAGACCGCTCTTGCCATGCGTGAAGAGCGTACCGAACGGATACTGCGCGATGACTGTGTGCAGAACCGCGGTGTCGGGTTCATTGAAATCGGCGGGGACGTACATAAGGGCTCCAAGGCGGCTAAATCATCACCATCCATTGTGACGCCGAACGGGCATTCGCCACAGAGCCAATTTGAGGAATTTTCACGGGGCCAGAGCGAGCCGGCGCGGCCCCGTGGGCGGCGCCGGCTCTACCGGCTCAGCGCGCTTCGCTAACCGGCAACACCCTGCCATGCCACAACGCGCCTTGCGCCACGCGCGGCGGCACCTCGACGCTGGCCGCAGCCGGCAACGGCACGCCGTGCCACAACGCGCCCCGCGCCACCGCCACAGGCGGGTTCTGAGCGGGCGGCGCATCGTGGCTCGCCGGCAACGTCAACATCAAGCGCATAGAGGCCAGTGCCACCAACAAGAACAGAACGGGGGTGAATCCGGACGGGCGGGTGTGAACAGCGTTCATAAGGCACTTCTCCTCTACTAACAAATTGATTTACATGAATAATCCTGTCGGCATCTGCCTTTGGGTGATGCAAGTGTAGGAGAAGAGAGATAAGCAGTAAAACTAAATAAACTATGGATAGCTTAGAAAAACTAACTTCATGAAGTACGCAGATGAAGCGCCGCCGTACGGCGTACCGCGCTCGTCAGCACCATCAGCGCCTGCGACCGGATACGCCAGTGCTGCCAGTAGAGGGGAATATCCAACCAATGCCCCGGCAGTATTTCCTTGAGCCTCCCCTGCGCCAGCGCCGCGCGCGCGGCGATTTCCGGCATCATGCCCCAGCCTAGGCCGCGGAGAACCATTTCGACGAAGCACGCCGTGGAAGGGATGGTGTGTTGCAGCGGCGACAACGGCCGTTGCGTGACGCTATCCACAAAACGCTGCTGCAGCGAATCCTTTTGGTTGAAGACCAGCATCGGCGCCGCGTGCAAACCGTCATCGGTCACGCCCGCGGCGAAATACCGTTCAATGAAGGCGGGTGACGCCACCGCCAAGTAGCGCATCACGCCAAGGCGCTCCACCTCGCACCCTTGCACCGGCGTGGCATCGGTGGTGACGGCCGCCATCACCGTACCCTCGCGCAACAAGGTGGCCGAATAATCCTGATCCTCCATGCGGATGTCGAACACCATGCGCGCCTCCGCCGGCAAGGCATCCAGCGCCTCGAAGAACCAGTTGTCCAGCGAGTCGCCATTGACCGCAATGGGCAGCCACACCGGCGAATCGCTTTCGAGCGGATCGCCGCCCATTTCGCGCAACGCCTCCTCCTCAAGCAGATTGATCTGCATGGCCAGCCGCGCCAACGGCTCACCCGCAGGCGTCGGCACCGACGGCGTCTTGCGGTTGATCAGGATCTGTCCCAGCCGTTCTTCCAGCAGCTTGACGCGCTGACTGACCGCCGAGGGCGTGACGTTGAGACGGCGCGAAGCCGCCTCGAAACTGCCTTCGCGCAATACGGCGAAAAACGCCGCCAGCTGCCCACTATCGATTTTCATTTTGCCCACCGAGGAATAGAAATTCTTAATCTACTTAAGATTATTTAATAATTCTTATTCATGCAGTGAGGATACACTAATGACCGTGAAATAGGAGAAACTCGATGTTGAACAGCTTTACCGCCGGGCTGCTGACCGCTCTTTCGCTGATCGTTGCCATTGGCGCCCAGAATGCGTTCGTGTTGCGGCAAGGGCTGTACCGCCGGCACGTTGCCCTGGTGATCATCGTGTGCGTGCTCTCCGATATCTTGCTGATCTCCTGCGGCATCCTCGGCGTGGGATCGCTGTTTCAGCGCCATCCGTTGCTGCAAGACCTGGCGCATTACGGCGGCGCCGTCTTTTTGCTGGGTTATGGGCTGATGGCGGCGCGGCGGGCGCTGTCGAGCGAAAAGCTCGAACTCGCCGCGGGGGAGGACATGACCTGGCAGCGTGTGCTGCTCGCCTGTTTGGGATTCACATACCTTAATCCGCACGTCTATCTCGATACCGTCGTGCTGCTCGGCGCGGTCGCCAACCAGTATCACGGCAACGGGCCGCTGTGGTTCGGCGTGGGCGCCTGCGTCGCCAGCCTGTGCTGGTTCCTCTCGCTCGGTTTCGGCGCCCGGCTGCTGGCGCCGCTGTTTGCACGCGAGCGCACCTGGCGCGTGTTCGATTCCGGCGTGTCGGTGATGATGCTGGCGATGAGCTACAAACTCGCCTTCTTCTAAGGACCCTCTGAACAAGTTATTTGCCACTGCGTTTGGTCAACAAGCGGCCGAATGCAAGGCGCGCGACGCAGGTCGCAGTTATTCTGCGATGCCAAGGAGCGCAACGCCGTCAGGCGGCCGTTTGTTGGCCAAACCCTTCGGGGCGACACCTGGCGGTCGGTCTGCTTTGTTGCGCGGCTTGTGGATGGAATGACCATCCACTGCGCCCCGCGCCGCGCATCCCATCCCGCCAGGGGCCGCCGCAGCGGTAAATAACTTGTTCAGAGGGTCCCTAACCCCCTTGCTCGCGCGCATAGCGCATCGGCGGCATGCCGACATGGCGGGCAAAGGCCACGCTGAACGCGCTGGCCGAACTGTAGCCGACCCGCTCGGCCACCTCGGCCACGGCCAGCGCGCCGCGCCCGAGCAGATCCTTGGCCAGCGCCATGCGCCAAGCAAGCAGATACGCCATCGGCGCCACGCCCACGGCGCGGCTGAAACGTTCGAAAAACACCGAGCGCGACAGCGCGGCTTGCCGCGCCAGCTGCGCCACCGTCCATGGCCGCGCCGGGCTTTCATGCATCGCCCGGATCGCGACAGCCAAACGGCTGTCCGCCAGCCCGCGCACGAGCCCTGGCGTCGCCTGCGTCTCCGCCGCGGCGCGCAGCGCCTCGATCATCAGCACTTCGAGCAAACGGGCCAATACCACGTCCCGCGCCGGCCGCGCGGCGCGCGATTCATCGCCGACAAGTGACACCAGCGTCGCCAGCCGTTGCTCGCCGCGAACATGGATGAGCCGCGGCAACAGCGACACCAGCAAGGCCGCGTCGGGCGAACCGAACACACAGTGTCCGACCAATAGCTGCACATCGGGCGCGCCGTCCTGCCGGCCGACACGGAATTCGCCATTGCCCAACGCGACCGGGGGCGCGTCGAGCCGATCCGACGGACCAGAGTCCAGACTGGACATGGTGAAGTCGTATACCGCCGGAATCAGCACGAAATCGCCCGCCTGCAGGACGATCGGCGCATGCCCATCCGCGGCCAAACGCGTCGCCCCCGACAAAATCACGCAATAGAACGGCCGCCCCGCCTCGGTGCGCCGCACGCGCCACGAACCGGCGCCGCTCACCACCTTGGAGAACGAGGCCCCCGGCTGCAGCAGCGTCACCACCTCGGCCAACGGATCGACCATCATCGGACTCTCACAGATAAAAATCGGACTATTTATTGTAGAAGGTCCGACCTCTGCGCGCTATCGTTCAAGCACGGCAAACCACACCAAGGAATCCTCATGAAGACCATTTTGATCACCGGTTGCTCGTCCGGCTTCGGCCTGGAGATTGCGCGCCACTTCCACGAACGCGATTGGCGAGTCATCGCCACCATGCGCTCGCCGCGCACCGACCTGCTGCCGCCCTCGGAACGTTTGCGCGTGTTGGCGCTCGACGTCACCGATCCGCAAAGCATCCGTCAGGCGGTGGCGGAGGCCGGCCCCATCGACGTGCTGGTCAACAACGCCGGCATCGGCGTATTGAACGCGCTTGAGGGCATCTCGATGGACACGGCGCGAGAGGTGTTCGAAACCAATACCCTCGGCACCATCGCCGTTACCCAGGCGCTGCTGCCGCAGTTTCGCCAACGCCAAAGCGGCGTGATCGTCAATGTCACCTCCAGCGTGACATTGCGCTCGTTGCCGCTGCTATCGGTGTATACGGCGAGCAAGGCGGCGGTGAACGCGTTCACCGAGTCGCTGGCGCTGGAGCTCGCGCCCTACCAGGTGCGCGTGCGGCTGGTGCTGCCGGGCCGCGCGCCCGAGACCCGCTTCGGCGAGAACGCCCGCGCGCGCATGACGGCCGGCATTCCCGAGCCGTACGCCGATCTGGCGCAGCACATCTTCGCCGAATGGCAGCAATCGACCTTGCTCACCCACCCGCAAGACGTGGCCGAAGCGGTATGGCGCGCGGCCACCGACCCGTCGACGCCGATGCGCATCGCCGCCGGCGCCGATGCCATCGAGTGGACGCAGGATTAATTCGCGCCGCTTTGCGCCTGGGACGAGACCACTTTCTCGTCCTGCGCGTACAAGGCGCACCCCTGCGCTCCATGCTGCGCGCAGAAGCCCAACGCCCGTTGCGCGCTATCCTCGCCGGTAGCGTAGCCGCAATGGCCGTCGTCAGACAACGCAAACGCCCGGTGCGTTTTGGGGTCGGCGCCGAGAAAATGGTTGGCATAGAGCTGCTTGCACGCGCGGGAAGACGTCGGCACGGCGTCGATGTCTTCCACATCCACGCCGTCGGGCTGCGGATTGCGCAGCGAATAGCGCTCGTCGAACGGCAAATTGAGCGCGGCGAGGAAATCCTTGACCGCCGGCGCCCACAACGCCATGCCGTCCGGATCGGAGAAGGTGTTATGCGAATCCTGCTTGAAAACGCCGACGTCGACGAAAGTCGCCCGCCCACCGGCTTGCCGATAGGCCGTTGACAACGCTTTGGGCATCTCCGGCCCCGGCCCCCAGTAAGTATCGTTGTCACCATAGATCATCAGCGCCGGCGCCCGGGATTGGGCGCCGTATTGCGCAAAGGCATCGATATCGCCTTGACGCCAGCCGGCGCACGAATCGTAGCGGATGCCGCCCGCCATATCGATCAGACCGAGCACGCCCGGCAGGTTGCGCTCGCCCAGCGCCATCGTCGCCAAGCCGCCGACCGATTGGCCGATCACCACGATCCGGCTGCCGTCGACGTAGGGCAGCGTCTTGGCGTAATTGATCGATAGCTCGATATCGTCGGCTTGCAGCTCGCCGGTGTGCGCCGCGTTACAGGCTTGCTCTTGAAAGTGTCCGCCCGAGGAGCCGAAGCCCTCGCGCGTCGGCACCAGCACGGCATAGCCGCGCTTGACGAACTCGCGCGCCTGAAAATAAAAGGCGCGGTCCTGCTGCATAAACGCCTTGCCGGGCGCCTTGCCGTGGTTGATCACAATCAGCGGAAACGGCCCCGGCCCCAGTGGCGCAAACAGCCGCACGCTAAGTTGAACCGTGAACAGGGTGTGGGACTTCTCGACCTGAAAGACTTCGTCGCGCATGGCTGCCGCCGCAACAGGCATTCCCTGCGCCAACAACACACCCATCAATACCGTGACCACCAAACGAAAACGCAGCGAGAACATGCGCAATCCTTCAACGAGATAATGCATTCAGGTAGCGCAGCAACGCCTCGACCAAGCCAGGGGCGATAGGCAGATTCGGGTCGCCATAGGCGGCGAAATTACTTTGCGGGTCATCTGCGACGATCTTGAGCACATGGTTCATGCCTTCGATCACCGCCCAATCCGCCGCAGGGTTGGCGGCCCGCAGCGCCATGGCCTGGTCGCACCCCACCTGCAGATCGGCGTCGCCTTGCAGCACCAGGCACGGCATCGCAAGCCGAGCGAACACCTCGGCGGGCACCCGTTTGAACCACGAGATCAGATAAGGCTGAACCGACGGACGGTAGAGCGCCATCAATCCGGGCGGCACGTCGTCCACCCGTTCGCCTCGCTCCAGCGCCTGCAAAATGGCCACATTGCGTCGCGCCAGCGCCGCCGGCAGCTTGCCCGCCAATTGCCAGCGCAACACGTTTGAAGCACGCTCGGCCAAACCGGCGATCGACACCAAGCCGTCGGCGGCGGCGCGCTCGGCGGCCAGCATGCCGATCAGCGACCCTTCGCTGTGCCCCGCCACGATCACTTGATCAAAACGACCCTCCCGCCGCAGCAACGCCAGCCAGTCGGCGGCGTCTTGCACGAAATCGTCAAAGGTCAGCGCCGCCTCGTCGACGCGCACGCTGCCGCCAACACCGCGCTTGTCGTAACGGACCGAGGCGATGCCGGCGATGGCCAATTCATTGGCCAGCATTTTCAGGCAGTCGTTATTGCCGGGCAGCAAAGGATTGTTGCCGTCGCGATCGGTCGGGCCGGAGCCGGCGATGATCAACACCACCTGCGCACAGAGTCCCGACGGCGGTGACATCAGCGTGCCGCGCAATAGGCCGGTGGCGGTGGCGAGTTCGATCGCCGACTCATATCCCTTAGCCGGCAAAGGGAGGATGGGTGGAAGAGGCATGCTTAGGATCTGTTTGCAAACCGATTGTAAACCATGGATTTTATGGCGCGTTGCTACGCAAACGCATCCTACGCCCCATTGTAGCGTGCTTTCGCCGCAGGCAATGTGCTCTCCTAGGAACCCGCCCCATCCGGTTGCCCCGCTGTTTTGAAGCGGCTGGACAAGTCCTCGCCCAAGCCCGGCATTTCCCCTGGCGAACGGCCTTTCCAGCGCTTAGGCACCCTGTCATGCCAGCCGGCGCCGGTGGCAAGAACGTACAGCCCGGCCACGTTGCGGTGATTCTGCAGCACGCCGAACGTATGGCCGACGATGATCAGCGGGACAGTCTCCTGCGCCATCATTAGCCAGAAAGTAACGATCCATCGCTCAGCGTTATTGATCTACATTCATGACGGCGGCTAATTTCTGGCGGTTCCCAGTCAATCAAACGTCATGAAACTCTCAACACGACTTGCCATCATCGTCGCGTCGGCCCTGCTCGGGTTGGTGCTTATCGCATGCTTCGCGCTAAACACCCTCGACCAGTCGATGGTCAACGAACGCAAGGCGGGCATCGACACCCTGCTGCGCCTCGCCACTCAGGACATTGCCCATTATCAAGCGCTGGAGCGTTCCGGCCGTCTCAACCGGGAGCAGGCACAGGCACAGGCGATCGAGGCGCTGCGTGCGTTGCGCGATGGCGAAGACTATCTGTTCGTGCGGCGCATGGACGGTTTTGTGCTGTTGCACGCCGACAAGCGCAAAGAGGGCCGAATCGACGACGCCGGCAAGATGGGCGACGGCCGAACCGGCATGCAAGGCTATCTCGACGCGCTCGCGCACAGTGACAGCGGTTTCGTCGAGCTGCAGGTCAAAAAGCCCGGCGAGGATAACTTCGTGCCCAAGATCAACGGGGTGCGCCACATCGCCGACTGGGACTGGATCGTCGGCTACGGCGCGTATATCGATGACATTTCGCGTCTGTTCTGGCATCAGGCGTTGCAATTCGTCGCCATTGGCGCCCTCATTCTGCTGATAGTCATCGCCCTGTCGATGTTGCAAGCCCGGCGCATTTACCGCCGCCTCGGCGGCGAGCCGGACGAGGCGGCGCTCGCCGCGGCGGCCATCGCCCGGGGCGAGCTCAATGTCACCTTGACGGCGGGCGGCGCGCCGGACAGCCTGCTGCATTCCATGGCCACCATGCAGCACGGTCTGCGCACCATGGTGGGCGACATCGGCCAAGATTCCGCCACCCTGCAACGCGCGGCGAACGACATCACGCGGCAGATGGCACATATCTCGGACTCGGCCAATCACACGGCCGAGGCGACCGCCTCGACCGCCGCAGCCATCGAACAGATGTCCGTCAGCATCCGACAAATCGCCGATCATGCGGAGGAAACCGAGCGCAACGCGGCAGAGGCCAGCCAACTCTCCGACGAAGGCATGCGGCTGGTCTTGGCGGTCGCGGCGGAAATGCGGCACACGGCCAGCGAGATTGGCGATGCCGGCACGCGTATTGGCGCGCTGGCATCGCGCACCGACGAGATCGGCGGCATTGCCAACGTCATCAAGGAAATCGCCGATCAGACCAATCTGCTGGCGCTCAACGCCGCTATCGAGGCGGCGCGGGCCGGCGAGCAAGGACGCGGGTTCGCCGTCGTCGCCGACGAAGTGCGCAAACTGGCCGAGCGCACGGCGGGCGCCACCGACCAGATCAATCAAATGATCCGCGTCATCCAAACCGATACGCACGAGGTCGTCAGCCGCATGCATGACATCGCGCCACAGGTCGACACGAGTGTCGACAAGGCGCAGCGCGCTGCCGAGAGCCTGCAGCGCATCAGCGAAGGCGCGGCGACGGCGCTCGCGCAAACACGTGAAGTCGCGCACTCCACCGCCGAGCAAAGCACGGCCAATGCGAGCCTGGCCAGCAACGTCGAGCAAATATCGCATCAGGTCGAGGAGGCTGCGCGGTCCGCCCAGGCCACGCACGATAGCGTGCGCGCGCTGGCGCAATTGTCGGCTAGCCTTGGCGTACTGGTGTCGAAATTCAAGATAGACTGAGGACGTGTATTGCCGGCAACGGATGCGCGCTACGATACGATGTAGGGTATGGCATCACAGGGAGAACCCGTTTGATCGATGAAGAAATCACCCTGCGCAAGCTAGAAGTCCTGGTGGCGTTTCTCGAACAGGGCAACTTGCCGCGCACGGCGGATGCGCTGCAATTGAGCACGGTCAGCGTGCACCGCGCGCTGCATTCGCTGGAAAATGCGATGCGCTGCCCGCTGTTTCGGCATGAGGGACGCACGCTCAAGCCGCTGCCCAGCGCCGAATTGCTGGCGCAACGCTCAACCATCCTGCTCTCCGATTTGGAGCGCGCGGTACACGACGCGCAGGCCTTGTCGGGACACGCCGCGCAACGTCTACGTGTCGGCACGCTGTTCTCGTTGTCGATCGACGTCATGCCGCGGCTGATCATGGGCATGAAAACACGCCGGCCCGAGGTCTCCGTCGAGCTGATCATGGGCTCGAACGCCGAATTGCTGTTTCGTCTCAACAATCTGCAGATCGACGCCGCCATGCTGTCCTTGGCGGAAGACCTTCATTATCCGGGCATGGAGGTGGTGCCGATGTTCCGTGACGACATCTATCTGGCCTCCCCGCCCGACTTCCGCCACCCGCGGCCCGGCCCGGCCGATCTGCGCGATTATCAGCACGAAAAATTCGTTTCCTTATCAGACGGCTTCGCCACCTGTCAGGGCTTCAAGGCGGCCTGCGAGGTCGCCGGCTTCACCCCCCAGGTGGCCTTACAGGTCAACGACATCTTCTCGCTCACCTCGCTGGTCAGCGGCGGCGTCGGGCATGCGCTGCTGCCGGGGCGGGTGAAGGACTTCTTCGCCGACAAAGTGTGCTTCACCCCGCTCAAGCCCGAGTATCAAATGCAGCAGAACCTCGGTCTGCTGTTCCTGCGCACCCGCGAGCGCGACCCCAACATTTTGGCGTTGGCCGCGGAAACCCGCATGGTCGGCCACAGCAGGCACAAAGCCGGCTGACCCCTCCGTTCCTCCTGTCGGAAAAGCTTCGGCGCATGGCCTTGGGCGATGCGCCGAAGCCATTTCATTGCGCTCACTTACCCTGATGCTAACAATCGACCCTGCCAGTTAATTGATAAGCATATCGCCACTCCCTAATGTACGAACGCGTTCCATCATCTCAGTGGAGTGAACATGCAAGTACATCAAGACCAGCCCAATCCATGGGCCAGGCGGCGTAGCGAGAAAGCACGCCGCAAGGCGCTGCTGGGCTCACTGGCGGACGGCTGCGTGCTGCCGACCGACAAGCTGCGCTCGGCGCTGGAAACCCTGATCGCCTCGGGCGATCGCGTCGCCTTGGAAGGCAACAACCAAAAGCAGGCCGATTTTCTATCGCGCACGCTGGCGCAAGTCGATCCGGGCAAGGTGAACAACCTGCACATGATCATGCCCAGCGTCGGCCGCTCCGAGCACCTCGATCTATTCGAGCGCGGCATCGCCCGCAAGCTGGATTTCTCCTTCGCCGGACCGCAGAGTCTGCGTATCGCGCAATTGTTGGAAGACGGCCGCCTCGAAATCGGCGCCATTCATACCTACATCGAACTCTACGCGCGCATGTTCGTCGACCTGACGCCCAACATCGCGCTGGTCGCCGGCTTCAAGGCCGATCGCGACGGCAATCTCTATACCGGACCGAGCACCGAAGACACGCCGGCCATCGTCGAGGCGACCGCCTTCCGCGACGGCATCGTCATCGCCCAGGTCAACGAAATCGTCGACGACCCGAAAGATCTGCCGCGCGTCGACATCCCCGGCTCCTGGGTCGATTACATCGTCCAAGCCGACCGGCCGTTCTTCATGGAACCGCTGTTCACGCGCGACCCGCGCCTGATCAAGCCGGTGCACGTGTTGATGGGCATGATGGCCATTCGCGGCATTTACGAACGCCACCAGGTGCAATCGCTCAATCATGGCATCGGCTTCAATACCGCGGCCATCGAACTGCTGCTGCCGACCTATGCCGCCTCGCTCGGCCTCAAGGGCAAGATCTGCAAGCACTGGGCGCTCAATCCGCATCCGACGCTGATTCCGGCCATCGAATCGGGCTGGGTGGAAAGCGTGCACAGCTTCGGCGGCGAAATGGGGATGGAAAACTACATCGCCGCGCGCCCGGACGTGTTCTTCAACGGCCCGGACGGTTCGATGCGCTCGAACCGCGCCTTCTGTCAGCTTGCGGGCCAATACGCCGTGGACATGTTCATCGGCTCGACACTGCAGATCGACGGTGACGGCCACTCGTCGACCGTGACCCGCGGACGGCTGGCCGGCTTCGGCGGCGCGCCGAACATGGGCCACGACCCGCGCGGCCGCCGCCATGCCACCCCCGCCTGGCTCGACATGCTGCAAACCGACAGCCCGCTCGAACGCGGCAAAAAACTGGTGGTGCAGATGGTCGAGACCTTCCAGGCCGGCGGCAAACCCACCTTCGTCGAAACGCTCGACGCCGTTCAAGTCGCCAAAGACAGCGGCATGCCGCTGGCGCCGGTCATGATCTATGGCGACGACGTCACCCACGTATTGAGCGAGGAAGGCATCGCCTATCTGTACAAGGCGCGCTCGCTGGACGAACGCCGCGCCATGTTGGCCGCGGTGGCGGGCGTGACGCCGATCGGCATGCGCCGCGACGAGGCATTGACCGAGTCCATGCGCAAACAGGGCTTGATCGCCACACCGGAAGACCTGGGCATCCGCCGCACCGACGCCACCCGTTCGCTGCTGGCCGCGCGCAGCGTTGCCGACTTGGTCGAGTGGTCCGATGGGCTCTACAACCCGCCGCCCCGCTTTAGGAGCTGGTAATGCATAGCGCACTGCGTTCGGCCGTTCGCACCGCCGTCGACCCGCTCGCCGACCGTCTCGCGGCGCATGCCGTGGCGGCGCTTGTCGACGAAGCCGAGCTGTCGCCGAAGCCGGGGCTCGTCGACAGCCGCGGATCGGGCGCGCACAGCGACCTGACGCTGGCGCTGATGCGACGCTCGGCGGCGACGCTCGGGCCGACCTTCCTGGCCATGGCGCTCGAGGCGCAATACCGCGCGCCCGGCATCGGGCTGCGCGAGGCGCTTGGCGCGATCGGCCGCGACGGCGAGGCCGCGATGATGCACGTCACCCAAGGGGTGAATACGCACCGCGGCGCCATCTGGGCGTTGGGCCTGTTGGTGGCCGCCGCCGCCATGCAGCCCGGCGACTGGCGGCCCGACGCCGTGGCGGCACGCGCCGCCGCGCTGGCGCGCCTGCCCGACCGGGGCATCCCGCCAGAACGGCGCAAGGGCGACGACGTCTGCAAGGCCTATGGCATTCGCGGCGCGCGCGGCGAAGCGCAAGACGGCTTCCCGCACGTGCTCACGCTCGGGTTGCCCACGCTGCTCGCCTCGCGCCGTCGCGGCTGCAACGAGACCGCCGCCCGCCTCAACGCGCTGCTGGCGATGATGACGCGCCTGGTCGATACCTGCGTGCTCTCGCGCGGCGGCCTGCCGGCGCTGGAATCAATGCGTCAGGGCGCCTGCCGTGTGCTGAACGCAGGCGGCGTCGACACCCTGCCGGGACGCCGCGCGCTCATGCAACTGGATCAAAAGATGCTCGAACTGCGAGCCTCCCCGGGCGGCGCGGCGGACTTGCTAGCCGCCACGCTCTTGCTCGACCGGCTCGTCAGCGACAGTTCGGATTAATTCTTCGGAAAGAAACCGCTATGGAAAAGATTCATCTCGAATACCCGGCGCAACAGCCGGCCGCGCGCGCCACGCACGTGGGCGTGGTCGGCTCGGGCGATCTGGAAGTGCTGGCCGAACCGGGCGAGTCCGGCAAGACCGTGATCGACATCCGCACCTCGGTGGACGGCAGCGGCCCGGTATGGACCGCGCAGCTGGCTCGCCTATTCGCCGCAGGCCGTCTGCCGGCCGTCAAGCTGGAAATCAACGACTTCGGCGCCACGCCGGGGGTCGTGCAAATGCGCATCGCGCAAGCGCTGGAGGAGATCGGTCATGCATGACAACAGACAAGACGCCATTTTGGCGCGGCAAAGCTTCATCGAACTCTCCGCCCGCGCCCGCGCCCGCGCCCTGCTCGACGCCGGCAGCTTCCGCGAACTGATCGGTCCGTTCGCGCGCATGACTTCGCCGTGGCTGACTGCGCAAGGCATCGTGCCGCAAGCCGACGACGGCGTGGTGATCGCCAAGGGCACGCTCGACGGCAAGGCGACGGTTGTCGCCGCCATCGAGGGATCGTTCCAGGGCGGGAGCCTCGGCGAAGTCGCCGGCGCCAAGATCGCCGGCGCGTTGGAGCTGGCGGCCGAGGACTGCCGCCAGGGCCGCCTCACCCAAGCCGTCATTCTGTTCGAAACCGGCGGCGTCCGGCTGCAGGAAGCCAACCTCGGCCTCGCGGCCATCGCCGAAATCCACTCGGCCATCGTCGATCTGCGCCAATACGCACCGGTGGTCGGCATCGTCGCCGGCACGGTCGGCTGCTTTGGCGGCATGTCGATCGCCGCCGGACTGTGCAGCTATCTGATGGTGACGCGCGAAGCGCGCCTGGGTCTGAACGGGCCACAGGTGATCGAACAGGAAGCCGGCGTCGAGGAGTACGACTCGCGCGACCGCCCGCTCATCTGGGGCTTTACCGGCGGCGAGCAACGCTATGAGACCGGCTTTGCCGACGCATTCATCGCCGACGACGTGGCCGACGTCCAGACACAGCTCGGCGCGCTGTTTGCCCGCGGCGTGCCCGCGCGCCACCGCAGCGACCGCCACGGCGACTTCCTCGCGCGGCTGGCCCGCGTCGACATCAGCCGCCAAGCCGATAGCGCCATGGTGCGCGCCCTGTTCACGAAAGGAGAACAAGCATGAGTACGTCCTCTCAACCGACACGCGGCGCATTGTGGATCGCCGCCCTCACCGGCGGCGCGCAGCCGGCCGGCGGCTACCCGGCATCGGTCACGGTCATCGACGCGGCGCTCGCGGGCGAATCCGCCCGCTTTATCGCCGTGGTGCGCGATGAGAACCACCGTTTTCCGCGCGTGCACAACGGCGAAGTTGGCTTGGTCGAAGGCTGGACGATCGCCCGCGCGGTCGATGAAGTCGTCGAGGCCGACCGCAACGCCGCGCAAAAGCGCCCGATCGTCGCCGTCATCGACGTGCCGAGCCAAGCCTACGGCCGGCGTGAGGAGGCTTTCGGCATTCACCAGGCACTGGCCGGCGCCGCCGGCGCTTATGCCAAGGCCCGCCTGGCCGGGCACCCTGTCATCGGGCTGATCGTCGGCAAGGCGATGTCCGGCGGCTTTCTCGCCCACGGTTATCAGGCCAACCGCCTGATCGCGCTCGACGACGGCAGCGTCATGGTGCACGCCATGGGCAAGGCCTCGGCCGCCCGCATCACGCTGCGCACGGTCGAGGAGCTGGAAAAGTTCGCCGCCACGGTGCCGCCGATGGCTTACGACATCGGCAACTACGCCACGCTCGGTCTGTTGTGGACGTTGCAGCAAGTCGCGTCGCCCGACGCGCCCGGCGCGGCCGACACCGCACAGGTGACCAAGACGCTGGAGCAAGCGCTGGCCGACATCCGCAAGGGGCCTCGCGACTTGTCCGGCCGGCTCAACAACGGCAACCGCCGGGCCTCGCTCGAAGTGCGCAACCGACTGCGCGCCGAGTGGGATGTTGCCGGCGGCTAAACCGATTCGAATACACTGACTAAAACGGAGACAACAATGACACTCGTCATCATCAACGCCCTGGCGCCGGTGTTCTTCATCATGCTGCTTGGGTACATGGCTGGCAAAATCAAGCTCGTAGACAATCGCAACGTCTCGCTGCTGAACATTTTCGTGATGGACTTCGCTCTGCCCGCAGCCCTATTCACCGCCACGGTCAAGACGCCGTGGGCCGGCATCGTCAAGGAAAGCCCGCTGATCATCATCTTGACGTTGTCGATGTGGATCGCCTACGCCGTGTTCTACTTCGTCAATACCCGCGTCTTCAAGAAATCGGCGCAAGACTCGGCCGTGCTCACGTTGACCGTGGCGCTGCCGAATTACGCCGCGCTGGGGCTGCCGATCCTCAACAGCATTTTCGGCGAGGGCCCCGCGACCTCGTTGAACGTGGCGGTAGCCATCGCCTGCGGTTCGGTCTTGATGACCCCGTTCTGCCTGATGACCCTCGAAGCCGGCAAGGCCGCGGCCGAAGGCGGCGAACGCCAATCGATGCTGGCGATGTTGCCGGTGTTGATGGGCCGCTCGCTGAAAAAGCCGATCGTCGCCGGTCCGCTGTTGGGCGTCATTCTGTCCGCGTTGGGCGTCACCATGCCGGCCATCGTACTGGGCGCCATCAAGCCGCTCGGTCTGTCCGCCACGGCCGCCGCGCTGTTCCTGACCGGCGTCATCCTGTCGGCGCGCCAGCTGAAGATCAACATGCCGGTATTGCTCGGCCTCGTCACCAAGAACCTGATTCAGCCGTTCATCGCCTGGGGCATCATTCTCGCCTTTGGTATTCATGGCGACGTGGCGCGAGCCGGCGTGGTGCTGATCGCGCTGTCGGCGGGCTTCTTCGGCGTAGTGTTCGGCAACCGCTTCGGTGTGCAGTCGCCCGATGCCGAGGGCACGCTGCTGTTGAGTTCGGTGCTATGTATCCTGAGCGTGCCGCTATTCATCATGCTGACCGCCGGCATGGCCTAATCCGAGCAAGACGAAACCTGCCGCCAACGGATGGATATCGACATGCGAAAGGATCGTCCCCACGCCCATGATCTGGTCTGGTGCGACAGCCCGGCCGCGCTCGATGCGGGCGCGGCCGGGCTGCCGGACTGGGCGAGAGAGTGCTGGCACGCCGGGTTGCCGCTGGTCGTCCGGCGCGCGCCGCTCGTCGGCGGGTTATTGCCGGTCGGACTGCGCGGACCGCAACGCAGCCAGCGCCATCCTGCCCATGTCCGGCTCGACCGCGTCATCCGCCGGGTCACGCCGCAGGACGTGGCGCGCGCCCGCGGCTGGCGCGGCCACCCCCGGCTAGACAGCGTGCCGCCGCTGCAAGCGCTGATCGCCATCGCCCCGTGGCTGGATGACTGGGGCGTGGACTGGGGTATTACCGGCGCCACCGGTTTCGAGCTCGCCAGCGGCCATCTCGCCTTGCGCCGCGACAGCGACCTCGACCTGACCCTGCGCTGCCCTCAGCCGCTCGATCGCGCCGAGGCACAGCAACAGTTCGCCTTGCTGCAAAGCGCGCCCTGCCGTATCGACATCCAGCTGGAAACCCCTCATGGCGCGGTCGCGCTGGCCGAGTGGCTGCGCGGCGGCCGCTGCCTGCTGAAGACCGACCTCGGCCCCTTGCTGGTGGGCGATCCCTGGCAGGCGGCCGCGGATCAGGAGATAGCCTCATGACCATTCTGTTCACCTTTCCCGGCCAGGGGGCGCAGGTGCCCGGCATGCTGCACCGGCTGCCGGACCACCCGGCCGTGGCGCACACGCTCAGCCAAGCCAGCGAGGCGCTGGGCGAGGACATTTTGGCGCTCGACAGCGCCGCCGCGCTCGCCTCGACGCGCGCCGTGCAGCTCTGTCTGCTGGTGGCCGGCGTGGCGGCCGGACGGCTGCTGGATACCCTAGGAAGCCGCCCAGACTTGGTGGCCGGGCTGTCGATCGGCGCCTATCCGGCGGCCGTCGTGGCCGGCGCGTTGGACTTTGCCGACGCGGTCCGTCTGGTGGCGCTGCGCGGCACATTGATGCAGCAGGCCTATCCGCAGGGGTATGGCATGACCGCCATTCTCGGTCTGCGCGAGGCGGCGTTGGCGCCGTTGCTCGCCGGCTTGCGCGCCGAGGGCGCGGCCGTTTTTCTCGCCAACATCAACGCCGAAACCCAACTGGTCATCGCCGGCAGCGAGGCCGATATGCAGCGCGCGGCGACGGCCGCCCTGGCCGCGGGCGCGCACAAGGCGCGCCGGCTGGCGGTCAGCGTGCCATCGCATTGCGCGTTGCTGACGGATTCGGCCCGCGATCTGGCACGGGCTTTCGCCGAGGTCCCGCTGCAAACGCCGCGCGTGGCTTATCTGAGCGCCAGTTCCGCGCGCGCCCTCTGGCAACCCGAGGCCTTGCGCGACGATCTGGTCAACAATATGGCGCGCCAGGTGCGATGGCGCGACACCGCGATCAGCGCCTGGGAACGCGGCGCGCGGCTGGCGGTGGAAATGCCGCCCGGCAGCGTGTTGACGCGGCTGGTCAAAACGGCATTCTGCGCAGGACTCTCGGTCGCCTTCGACGAAACCCGCGTCGACTCGATCCATCAATTCTGTCAGCGGGAAATCGCGCTGAACGGCGTCTACATCCCAGGACGCGGCACCGATTGGGGAACGGACTGAGGAAGCGCCTCCTTCAACAGTTCGATATCGCGCTTGGGCGGCGCGCCGAACAGGCGCGCATATTCGCGGCTGAATTGTGACGGGCTCTCGTAACCGACGCGGTAGGCGGCGGTCTCGGCGTTGACGGCTCCCGACACCATGAGGTTGCGCGCTTCCAAAAGGCGCAGCTGCTTTTGATACTGCAACGGCGTCATCGCGGTCAATGCCTTGAATTGGCGGTGAAACGCGGAAGGACTCATCTGCGCCACGCTGGCGAGGTGCTCGATGCTGACCGGCTCGGCAAACTGCCCGCGCAGCGTATGGATGGCATCGAGGACGCGCTTCATGGGGTTGTTGGCCAGCGCGAGTTGGGCCACGTCGCCGCCATGCGGCCCGGTCAGCAGCCAGTAGCTGATTTCGCGCTGAATCAATGGCGCAACCATCGCAATGGCATGCGGCGTCGCCAACAGCCGCACCATGCGCAGCACGCAATCGGCCAACGGACCGCCGAAATCGCTCACGAAGACGCCCTGACCAATGTCGCCGCCACCGGGCGGGGGCGTTTCCAGCGACGTCATCACCTCGCGCAACAGCGCCAAGTCGAATTCGACCACCACGCCCAGATAGGGCTCGGTGGGGCTGGCTTTGACCACCCGGCTTAACGCCGGCATCTCCACGCTCACCACCAGCGCTTGCCCCGGGCCATATTCCAAACGCCGGCCGCCGAAGGTGCTCCACTTGGCGCCCTGCACCACCACACACAACGCCGGCTTGTAGATCAGATGCACCGGATGGCGCTCCTGATCGGCGCGCAACAGGGTTAGACCGGGCATGGCCGTGCGAAAGGGGCTCGCGCCCGGCTGGGTGTCGGTATAGCGTTTGACGAGCTCGATCAGCGTATCCGCCATGGCAGGGGTTCTTCCGGTTTGTTTAGGGTTGCACCGCATAGTACGTCCTCGCGCCGACCGCTGGGCGTGCCATGACAGGATTAGGCAAGAACGGAGCAGATTTCGACATTCAATCACCTCCGTGCCGACACTAGACTGGCGGCATCCATCCCAACCAGGAGCCACGCATGTCTTCTCCCCGTAGAATCGCCCTCGTCACCGGCGGCAGCCGCGGCCTGGGCCGCAATACCGTGCTGAATCTGGCTCAGCGCGGCGTCGACGCGGTCTTTACCTTTCATCGCCATCAACCCGAGGCGGACAGCGTGGTCGCTCAGGTCGCCGAACTCGGCCGGCAAGCCGTGGCGCTTCCGCTCGACACCGGCAACGTCGCCGTCTTCGACGCCTTCGTGGCCGCGCTGCAAGCGGCGTTGGCGCAGCTTGGCGCCGAGCGCATCGACTATCTGGTCAACAACGCCGGCATCTCGCATCATGCGCCCTTCGCCCAAACGACCGAAGCCGAATTGGACGCCCTCTATAACGTGCATTTCAAAGGGGTGTTTTTCTTGACGCAGAAACTGCTGCCACTGATCAACGACGGCGGCCGCATCGTCAACATCTCCAGCGGGCTGACGCGCTTGGCCATTCCCGAAAGCGCGCCCTATGCGTCGATGAAGGGCGCGGTCGAGGTGCTGACGCGCTATCTGGCCAAAGAGCTGGGTCCGCGCGGCATCGCCGTCAACACCGTGGCGCCGGGCGCCATCGCCACCGATTTCAGCGGCGGCATGGTGCGCGACAACCCTGAAATCAACCGCCGTGTAGCCGAAATGACCGCGTTGGGCCGCGCCGGCGTACCGGACGATATCGGCCCGATGATCGCCGCGCTCCTATCGGAAGATAACCGCTGGATCAACGGTCAGCGCATCGAGGTGTCGGGCGGCATGGTGCTCTAGGAACCCTCTGAACAAGTTATTTACCGCTGCGGCGGCCCCGAAGGGCTGGCCGGTTTCCCAGGCGCGGGGCCGGCCGGGGACGCCTAGCATGGGCGCATCCGGGGCGAGGTTTAGGGTCTGTCTGCACCCCCTAGTCCGCCCCTGTTTGCCATCCCTTCGCAGGAGACTGTCTTGTTCATGATCACCTTGCTCTATCCCTACAAGGAGCATGCCCGCTTCGACTTCGCCTACTACCTCGGCACGCATGTGCCGTTCGTTAAGCGCTGCGTCGGTCCAACGCTGAAGGGGATCGTTATCGAAAAGGGTCTGGTCGGCATCATGCCGGACATTCCGCCCCCTTTCCTCGTCATTGCCCATCTGTATTTTGAATCGATCAAATCGTTCGAGAACACCTTCGGCGCTCACGCCAAGGAGATTTTCGCCGACATTCCCAACTTCACCGATTTACAGCCGTTGGCGATGATCAGCGAAGTGATCGCCGAGTGAGCAAGGAAAAGCCGGCCGCGCGGGCCGGCTTTGCTTGATCCGCGCGAGCGCGCCCTACGCCGCCAGCGTCTCGCCGATGCCGCGCAGGGTGCGCAGCAGCACCTCGCACTCGGCGTTCAACTTCGCCAAATGATCGATGCCTTTTTCCGGACACCCCGCCCGCGCCATGGCGGCGACCATCATGCACAGCTGCGCGGCGGGCACCGCCTTGAACTCCAGCAGCGATTGACGGAATTGCCGCGACAAATCCAGGACATGCTCCGATTCGCCGCGGCTCAATGCCTGCTGCAGCGCGGCCAGCATCGAAGGCGCCTCGGCGAGGAAGGCATGGATCTGCTCCAGCGTGACCGGATACTCCGACTCCTCCAGCGAGCGCGCATAGTCGAATTCTTGATGGCTCGGCGAGGCCGTGCCGCCATCGCGCTCGCTCTCAGGGCGCTGTTGCGGCACTCTGACGACGAAGGTGCTGCCCGAGCCGATGGCGCTTTGCAACGCAATGTCGCCTTTCATGTGCCGCACTAAGCGGCGGGCCAGCGGCAAGCCGATGCCGACGCCGCCGACGCTGCGCGTCGAGGATGCGTCCACCTGGGAGAAAGGCTCGAAAATCCGCTCATGATGCGAAGCGGCGATACCGATGCCGGTGTCGGTGACGCGCAGCACCGTCTCGCGCGCGCCGCTCGAACTGTCGGACTGCAAGCGGACATGGATCGAACCGCGCAAGGTGAACTTGATCGCGTTGTCGACCAGTACCTCGGCAATTTGCTTCCACTGATGCGCCTCGCCGACGATCCAAGGCGGAAAAGTCGGATCGATGGTCAGAACGAGGTCGAGCCCTTTGGTCGATGCGTGCGCGGCCAGTTGCGACACGGCGGCGGTGACGATGGCCGGCAGGTCGATGCGGCTTTGCTGGGTTTGCGCATCGTCGGCCTCGATCGAGATAAAACTTAGAATGGTGTCGATAATCCTCAACAATCCAGTGGCCGAACCTTGCACATCCGTCAGCAGGCTGCGCTGCTGCGCGTCCAGCGCCGTGTCCAAGACCAAGTCGAGTATGCCCATGACGCCGTTGAGCGGGGTTCTGAGCTCATGGCTCATCGAGGCCAGGAATTCGCTTTTGGCCTGGTTGGCCGCCTCGGCCCGCTCCTTGGCCAGATTCAGTTCCCGCGTGCGCTCTTCCACAAGCTCGGTCAGATGCGCCTGATGCAGCAGCAGAGTGCGCTGCGACTGTTGCAGTTCGCGCGTGACTTTTTCGTTGGCGGCCAACGCCTGATTCAGCGCCTCGGTGCGCGCCTTGACCTGCGCCTCCAGCATCAGCGTCGATTGGAACATGCCGAAATCCGATTCGGCGAGGCTGACACTGTTTTCGACGCGGTCCATCAGCACCTGAATGATGCGATCCCTGCGCGCCAACTCGGCGCGCAGCTCGTCCAGCGAGAGCGGAGCGTTGTCGACTGGCGTCATGACGCTTTCTCCGGCAGTTGTCCGAAGGCCACGCCGGTCAGCGTCTGATTGATATGCACCCCGCGCAACTGTTCGCCATAGGTGGCGAAGCCCACCATGTTGTGGTCGGTATAGAGCGTGTTCATTCGTTCGTCGAGGTGACGCTGCTGAATCTCCAGCCGGCGCAGAATGCAGTCCGAACCGAAGATCGCTACCGGCGGGCCGCCCAATGCGCTCTCGACCTCGTCAAAAGCGTCGCTCAGATTGCGAACCATATCCCCACCTTGCGCCAGGTGCAGCACCATGCCCTCCTCGATGGCGCAATAGAACTTCAGCGCGCCGCCGGGCAACGTCTGCTGGATCGCGCGGACATAATGCCGGTCGCCGACTTTGACCACGACCGGCGTCTTCGAGAACAGCTCCGGGAGACGCTCGTCCTCGACGACACCAGCGCAACGCGCATACTCTTTGGCGGCCGGCAGGCCGTTGATTTCATAGACAATGCGCTGCGCCTCGTCGGCCTTCGTCACCACCATGCGTTCGGGCAACACGTGAAAATGCTGGGTCATGAACAAATGAAACGGCAATTGCGTTGCAACCAGCGCCAGCACCATTTCACCGCTATGGAACGCGCCGTCGTGATAAACGTGGGTCTGCCGGAACGCGAGGTCGTCCCCCGCCGAACCGCCCACCATGAAGGTGGCGCCCAATGCGTTCTGCACGGTGCGCGAAACGGCCTCCTCCTTGATGGAGAGCCCGTCGATCAGTTGGAGCGCAAAAGTATTGGTCGACTGCACCCAATAGCCCTTGGCGGCAAGGCGCTCGCGCATGCCGTGCACTTGCTGCTGGCAGTCTTCGGCATCGAACGACGGTAGCAGCGGGAGATGGCAGACCTCGGCCAGGCACCATGGCGCGCAAAAGCCGATGCCGCTGATCGTGTGCTGATGAAAACCCTTGGGGCCAAACGCGCCGGCGGCGGTACAGCCGATAACGGGGATCTCGCCGAAGCGCCGGGCCAGTTCGGCCGCCATGCGGTCAAGCGCGAAGTCGCTGGAGCAGAAAAAGACCACCAAGGCCAAATCGGGATGCATGATGTCGCGGTGAAACGCCTCGACGGCGTCCGCCGCCTCCGCCAGGCATGATTGCGCGGTCCGGATCATGTTGCTCTCCTGATGGCACTGCCGCCGAAAGACCATCGCGGCGATGCGGCTATCTCATTATCCTATTTATTATGGATACATCTGCAATCATTACAATGCACATATTCTTAAGCCAAGACCGCTAGCGAGGCAACGTCAATCCTTTTTGCACCCGCCAAGACAAGGGCAAGGTCAACAACAGAACAAGCGCCAGCGCCATGACCGCGCTGGTAACGCCAGCCACGTCGCCCAAGCGGCCGAACAGCACCGGCGACAGCGCGCCGCCGCCGATGGTGCCGGTATAGAACAGCGCGAACGCCTGTTCGCGTTTGCCGGCGCCGGCAAGCTCAGGCACCGTGCCATACAGCACCGACGACGTGCCGTTCAACGCAAGGCCCATCAGCGGCAAGATCGCCATCGCGCCGGTCAACGGCAACGCCCATTCCGCGGCAATCAAGAGCGACGTCGCCGACTCCGTCAGCCAGACGGTTCTCATCATGCCGATGCGCGCGCCCAGATAGCCGCAAAACAGCTTGCCGAATGCGCCGCCGATGAACAACAGCGACAGCGCCAAACCGATGCCGGCGGTGCCGGCGCCCTTGCTTTTGAGTAGGAACGGCAAAAAGGTGAGAAAGCCCATGCGCACCGCGCTGTCGACGACGCCCGTGGCAAGCAGCGCGTGAAGCCCCGCGGACGAACCCCGCCCCGCCTCCGTCTTGATCGCGCCCGCCGTGTGCGCGGCCGTCTCCCGCCGCGCGGGAATCAGCCACCACAGAAACCCCGCGGCGCCGAGGCCGACAAGGCCCATCAGCCGCACGCTGACGCGCCAGCTCACCGCCGTCAGCAGCAGCCCCACCAATGCCGGAATCAGTGTTTTGCCAATATCGCCGGCAAAGTTATATTGCGCCAGCGCCTGCTTGCCGCCGCCCGCTTCGAAATGATCGGCCACCATCGTCGAGGCCAGGGGGTGCTGCGTGCTGGCGCCCAATCCGCCCAGCAGCAGCGCCGCCAGCAGCATCGCCAAGCCGCCGGCCTGCCCGGCCAGCAGATACGCCATGCCGGCCAACGCCGTCCCCCCCACCAGCAGCCGCGTGCGCCCCCAGCGTCTGGCGGCGCGGCTGGCCAATAGCTGAAAACCCGCCATCGAACCGGAATAGGCGCCGCGCAGCAACCCCACCAGCGCATAGCTGATCGCGAACTGAGCCTGCCAAACCGGCAGCAACACATAGATCAAATCGGTCAAGCCATCGTGGATGGCATGGGCGCTGCAGGCAGCCAGCAAGGCGCGTCGACGCGAGGCGGCATCGCCGGCTGTCGACGTTAGCGCTAAGGCGGCACTGTTCGGTTGGCTCATCGTGACAAGAGGACGCTATCGGAAGCAATCATTTAATCAGATTGCAACCATAACGGAAAGACAGTATGAAAATAGGCTAGGCTGTGGCCATCCCGACCGGCTAAAGACCCCGTATGACCGGCTTCTCCCGCTTGCCCTGTTTGCCGGCGCCTAGCCATGGCCAGCCGGGACTGAATCAGGCCACGGCCGCCGCCAGCGCGCGCCGATGGATGCGCAGCACCAGCACGGCGGCGAGCAGGCACAAGCCGCCGGACATCATCGTCGCCACGGTATAGGTGCCCAGGCTGTTGCGCAACATGCCGCCCACCAAGGCCGCCGCCGCGGCCCCCAGCTGATGGCCGGCCACTACCCAGCCGAACACCACCGGCGCGTCTTCCGAGCCGAACACATCGTGCGTCAATCGCACCGTCGGCGGCACCGTCGCCACCCAATCCAACCCATAGAACAAGCCGAACAGCGGCAGGCCGAAGTAAGTCAGGCCGAAGGCGTAGGGCAGGTAAATCAACGCCAGCCCGCGCAGGCCGTAGTACCAGAACAGCAACACGCGATTGTTGAAACGGTCCGACAGCCAGCCGGACAATGTGGTGCCGATCAGGTCGAGCGCTCCCATGGCAGCCAAAATGCTCGCGCCTTTCACCTCGCTGATGCCGTAGTCGCCGCACATGGCGATAAAGTGGGTGCCGATATAGCCGTTGGTGCTGGCGCCGCAGACGAAAAAGCTGAAGAACAGCAGCCAGAAGTCGCGCGACGACGACGCCCGCCGCAACGCGCCAAAGGCGATGGCAATGGGGTTGTGACGATGGTCGCCATCGCCTGGATGCGCGCCTACCGGCGCGCCATACAGCGGCAGGCTGACGCTGGACGGACGCTCCGGCAGCAGCCAGTAAACCAGCGGCAAAATCGCCGCCGCGCCGACGGCCACGGTCAACACCACCGGCCGCCAGCCATACGCTTCGACGATGGCCGCGAGCACCGGCAAGATCGCCAGCTGGCCGGTGGCCGAGCTGGCGGAGAGAATTCCCATGGCCAGGCCGCGCCGCTTGACGAACCAGCGATTGACGATGGTGGCGCCGAGCGTCATGGCCGTCACGCCGGTGCAACCGCCGACGATCACCCCCCAGATCAGCAGCAGCTGCCACTGATGGCGCATCAGGCTCGAGGCGGCGATGGCGCCGGCCAGCGCAACCAGCGAGAACAACACCGTGCGGCGCAAGCCGAAGCGCTGCATCGCGGCGGCGGAGAACGGTCCCATCAGACCGAACAATGCCAAGTTGATCGACAGCGCCAGTGAAATCGCCGCCCGGTTCCAACCGAAATCGTGCTCCAGCGGCAGAATCATCACACTGGGCGTAGCACGCGTGCCGGCGGTGATCAGCATCACTAAAAACGTCACACCCAAAACGACCCAGGCGTAATGAAAACGGCCACGAGCCCAGTCGGCGATCAGCTGCATGGGTTTCTCCTTGTCTTGTCTTGATCTTATATTGAATGTCGCAGTTGTTACTAGTCAGTCACATTGTTGTCATACTATGTACCGAGCGGTAACATGTCAACCCTATCGAGGAGAAGATGCATGAATGGCGAAATGGCCACGCCGGCCAAACCGGTCCGCAAGATGCTGCAGGCGGCGGAGGCGCAAACCCGCATTCTGGAAGCGGTGGACGAGCTGTTCTATCGCGAGGGCGCCCGCGCCGTCAGTGTGGACGAAGTGGTCAAACGCGCCGGCGTCAACAAGATGAGCGTCTACCGCCAGTTTCACTCCAAGGAAGATTTGATGCTGCATTACCTGGCGCGGCGCGACCAACGTTTCTGGCACTACATCAACGTCAGTCTGGCCAAACACCCGGACCGGCCGGGCGCGCAATTACGCCAGCTGTTCGCCGATTTGGCGCAACGCACGACGCAGCCAAACTACCGCGGCTGCCCGTTCGTCAACATCGCCTGCGAATTTCCCGACCCCACTCATCCCGCGCGGCGCGCGGTGGCGCAAAACAAACGTCAGCTGATCCAACGCCTGCGTGAACTGACGGCACAGGCCGGCGCGCGCGACGCGCGCATGCTGGCGGATGGCCTGGCCATCTTGATCGAGGGGGCTTACGCCGCGAGCCAGACCTATTCGCCGGATGACTCGCCGCTCAGCGGGCTGCCGCAGGTGGCCGACACGCTCCTACGCGCGGCGGGCGTGAACGATTAAAGGGTATTTGCCGCGCGGCGAAAGAGCAGCGTGTCCTCGCCGTTCATCTGCACACGTTGCGGTGCGCCATAGCCCACCTTTTCCGCCAGCCGGATCGAAGGCAGATTCTCCGGCGCGATCAGACAGACGCTATGGCCATACCCCTGCCCGTCCAGCCACGCCAATGCGGTGGACAACGCCTCGGTCGCGTAGCCTTTGCCGTGCGCCCATGGCGCCAGCGCCCACCCCGCCTCGGGTACCCCACTGATCGACGGCGCCATCATGCGATGGAAGTCGGCGAAGCCCAGATCGCCGACGTAACGGCCGCTAACCTTCTCTCTCACGCGCCAATAGCCGAAACCCAATAGCGCCCATAACCCGCGATACGACAGCATCCGGCGCCACGATTCGCTCGGCGTGGAAGGCTTGCCGCCGATGTAGCGCACCACATCGGGCGCCGCCCACATTGCGGCCAAAGGCTCGAAATCCTCGCGTTCATGGCCGGAAAGAATCAACCGCGCGCTTTCCAACCGGGGCGGCGTCGCGGCCGGCTGTGATGCTTCAGGTAATATCTGCATATTTTTTTCAAAATCACAAAAACCCTAGCATACGCCAACCGCGCAAACTCGACGCGGGAGCAAGGCATCGCCTACGCTCTGCGCGTCTTCATTCGGCTCGTCCGCCAACCCGTCCTGCGATGGAGGTCCCATGACCACGAAACTGAACCTGGCGCGCTTGACCGCGCTACGTGACCACATCATCCAGATGGGGCCCGCCGGCCACGACCTGTTGCGCGCAGCAGGGCTCGACACACTGCTGCCCGTGCTCGACCAGCTGACCGATACCTTGCCGCGGCTCGGCCTCGTCGCCGGCGAACTGGCCGATACCGGCCAAACCCTGTTGTTGATCAAAACCCGCCTGCTTCACCTCGGCGACCAGCAGGTCAACGCCGGTAGCGTGAGCGATCTGTTGGAACTGCCCTGCCTGAAACTGCAAGCACAATCCGGCCGTCTCATCGCATTGCTCTAGGATCTGTCTGCAAACCCTAGAGAATCGGCGCGCGGCACGCGGGCGGCAACGATTGCCGGCCATTTTTGCCGCAGGGCGGCCGGCGCGCAAACGCCGGAGCCAGTTGCGGCCGCCGTCTCCGGCTCATGGCATGCGGTTTGCATAGAACATTGCACCTGGTTGATTTCATGAGGTGCTTCCATGATCGATTCAATACAGAAAGCCTCAACGGCAAACAGTATCGCCGCGGTCAGCGCCGCGGGCGCCAAGGACGACTCATTTTCCACGCTCTACCAGGCGCAACAACAGACCAGCGCCGCCCAGAGCAACGAAACGGCCTCCGGCGGCGCACCGCCTTATGCGCTGTTTTCCGCGGCACTGCTGCCCACGCCGGAAAATATCGAGAAGTTGCGCCAGCAAGCAGAGGGCTTGTTGACTCAACAAATGGGCGCTGCGGGGCTAAGCACCGCCCCCGCCTTCGATATCAACGAGGATCTGGCCACCGGCCGGATGACCATCAGCGGCAACCGGCCGGATAAAGACAAGATCGAGGCGCTGATCAACGGCAACAACACACTGCGGATGGCTTTGCACAACGCCAGCGCGCTGGCCTCGCAGCTGCCCGCCATGCAGGCTGGCGCCCAATATGCCCAAGCTTGGCAGCAGGCCGGCACCGACGAGCAGCGCAATGCGGTCTACAACTACTTCCGCTCGCTGTTCGACAGCTTGCCGGGCCAAACACATACCCAGCTCAGCATGGGACCGTCTGGTCTCGGGCTGACGCTCAACGGCCAGGTCATCTCCTCGACGTCAAGCTAGCAGCCGCTTCCCACGCGATGTCCAATAGGGAAGAGACATGATGGTTTTATCGTACTAAGATGCGTTCTGACAGCCGCCACGCGGCGTACCGTGAGATTCTTGATGAACGCAGAACAGCAGCAAATTCAAACCGCCGTGCAGCAAGGCGATTACGCAAAGGCGGAAGGCTTGATCGAACAGGTCCTGCAGCAACACCCCAACAGTGCCAAAGCGCATTACATTCATGCGGAGGTCTTGGCGCATACGGGCAAGCCTGCACAAGCGCAGCAGGAAGTTGCCGCGGCAAAACAGCTCGACCCGAAAATCGGTTTCACCTCGCCGGAAAAACTCGGCAAGTTCGAGGCCTATTTGGATGTCGCCGCACACGCCAAACAACAGACCCACACCGCCGCCCAGACCGTGGCGGTCACGCCGGCGCAGCCGGTAGAGAACCAGCCGATCGGGATTATGCCGATCGTCATCGGCTTGTTGGCGTTGGTGCTGATCACGCTGCTCGTCAGCCGGCTATTCCGTCGCCCGGCGGCGACTCAGAACGGCGGCTACCCGCCAGGCAGCCAGGGTTATGGCGGCGCGCAGAATTACCCGGTGGGGACCAATGGCGGCACCACCATCATCAACAACGGCAGCAGTACGGGCAGCAACGTGGCGGCCGGGCTGGGCGGCCTCGCGGCCGGCATGATGCTGGAGCGCGCGCTGGACGATCGCCGGGATGAGGGTTACCGCGAGGAAATGCTGCGCGAACAGGATGGTTACCGTCAGCCACTCGACAATCGCGAGGCGGACTACGCACAGCAGCAATTGGACGATCAGCCGTTCGACATGGGCAACAACGACGGCAGTTGGGACGACAGTTCGGGGCCGATCGACGACTCGATCAGCAATAGCGACAGCTGGTAAGCCACTGACGGTCTGCTCGAAAACAGACCCTAACCGCACGGACCGGCGTGACGCGCCGGTCCGTTTTTCATTGTCGTGCCAACACCGCCACGTTGACCTCGGCGCGCAAGCGGAAGCCGAGCTGATGATAGAGATCGATGGCCGGTTGATTGCTCTGCCATGCATGCAGGAAGGGAAGCTCGCCGCGCGCTTGGATCGCGGCGGCCACTGCGGCGGACAAACGGCGCGCCAGGCCTTGGCCGCGAAAGTCGGGATGGGTGCAAACGCCGCTGACTTCGGTGAAGCCCGGCATATGCATGCGCTCGCCGGCCATGGCCGCCAGACGGCCATCCAGGCGAATGCCGAGAAAACGCCCCATGGCATGGGTGCGCGCCAAGAAGGGCCCCGGTTCGGTCATCGTCGCCAACGCCAACATGTCGGGCGCGTCGGCGTCGGTCAATGCCACGATCTCGCCCGGTCCTGCAGGCACAGGCGAGATCGGCGTTTCCGCCAACATCTGCACTCCCATGGCGCGTTTGAGCGCCTTAAGACCGCAAGGGACGACAATCGGCGGCACTTGCAGCACGAATACCCGCTCATCGGGCGCCACCAGGGCCTTGAGCGCACGCCGCGCCTCGGCGCCGTCATCGCTGGCGGAGGCAAACAAATTGACGTCGCGTTGGTAACGGCGCGCCATCGCGCCGCCTTCGGCCAATGGCGCATGGTGCGTAATCAAGCTACTCCATACCGGCCGGTCCAGTGCCTTCATCGCCCCCTCCTATTGCCGCATAGCCGGCACGGCGGCTCAGCGTTCGTTCGGCCAACGCGTCTTCCAGCGCGGCCAGTTGTTCAAGCAGCGAACCGGACAGCGGCACGCAGATAGCGGCCACCACCGACGCCACTTGGCGCCAAGCGTGCGCCTTGGCCTGCTCGACGATGGCCCTCCCTTGCGGCGTCAGCATCACCGCGCGCACGCGCCGGTCGTCCACCTCGGCGCACGTGCCAACCCACCCCGAGGTTTCCAATTTTTCCAGCATGCGCGTCACCGCCGGCTGGCTCACCCCCAACGCCAAAGCAAGCTCCCCCACCGGCAGCGGGCCCGAACGATCGAGCGCGGCCAATGCCGGACAAAGCGATGCAGGAATATCGATACCAGCCTGCGCCAATACATCCTGCGTCTGGGCCTGCAGGCTCTCGCCCAGACGTTTCATGCGGCTGCCAAGCGTCATGTAGCCCAGCGCCTTGACGATGTCCTCGGCCATATTCCCCTCCCGTGACATGCGCATTTATATAACACGTTATATAAAAACACAATCCCGTAGCCCGCGCCACGTCCTCGGATTCAGATCACGACGGATTCGGTGCCGGCGGCAATATCACGAACTCGCCGTCGAAAGCGCCACCCTGCTCGCCATCGCATTCGAGCGTCGCCTGGATGGCGATACGCGCCATGCGGTTACGGGACAACAGCTTCACCAAGCGCGCCCAATCGGCGGCATCCGGCGCCACGCTCACGGCGGAGAAACCGCCGGCCATCGGCCGGTCGTAACGCATTTGATTGGCGTGAATGACGATACGGCCATCCAACGCCGCATCGCTGAGACGCACGAACAACAGACTCCAAGCGGCCAGCGTCGCCAAGGTCGACGCACTGCCGCCAAAAACCGTGTCGCGGTGGTTGATGTTGGGTGCCAGCGGCGCATAAAGCACAACCCGCTCGGCGCTGGCTTCGCGCACAGACACCGCCATCGCCTTGGAAAGGGGAATATGTTCGTGCAGATACTGTTCTACGGTTTGCCGATACATCATGGGTTCCTTGCACGACGGTCGGCCCATTGTGCCACAACAGGATTGCCGCACATTTCGAGAAGAGCAATAAACTACAGATAGGAATATATATGGAATAATTAACCACATTACATTCGATACTACAGAATAAATTATTTATTATTGTTGTATTAATGGTGTATTTCA